>Ga0114951_10001430_pt1 | contig 29476 bp, 21 predicted proteins | sample AM7aDNAmetaG_FD_88677 | JGI IMG/M metagenome (GOLD analysis project Ga0114951, IMG submission 88677) | Freshwater microbial communities from Finland to study Microbial Dark Matter (Phase II) - AM7a DNA metaG | ecosystem: Environmental > Aquatic > Freshwater > Lake | place: Finland: Lake Alinen... | reverse complement strand
TGGATTGATAATCTTATTGTTTGGTTTATTAATGTGGTCTGGTCAATCCCTACGTTATTATTGGTTATTGCTATTACATTTGCATTAGGGAAAGGCTTCTGGCAGATATTTATTGCTGTAGGTTTAACCATGTGGGTTGAAGTAGCACGCGTGGTAAGAGGACAGGTTTTAAGTGTCCGGGAAAAAGAATATGTTGAAGCCACAAAAGCGTTAGGGTTTAGCAATTTCAGAATTATCTTTAAACATATACTGCCTAATGTAATAAGCCCTGTTATTGTAATTTCTGCAGCTAATTTTGCCTCAGCAATACTTATTGAAGCGGGTTTAAGCTTTCTGGGTATAGGTGTTCAACCCCCTATGCCATCGTGGGGCACAATGATTAAAGAACACTACAGCTATATTATTTTAGATAAAGCCTATCTGGCCATACTTCCAGGAGCAGCTATTATGATTATGGTTATGGCTTTTATGATTGTAGGTAATGGCTTACGTGATGCTCTGGATGTTAAGACGGTTAATAAAGAATGACTCTAATAGCCATAAATCATCAACAAAGTAACCCTGCCAACATAAGATTTCTTCATAAATGTATTTGTCTTAATATCAATCTTATACACATATACATCTTGCTGGCAAAGTTGTCCGCTTCCATTCTGAACTTTTCCATCCCATCCTTTGGATATGTCATCTGACTCGAATATCATGTCACCCCATCTGTTAAATATATACATTTTGTAATCAATTATCCCATAACCTTTTGGTAAGAAAGTATCGTTATTACCGTCACCATTAGGTGTAAATGCATTGGGAATATATATTGACCAGTCAGGTTGTATAACTATGCTGCTCAAAGTCGAATCCTGACATCCATAGATGTTTTCGACCAACAACTGAATATAATATCTTCCTGTATCCAGATATAAATGATTAGGATTAGGGATATTTCCTAATGGAGAATTGTCACCAAAATCCCAAAACCAATGAGCAGCTCCAATTGAATGGTCGTTGAAGTTTATCGCTGGTTCTAATATTGTAGTTTGATGTGGGTAATATGTAAACTCTGCATGAGGTAACGGGTATATTGTAATATAATTAGGTTTAGTTACAGTAGTTGTACACGATTGATTAGTTGTCGCAGTAAGAGTTACGTCAAGGATGAGGGGTGTTTGACTTTGATTGGTAAAACACACATTAGGATTTTGCGCATAAGCATCTGAGACATTTTCAAAATTCCAGTGCCACATGACAATACTACCTAAGCTCACTGTAGATAAATCTGTAAACTGAGTACAAAACTGAGAACATCCAGCCTGAGGTGCACTAAAGTCAACAACAGGATTAGGATAAGTAATAACCTGTTTTGTTATACTGTCCTTACAGCCATTAAAGCTAGTAACTAAAAGTTCAACAGAATAAGTACCAGATTGAGCATATAAATAACTAGGATGCTGTATTGTGTTTATAGGAGACCCATCCCCAAAATTCCAATGCCATTGATTTATATAATCAGGTGCAGGAACAAAGCTTGAATCGCTAAAATTAATAGGATATCCGTCACAAGCATTTAAGAAATCAAAGTCTGCTATAGGTAATGTATATGTTTCTACATTATGCCTAACGCTATCAACGCATCCAAAATTAGTAGTTACTTTTAACCAAGTATTAAAAACGCCGGGTGAAGGATACAGATGTGAGGGATTTGTCAGGTTATTTATAGGACTTGAATCGCCAAAAATCCATTCATTTAACGTTATTGTTCCTTGAGATAAGTTAGTAAATACAACAGAATCATGGTAACAAGCATTGATAAAGGAATATTCCGCTATAGGCATAGGATATATCTGAATGGAATCATTAATAGTATCCTTACACCCAAAATTAGATTCAATTGTTAATATCACATTATAAGAACCTGCGCTTGGATAAAGATGTACACCATTCAAATTTGTAATATCTGCCGGTGAACCATCACCATATTGCCATTGCCACCAATCAATAGTACCTAATGGATCAGTTGAATTGTTTATAAAATGAGCCGAATCGCTTAAACAAACATTGTTTAAACTGAAAGAAGCTGTAGGGTAAGCATAGACAGATACAACTTTAGTAATTGAATCTACACAACCTTGATTAGTTGTTATGGTTAATGTTACATTATAATTTCCAGCACTGGCATAAACATGTGTAGGGTTTGGTAAAGCACTTATTGGAGATGCATCACCTAGATTCCAAGCAAAAGTACTTATCAGACCTCCCTGTACAGTTGTTGTATTAGTGAACTGAGTAGTCTGAAGCAAACAAACGTTTGTATTATTAAAACTTACTGCTGGATTATAATATATTGTAACAGGTTTTGTTATAGACTGCACGCATCCTGTATTAGAAGTAATAGTTAGTGTAACATTATAGGTGCCACCAGCAGAAAAAGTATGTGTAGGATTCTGCAGTGTTGATGTGGTTCCATCATCAAAATCCCATAGCCATGAAGATACATGATAGATATTATCTACAACAGACAGATCCGTAAAAGAAACAGCAACACCCTGACACTGACTGACAAATGAAAAATCAGGTTGAGGGTTAATCACATAAACGCTAAAAGTTCCTAGTGCCGGACAAACAGGGTTGTTGATCATATTACCTGATGCAGTATATGTAGTATTCGTAGTTGGGACAACCACTAAAATACTATCTGTTGAACCTGTGTTCCATAAAAAATTAATTACACCATAATTATGGGCATGAAGGACTAAAGTGTCTCCTTTACAAATGGTATCAATACCAGTTATCTGTATTTCGGGACCATCAATGACCACATTTTTCTTAATTGTATCAGTATGACAACCATCTTGTGTAGTAAGAATCAAATCTACGACATAATTGCCTAAATTAGAATAAGAATGAGATACCGTTAACCCGGTACCTGTTGTTCCATCACCGAAAAGCCAATTATAAGCTATAATATTTGGATAAGTTTGTGTTTGAAAAGTTATTGTTTCTCCAGGGCAAACAGTATCATCTGAAACTGTAAAATCGTACAATAGATTTTTAAGACTAAAACCAACATTATAGCCATAAGATTCATAACTACCAAAGCCATAAACCTGAGCAACAAAACCGCTATCGGAAATTATTGTATGATTACCCTGTGAAATGGGAACTCTAGCATATGAATATGTAGGATTGGAAGGAACTACTGTAAAGGGTCGTGGTGAGCCATCCAATGTTAAAAGGGCTGTATTTGCAGTTTTTGTTTGAATATTTACATAATAACTTGTAATAATAGAAGAGGTAAAAGCATTAAACGTAATATTATCAATAGATTGTTCTATAGGAGGAACCATAACAGAAAACGGATCTCCTACGCCATCACAGGAGCCACCCTGGCAATATTGCATCACCAAAACAGGATTACTAGCAACTATACTGGAAGCAGCACCAGTTGAATACTGATAAGACTGTCCAGAATTTAAACTAATAGCAGCTCCTCCGTTTATAGAAACTGTTGTTCCATTATCGTTAGCCAAGATACGTATATAATCCTGACTTTTTCCTACAAAAGGCATGGTAACGAAATTCTTACCCCATTTACTTAAAGGTAATATTTGTTCATACAAATGGTCACAAGCCACACAACCACCAATATTAGTACATACATTACCTACAAAAACGGCTACATTTTTACAACTGGCAAAATCTTTTACGCGTGCACCAGATAAATCGTCAGTACCCTGAACCTGGTAAACATCTCCTTCATTCATATTAACAGTATAAGCTGCCCCTCCCATAGGTGTTATCTGAACAACGGTATTATTTTCAGTAGCCACCACAAGGTATTCTACACCCCAATCACCTGGCCAACCTTTAATAGTAGCAACACGATATTCTCTATCCAAAGAACTTACAGGAAAAATTACAGAAGCATCAGAGGTGTAAGGTTGGTAATTTAAAGCATAAACACAAATGGTATCTGCTGAGACAACCTTTACCCCAAAAGGTTGAACAGTGTTAGAACCCGTAGCCATACAACCATTAGGAACAGTAATAGAAGTTGTTGAATTGGCAGCCACAGTAAAGTTTTGACTAAAACCAATACCCGGTACAGAAACCACTCCTGAAGTGCTAACCTTTGAAGTAATATAAACATTAAGATAGTCCGCACTATTGCCATAATTAGCCATAAAGCCGAACCAAAATTCTTTACCTCTTGTGCTGACACCTCCCTGACTAAATAAGGATTCACAGCAAAAAACAAGTGCTGACAATAATATAAGAAGATATCTTTTTTTCATTTTTTGTTTTTAAGACGTCTTTACACAGCTAAGTTGCTGTTAAAAATATACATAAAAGTTATTTTTTAATATTACCTTATTAAAGTTATAGTGCCAGTTCTGCTATAATCTTTTGTGCCTGATTTAGCTGTCAGAATATAAAAATATGTTCCAGCTGCAGCTTCTTCACCTGCAATAGTTCTGCCATCCCAGTGAATTGCCGTACTGAAACTCTCGAATAACATGACACCCCACCTGTTGTATATTTGCAGGTCATAGTCAACGATACCACTTGTAATTACTTGAAAAACATCATTGTACCCATCTCCATTGGGTGTAAAAACATTTGGAATTTCAAGTCCTTCAACAATATGGATTAAAGTCAAAGTTGTATCCATACAACCATCAGGACTTATTGTAATAAGTGTAATCTGATAAGTTCCTGGCAAAGAGTACATGTGATAGGGATTTACCTGAGAAGAAGTCATCTGGTCTCCAAAATTCCAAAAATATGTTGCAGAATTTACACTATTATTTGTGAAAGTAATTAACTCATTAGTAAACACACCTGTATCAGGAAGGAAAGTAAATGAAGCTACAGAGCTTGGATAAAAAGTAACTACAACATCGTCTGTGGCAGTTGCACAGTTGTGCTGATCAGTTACAGAAACAATATAAGTTGTTGTAGCACTAGGACTTACTACAATAGTTGCGGTAGAATCGCCGGTGCTCCATAAGAATGATGAAAAAGGTATCCCGGTAGCAGTTAATGAAGTAGAATCACCCTGACAAATAGCAACATCCTGACCTGCATATGCTGTTGGCAGCGGATTAACACTAACAACTACCTGACTGGAAATAGTACCACAGTTATGGGCATCTGTTGCTGTTACTGTATAAGTTGTTGTTGCTGAAGGATGAACCAGAATAGTATCGTTCACTTCAGTTGTACTCCATAAAAATGTAGCATTGGGTATGCTGCTTACAACAAGTTTAGCAGTATCACCGTTACAAATTATTTGATCTGGAGTTACTGAAATTGTCGGAAGGGGGTTAACAACAATATTTCCAGTAGTTGAATCAACACATGAATTGACGTCAGAATACGTGTAGGTAATAATGTGTGTGCCAACGCCGGCAACTGAGGGGTCGAAACTGCCTGCAGATACACCTGTTCCAGAATAAGTACCACCAGATGGAGAGCCCACAGTTAATAACAGAGGTGAAGCACTAACACATATTTCTCCTAAAGCAGACATAGTAACAACAGGTAAAGGATTAACAGTAACTGTATTAGAAGAAGAATCAGTGCATGTATTACCATCAGTATAAACATAGGTAATATTAAAAGTACCGGCTCCGGCAACGGCAGGGTTAAATATTCCTGATGACACACCTGTTCCTGAATAAGTGCCTCCCACAGGACTGCCTTGTGTCAGAGTAAATGATGGTGCATCTATACAATAGCTGCCAATTGAGGCTAATTGTACAATAGGTAAAGGATTAACAGTTACAGGGATACTGGCAGTACCCGTACAGGTATTACCATCTGTAACAGTTACAGAATAGGTGCCTGAAGAATTGACAGTTATAGATTGGGTAGAACCAGCTGGTAACCAGTTATAGATACTATAAGGTCCTCCTGCATCTAAACCAACACTGCCTCCCTGACAAAAAGTAGTAGGACCATTAGGTGTAATCTGAGGTGTTGGATTATTATTTACTGTAACGCCTAATGAAGCAGATCCCTGACACCCCCTTGAATCAGTTACCGTAACAGCATAGGTTCCGGTAGCATTAACATTTGTAGTTTGAGATGTCGCATTATTTGACCAGATATAATTACTGTATGGACCTCCCGCACTTAATGTTACAGAATTCCCCTGACAAAACGTTGTTGGCCCATTGGGTGTTACAGCAACATTTAGCTGAACGATATAAATTGTTTTTGTAATAACAGTTGATGAGCACCCATCTTGTGTTGTTAAAGTTAAAGTTACAACAAAGCTACCATAAGAATTATATTGGTGCATCACTACAGGTCCTGTTGCCGTTGTGCCATCTCCAAAATTCCAAGTGTAAGTAACAATATTAGGATAAAGCATAGGAACTTTAAAACACAATCGTTCATGAGGGCAAACAGTATCTAAGGGTGGTGCCACTCCTGGAGAAGAACATATTGTATCAGTGCTAGAAATATAAAAATTGTAATTTAAATTTTTAAGGCTGAATCCTGTAGAGTAGCCATAAGATTCATAAGAGCCCCAGCCATAAACCATTGCAATAAAACCACTATCAGATAATAAAGTGTGGTTGCCCTGAGTAATAGCTATCTGGGCATAGGCATACTGTGGATTTGAGGGGACGGCTGTAAAAGGCCGGGGTGATCCATCTAATGTTAGAATGCCTGTAGAATTAGTTTTAGTAACAACATTTACATAATAACTGGTTATAATTGCAGAAGAAAAAGCATTAAAAGTAATATTGTTAATTGATTGCTCCATCGGGGGTACTAAAACACAAAAAGGGTCACCAACACCGTCACAAGAGCCTCCCTGTGCATATTGAATAATCTCGATAGGTTTATTGGAAGAAATAAAACGTGGTTGGCCAGAACTGGATTGCTGTACTTGTCCTGCATTTAAATTAAAAGGGGCACCACCATTAATAGAAACTGAGGTAGCGTTTTCATTAGCAATTATTCTAAAATAATCTTGTGATTTACCTGCGTAAGGTACCGTAATATAATTCTTTCCCCACCTGCTTATAGGTAAAAGCTGATCATATAAGTGGTCGCATGCAACACAACCACCAATATTAGTACAAACATTTCCTGAATATACAGCAATCTTAGAGCATGACCCTAAACTTTTAACTACTGCACCAGATAAATCGCCAGTGGATTGTACCTGAAAAACCTGACCGGCATTCATGTTTACAGTATAAGGAGAACCACCAAAGGGTGTAATTTGAATAGCAGAATTATCAGCAGTAGCAACAACCATATATTCAACACCCCAATCATTAGGCCATCCCACAATAGTCTGCACCCTGTATTCTCTGTCGAGAGAATTTACAGGAAAAATTACAGCAGCATCAGCTGTATACTCCTGATAATTTAATGCATAGACACTAATAGTGTCATTTGATTGAATTCTAATGCCTTTATTTTCAACCGTTCCATTAGCTGTTGCCATTGCACTTAAAGGAATTGAAACAAGAGAAGTGCTGTTTGCAGACACATTAAAAGCTTGTGAAAAACCTATACCGGGAATAGTTACAGTCCCTGAAGTAGCAATAGTTGCAGTAACATAAACAGAAAGGGTTGCCGAGCTGTTATAGTTTTGCATAAATCCCATCCAAAAATCTTTCCCCTTTGTGCTGAACTCTTGTCCGTAAGCTTTATTAATGATGCTATTAGAAGAAAAAATCATTACAGCAAGGACTAAAAACAAAGTTTTTAAAATAGTGTATATGTTTCTCATAATATGAACTATAAAAAGAGTTAATAACGGTTTTTAGAGGAAGAATGTCTGTGTATAATATACCTTAATAAAAAACAAATATATGAAATAAAATTAAATAATAGCAATTTTTAATTCAAATTATTGGTATTTTTTATCAAGATTGGCACTTATTCGTACGAAAAATATAAGAAATATTTTTTAATCATTATATAATAACAATTAATAAAACCCCCAAAATATAGACGGGATGTGGGTTAAGATAATTGTTAATAACTTATTAAAAAAATTAACAAAATTTGGTGGAGAAATGTGGTAACATGTGGAAATAATATACGTATATTTGGAGCAATTTTTCACAAAATAATAAATGGCAAGTTTAATAGGAGAATTTGAATGTAAAATTGATGTAAAATACCGCATCATGCTTCCTGCTAACTTAAAAAAGCAGTTTAGCACAGAAGATCAATTCTCATTTGTGATTAACCGGGGATTTGAAAAGTGCTTGGTACTATATCCACAAAGTGAGTGGAAAAAAATAAGCACAGAATTAAGTAAGCTAAATATCTACAACAAGAAGAAAAGGGAGTTTGTCAGATATTTTTTCCGTGGAGCTACCGAGCTTACATTAGATTCGAACAGCAGAATTCTTCTTCCCAAAAATCTACTCCAGTATGCCGGCATTGACAGAGAAATTGTATTGTTTGCCTATTTTAACAGGGTAGAAATATGGGCTAAAGAAGTGTATGGAACCCTTCTGACAGATGAGCCTGAAAATTTCTCAGATTTAGCAGAAGAAGTAATGGGCAGTAACAATACAATGGAGAGCAATGACGACAATAAATAATACATATCACACACCCGTCTTACTCGATAAATGTATCGAAGGATTAAATATTATTCCATCAGGGATATATGTTGATGTTACTTTTGGTGGAGGAGGACATTCAAAAGAAATTTTAAAACATATTACTACCGGTAAGCTGATAGCTTTTGATCAGGATGAAGAAGCAAAAAATAACACTATTTATGATAATAGATTTTCTTTAATTATTGCCAATTTCTCTTTTTTAAAGAACTTCTTACGTCTTTACAATATTAGTCAGGTTAATGGCATATTTGCTGATCTGGGTATTTCATCACATCAGATAGATACAGCGGAGAGAGGTTTCTCGACAAGGTTTGACAGCACATTGGACTTAAGGATGAATTCTAAAAATCCAATAACAGCACAATATATCGTGAATACCTATAAACACGAAGAATTAAAAGAAATTTTTAAGATTTATGGTGAACTTAATAATGCACACTTAATTGCTGATGCTATTATTAAATGCAGAAGCAAGAAGAGTATAGATACAACATTTGAATTGAAAGATGCTGTTATTAATCTATGTCCCCCAAACAAACAGAATAAATTTTTAGCACAAATATTTCAGGCTTTGCGCATTGAAGTTAATAATGAGGTAGAATCTTTGAAAGAGTTGTTGCAGCAGAGCAGGGAAGTTCTGGCTGAAAATGGGAGATTGGTTGTATTATCTTATCATTCTATTGAAGACAGGTTAGTAAAGAACTTTATGCGTGCTGGAAATTTTGAAGGAAAAATAGAAGAAGATTTTTATGGCAACAAACAAGTGCCTTTTGAACTGATAAATAAAAAACCAATCATTCCAGAAGAAGGAGAAATGCTTTTGAATAATCGTTCAAGAAGTGCAAAATTAAGAGTAGCTCAAAAAAAGTAAAATGGCTGAAAACAGATTTAAAAAAAAGGATAAAAGTCAAAAAGAAGGCAAAAAAAAGTCTTCGAATATTATTCAAAGGATTCTTGATGGCTCAATCATGACAAATGAATGGACACGGAAGCAGCTGTCGTTCATTCTTTTCCTTGTTCTGTTAGCTGCTTTAAATATTGCGAATATAATATCTGTTGAAAAAAAACAGCGACAAAAAAAATCGTTAGAAAAAGAACTCAGTGTATTAAGGGCAAAACATAGTTATTATTCAGGCAGGGTGGCTCGAAGTATTAAACCTACTGTTCTAATTGAAAAACTTAGCAAATTAGGGATAAAAGACCCTTCAGAACCAATAATTAAAATAAAGAAGTGAAAAACGTTAAAAAAGACATATTATTAAGAATTTACCTTGTCTATTTTGGGACAATACTTTTTACTTTATTTATTATTGGAAAGATAGTTAAAATACAATTTTTTGAGGGTGATGTATGGCGAAAAATATCAATAGAAAGAAATTTCAGATTCAATGATATAAAAGCTATCAGAGGGAACATCCTGTCTGCAGACGGGAAACAGTTAGTTTTGTCAAAACCCGTATATGATATATATTTTGATCCTCTTGCCGAGAATCTTGTGAAAGACACAGCATTTTACAAAAAAAATATTCATCTTTTAGCAGATAGTTTACAAAAATATTTTGGCGTTAACAAAAAGTTATTTCTGCGTGATTTAAATGAAATCAGGAAAAATGAAAGCAAAAAGAACAGGCACTACCTTATAAAGAAAGATATTGATTATGAGCAGCTTGAATTGATAAAGTCCTTTCCAATTTTCAATAAGGGACAGAGTAAAGGTGGTTTTATTGAAGAACCGAGATATGTGCCCGACTATCCCTTTGGAACATTGGCCAAGAGAACTTTAGGAATTGCAGAAAATAAAAAATACGGGCTCAACTGGTGTTACGACAAAGAGCTTTCAGGAACAGTAGGGAAACAATACGAACAACGCATGAAAGGAGGCGACTGGCTGCCTGTCAACTCGGACAGCACTAAAAGAATTGAGCCCAAAAACGGATATGACGTAGTGACAACAATTGATTTCAAAATGCAAGATTTTGCAGAACATGAATTGTCGAAAAAAATAGTAGAACACGATGCCAAATGGGGGAGTATTGTATTAATGGAAGTTGCCACCGGACAAATTAAAGCCATTGCAAATTTATCGTACGATACTGCAACAGGGAAAATTACTGAAGACGAAAATTATGCTGTAGCTAATCTTATAGAGCCTGGTTCTACATTTAAATTAGCAACTCTTATGGCAGCACATGAGGATGGCTTCATTAAAATAAATGATACAATATTTTGTGAAAATGGTAAAATGACATTATATGGGGCAGATTTTGAAGACACCCATCCCTATGGCAGAATTAGTGTTAGAGATATCTTTAAAGTATCATCCAATATAGGCGCAGCAAAAATTGTTGAAAGATATTACAATTGTAAAAATAAAGGTGAAACTGATAAAGAAAGATCAATAAAAAGACAAAAATTTATTAACAGGCTTTATGACATGCGTTTAAACCAAACTGTCAATACTGAGATTGAAAATGAACCCAGGCCTAGAATTAAAAACAAGCATTTTTCCAATATTTCCTTACTTAAGATGGCCTACGGTTATGAATTGCTAATGACCCCATTGCAAATATTGACCTTTTATAACGCTGTAGCTAATAATGGAAAAATGGTAAAGCCCATGTTTGTAAGTGAAATAAAAGAAGGCAACCGAACAATAAAAAAAATTGAACCCACAGTTTTAAAAGAGAGAATTGCATCAAAAGAGACTATAGAATTTGCAAAAAAAATACTTGAGGCAGTTGTAAAAGAAGGAACAGCCAAATGCATCAATGACACAAAATATTATGAAATTGCAGGGAAAACAGGTACATCAAAGATAAATCATGGCACAGAAGGCTATGATCAAAAAAAGTATTATATCAGCTCGTTTGTAGGTTATTTTCCCCAAGACAATCCGAAATATTCAAGCATTGTCATTATATATGAGCCTAAAAAATCAGGGTATTATGGTGCTGTGGTTTCTGCTCCTGTTTTTAGAGCTATGTCTGATAAAGTATATACATCAGAGCTGGCTGTTTTTACCGAAAAAGATATCCCTTACACTCCTGATAACACGCCTCCTCTAAAAAAAGGGTTACAAAAAGATTTTGAAAAAATATATTCAAAACTTGGGTTTAATGCTGTTACAGAAAATCCTCAATCTGAATGGACTAATGTTGAAGAGAAAGACCATATTGTTGAACTGAAAAGCTCTACATTCAATGGTTATCTTGTTCCAAATGTAATTGGCATGTCATTTAAAGATGCCGTTTATTTGCTTGAAAACAAAGGTCTGAAAGTAAAATTCTTTGGCATGGGTACAGTTAAAGAACAAAAACCAAGTTTTGGTGAAGTATTTAAAAAGGGCGATACAATTACATTAACATTATCAATATAAAACATTTGAATAAATTAAAAGACATATTATACAAAGCAGGATGTGTTTCGATAAAAGGAAATACTGATTTGTTAATTGAAGACATCTCTTTTGATTCAAGAAATGTAAAAAAGAACAGTTTGTTCATAGCAATAAAGGGAGAAGCTGTTGATGGTCATAAATATATTTCACAGGCAATACAGAAGGGAGCTGTTGCCGTTGTTTGTGAAACTCTTCCGGAAAGCATCATCCCTGACACAACATACATTATAGTTGAGAATAGTCATTATGCTTTAGGGCACATCGCTTCAAATTACTATGACAATCCATCAGAGAAAATGAAACTAGTAGGTATAACTGGTACCAATGGTAAAACGACGACGACGACATTGCTATATAACCTTTTTACTGAACTTGGCTATAGATGTGGTTTGATATCAACTATACGCATCGTCATCAACGGTGAACAAATTGAAACAACACATACCACTCCTGATGCGGTAAGATTAAATGAAATACTTCATTTGATGCAAGAACAAAATGTTTCGCACTGTTTTATGGAAGTCAGTTCTCATGCTGTTGTTCAGCACAGGATTACAGGTTTGCATTTTGCCGGAGGTGTTTTTAGTAATATAACCCATGATCATCTGGATTATCATAAAACATTTGCTGAATATTTGTTTGCCAAGAAAGCATTTTTTGACAATTTACCTGTGAATGCTTTTGCACTCTCAAATATTGATGATAAAAACGGAGAAGTTATTCTTCAGAATACCAAAGCAAAAAAACATTTCTATGGAATAATGAAAATGGCTGAGTTTAAGTGTAAAATAATTGAAAGCCATTTTTCGGGAATTAATCTTAATATAAATGGTGAAGATGTCTGGTTAAAGCTTATAGGGAAATTCAATGCTTATAATGCACTTGCCACTTATGCTACAGCTCTATTATTAGGAGAAAGTAAAATCGACATCTTACGTATTTTGAGTAATCTGAACCCGATTGAGGGTCGTTTTCAGCACTTCAAGAATTTTAAAAACATAACAGCTATTGTTGACTATGCTCATACCCCCGATGCTTTACTTAATGTACTGTCAACAATTAATTCATTGCGCACAATGAATGAAAATCTTATAACAGTTGTAGGATGTGGAGGAAACAGAGATAAGAATAAAAGACCGTTGATGGCTAAAATTGCAGGGCAATTAAGCAATAAGCTGATACTGACTTCTGATAATCCGCGCTATGAAGAAGCAGAAACAATAATTGAAGAAATGATGGCAGGCATTGATGCATCTTTAAAGAAGAAGACAATTAATATAACAGACAGACGTCAGGCAATTTATACTGCCTGCCTTATGGCTAACGAAGGTGACATAATACTTGTGGCTGGCAAAGGGCACGAAAAATATCAGGATATAAAAGGGGTTAAATCCCCATTTGATGATATTGAAATACTAAAAGAATTTTTAACATAAAAAACTAAAGAAAATTATGTTTTATTACTTATTTGATTATCTTGATAAAACCTACGACATGCCAGGTGCAGGGGCTTTTCAATATATTTCAACAAGGGCAGGATTAGCAATTATTACATCTTTAATCATTTCGATGATATTGGGTAAGAGATTAATTGCCTTGCTCAGGAGAAGGCAGGTAGGCGAAATAGTAAGAGATTTGGGATTACCCGGTCAGAAACAAAAAGAAGGCACTCCAACAATGGGTGGGCTTATTATTTTAAGTGCAATTTTGATTCCTACGTTACTTTTCGCTAAGTTGCACAACATTTATATCATACTTATCCTCTTTACAACAGTTTGGTTGGGCACTTTGGGTTTTATTGATGACTACATTAAGGTATTTAAAAAAGACAAAAAAGGTTTATCGGGTAAGATGAAAATTTTAGGACAAGTTATTCTGGGTCTGATTGTTGGGTTAACGATGCTGTATCATAATTCAGTTGTTATCAGGGAAAAATCAGAAAAAAATGTAAATTATATTACTGCTGAAGGTGTTTTTCAATCAGAATTAACGAGTAAGACAACAGAGATCTATTCATTAACGCCAATAAAATCGACAAAAACCACAATACCTTTTATTAAAAATAATGAATTAGATTATTCTAAGATATTGTCTTTTCTGGGTGATGGGTATGAAAAATGGGCATTCTTAATTTTTATACCTATAATCATTTTTATTGTTATTGCTGTTTCTAATGGTGCAAATATAACAGATGGAATAGACGGTTTAGCGACAGGCACATCAGGTATAATAGGCGTAACTTTAGGGATTCTGGCTTATGTTTCGGGTAATGTTATTTTCGCAAAATATCTTAATATAATGTACATTCCGAATGCCGGTGAGCTTGTAATTTTTATAAGTGCGTTTATAGGAGCTTGTATAGGTTTTTTATGGTACAATTCATATCCGGCTCAGGTATTTATGGGAGATACAGGAAGCCTGGCTTTAGGAGGTATTATCGCTGTATTTTCTATCATGATCCGAAAAGAATTGCTCATACCATTATTATGTGGCATTTTTCTTATTGAGAATGTATCTGTTATGCTTCAGGTCTCATATTTTAAATATACAAAAAGAAAATCTGGCGTGGGAAAGAGAATTTTTAAAATGTCGCCATTGCATCATCATTTTCAAAAAAGCGGTTATGCTGAAGCAAAAATAGTTATGCGTTTTTTTATAGTGGGGATTATTCTGGCTGTGACAACAGTATTAACGCTTAAAGCAAGGTAAGGGGAAATAATGAATTAAAAATGATGAATTATAAATGATGAATGATGAAGAAATTGGTCATATTGGGAGGAGGAGAAAGTGGAATTGGAGCTGCTTTACTGGCTAAAAAAAAAGGATACGATGTTTTTTTGTCTGATAAAGGTGAAATAAAAACAAAATATAAAGACGTTCTTTTACATAATGACATTGAATGGGAAGAAAACAGACATTCTGAAAGAGTGATTCTTACGGCTGATGAAGTTGTAAAAAGCCCTGGAATACCTGATAATATTGATATAATTAAAGCACTTAAAAGAAAAAAAATCAATATTATTTCAGAAATTGAGTTTGCATCACGATTTACGAAGGCCAAACTGATTGGTGTTACAGGAACAAATGGGAAAACAACAACAGCATCATTAATCTATCACATTTTTGAGCAGGCAGGACTTAATGTTTGTCTGGCAGGTAACGTAGGAAAAAGTTTTGCTTTAGCATTGGCAGAAAGAGATTATAAGTATTTCATCCTTGAATTGAGCAGTTTTCAATTAGATTATCTGTTTGAAACTAAAATTGATACTGCAGTACTTCTCAATATAACGCCGGATCATCTTGACAGATACAATCACAGAATGAAAAATTATATTGATTCAAAATTCAGGATTATACAGAATCATACAAGCAATGAAGGATTGATATACTGTGCAGATGATAACATTTTAAAGAAAGAGTTACTGAAAAGAAAGATAATATCTGAGATGATACCCTATTCAATAGAAAAGCACATTAGTAAAGGAGCCTATTTAGAAAAGAATATAATTAATATAAATTACAATACCACTTTTAACATGAATATTGAAGAACTGGCAATTAAAGGCAAGCATAACATTTACAATTCAATGGCAGCAGCTTTAATGGCAAAGCGTAACGACATTCGAAATGAAAAGGTAAAAGAATGCCTGGGAAATTATGTTAACATAGAACACAGACTTGAATTTGTAACTAAAGTAAGGTCTGTTGATTACATTAACGACTCCAAAGCAACCAACGTCAATGCCACATGGTATGCCCTTGAAAGCTGCAACAGCCAGGTAATCTGGATAGCCGGAGGTGTTGACAAAGGCAACGATTATAAAAAACTTATAGAATTAGTAAGAGATAAAGTTAAATATATTGTTTGCCTTGGAATTGACAACACTAATATTATTACAGCCTTCAAAAATGATGTGGAAAACATATTTGAAACAAAAACGATGGATGAAGCTGTTGCACTTTGTTACAAACTAAGCAATCCAGGTGACATTGTTTTGTTGTCTCCTGCTTGTGCGAGCTTTGATTTGTTCAATAATTACGAAGACAGGGGAAATCAATTTAAAGAAATTGTAAAGAACCTGTAATAAGTTTAATAATGACAGAAATAAATAAAACAATAAAGGGCGACAAAGGAATATGGGCAGTGGTATTTGCCTTATCAATAATATCATTGCTTTCTGTGTTTAGCTCATCGGGAAGCACAGAAGCGAGCATCAGAGATGTTTTAAAACATCTGATGATTTTACTTTTTAGCTTTGGTATAATATACGTAAGCCATCTATTGCCTTTTGGATTTTATTTTAGGATTGCTCCGTTAACTTTAATATTATCATTTATTTTAGTGGGACTTACCATATTTTTTGGCAAAACTGTAAATGATGCCACCCGGGCATTGGAAATTCCATTAATCAACCTTACATTTCAAACGTCTGATTTTGCCAAAATAGCATTAACTGTTTACCTTGCACGTATCTTGGCAAAGAATCAAGATAACATAAAAGACTTTAAAAAAACATTTATTCCTCTGATGATTCCTGTTATTGGATTGTGTCTTCTTATAAGTATATCAAATTTATCTACTGCATTGTTTATTTTTGCTTCATCCATTACATTAATTTTTATTGGCAGAATCAGTCTGAAACAATTATTTGGCACCATAGGGTTAGGTGTTATTCTATTTATGATTCTATTAAAAATGGGCAAGAGTCATCCTGACTTGCTTCCCCGTCTGAACACATGGAATAGTCGGTATGAATCATTTTTTCATAAAAAAGAAAAAAACAAGGAGGACTATAGTCAAGAGAACAACGCCAAGATAGCTATAGCTGATGGCAGAATAATAGGTGTGGGAGCGGGTAACAGCAAACAAAGAAATTCCTTGGCTAAAGCTTCTTCAGATTTTATTTATGCTATTATAGTTGAAGAATATGGAATAGTTGGAGGTTTTGTTGTAGTATTGTTGTATTTAATTTTATTTTATCGATCAATAAGAATTGCAACGAAAACACCCCGTTTCTTTGGTAGTTTGCTGGTATTTGGGTGTTCATTTTTAATCATTTTCCAGGCATTAATAATAATGGGTTATACCGTTGGGCTATTACCTACCACAGGTCTGCCGCTGCCCCTTATAAGTATGGGAGGCACTTCTCTATGGTTTACAGCTCTTAATGTAGGTATAATTCTGAGCGTCAGTCGCGAAATTGAAAATAAAGAAACAGAAGAAGAGCATGCAACAGTATAAGAAAATAAAAGTCATTATCAGTGGAGGAGGCACAGGAGGCCATGTGTTTCCTGCTATTGCCATTGCTCATGCGTTAAACAAAAAGATAGCAGATGCAGAAATTTTATTTGTAGGTGCAAAAGGCAAGCTCGAGATGGAGAAAGTGCCTGCTGCCGGCTTTAAAATTATCGGCTTAAACATATCCGGTTTCCAGAGAAGGTTTACACTAAAGAATCTGATTTTCCCTTTTAAACTTATTTTAAGCCTGATAAAAGCCAAAAAAATAATTAAAACCTTCAAGCCGGATATAGTTGTGGGCGTGGGTGGTTATGCAAGCGGGCCTATTTTAAGAATGGCAACAAAAATGAAGATTCCAACTGTAATTCAGGAACAAAACTCTTATCCCGGTATAACAAACAAAATACTGGCAAAGAAGGTGGACAAAATCTGCGTAGCCTATAAGGGTATGGAAAAATATTTTCCGAAATCAAAAATTTATCTTACCGGAAATCCTGTAAGACAGGAAGTTATAGATATAGAAGGCAAAAAAGAAAAAGCTTTAAAATATTTCAACCTTATTCCGGATCGTAAAATTATACTTATAGTTGGTGGAAGCTTAGGGGCAAGAACAATAAATGAGAGTGTTGTAAAACATCTAGAGCTTTTCGACAATAATAATATTCAACTGATATGGCAAACAGGTAAAACATTTTACGCTCAGGCAACACCTTATGCTCTCAGGCATAAAAATATAAGAATATTTGAGTTTATTTCCCATATGGATCTGGCCTACGCAGCAGCAGATATTATTGTGTCAAGAGCAGGAGCTATAGCTGTTTCGGAGATATGTTCGATAAAAAAGCCGGCTGTGTTAATACCTTCACCTTTTGTAGCAGAAGACCATCAGACAAAAAATGCTTTATCGCTGGTAAATTATAATGCTGCTATTTTATTGAAAGATGTTGATGCAAGCGAAAATCTGGGGAAAACAATTATTGAGTTGCTCAATGATGAGCAACTACAATATAATTTAAGGAAAAATATAGCAGGTTTGGAGTTTCTGAATGCTGCCGATGTTATTGCAGAGTTAATAATCAATACTATTAAGAAATAAAAATGTGGGATATTAATAAATATAAAAGGATATATTTTATAGGTATTGGAGGTATAGGCATGAGTGCTCTGGCAAAGTATTTTAAAGCAAAAGGCATGGATGTTTCAGGATATGACAGAACACCTTCTTTTGTAACGGAGCAGCTTAAAGCACTTGGCATACCTGTTTTTTTTGATGACGATATTAATCTTCTACCTGAGAATATTGACCTTGTTATATATACTCCGGCTATTCCAAAAACGCACAAACAATTTAACTATCTCAAAGAAAATAATGCTTTAATAAAAAAAAGAGCTGAAGTACTGGGATTTATAACAAAAGGTGTTTTTACCGTTGCAGTAGCAGGAACACATGGCAAAACAACAACATCATCAATGATATCTCACATATTAAAAAGTGCTAAAATAGATTTTATGGCATTTATGGGTGGCATATCTAAAAACTATAATACTAATTTTTTAATAGGACAAAAAAATGATATTGTAGTTGCCGAAGCTGATGAATTTGACCGTTCATTTCTTAATATCTATCCTGATATAGCTGTTATCTCAGCAATGGATGCAGATCATCTCGACATTTACGGAACACATGAAAAAATGATTGAGAGTTATAATCAGTTTATTTCACAGATAAAAGATAAAGGTTCACTGGTAATAAAATACTCTTCTTTACAATACATTAAAAATCAGTCAATTAAAAAATTCAGTTTCAGTTTAAATCTTGACAGCGATTATAAGACAGAAAACATCAGAATAACTAATGGCTCATATATTTTTAACATCAGAGAACCAGAAAATGAATTAATTGAAAACATTGCCCTTAATATTGGTGGCAGACATAATATAGAAAACGCTGTAGCTGCAGTAGCAACCTGTAAGCTTATAGGAATAAGTAATAATGAAATAAGAAAAGCATTAGCTACTTATACTGGTGTGATGAGGCGTTTTGATGTTCGCATCAAACACGATAAATTAATTTACATTGATGATTATGCTCACCATCCTGAAGAATTAAAAATGTTAATTCTTTCTGTAAAGGAACTTTATCCAACAAAGAAAATTACAGGTGTTTTTCAACCACATCTATACACACGCACCAGGGATTTTGCAGAAGGATTTGTTAGCAGCCTGGAACTTTTAGATGATGTTATTTTATTAGAAATATATCCTGCTAGAGAAGCACCTATTGAAGGTATTAATTCTCAAATGCTTCTTGACAGAATAAGCAATAAAAACAAAATGCTATGCAGTAAAGAAAAATTGATTGAAGAGTTGCTAAAAAGGAAAACAGACATTATTCTGACTATCGGAGCGGGAGACATTGATGCTTTGGTTGAACCCATTGAAATGACTTTTAAGAACATTTTGAAATTTATGGAATAAAAAAATGAATAAAAAAGTAAAAAAGATATTGGTTATTTCGGGATGGATATTAATTATCGGTCTTGTTTCTTTTTTAATTTTTATAGTTAATAAAAGGCAAAAGGATCAGGTGTGTTATGAACTCACAATCAATATAGATTCTGTTCAAAATATTCCCTTTATAAATAAAATGCAGATTAATAAAATAATAAAAGACTCTATAGGTGCTACCGTTGGGAAACCGATTAAAGATATCAATTTGCAAAAAATGGAAAAGGTTTTATCACGGATTCCTTTTCTAAAAGATGTAACTGTTTACAATACTTTAAAAGGAGAAATTAAAATTGACTTAAAAGAAAGAAAACCTTTAGTTCATGTTTTTAATAGTAAAAATCAGAGTTTCTACATTGACGAAGAAGGCATACTTATACCTACCAGTTCAAATTATACTTCAAATGTAATAACAGCTATAGGGAATATTTCTGAACCTTTCACTGCATTATTGGATTTAAAGAATCCCACATCAATAAATAAATATCCAATTTTATATAAAATCTATATAGTATCTCAATTCATAGCTAACAATGATTTTTGGAATGCCATGATGGATCAGGTTTATATCAATGGTATAGGAGAGCTTGAATTGATACCAAAATTGGGAAAGCACAGAGTGATAGTTGGCAATATTGACAATTTAGATGAAAAATTCAACAAGCTGATGGTTTTCTATGATAAAGTGATAAAGAAACTAGGATGGGAAACTTATGAAACAATCAATTTAAAATATAACAATCAAATCGTATGTACAACTAAAAAAATATAATTATATGGAAAGTTCAGAAATATTTGTAGGCCTTGACTTAGGCACAACAAAAATAGCTGTTATCGTTGGCAAACGCAACGAATATGGGAAAATAGAAATTTTAGGTTATGGCAAATCCGAATCAATAGGCATCATGCGTGGCGTTGTAGCCAACATTGACAAAACAGTCAGTTCTATTCAGGCAGCCATTGAAGAAGCGGAAAAAATATCGCAAGTGGAGATCAAGCAGGTGAATGTTGGTATTGCGGGTAACCATATTAAAAGCATTCAGCACAGGGGTAATATAATTCGTAATTCTGAGGAAGAAGAAATCAAAGAAAAAGATGTTGAATCGCTGATAGAGAGTATGTATAAACTAGCCATGCAGCCGGGCGATGAAATAATTCATGTGATACCACAGGAATATATCATTGACAAAGAAATGGGTATAAAAGATCCCATTGGCATGTGTGGTTCTTGTCTGGAAGGCAATTTCCATATTATAACAGGTCAGGTCTCTGCCATAAGAAATATTCAAAAATGTGTAAGTAAAGCAGGGCTTGAGATAAAAGAGCTTATTCTTGAACCTCTTGCTTCAGCTGAAGCAGTTTTGAGTGATGAAGAGAAAGAAGCAGGTGTTGTTCTTGTTGATATTGGCGGTGGTACAACAGATATAGCTATCTTTCATGACCACATACTCCGTCACACAGCTGTTATACCCTTTGGTGGCAATGTAATTACAGAAGATATTAAAGAAGGATGCTCAATAATAAAGAACCAGGCAGAAGCATTGAAAGTAAGGTTTGGTTCGGCTCTTTCGAGCAATAACAGGCATGAAGAAATAGTTTCTATACCAGGATTACGGGGAAGGGATCCCAAAGAAATTTCGTTAAAAAATCTGGCAAGTATTATACAAGCCAGAATGGAAGAGATACTTGCTTATGTTGATTATGAAATTAAAAACTCAGGATATGCCAACAAGTTAATATGTGGTATTGTACTTACCGGTGGGGGAGCTCAACTAAAGGATATCAAGCAGCTCACGGAATTTGTAACAGGAATGCAAACACGAATTGGCTATCCGAATGAACATTTAGCCAATAGTAATTTTGAAGAAATAACAAGCCCAATGCATGCAACAGGTGTAGGATTAGTACTTAAGGGTGTACTTCATTATGATCTTAAAAATCGTTATGAGAAGACAAAAGAAAAACCACCTAAAAAAGAACGTATGGGTTTATTTGACAAAATTTTAAACAAAGGAAAATCATTTTTCGATGACGATGTTAATGTTTAATCAATAATAATTAACAATTTGTATAAATTTTTGTTAGTAATTATTTTTAAGGCTTCACTTAATTAACCATATAAATTAATTATTTTTAAAACCCGAAATACTATGAGTAACACAGAAAACCAAAACAACCCAAGTACTTCACCAAACTGGCCTCCCAATCAGGAAGTTACAGGTGAAAAAAACAGTATTAATTTAAATAGTAAAGTGGAAAATATGATTAAATTTAATGCACCAAAAAACCAATCTTCTATTATAAAAGTTGTTGGTGTTGGTGGTGGAGGCAGTAATGCTGTTAACCACATGTTTAAACTAGGAATTAAAGATGTTGACTTTATTGTTTGTAATACTGACGCACAAGCATTAGATATAAGCCCTGTTCCTTCAAAAATCCAACTGGGATTAAGCCTTACGGAGGGCAGAGGCGCAGGTTCTATTCCTGAAGTAGGTAAGAATGCTGCCATTGAAAATTTTGATGAAATTAAGAAACTCTTATCAAACAACACCAAGATGCTTTTTATTACTGCCGGCATGGGTGGTGGAACAGGGACAGGAGCTGCGCCAGTAATTGCATCTATTTCTAAGGAGATGGGTATTCTTACAGTAGGTATAGTAACTATTCCTTTTTCGTTTGAAGGAAGAAAAAGGCGTTTACAAGCTGAAGAAGGCATTAAAGAATTACGCAAGAATGTTGATTCTCTTTTAATTATCTGTAATGATAAATTAAGGGAATTATATGGTAATCTCGAATTATCAAAAGCATTTGGTGAAGCAGATAATGTATTGACTACAGCAGCAAAAGGTATAGCAGAAATTATTACTGTACCCGGTTATATTAATGTTGATTTCGAAGATGTAAGAACTGTTATGAAAGATAGCGGTGTTGCAATTATGGGTTCCGGCATAGCAGAAGGAGAAAACAGGGCTATAGAAGCTATTAAGCAAGCTCTTTCATCACCACTTCTGAACGATAACAACATTAAGGGTGCCAGTGATATGCTCCTTTATATTTCGTCGGGTAATAAAGAAGTGCTCATGGATGAAATTACCGAAATTACTGAATATATACAACAAGCTGCCGGTGCCACCGCAGAAGTAATATGGGGCAATGGTTATGACGCCACTTTAGGAGATAAAATATGTATAACACTCATTTCGACAGGGTTCGAAACCAACAATGGCATCGACTATACGCCCAAATCAAAAGATGTTATTGCTAAACCTAAAATTATACCTTTCGAAATAGCTGAAGAGAAAAAAGAAGTTTACCAACCTCAGGACGAAACTAAAAATGCTCCTCAGTTAAAAGAGACTGATTTTGTTTTAATAAAACCAGCTTCCGATAATATACTGGTAAAAGAAAACATAAGTAATAATGTTGAAGAAAAAACAGTAACAGAAGAAACAGAAGATGGTTTTATTTTATACACAAAACCTACAACAACTGAAATTAAACCTGCAACTCAAAAAATAGAAGCAGAAGTAAGTCAGACTTTTGTAAACAATCAGTCTGCCATGTTCAAAAATGAAATTGAGCATATTAATAAAGAGAATGAGAAAATAAGTCATGAAGTTGCAATTGAAGATAATCCTCAGGTTGATAAATTAAATAAAAAGAGACAAGACCACTTAAAAGAGTTAAGCATTAAGTTAAAAAATCCTAATGCATTGTCTGAGTTAGAAAAAGTTCCGGCATATAAGAGAAAAGAAGAAGAGTTACCTGAAATTCCACATTCATCAGAATCTCAGATTTCGAAGTATTCTTTATCTATTGGCGAAGATGAAAGTGCTAAACCGCAACTCAGGGCCAACAATTCTTTTTTACATGAAAAACCGGATTGATTTTTTTTGTTTGATTGATTTACATTAATTAACTATTTCAATATGGCTTTAATAGATACAATAAACAACGACATCAAAGCAGCTATGCTTGCTAAAGATAAAGAAAAACTCGAATCACTACGTGCTATAAAAGCAGCTTTGCTTATTGCCAACACTTCAGGAGAAAAAGTTAATGAAGAAGCCGAGATTAAGTTACTTCAGAAACTTGTTAAGCAAAGAAAAGAAGCTGCAGAAATTTATATTAAAAATGGGCGTAAAGACCTTGCCGACAGTGAACTAGCTCAGGCACAATATATCGAGCCATACCTTCCAAAACAAATGACAAATGAAGAACTTAAAGCGCATATTGTAAAAATTATTACAGAAGTTGCTGCTTCAAGTATAAAAGATATGGGAAAGGTTATTGGCGCTGCATCCAAACAACTGGCAGGCAAAGCAGACAATAGAACTATCTCTGAGATAGTTAAAGAATTACTTGGTTAATTTTAAAAGGATTTTAAAATAATTGAAAAAGCCTTCGTGAAAACGGGGGCTTTTTTTATTTTGTCAGCAACAAATCATTTATTACAACGCTGGCACAATAACCACCAAAAATAGCAGGAATATATGAAATAGTACCAACAGTAGATTTTTTATTGTTCTCATCTTCAACCAAAATAATGGTTTCAGAATTAACTACTTCTGTTGAAAAAACGACTTTAAACCCGGTTGAAATTCCCAATTTTCTTAATTTCTTGCGAATGTAAAAAGCCAACCGGCAGATTCTTGATTTTGAAATATCAGTTACTTCAATTTTGCTTGGATCGAGTTTGCCACCAGCTCCTAATGAGCTGACTATCTTGTAGTTATTAGTAACGGCAAAATGTAAAAGAAAGACTTTTGGTGAGAGTGTATCAATGGCATCAATTATATAATCTGGGTTGAGTTGTGTAATAATATTATTTGTTATATCATCTTTTAAAAAAGCATTAAAAACATTAAGTTTTAAATCAGGGTTAATATCTCTAAGGCGGGAAGCAACAACTTCCGTTTTTAATAGTCCCTGTGTGCTTTCCAGTGCAGGCATTTGCCTGTTGCGATTTGATGGATTAACAAAGTCGTGGTCAACAATGCTCATCTCCCCTACGCCAGCCCTGCAAATGAACTCAGCAGCCCATGAACCTACACCTCCCAAACCGATAATTAAAACATGTGCAGTTTTTAATTTTTCAATGCCGCTTTCACCGATAAGTAATGATGTACGACTGAGCCATTCTTGTGACATAATGGAGGTTTTTTTACAAAAATAACTATTTTTCAAATACGAGTGCCTAAAGTTTGAAGTACTTAAAGTGCACTAAAATTGAAAACCTGATGGCGGCAGGAAGTGCCTAGAGTGTGGAGTTTGGAGTGCCTAGAGTTAAATATTTTAATTTAAAGTTTGATTTGAAAAAGTTTTTGAAAATTATTGTTAATCTGAGTGCATAACTGTAATGTGCTTATTTTCAGTAATTCAGAAGCTTTTTCATAAATACTTTTTATGGTTAAACCAGAATCATCGGTTTCAAGAAAAATAGTATCATATGACGAATTGCAAAAAACTTCAGGTGCATGACTTTTATTATTGAATAAGTCTTTTCCAAATGAAAGACAGAAATTATTTCGGATAAGTTCATTTGCAATATTTTTATTTCCAGTAAAGCCATGGATTATCCAGGGAGGTGCCTTTGTAATTTTTTTTCTTAATGCAATTACATCATTATACGTTTTAACAGCATGAATAATCATTGGTTTAGATAGTTCTTCCGCAATTTTAGCCTGTGCAATAAAAACAGTTTTCTGCAATTCAAAATTAATTTTTACAGCTTTATCTAATCCGGCTTCACCAATAGCAATAATCATTTTATTCTGAGCTGTTGTTCTAAGTTGTGTTAACTGTTCTATATAATTGTCTTTAATATACCATGGATGTAACCCAATAGATGCGTATTTACTTATGTTTGATAAACCGGAAACATCTGGAAATAGATTTACTACTTTAATAGTATTTTCTTCAGCAGAAGAATTATGGGTATGTAAATCTATAAATGGCATTTGGAATTGCATATTAATTACGAATTTATTAATAATATATAATGCAAGCAAATAATTATGAATTATATAATTTCGTACCTACGGTACTTTCTATCGTAAATTAATATAATATAGCAAGTCAGGGGTGCACTTGGATTGGAATTCCGACTTTCTTAATAAGAGAAAGATTAATATTTACCTTCCTATAAAATCAATACTTCTCTTGATAAACTGTGCCAGTTTTTCACCTTTTAACAGGTTTTGTGACAATAAAGCCAGGTCAAACATTTGTTCAATCAATTTATCTTTCTTTTCATCATCTGACGACTCAGCGATTTCAGATATCAAAGGATGATTAGCATTGACGACGAGGTTGTAAGTTTCAGGCATATTCCCCATAAAAGACATACCTCCACCTAAAGCAGACATGTCTTTCATGCGGCGCATAAACTCTGGCTGAGTAATCATCATTGGTTGTTCTGTCTCACTCATATTCTCGAAAACGATGTGGTATTTATCTTTTTCGGTAAGTTTTTCAATAATAGGCTTTATTTTATCTTTTTGTTCATCACTCAATTTTGAAGGTAATGCTTCTTCTTTTTCTATTAGTTTGTCAAGTACTTCAGCATCCACCCTTACGAAACGTGTTTCTTTGAGTTTCATTTCAATCATATTGATAAAATGAGCATCAATAACACCTTCAAAGAGAAGCACATCGTACCCTCTTTCTTTGGCAGCTTTTATGAAAGTATGTTGCTCTGTTGCATTTGTGGTATAAAGATGAATTACATTTTTATTTTTATCTGTCTGAGCTTTTTCAATATGCTTTTTGTATTCTTCTATTGTGAAATATTTTCCGTCAGTATTTTTAAACAGACAATATTTTTCGGCTTTTTCATAGAATTTTTCGTCAGATATCATCCCATATTGTATAAAAACTTTGATATCATCCCATTTTTTCTCAAAATCTTCTCTGTTTTCCTTAAAAATTTCCTCTAACTTATCAGAAACTTTCTTTGTAATATGGCTTGAAATTTTCTTTACCTGAGCATCATTCTGCAAGAAGCTTCGAGAGACATTTAAAGGTATATCAGGAGAATCGATAACACCATGAAGCAGCATTAAGAAATCAGGAACAATACCCTCTACGCTGTCAGTAACAAACACTTGATTGCAATACAACTGAATTTTATTTTTTTGAACTTCTATATTGTTTTTTATCTTAGGAAAATATAATATGCCTGTCAGATTAAATGGATAATCTACATTAAGATGAATTTGAAACAAAGGTTCTTCGAAAGTATAAGGATAAAGCTCTCTGTAAAAACTCAAATAATCTTCATTCTTTAGGTCTGCAGGTTTTTGCTTCCATGCTGGGTTGGGGTTATTAACAATACGAATTTTTTCTATAGTTTCATATTTATCATGACCATCTTTATCTTTCTCACCTTCAACTTTTTGTGATGTTTTTTCAGTTCCAAAAATGATTTCAACAGGTAAAAACTTACAATATTTCTTTAACAGACTCAATATTTTATCTTCTTCAAGATAAGCAACTGCATCTTCAGAGATATGTAAAACTACGTCAGTTCCTCTTTCCTTTCTCTTAGCCTCTTTTATCGTATATTCCGGCGTTCCTTCACAAGACCAAAGAACTGCTTTGTTCTCATCATCCTGAGTGTAAGAGAGTGTAATAATTTCCACCTTATCGGCTACCATAAAAGACGAGTAGAAACCCAGGCCAAAATGTCCGATAATTTGGCTTGCATCTTCGACTTTATCAAACTTCTTAACAAATTCTTCAGCACCTGAGAAAGCAATCTGATTGATATATTTTTCAACTTCTTCCGCTGTCATGCCTAACCCTTTATCGCTTACAGTTATTTTCTTCTTCTTTTTATCTACTTTAACTTCAATTTTGAGTTCCCCCAAATCGCCTTTAAACTCACCAACAGAAGCTAATACCTTAAGTTTTTGCGTAGCATCAACGGCATTAGAAATAAGTTCTCTCAGGAATATTTCCTGGTCAGAATATAAAAACTTCTTGATTATAGGGAAAATGTTTTCTGCTTGTACATTAATATTACCTTTTTGCATAGTATAAATTTTTTAATTTTAAGACTTGCGTAATTGTCAAAGTATATGCCAATAGAAATGGGGTGACAAAATGACAGGAAGAAGTGAACTAAAGTGAACTAAAGTATTTAAAGTGCCTAAAGTTTAAAGACCGAAGACGGAAGATTCATGGCAGGAGTCTGAAAAGAAAAAACGGTTATCCCCTTTTACAGAAATAACCGTTACAATGAAAATATGATAAACTGCAATTCGGAAATATGACGTTTTTAAATATAAAAAAGTTACAAAAAACATTTCAATTAATAAATCTTTGTATTTTTGATTGAATAGAAAAATCTAAAAATGCATAATGTTTATCTTTTACTTGGCAGTAATTTGGGCAATAGTCTTGAGCATATCAACTGCGCTATAGGAGAGATTTCGTGCTATATTGGAAGAATCATTAAAAAATCGTCTGTTTATAAATCTGAACCTTGGGGATTTGAGGCAAAGAACTATTTTTTAAATCAGGTTATTCAGGTTACAACTGGTTTGTCGCCGGAATTAACATTGGAAAATATTTTAAAAATTGAAAATAAATTAGGACGGGTAAGGACGCCAAACAATTATGAATCGCGCACTATTGATATTGATATTCTTTTTTATGATAATTTAATTGTTAATGCTTATAATCTCAGCATACCTCATCCCCTGATAGCATCCAGACGCTTTACGCTTGTTCCTTTAAATGAAATTGCTTCAGATTACAAACATCCAGTTACCCGACTATCTGTTGCTGAAACGCTTAAGCAGTGCGATGATAGCTCTAAAGTAGTTATTTATAATACTGACACTAAAATTAAATGAATAATTTTACAAATTAAATGAAATACAATTACTTAGTTATAGAAGGAAATATTGGCTCAGGCAAGACAAGTTTGTCAACCCGGATTTCTGAGCAGTTTAATGCCAAATTGATATTGGAACAATTTGCAGACAACCCATTTCTTCCCAAATTCTACAACGACCCAGACAAATATGCTTTCCCTCTCGAATTATCATTTTTAGCAGAACGTTACCGTCAATTAAAGGAAGATCTTTCAAAACAAGACCTTTTCAAAGATTTTACGGTTGCCGACTATTTTTTTAATAAAACACTGATTTTCGCAAAAACCACACTCCAGACCGATGAATTTAGCCTTTTCGCCAAATTGTTTACAATAATAAACGACTCTTTACCTAAGCCTGATTTATTTGTTTATCTTTACCTTAATATTGACAAACTGATAAGTAACATACATAAAAGAGGGCGTAATTATGAGAAAAAGATACAAAAAGAATACCTTCAAAACATCCAGAATGGATACCTCGATTATATTAAGAACAACCAACACAAACTAAAAATACTAATCATTGACACAAATAATATTGATTTTGTAAACTGTTACTCCGACTATTGCAAAATTATTGAAACTATTTTTGAAAAAGATTATGAAGTGGGGATAAATAGGGTGAAGTTGTGAGGGGGGAAGGTTAGTTACTAGTCATTAGAAGTTAATCAGTAGCAGTTGGCAGTAGCAGTAGCAGTTGGCAGCGGCAGTTGGCAGTAGCAGTAGGCAGTATGTCCTTGCCTGAATTTAGTTGACCTTTTTTTTGAAAGCGTACACTCAATATTTTGACCATCGGGTAATGCGAACTTGAGGTCCTTTCTTCGGCAAAATTTTTAGAACTC
>Ga0114951_10001429_pt1 | contig 29512 bp, 13 predicted proteins | sample AM7aDNAmetaG_FD_88677 | JGI IMG/M metagenome (GOLD analysis project Ga0114951, IMG submission 88677) | Freshwater microbial communities from Finland to study Microbial Dark Matter (Phase II) - AM7a DNA metaG | ecosystem: Environmental > Aquatic > Freshwater > Lake | place: Finland: Lake Alinen... | reverse complement strand
TGTCTACTTCGTCAACTCCAACGATTGGAGTCTGGCCAACATCACCCTGCTGGGGAACGCGGAAATTCACCAGCTCACCGGCCTCGCTGGCGCGGCCACGTCGCTGGTCATCCCCGAACCCAATGTCCTCCTGATGTGGCTCTGCGGCGGTGTCACCCTCTGGGCCGCCCGCCGCCGCCACCGCCGACAGACCGCGGCTTGAGAACCGGGTTGATTCGTTTCAGTCAGCGCAGAGTCGGATTGTGGTGATCTGCCAGGGGGTGACCGGAAAATCGAAGCTGCCCGCAATCTTCGTCAACGGGGATTGCGTTTCTTCCAACAGATTGCAGCGGAACGCCCGGCGGAACGTCGGGGGCGGGCGCAGTTTTACGACTGCGGATTTCCCCGCCATTTCGACAAATCGCAATATCACGCCGTGCCCATCTTCCGCCGCTTTCACGGCGGTCAGATTCGTGTGGCCGGCCGCGATCTCCCAATCCGGCAACGGCGCGCATAATTGGCCCGGAAAGGCAAGCAAGCCACTATTGAATAATGCGGCTTGCCGGGTCAGCTCGGGAATGGCCGATTCACCCTTTGCCAAACAAATGGCATGATGGAACGTGTGCGTTCCATGGTCCGTCATGCCATGGTAGTTGGTGGCGACATAGGATTCTGGTTCGTAGAGCCCGTACGGCAACTGGGGACTGCGGAGCACGCTGACCAGCACGACTCCGTCTTCCACCCGATAACTCGGCGTGCCCTGATTGACTACCGCGAAGATGTGGCCGGGCGTTTCCACGCCCGCCCAGTGCAATGCCGGCCAGTCGCCGCCCGCATTGCCACCGTTGATGCTCGTACCTTCATACCGGTCTCGCGCCAGTACGCCGTACGGAATTTCATAAAGGCCACGGTCGTTTCGGCTCGTGCTTGGAAACGCCAGCCGCAACCGGCGGCTGTGCGTGTACCAGTCCACGCGCGTGACCACCTCCAGCCACGGCACGCTCCGGCGCAAAATAAAATCCTGGTCCCATCGCAACCAGGTCACCGATGGGTCCGCGCATTTGTGCGGGTCGTCACAGGATGGATGCCGGCCCGTGTAGCGGATCACGACACTGTCGCCACGCCGTTCGATTCCGCCGAGTTTGGTGTAGGGTGCAAGCCGTTCGCGAGTTCGATCCAGCGACCGGGTTGCCCACGGATCGCCCAGGTCATGTTCGAGAATCAACTCACCTACAAAAAATTGCCCGACATCCACGACCGGGCCCAATCCCGTGACCTGGATATCCGTCAAACCATGTTCGCCGGCCTGGACAGTGAACGCGCCGCAGGTCACAGTTGGCCCGGAGTCGCCGGTGGTCGGCACGGGGGCCGCCTGCGACACATGGTAAGTGCGCGCGTTCAGCGCCGGTACCGTCTCCGCCAAGAAACTGAGTCGGGTCTTGCCGTCGTTGGATTCGACCACGTACACCGGCAACTCCGCTCCCCCGGCCATCACCGAGGCACCGGCCCACGATACCGGTAACTCAACTGTGACCGGGACGCTGGCGGTGACCGCTGTGTGATTGAAGACTGTCACCGCCGTTGTCGTTGGGGTCAGTGCCGAGCCGCAAGCGGCAATCGCTATTTGCGTGGTCACGCGCTCCTGGTCCCGGTGCAGGTCGCATAGTTCATCGTAGGCCTGATCGCAATGCGAGGACGTGATGGAGTCGTGGAATCCCGACAGTGTCATCTGCCGCCAAACTTCACGCAGTTCTGCATGGGACCGCCCTTCCGCCAGCAGCGTATCCCAGCACTCCGCGGCCAGCAGCGCATGTTCGCAGGCCCGGTGCTGTTGTTTGATGCGAATGCGCGAGACGTAACAGCCCGATTGGCTCGGGTTGTTTTCGACTTTCGAGCTGATGAGTTCTGCGGGCGGTGCATCCACTTGCACCAACCGGTCCGCCAGATACGGGCGCAGATCGCGAAAGATGCCCTGGCGAATGGGGAAGTCGTGAACGCGCGCGACTGTCGCGGCAACCTGCCGGCCCGGTTGAATCTCCTCGCCCCATAAGAGCAACACGCCAACCGAGCCGGACGGCGGCTGTGTGGGTAACCTGGTCAGCTCGGCGCGGTCGCCGATCACGAAGCCATTCCCAGCGCAAGCGGAACAGCCGCGACCCTGACAAGCCGGACAGGGCGGTAATTTTTGATAGATGCGCGAGGCGGTCGCTTGGCGGAATGCCAGCCGGCCCTCGCTCTCGTAATAGACCACGGAGCCATCCAGTCCACGCCAGAAGGGATGATCGGGTCGGACGTACCCCAGATCCCCGATCCAGTCGTAACCGCATTGGCGGAGGATTTGTGGCATTTGCGCGCTGGAGCCAAACCCGTCGCTATGCCACCCGGTGGTGGGTCGCACGCCCAGCACCTCCTCCGCCCAGAGCGTTCCCAATACCAGATTGCGGGCCAGCAACTCGCCGTGGATCAGGTTGGCATCCACGATATTCTCTCCCGAACCGAGCAACTCAAACCGCCCGGCTGCTGCCAGTTTCCGGAGCGTGTCGCGGTGTTCCGGATGCCGGTCGAGATAGTGACGGAGGATCCAGGAGCATTCCACCATGAAGCAACTGACGCCATCGGCGCTGCTGGCGATGGCCTCGCCGATCCAGAGTTCCTCGATGGCCCGGTACGAGACAAAGCGCCGCCCGGCATCATGAAAGTCCCGATCCCAACACCGCCGCCAGAGCGGGTCGAAATGGTTGAACCGCATCACCACCCAAGGTTGCGGGCTGGATTGCCGGCCGGCTGCTGGACTCGTGTCGTTTTGTTTGTTCATATGGTCACTCAAACTTCCATTCGTCCCACCGGCTCACTACCAACGCCAGCCAACCAGCGGATGATGATCGATTCACGTGCCGGGTTTCTTATTCTGCGGTTGGTGGCGTGCCAGGAAGAGATGTTCTGTATTCATGTCCACTTTGTCTGCTCCTCCGTCACACCCAACAGCCGCATCATGCTCATACCTTTTCGAATCCGTTTCATCTTTAAATCTCCTCCTCCTGAATGGTAATTGCCTTCATTTCGAACCCTCAATCCAGGAACAACGCGGCGCAGTTGGCGCCGGGGTTGGACGAGCCCATGCCGCCGACGGTCTGCTGGACCGAAAGTGTCGCATTGCCGATGAACCGGAACTGGATGACGGCGCCACCTTGGCGGCCATCGAATTCAACGATGGCCGGTGGAAAATCCCCGGTCGCGCTCCGCAGGACAAACCGTTGCTTTGCCGCGCTGGCTTCCTTCGCCGGGCTGAACACAGTCAGCAGGTGTGCGGCGGCATCGCTGACCTGAACCGTCCACTGCGCACCCGGGTAGGTCTCCGGCTTGCCGGGCGTTCCCGCATTGGAGTTGACCGAGCCGAAGAACCGCCGTCCTTGCGCATCCTGGCCAGGCTGGATCGTGCCGTCCGCCTTGCACAGGTCGAACCGCATGTTGCCGCCATCAGCGCCATACCAGAAGCCGTCACCGCCGGCAAAGGTGTCCGCGAAGGGCGCGCGGACGACACGCGTGGGATCGGGGTTGCCATTGTGCCGGAAGAGCACATAGCCGCTGCGGCCCACTTTTTCCGTCGGCAGGAGGCCTTGGCCCGGCCAGAGAACCGTGGCTGCGGGCTGTCCGGCGGGCGCGGCGGCATCAATGGCGAGCTTCCCTCCCGTCTGCGTGAGTTGACCGGCCACAGCCACCGGGGACGCGGTGACGAAAAAGGCGGCCTTGACGGGCTTGGCCTCGCCGACGGCGGTGAGCGCCACAGCATAACGTGTTCCCGGCTTGGTCCCGGACGGCAGAGTCACGACCATCCGCCAGCGTCCATTTCCCATCGGCTCGGTGGTGACATTTGCGCCGGCCGGCAAGACTTCCGGCGTGACCGACTTCGCGGCCACCGTGAAGTTGATGACTCGCGCCGCGTCCGGAAAAATCTCGAGATCCAGGAGGTTCGGGAAGAGGATGACTGGTGCCGGCGCGCCTCGAAAATCCACACGGGGTTCCTGCGTGGTCTGCCCGCCGACGATGATCGCTTCCGGGCCGAGGAATTGGGATTCCCCGAGGGCGTCAATCGCCGTCAGCCAATAATAGTGGGTGCCGATCCCCGGAAAATCGGTGGTGGTTGTGCCGCCCCGCACGCCCTGCACCGGTTTGGCGGCGGCCAGCTCGGGGGTGGCGGCACGGTAGATCTGGTATTCCTTCGCCCCCGGCTGCGCGGTCCAGCCGAGAGTGGTCGCGGCATTGGCCACCCCCCAGTCACGGGGCGTCATGGCCGCGGAGTTGGTGGCGGCCGGGCCGTCGACCAACCAGGGCAGGCGACGCACCGTGCCGGCGGCATCAGTGCTGAACACGGCCACATTCAACCGCACCGGACCGGCCAGGTCGTAGCGATTTTCGGTATAGCTCTTGATCCAGTGGTTCCCGCCATCGGTCCAGCGCTTGAAGGTGACAGGCCTGATCGTGGCGACCTCGGGGAAGAAAGCCAGCGGCAATTCCGCCTCCAAGCGGAACCCCTTGCCGTCGGGCCGTGTGCCGAGCGCCACGCTGGCGCCGGGGATCGGTTGCCAGCCGGTGGCAAAACTCAAAGCCTCCTTGGGAGGAGCGCCCCTCAGGGAACCGTCGTTGTTCATTGGGCGCAGCAGCGGGTCGGGTGGTAACGGCGGGCTGGCTGGCCGGCAAGCCAGAGCCAGGCCTTTGAGTTTCCCTTTTTCGTCGCGGCGAGCTGTCAACAGGACGCGCGCGTCGCCGGCTACGGCCGCCATTCGATCCGGCGGCAGCAGCGGGCCAAGCAATAACTCCACCCCATCAGCTTTGCCATAGAGGCCGCCTGGTGTGGCACCGGCGTTATCAGCCGGGGCATGGAAGCCCGCCGGCTGCAATACGTCGGCAAATAGGTGCATGTAGCCTGCGTCCCGGCGCAGACGCACATCGGCAACGATCTGCTTTCCGTCCCGGATGGTGATGGTTTCGTAATTGCGCGGCCACCACTCCCAGTCCTCGCCATCAATGCCGTTGAAACGCCCATTGGCGCACTCCCAGGTGCCATAGGGAATGATCGTCGCCCGGGGCGAGGGCGTTGTCCGCGGCAGCGACGACGGGAGAATGACGTCTCCTTTCTGGCGAGTGATCTTGCCGTGGCCGATGCCGACGACCTCGCGCACCTGGCAGGATTCGCTCGCACCGCAGAACAGCAGATACTTGCCGGTCTTCGAATCCTTGATGAACTGGCCGGAAAAACTCTCGGCGGAGACATAGCTGTCGTCGCTCCAGCGTGGTCGGCCATTGTCATCAGTCAGCAGCCAGCCCAGCGTCAGCCCGTCGTCGGTGTAGGCGGTATATTGGTTGGCGACGTCGGAGACGACGATGACGCCGTCCTCGACGCCGCAGACATTGTAGAAGATGGTGCCGTCGCCATTGGTGTGATTGGCAGCATCGTGATGGCCGATCCACCATTGCACCTGGCCGTCTTTCACCTTGATCAGCTTGTTCTCCGAGGCGCGGTCCCAAAAGGCCCGGCCCTGGCCATTGCCCAGATTGGCGGTGTAGTAAACAGCTCCATCCGGACCGGGGCGCGACACGGCCACCTCATGGCTACCGGCGATGCAGCTGAACCAATCAGGATAGGGGGTGGCGGCGTAGGGCGTGTAGGTTCCGCCGTCGTAGTCCGGCACGCCGCGCTCGTCAATGCGGGCGGGTTTCCAGGCGCCGTGGCGGCCGTAGAGGGTGAGGTCGCGCCCGAGCCAGCGCCAACCGCCATCGGGCGCGACAACCGTACTGTACTCGTTTGACTGGACGAGGCCATCGCCATTGCGGTCGGCCCAGCAGGGTTTGCCATACTGCGACTGGATGCCGGTCGGCACCCACCGATCATTCGCCCACCGCCACAGGGCGGCAGGTTGACTGTTCCGGGTATAGGTGACTTCCCCGTCGATCCAGAAATACTTCAAACCATTGGTGCCGGTGAAGGTGATCCCCTCGGCGAAGGACGGACTGGCCGGCCCGAGCATCAGATCGGGAACGGCCGGTGTTTCCGTGCCCGATTGACTCAGATAATAGATCGCCTCGATCCGCCAGTCGAAATCGCGCCAGTTGTGGGTCGGGGAAAAACCGACCCGGGTCTTCATCCACGAAGGCCCGAGGTGATAGTACACCGTGGCGGGATCGTCGAGGTCGACGACCATGCCGGAGGAACAATAGACCGGACCGCAATAATCGCGCACCCATTGACCAACGGCGCTGAGGCACCCGATGCGGCGGGGAGCGGTCCATCCCGCCTCGACGAACCAGAGTTGTCCCTCCGCGTCGCAGGCCAGGTCGGTGATGTTGTGGAACTCCATCGGATCGTATTTGGGCACGGTGGCGGCCCGGCCACCGGGTTTGCCGAAACTGACGAGACACGTGCCATCGGCCTGGAATCGGGTGATCTGCTGTTTGTTTCCCTGTTCCGCCACATAGAGTTGGCCGGCCCCGTCCACGGCGATGGCCGACGGAGCAGTCAAGCCCGTGAGCAACGGCGTGGCGGCGCGGGTGGAACCGCGCCCTCCCTCGGCCGGAAACTGACGGTGTGGTTGGCCGTTGGGAGGGCCGGGTTCCACCCCGACCGTCTGCACGTCGCGGGTGGCGAGATCGAGGCGTACCACGGTGTCGCCCGAGATGGCGAGCAGGTGGGTGTCATCCTGACGGCAAAGACGCCCGGGTCGGGTCAGCGGAATGTCGGCCGCCTTCTGGCCGGTCGTCACGTCAATCACCGCCAGCCGGTCTTCCGCGGCCACACTGACATAAGCTTTCCCGCCGACAACGGCCAGCCCGACAAATGTCTTTTTCGGGTCGCCCAGCGTGATGCGCGCCCCGGCCTCACCCATGGGCAGGTCGCGCCCGGTTGCCGCATCCATGCATAGCAGCGCAAGTTCCGGCCAGCCGGCGATCATATAGGCGCGTTGCCCATCCACCGCGACGGCTGAGGCGGGAGCGTAGTTGCCTGTTGAATGCGTCCACAGCACGTTTCCAGCCTTGTCGATCTTCCGGAGCCCGTGTTCACCTTCCTCCCCGGCATGTAACAGATAAACGCCCCCGGCATCCGCCGCCACGGCAGCGGGGCCAATGTGGACACCGCCAATGGAACCCTTCTTGTCGGCGCTGGGATAAGGAGGCCGGCCGGAGTTGCCGGCCGCGCCGAGGAACAGACTGCGCACCCCGTCGAAATACCCGAGCCGCCAGTGGTAGTGTCCGGCTGGCAACGGCATGTCGCGATAGCCGCGTCCGTTCCACAGGATCGTGTGGCTTCCGGCGCTCAGGGATTCGGCGCGCAGCGGTTCGGCGACGATCCAGCCGTTGGTGTCGGTGATGACCAAACTTGCCTTGCAGGCGCGCGGCAAGGTGAAAACAATGGGCACCGGTTTCAGGCCATCCGGATCCACCACGATCGGGGTCTGCGGGGCCTCATCCGGGTCCGGTTGCGGGCCGGGATCGGCCGTGAAGAGCCGGGCGGAACCCCACAGGTCGGGATACAATCGGGCCTCGGAAGGCAAATCCACAGTGCAGGCCGGACCATTGCCGCGACTGTGCCACCAGGCGGTCGCAATGTTCTTGGTGCCGGCCGGGTCGGAAAAGATCACCTGGGCGTCGAACGGGAACTCCAAACCCTCGGTTACCCGGTAGTCGAGGACCTTCCAGGGAATGGCGACGCCGACCGCGTAGCCACCGTCGATGAGGCTGAACACGGCCCGCACTTCGGGCAGCGGTGCCACGTAATCCATCACATAGGTCGAGACCGGCGAGGCGAACGAGTAGGGTTTCTTTTTCTTGGAGAGGGGCCGATAACAGATACCCATCGGCTTCCCATCCAAGTTGGCCACAAGGATCCGCTGAAGCTGTCCACGGTCACCGGATGGGCCGAAGCAGAAACCGACGGCATCGCCGCCCTTGATCGCCATGGCTGGGTCGAAGGGGCTGGCACTGTTCTTCATCGGGCTCTCGTCGCGGACCCGGACGAGCAGATACAGGGTCTCCGCGTCGTAGCAGGCTATCCAGCGCGCCGATTCTCCGCCGGACGTCGCCATGTGCTGTTCGGCGGTGATCGCCGGCCACTGGTCGGGTTTGTCGAGTAGCACCGGGCGGGCGACCTTCACCACCACGGCGGGCGCTGCCTGAAGAGAGGTGGCGAGGAGAAATAGACACAGGGCGAGGAGCGTTCGGGAGAGTTGGTGTTTCATGGAGTTGGGAGGGTCGGGTTCCACCCCGACCGTTTGGGCGTTTTTCACTCGGGAGTCTCGAACGCCGCTTTGGGATTCCAATCATCCGTACGGAACGGCACGGCGGGCAACCCCTCCTTGTTGTATAGATTACAGGGAGGGAAGTCGCCCCAGGCATAGCGCGCCGCCACGGGGTCCACCACTTGGTCGCAGGACACGATCACACAGGGTCCGTCGATTACCGCTTGGGCGACGAACCACTGCTGGTTCGTGCCGGCAATCTCGAAGCCTTTCAACACGCCGGGGGCCGGTGCGGCCGGTTGGCCAGGTAACGACGGCGGTATGCCCAGGACCAAACCGGATCCGACGTTCTTGAAGGTGACGCGCAGGCCGTTCTTTTCAACCTTCATGGATTCATAAGTCGGGCCATTGTCGACAAGTTTCTTCCCATAGGCGAGATGTTCAGCGGCCAGAGCTAACCGTTGGGCAACCGGCTCCTTGTTTCTTGGATGAATGTCCTTCTGGTCCCCGACGTCAATCGCCACCGCCATGCCGGTCTGGGGTAACGCCAACGCCTTGGTTTGACTCTCGCGAAGCGCCGCCCAGTTGCCCCGTGAACCATCACCGGGCGTCGGGCCATAACCCGCAATCTGAACGAAGAGGAAAGGAAAATTACCTTGGCCCCATTGACCGCGCCAGTCCGTGATCAGGGTTGAAAAAAGAACCCCGTAATCCGGACTACCCACATTCGACTCACCCTGATACCAGATGACGCCCTTGATGGCATAGGGGATCAACGGGTGAATCATCCCGTTGAATAGCGTTGTGGGCGTGCCCTCGTTGCCGGGTCTTGCGGGCTGTGGGGCAAGTTGAGGTTTGGCCGGCTCCGGCATACCTTGTTCCCGTGCCTTTTTGGCGGCGGCTTCCCATTGGCGCATCGCCACGTTGTAAGGCTCCCACTCCTCTTTTGACCACTTGTACATCTTGGCGACAAAGTCTGCCCAAACCACGGGATAGCGATCTCTTTGTCCCTGAGTCAGGGTTTGCACAACGTTCACATAGCGGGACAAAGCGGGATTACTTCCGAGTCCCGATAGACTAGTCCAGGCTTGCACTGGAGTACCGCCCCAATAACTCCCGATCAGGCCGACGGGATGGCCGGTGATTTCACGAATCCGTTGACCGAAGAGATAACCCACTGCTGAAAAACCATTCCAACTGCCCGCATCCGGCGTTTTTTTCCAATACCCGGTCGAGCCGTCAAAAATCAACTCATGCGGAACAATCGTCGTATTATCCATCGGTGTGAGCGAGGCGGACTTAGTGAGGCAAAAAACCCGGATTTCCGAATCCTTCAGTTCCTCATACTTTTTCAGCGTCAGGATACCGTACTCCATGTTCGACTGTCCTGAACAGAGCCAGACTTCCCCGACCAGCACATCCTCGAACTTCAGGGTGTTCTTGCCGGCGACGATGAGTGGCTGCGGCTGATGGTTGGCCTCAGCCTGCGCCAGATCAACCCGCCATTTACCCGCGGCATTGGCCTTTGTTTTCGCTGTTCGAGTCCCGAAGGTCACGGTGACTTCCTCGCCCGGATCCGCCCAGCCCCAGACGGGAATCTTCATCTCCTGCTGCAGCACCATGTGATCGCCAAAGATCCCGGGCATCCGGACGTCGGCCCGAAGCGACGGGACGAGGAGGAGCAGGCTGAGGAGAATTGTTGAGAAGCTGTGAAATAATCGGCGGCGCGGGTGGCACCGCGCCCTCCCTCGACCGACAACCGACGGTCTGGTTTGGAGCTGGGAGGGTCGGGTTCCACCCCGGCCGTCTCCGCGGCGCGGGTGGCACCGCGCCCTCCCTCGACCGAAAACCGACGGTCTGGTTTGGAGCTGGGAGGGTCGGGTTCCACCCCGACCGTCCTGATTCGATTGCTTCACAGCTTCTGACGAAATTCGGCGACGATGCGTTTTCATGGTTCTAATTCGCTGGTGTCGGCACTACTGCGGACTGAACGTCAGTTCGTGCCGGTCGAGGTAATGCCGCAGCGCCCAGGAACATTCCACCATGAAACAACTGACGCCATCGGCACTGCCGGCAATGGCCTCGTGGATCCAAAGTTCCTCGATTGCCCGATACGAAACAAACCGGCGCCCGGCATCGTGGAAGTCCCGGTCCCAACACCGGCGCCAGAGCGGATCGAAGTGGTTGTACCGGAAAACCAGCCACGGCGGGGGATTGGCTGGACTGTTTGCGGGCGGTGTAACGGCGGTCATGATGTAGTCTCCAATTATTCCACTCAGAAATTGTTCATGGTTAAAGTTGTGCCAACACGAAATCACCGGCTAACAACGCGAAAATACTCGCTGAAAAAGCGGTCAGCGTCGACACGCATCGCCACTTCGTGCGGGCCATTGGCATCGGCATCCCAGTGGGTCATGCCGCCCGCCCGGCTCTGGCCGGGCTCGACGGTTACTCGACCGCGCGCCCAGTTGCAGACCCCGGGGTCGAAGATGGCAACCGCTGCCAGGGGGTCGTGGAAGACAACGTGGCTGGCGTGCTGCCGCCAGATTTCACAGCAGTCGGCCACGACTTCGAGGGGTCCGCCGACGGCCCGAAAACGCCGGATCGCCTCTTCCGAAGGGAGGCGCACCTGCATGGTGACGTCGAGGCCGACCGAGCGGTGCACTGCCACCGGCGCGCGGTAGACGGCCCGGCAGGCGCACGAGTCCGAAAAGGCGTTCCACTCGCGCGGCCCGACATCGGCGAGGTGGTTAGTGAACACGCCGCACATCAGCACCAGGGCTTTGAGTTTGTGCGGGATCGTGGGATCAATGGCGAGTAGGGCGCCGAGGTTGCTCATGGGGCCGATCGCCAACAGGGTGATTTCACCCGGCCGGTTGTTGATGGTCCGGCGCAGGAATTCGACGGCGGTATTGGCCACGAATTCCTCGGCCCGCCGGTGCGGGTAGCGTGCCAGCGCGGTGTAGTGGGGAACCTCCGGCTGCACCACCGTCCCTTCGTCGTAGCGCACGGAGACGCCGGCGTGGATGGGGATGTCGGTGCGGCCGGCCGCCCGGCAGATCGCGTCGGCAATGCTGGCGCGTTGGCGCGGGTCGCGTCCGCTGACGGTGGTGATGCCCAGCAGCTCACAGCGCGGCTGGGCCAGCAGGTAGGCCAAGCAGACGGCATCGTCAATATCCGAGCCGGGATCGGTGTCAAGCAGTACGGGAATTCGTTCACTCATGGGATTACTTGTCCAGGCTGATCGTTCCCCAATGTTTCGTCTCCAGCCGGGATTCGCTGGGCACATCCGAAACCAAGCCGGTATTCTTGTTGTGCCAGTAGAGGCGGGCCGCCCGATTCGCACCGGACGGATCAGAATAAATGACCCCGACGACGCCCGTCAACTTTTGTTCGGTTCCGCTCTTCAATCCGAGTTCGGCCAGTGGCACAGTGATGAGGACCGTGTAGGTATTGAACCCGGCAGCCGCCTTGACCGTTGCCTTTTCCAGGCGTTTCACCACCGCAAACGACTCGGCGTTGGCGGCATTATTGCCGACGGCGTAGGTGAGGGGATTCTCGGCCGGATCTGCCGTTTTTTGCCAATAGATCGCGGTCGGTTTGCCGGCAATCGGCGCCGCCAATAAGCGGATCGGGCCGCGCCCCGGGACGTCGAGCTGCAGGTCGACACAATCCCCACCAATAAAGGCATGCGTGAATTGCCCGGCGCCGTTCTTCCACGGACTGGGGTCGGCGACCTGGAACATGATCGCGAGATTCCGGCCATCGTGCGCCAGGGATGCGCGCCACCACTGGGCCGGGTTACCGGATTCCGAGACGCGGACATCCGTCGCCCCTTCGATGAGTGCTTGGCTGTCAGACTGCAGCACCGGCGCCGGCTCTGTGGGCAGGCTGCGCACATGCGTAATGCGCAGGCTGTCCGGCTCGCGCACGGTCTGTTGCCGGCGCTGGCCAATGATTCGGGCGCTCTCGGCCAATTGCGCAGTGGTCACATTGAGTGTGCGAGTTTCTTTGACGCAGGTATCGAGATTGTTGAGCGTCATCAGCCGGTAGGACGCCCCGCCGAGTTGGATGTAGACTTGTTTGCTCGCCTCGTCCCGCCAGAGGAAACCGCCGAAACTCTCCTGACCGGTGAAAGTTTCATCGAGCGTCACGTTCGATTTGCTGTCCTGACCAATGCTGGAAAGATAAATTCCATCCATCGTCATCACGAACCACTCCCCGCGGTCGCCCCCCAGCGCTGTGACGCTGCCGACACCGGGCACGTTCTCGACGACGCCATTGCAACGGAATGGCGCGATCAACACGCCGCGCCGTGCGGCCGGCGCATCGTGCCGGCCGTACCGGCTGGGCCACCCGCCGTGCCGGCCATCCAGGGTATTGTAAATGATGCCGTTGCTAACGTTACCGGCCCGATCGATGACCGGCGTGCCGCAGGACCCCTGCGCGGCCGCATTGACATCAATCCAATTCGCGATTTTCTGCGGTGTCGCAAAGTCGTACAGTGGCACGCCACTGGCCGCGAAACCCGTGGGAGTAAAAAGCAATCCGTTGGCCGACATGATGCTCAGGTCGGGCCGCACCCAACCGTTGGCCCAGTAGATCGCGGAAGCAGTGACGCCGGTGGTGACTTCGCCGTCCTCTTCTTTGCCGTTTTCGTTACGATCAATCCACGCCTTGCCGGGGACGTTGAGCCATTGACCGCCCGCCAATTTTCGATACGCCAAGTTGATCAGCACCACGGTGCGAAACACGCCCGTCGAGTCGCGTTTGAGAATCCGCAGATGATTCATCCCATTGAATCCGGGCGTGTCACAGGCGTACTCGTGATTGCCAACGCGATAAATAAATCCCCGCTCCTCAGCCAGTTCGGGATGATACGCCAACGGCTGCTCGCCGGTCTTGTGGTGCCACGGATCCGGCTGTGGATCGAGTTTGAACTCAATGCCGTGGGCGATAAATCGAGTGGCGTCAAACGTCAGCGGGAAACCGCACATTGCGCCGTAATCGGCTTGGCCCCAGTATTGATCGAGTAATTCATACTCGGGGCTCCAACACGTCACCCGCTTGCAGTTCTTCACACCCTCAGGAATCCACAGCCGGCCCAGATGATCAAACCCGGCCCCCAGCGGTTGCACCAAATCGGTGATGACAAACTTGCCGGCCGGCCGGTCCGCTTCCGGATAGGCGGTGCCGATCACGTGCAGCCGAACCCCTTTGGCGTTGCAGACCACGACTTGATTATTCCCGAGATCGCTGATGGCAAACCGGGAGCTGTCGTGACTGACGCCGAGCCGGACCGGCTGTTTCAGGCCGGTCGCGGTGAAGACCGGTGTTGGTTTCGCCTCGGCGTCGAGAGTGACAACAGTGCCGTTGGTATTCAGTCCGTAGAGCGTTGTGCCCCGAGTGGTGACGGCCGCTAAAAGACCAGGCGGGAGCGTGGCTTCGACGGCGCCGGTGGCCGGGGTGATCCGCAGTAAGCCGCGGCCGGGGATCATCGCCCAGAGTTTGCCGTGCGCGAATGCAAGCGAACTTGCCAGCGAAATTTTGGCATCGGCCAACAGCACCGGGCTCGGTGTGTGCTGGGCGTCGTCAAAGGGGACGATGGCGCCGTCGGTCAGACGGAAGCGGAACAGCAACGTCGTCTCTGACCAACCGGATGCCGAAAGTCCGTAGGCATAGGTGTCGTCGAGCGTGGCATCGAGGAACTCGTTGCCATTGGCCCATTGGATGATGCCGGCGTCGTTGATGAGTTGGATGCCGGAGCCGCCTTCGGTGCCGGTAAAGAGCAGGACGGTGTTCGTCCCACATGTGGCGACCGAGGTGGGGTGGCCGTGATTTGCGCCCCAGAGTTTACTGCCGGCTTCGGTGATCCAGGGCGGCGTTGCGGAACTGTAGACGCTGTTATAGAATTTAATATCGATCGGCCGGTGATGCACCACGGTGGCGGTGTATTTGCCGGCGGGGACCGGGTTGCCGGCATCGTCGAGACCGTCCCAGTGATCCACCACCGGGCCGGCCTCGCGCGGATATTGGCCGAACAGACAGCGGACCCGCTTGCCGGTGGCATCGTCAATGACCACGCTGACATCGCGTTTCTCCGGCAACTCATATTGAATCGGGATGCTGCCGTACGTGTCGTAGTCCACAAACCGTTTGAGCCGGGCTTTCTGCAACGCCACTTGTTGCGTGGTCACATCGAGCTTGCCGTGGTCGCGAATCGTGGCACGGCCCCAGCCGTTCCGCGCGCGGAACATGAAGATGCGGTTGACGAGTTCGTCCTTGATCCCGTCGGCGAGCCGGTGGGACAAGTAAGTCCCGTCGCCGTTGCCCCACATGGCCTCGATCCCGAAAGTGAATTCCTCGCCCGGTGCGAGCGGTTGGCCGGATGTGCGGCAATACTCCCATGGCCAAAACGCTTCGAGGTTGTAGCCTTTGCCGTCCGGCCACGGGGCGCACACGATTTTTCCACCGGCTTTTTCCATCGTGTTTCCCCATTTCTCCAACTGATCTGGACGATCCGGCCCGGTCTCATCGTAGCGCGGTCGGCTCATGAATCCGCCGTGCTTGACGAGCAGGTACGGCCGTTTGTCAGGGGTCGAGTAGAACAGATTTAAATGCATTTGATGTTCGTCTGGTTTTCCGTCGTCAAAGATCACCCGCGCCTGATAACAATCCGCCTGCCAACTCTTGCCGAAGTCTTTGCCGGCCGTTGCATTTTGCATCGGTGTCAAATCGTGGTAGCGCGCCAGGAAGTAAATGCCCTTTGCGTCCCACATCATGTGGGTCCAGACGGAATACCGATCGACCAGCGTCGGGTCGTTGTAACTCCAGACGCCGGCCGAGAGATCCCAGCCGTTCGTCTGGCCATCGATGACCACTGGACCGGGCGCGGGCACGACCGGGACTTCGGAGTTGAATGACATGGTCCGGTCATCGGCCGCGGCAGCCCCGACGATGAGCACCCACAGGGATAGGAACGAGCTGATTGTCTTCATGATTTTTTCTTGGTGAGTGGTTGGTTTAGCGGAAGATGATCTCGCCCCAGTTCTTGGGTTTTAGCCTGAGTTCATGGACGGCATCATTCACCAGTCCAGTTTCTTGGTTTGCCCAGTAGGTGCGCAGGCTGGTCCGGGAGGCTGAATTGCCATGGGTCGCCCCCAGATCCCCGCGGTATTTCACTCCAGGCTCCGGAGTGAAACCCAAGGCCGCCCAAGGAATGGCCGTTTCCACCACATAGCCCTTCTGATCGGGGCGAATCTTGGCTTGAACTTGCGCCTCCGTGAGCACGGCGACGAAATCCATTTCATACTTGGCCACCAAGCCAGAGCTGAACGTCCTGGGTTTCTTGGTTGCAGAGATTGGGCGATACAGTACCGCTGTTGGCTGGCCTTGATAATTCCCGATCGAGATCCGGAAATCACCGGCAACGGCCTCGTCCCGTTTCGCGCTGGCCTTGGCATCCGCACCAAACTGGAAGTCTACGGTATCCCCATTCACATACATCTGGGAAGCCTCCGGAGCGCCATTCAGCCAGGGTGTCTGATCCGCCACCTCCCAACCGAGATAGAGATTCTGGTCATCCCACGTGATCGCCGCCCGCACAGCGGAATCGGCATTCTTCTGGAAAGATACCGGTTGGATTCCCCGGAAATCCCCGCCCAGATTCCCCGTGAATGTTGGGGTCAGCTTCTTGACTTCCAGTTGCCGGGTTCCCACCGCCACCTGCAACTGTGATTCCCGCTGCATCCGGGCCAGGGCGATGTCTGCGGGTTGGATCGCGACCGTGCCCTTGCCGATGGTTCGGACTTGATCGAACCCGGAAATCAGCAGGTTCCAGTAGGCGTGCGCCCCGGCCTCCACGTAGACTTTCCCATCGGCGCCCTGCACCAACGAACCACCAAAATCCTCACCCCCGCCGCCACACGGGCTCGCGGTCATATCGGCACCCGGCACCGCCTGGTCCGGGAAATGAACCTTCAACGGATCCCCTTGGAAAAGATGGGCCAGAAAATACCCAGCCTCATTGAGAAAGTACCATTCCCCACAGTTGCCATTGATCGCCCAGACGTTACCCGCTTGCGGGGTTTTGAGTGTGCCAATCAGGCCGAAAGCACCCCGCATCAATCCCGGCACGGGGGGCGGGGCCGCATGCGACCCATGCACGTTGGCGAAGGTGTTGGGATAGCCCCAAAGCCGCTTGCCCTTCGGCAAATCATAGCAGGTGAAATCATTCCCGCAGGTGAGCAGATATTGATTGTCCCGCGATGGCAGCATCCCAAAACCTGCATTCTGCAGATCTTCGCTCCACACCCCCGGCAATTCCTGCAAATGCGCCAAATCCCATTGCGGCGCACCGCACGCGGTAAAGCCGGCCGGATTGATGCGATACACCTTGGCAAACTCCGTCTGCGACAATTTCACGGTCCGCGGATCGATCTGCAATGCCGTCCCGGCCTGCCGCCGGGCCCCGCCTTCACTGAGAACACCGCCATAAATCGTGAAATCCGCCGGATTCATGTTCATGGACCATTGATTGGCCCCCGCGAGCACCACCAGATACGGTAACGTCTGGACCTCATCGGCATCCTGTTTTCCATCTCCATTGACATCCGACCAGATGGTGGTCGTCTGATTTGCAGGATTCGCCTTCCACTGGGCGCGCAGCCGGTAATCGCCTTCACCAACGCGTTCGAATACCTGCAGGCCGGCCGGCCCGTGATCCACGCCAAAATTTGTGATCGTTGCGACATATAGTTTGCCATTTGCCGCCGGGCAAAATGTGGCAAATCCATGTGCCGAACGGTCAAAAACGCCTGTACAGACCGCGTGGCCTGTCTTCGGGTTCAACTTCCATTCACATCCCACACCCACCATGAGATTGGGATCCAAAGGATTGATGGCGCCGCCCGATGCCCCGTAATGAGTGGGGCCAAAAAACTCGTTGACCAACGTTCCGTCGGCGAGATTCCAGACGCTGATCCGTTTGGGAAAGTAATCCGCCTCCATGACCCACAAGCGATTGTTGGCCTGATCGACCACTGCCGAAGCTGGATTGCACATCCCATCGGCTTGCCACTTGCCGAGATGTTGCCGGCCGCCCGGCTTGCCGATGCTGCCCGCGGGTTTCCCATCGGCCCGAAAGATTCGCACCTGCTGGTCGTTGCCCGCAATCGTGACATAACATTTTCCAGTGGAATCAAAGGTGAAATCCGTGGCCGCACTCAGGCCGTTAATCAATGTCTTCACCGCGCCCGACTCAGGATTCAGCACCATTACCGCCGAACCATCGGAGATAAAAGCGAGTTGTCCATCCGGCCGGACGTGAATCGCCTGGGGATGCTGGGCTGCAACGGTCTTGAGCAATTTGCCCGTGGCTGCGTCGCAAATGGCGACAAAATTTGCCTTCCGCGCCAGGATGCATGGGGCAAAGGCCTTCGCCAGCGCCTGCCGATTCACCTCGCTGCGGGCGGCCGGCGCCAGGGTGTCGGTTCCGGGAACCAAATCCGTTGCCGCTAAGAGCGCATTCAGCTCCCGCAACACTTCCCGATCAAATCGCGGCCCGCCGGCCCAGGTCTGGAAAGCCGCTTCCTGCTGTTGCTTACCCGCCAGAAAGTCCTGGAGTCTCTGGGTGGTGCGCGGATCGACCTTGGCGAAGATCCGTTTTCCCAACGGATCCGCGGATATCAATTTCCCGACAACCCCGCGCCAGTCACTCACATCGCTCTCATAAAAGGTCTGATCGGAAAATGAAAAATAGAGCTTGCCGCTCTTGGCGTCCATGCCGTTCGCGCAGCTGGGCCACTCGCTCTTATCCGTCTTGTCGGCCCATAAATCTTGCACAACAAAGGACGCACTCGTGCGACCCTCCCAATTGTCATAGACCCCATCCTTCGCGCGTAACCGGGTGATCTTGCGGCAACTGCCGTCTTCATTGCCCAGACAGAAAAGCGTTTTCCCGTCGACCGCCAGGTACTCCGCACTATCCAATCCCGTCCCGACCCGCCACACCATCTTCCCATCCAGATCGCAACCGAGGAGTGGCCGGCCCCCTTCGGCAAAGTTCCAGCCCAGAAAGAGCTGGCGGCCATCGCTCACCACAGCATCCGGCACCCCGTGATCGCCACCCCAGTCCGTTGTCGGACCATTGTTCCACGGATGGCTGCCGGCCGTGCCTGCCCAGCCCCGGAACGTGGCCTGTAACGCCGGGTGCGCAATCGCCTCCCAAGCATAGGTCCCAGCATCCACGACATCCATCGGCGCTTTATACCGGGGCGTCCGCAAACCATCCCATTTGACCTCGTGCATCCCCTTTTCGTAGTAGGCTTCATTCAACAGTTGCCGTACGACTTCACCTTGGGCGTTCTGAATATTGAGGGAGACATACCCGTCTTCAGGAACCGCAAAGGAAATCGCCTTAAAACCGGGCAATTCTTTCTTTTGGATCAGTCCCGCCCAATCCGAAATGATGTAGCCATCCGCGCTGGTTGCCGCGAACTCGCGCTCGTCCGAAAGCCGGATCGCCGGCAATTGCCGGTGGCCGCTTTTTTCCAGCACGGCCTCCCCCCAATGGTCATAGGCCCGGAAGGTGAATACCCGGTCGGGAACGATGCCCGCACGAAAGATATCTTTCGTCGTCAACCGCCCCCCCGGGCCGGCCGTGTAGTTCGGCTCGATCGCCATCCGCAGGGTCGCCCCGGCCGCCAGCGGCTGACCATCCGTCGTCAAGAGCTTCCAGGGAATCGAGATTTCCTGAGTGTATCCCTTCCCGTCGGCATCAACGGCAAACGCCTGCCGGCCGCCTTCGTGAAAAGCATTGTCCAGCGTGAGTCCCTTAAAATCCCGGCCATACTGGGCACTCAAGACATTGATCCCGTCCCGATCTTGCCAGCCCATCCAATGCGACACCTTTTCCGCCGGGGTCTGATACCCCGTAATGAACCGCACCTGCAAACAATCCCCCACAAAACCATGGCCGCCCTTGCTCGACTGATCGTTATTCAAGGGCGTCTGATCTTTGATCCGCGCCAGCAGATAGAGGTTTTCCCGATCGTACATCGCATAGAAACTGACCGAGAACTCATTGCGGAATCGCTCCACGTCATCGCAGGCAAACAGTCCCCCGCTCAAATCCCAATCATCAAATTTCCCGTCCACCTTGACTGCGCTTGGTGCCGGGAGAATATGGAGGACATTGTTTTCCGTCTGTGTGGCGTGGAGATTATCCGCCTGGAAAAGTAGCAGGCGAATAACCACGGTGCCGAGGGCCCAACGAGAAAGATTTGTTTTCATGACCATCCTTTTGATTTGCGGTTTTGTTTTGTTACTCTTGAATCGGATGGTCGATGCGCACCACCAGCCCATGGCGGAAGGCAGGGAGACTAACACGATTTCCCGAAATAATCGGTTCGCCCAGGCCATCCTGCGGCCACGGGCGGAACAGCCGCACCGCTTGGGGCGTTTGGCCTGCGGCGCAAAAGTCGAAGCTGATGGCGGTCAGTCGGACTGGGGGCTGGCCATCGCGCAGCACCCAATCCCAGCGATCCGTCCGATTGCGAATCCAAGCCAGTGTAACGGTGCGTCCCCGCAACGCCAGACACCAGCACGCCGGGGTGCCCAGATCCACCGCGGTAAATTGCTCGCGATCGACCGCCACGCCATGGATTGCCTCCGCCAGGGCCCGGAAGCCGGGCCAGAGATTCTTCTGGTCAATATAAACATCCCAGTGCCAAATATGACCACTGCCGGCGGCGCCGGCAAACCACGCCGGATATGTGGTGTCATGGAAGATCAGCCCTTCGTCATCCCACCGATAGTAGCGAAATGGGCCGGTGTGACAATCGTCGACAGCGCCGGTTTCTGTGAGGATGATCGGTCGGTCGGACCGCCGCGCGCGTTGTACTGCATCGATACTCATCGCCACCGGATCGGTCTGGCAACAGGCAAGCCCGGCCCCTTGATCCAGGTAACGATGGACCTGCTGAAAATCCATGGCCGCCATTTTGAAATCATCCTGGCCGACCTGCTTGTCGTCATCGTCGAAGCTGCCCAGTGAATTGGTCACCAGATTGCGGGGCGACCGGTGTTTGATCGCGTGCAGCGTTTTTTCGGTCCAGTCCCGCTGGACGGCCCAGGCCGATGTCTGACAGCAATCGATCTCGTTCCACAATTCCCACGCCATGACAATCGGGTCGTCTCCATAGCGGGCTAGGTAGGCATCGATCTTCTGCCACCAGAGTCGTTGCCATAACGGATTTTGAAACCAGTCGTCCATGTTGGCCGGCTGGGCCATGGTTAGCGGATCGTGCAATTCACGACGGAAAAAATCCGGCCCGGAACCAGCCGTGACGCGACGAAAATGCTCCAAGCACAGCTTGAGGCGAATCCCCTGGTGGCGGGCGGCGGCCACGACGGCATCCCAGCGGGTAAAGGCCAGCCGGTCAAGCTGCCCGGCGGCTGCGCCTTCGACTGCGAAACTCAGATCGCTCAACCACAGGCGGGCGTAGTTGCCGCCGTTGGCGGCCAGGCGCTGGAACCAGCGTTCGTATTCGCGCACACCGAGGGTGGCGAATTGCTCGGACCGTTCAAATTCACCGCCTTTTGCCAGGGCAAAACGCGGTGGCACGCACAGGTTCAGGCCAATGGCCACATACGGCTCGCCGTTGGTGAAACTAAAATACCGCGGGTCGTGCCGGCTGATTTCGACGTACCCCGGATGCTCGGCGGGGATACAGCAGAAGCGGTCTTCCTGCACCACTGCGGAGCCGCGGAGCCAGACGGAGCGCCACTCGCCCGGCATTGACGGAGAAAATCTGACAGCATAGACCGGGGCCGATGTGGGCGTAATTGATTCATAACCGTGGTGATCGTAAGCACGGGCCGCCGGCTGGTGCTGAAAGACAGGGCGTCGGAATTGGCAGCCGTCGGGACCGGTCAACCGAACCGAATCGACCTCGCCCGCGCCGGCAAATTCTCCGTGCCATCGCGCAAAAAGTGGAACGCAGCTCAGCTCCTGAAAGCCCGTTCTGTTCATTGTGCGGCTGGGGCAAAGGTGAGAGTGCCCCAAGTGTGGGGCAAAAGTTCGGCGCTGCCGGGGCGATCGACGACGCGACTCTCGCTGAGACCAGCCCAGTGGGCGGCGCGGTCGCGCTGGTTGCCCTCGGGATTGGCGAGGCCGACGGACGCGTCGAAGCCAATCGTTTTTCCGGCGACGTTGCTGAGGCCAAGACTGGGGAGGGGGACAGCGATTTCGACGACGTATTCATGGAAGCAGCCGGTTTTAATGTCCTTGGTGGCCTTGTAGGCAACCTGCAAGCCGGGGACGGGAATGATCTGGTCGAAGTGGATCTTGGCCGCCGGTGAAGCGATGGTTTGCGAGTTGGTGCCACCGGCATGTTTCTGCCAGAAGCCCTGTTGGTAAGTGCCCGCTGCTTCGAGTCCGCCGTTGCTGACCCGGGCCACGATAACGCGCACATCTCCGTCGCGGACTTCGTGCCGCTGCGGCTTGGACCAATCGGGGGCGATGCAGAAGTCCACGTAGGCGCCACTGACGAACGGCGCGTAGGGTAACTCGCTTCCGCTGTTGACCGGACCGGCGGAGTGCCAGACGCGATAACCCAGATAAAGATTCTTGGCGTCATACATCGCGCGGAGGTCGCCAACGGCTTGGCCGTCGAGCAGGAGGAGCATGCCTGGATGCTCAAACCAACCCTCCCGGCCATCGAGATCTCCGTTGACCTTGACAGGATAATAGCCGGCGACATTGCCGGGCGCCGGCCAGACGGTGACGGACGGACGGTCAGTCGGAGTGACACCATCCGGATCCCAGGGTTGGGCTGCCTGGGCCTGTCCGGGGCTGAGCTTGACGGTCGTGCTGGCCAGATGCTGAATGGCCGGTAAAATAATCTCATGCACACGCGATTCGCCGCCGGAGCCGATGTGATAGATCTTGCCGGTCTGCGGATGGGTGAAGACGTAGGTGGACTGAATCTCGCCGTAGAGTTCCTGATCGGCGGGGAGGCCGCTCTCGTTCGCGTGATGGTCTTTGAAGAGGTGTCCGAGGAAGAGGCCGTCGGTGTGCCAGGCCCAGACCAGCGAGAGTGCATCGGCAACGAAGACCGCGTCGCCGCCGACACCGGAGACGGAGATGGGGCAATACATCTGGCCGGGCTCGGCGATACCGGAGGCCCGGCGGCCGACAGCCCAGAGGACCTGTCCTGTGTTCGGGTCAAACTTGACGAGCTTGCTGCGCCAGTTGCGGCTGGCCCACCAACCCGAACCGTCAATGCCGGGGAGCCAGAGCTTTTCCTTGGGGTGTGGGTTGACCACCGCGTACTGGCCTCCCGAGATCTCCACCTGACCGACCACTTTCGATCCGTCGCCACCCGTGAAGTTGGGCGGTGTCAAGACCGCCGCCGGTTGCACCATGGACCAGTCATACACCGGCACGCCACCGGGAAGGATTTCCTTGGGAGGGAGGATGAGATTTTTGTTAAACAGCTTCACGTGAACATTGAGGTCGGCGTCAAGCGAGCCGCCCGAGGCCCGGTTGCAGCCTGCCAGAACTGGTAAATCTTTCACCAGCGTAATCTCGTCCGCCGACATTTTTCCGTCGCCGTTGCGGTCGGCCCAGGTCATCCACGAATTTGGTCCCTGGTCATAGCTGCCCTCAAACTTGCCATCAGCCCGCTGCATGACATGGTGGTAGCCGACCATCGCGACGGGTTTGGGTTTGGCGTCGGCGGAATACTGATAGATCACGCCGTCGTCATTGCCGCCGGTGTTCATGAAATAATTCTTGCCGTTGTGCGAGACGAAGTTGCGGCCGGCGTAATGGAAGGTGGGCCAGGTCAGGTCGCCGCCGCGCCCACCCGCCAAGGGGTTGCCACCGTGTTTATAACCAAGATAGACGTCGTTGCAGGCGAACATCTCATCCCAGGTATTGTCGTAGAACCAACCGGGCCGCCAGGTCTTCTTGGCAAAGTCCATTTCGTAGGCGCGGATGCCGGGTTCGTCGCCGAAGGCGTCGTAGGTGGCCAGCAGTTCGTCGGGCTGCGCGGGGTTCACGGCGGGTGCCCAGAGATCAAGTTTGGGCGTGAACCATTCCTGTTTGAGGTGTCCATCCAAGAGCCAGCGCGAAGTGCGCGGGAAGCCGGTATTGATATCCTGCACCCAGAGCGAATCATCCTGCGGCCCCAGACACATCGCGGCGATCCAGCCGAACGCGGCTGAATCGTACCGGCCGGTCCGGGTCGCGCCGCCTTCTTTACCAAGCTTGGCCAGGAGTTTTCCATCAGCACTGAAACGGGCGACCTGTCCCTTGGCGCCGCTCGAAAAGAAGCCGCCCTGCGCGTCGACGGCCAGCGCGTTCGGATTGGTCAACACGCCTTCTTCAACAAGCGTGCGTTCGACTTCGCCCTCCAGTGTAAGCCGAACGATTTTATTGCCCGTCTGTACGATCAACCCGCTTTGGGAGACTTTCACGTCGTGTGGCGCGGCGATGGTGATCTGCTTGCGGATCTGGCCGGTGGCGCGATCGATGATGAAGAGCACATCATCCTCACCAATGGTGGCGTAGAGCGTGTTGGTGGTGAGGGCCAGGCCGCTGATATACGCGGTGAACCGACCGCTCCAGCGCGTTCCGGATCCCTGGTTGTGCGGCTTGGTGGGGAGAACGGTGAGAATTCTGCCGCGCGGCTTGCCGAGCTCGTATTCGGCAATCTCGACCTGCTTTTTATCAGCGTGCAGGATGCCGAGATAGAAGTTGCGGTCATCCATGGTCCCGGATTGGCGTCCATCCCACGGGTAAAACGAGAAGTAGCGCATCTGGATGTTGCCGTCCCGATCCATTTGCTGGATGCCGGTGATCTGATTGTCTTCAACGCAACTCCAGACCATCATGACGCTGTTGGAGTTGGCGCAGATCGCCGCGGGTCCGCCGAGGCAGCCGCCCCAATCGCCCTTGCCGTCGGGCGTGCGGTAGGGCGGGTTGCCGCTCTTGCCGACGGTCATGACGTACTCGGCTTTGAGTTTTTCCTTGAAGAAGATCGCCTTGGTGGAGTACTTGCCGGCGGGCTGGGGGACACCGAGATCGCTGGTGCCATCCCAGATGACCGATCCTTTACCCGCTTTCACCGGCTTGGCATAGAGCAGGCTGCGGACGAGTTGGTTGTGGTCGTTGAAGAGTGCGAGACTGAGGAACCCATTGGCGGGCGCGGAATAGGCGACGCGAATCGCGACCTCTTTCCGTGGCGCGGCGGTTGGGTGAATTTCTTCCGCCAGCACCGGTGATAGAAGGAGGAGTGCGGCGAGGAGTGCGAAGCTGTGTTGTCTGCCCCAATCCACGGCTAATTTTTCAAACCGGTTGATTTCCCCAACAAAATGAAGACCCCCATGTTCTGTGCCAAAATTACAGAGTATCGATAACTCACGGTGGGTCGGGCCAGCCCAGACGGCGCGGTGGGGACACCTCGCCCTACCTCGGATTTTTCCGGTAGGGCGGGCTGTCCCTAGCCCGCCGTTCGTACCAAAAATAAATTTTAGCCGAGGATTTGGGTGTCTGTTCATGACGTTTCTTTTTATTTGGCAGGCGCAACCGTTGTTTGGGGATCCCAGTCGTCCGTGCGGAATGGCACGGCCGGCAGTCCCTCTTTGTTATACAAATTGCAGGGCGGGTAATCGCCCCACGCATAGCGGACCGCCACCGGTTCCGCCACCTGCTCGTGCGCGACAATCACGCTGGCACCTTGTATGACCGCGGTCGCGGCGTACCACTGCCGGTTCGTCCCGGCAATCGAAAACCCATCCAGTGCCAACGGCGTCGGGGCTGGCGGTTGGCCCGGCAGGAGTGGCGCCGAACCGATCACCAATCCAGAACCGATGTTTTTGAAGGAAACCCGCAGCCGGTTCTGATCCAGCTTCAGGGAATCATAAGTCGGGCCTTGATAGATAATATTTTTCCCATAGGCGATATGTTCCGCGGCCAGGGCCAGTCGATGGGCCACAGGCAGTTTATTTCTGGGGTGAATGTCCTGCTTGTCGCCGACATCGATTGCCACTGCCATGCCGGTGTTTGGCAGTGCCAACGCCTTGGTCTGACCTTCGCGCAGTGCCGCCCAGCGCCCTGCGCCGCTGCCCCAGCCCGCCAACTGCACAAATAAAAATGGGAAATCGTGGCCGGACGCGCCGGAGCCCGGCGAAGGCGGTTGGTTCCATTTCTCACGCCAGTCCTTGATCAGGGCCGGAAAGAGAACCCCGTATTCCGCGCCGTTGTAGGTGTTCGCTTCGCCCTGATACCAGATCACGCCTTTGATGGCGTAAGGAATCAACGGGTGAATCATGCCGTTGAACAGGGAGGTCGTCGTTCCCACACAGCCGGGATCGGCAGGGCGGGGGAAGGCCATTTGCGGTGGGGGCGGTGCGGGTTGGCCGGCGGCCTTCGCCTGTTGGGCGGCGACTTCCCATTCCCGTTTGCTTTTTTCGTAAGGCTCGCGCGAGTCCCTGTTCCATTTCTGCATGGCCAGAATATAGTCCACCCATTTCACGGGAAATTTCTGGCGCTGCTCGGGTTTCATCGTCCGGAACCCGTCCACATAATTGGTCAGGATCGGTTCTTTTTCCAGCGCCGCCAGGCTGAGCCAGGCTTGGGCCGGTGTGCCGCCCCAGTAACTGCCGATCAGTCCGACGGGATTCTGCGTTTGCTGGCGGATTTCCTTTGCGAACAAATATCCGATGGCCGAGAATCCGCCCCAGGGGCCGCCGGGATTCTCCATCTGCCAATGGCCCATCTGCGTGTCCAACCCGACCTCCGGCGGAATGGATTCGGTGTTGTCCACGGGCGTTAACGACGCCGATTTCAAGACGCAAAAAGTCCGGATTTGCGGATCGACGATCGCCTCCTTCTTGGCGATGTTGAGAAAGCCGAACTCCATGTTGGATTGTCCGGAACAAATCCAGACATCGCCGACCAGGACATTGGTGAACGTCAGCGTGTTCGCGCCTTGCACCACCAGATTCGTCCCCACGGAATTAGCGCGCAGCGGCGGGAGGCGAACCAGCCACTTGCCATCGGCGCCGGTGATTGTCTGGGCGGTGGACCTGCCGAACCGCACCGTCACCTTTTCACCCGGCTTCGCGAAGCCCCAGACCGGAACCGGCATCCCTTGTTGGAGGACCATTTGATGGCCGAACAGACCGGCGGTGGTGACTTCCGCCCGCGCAGCCGACAAAGTACCGCAGAGGCAAACACAGAAAATAGTCAGAGTATGGCGCATGTGATTCATAGCTTTTTTGGGGTCCAGGTTATGGTTCCTGCTCAATACTGAATCGCGGGCTGGAATTGTGGCGGCGCCCCGGTGTTCAAGACGCCGCCCTGAAAAAGAACCTTTGCGCCCGCGTAGATGCCGGACCCGCCGGACCCGCCAATGGCGTGGGATGTTGTTTCGAAGGGGCGCGCATTGCCGCCGGTGGTGCCGCCGGGCACGTGCCAATTCGCCAGGTACGAATACCACTGCGCGCTGCCATCGAGGTGGGCCACGTTCCCGCCCGCGGGATTGCCGTCGGAATTGCGGTGATTGGTGTGCAGCCAGGGCTGCGTCAGGGCCAAGACCGTAGTGACTTTGACGCGGTCGATAAAGAGGATCACCGGATAACCGCCCCATTGTTGCATGTTCTCCAGGTGGACCACCTTAAAATTGGGATAGGGCCGCAGCAGAAATTCAGGCCGCGCTGGATTACACATGTCGTACGAGCCAAAGTTGTTGGCTTGCCAGACATACGAGGAGTCGAAGTCACACCAACTGCTGAGCCCCCAACCGGCTGGCTTCAGCGCCGACGGACAAACCAACAGGTTGTTAAATGGATAGGTGGTGGGCGGGGGCGAATAGACTTTTCCCAGCGCATAGTGGGTCACGAAGAAGTCGACGGGCGGCGAGGCGTTCCACCCCCAACACCCCTGCCCGGTGTCATGCGTCAGGCAGGACAGCGGAATCCGTCCATCGTAGTCATCGACATAGGTATAGAAGGCGACAGTGAGCTGGTGGAGATTGTTGTTGCAGGCGATGCGGCGCGCTTTTTCACGGGCGCCGGCCAACGCGGGCAGCAACAGCGCCGCCAGCATCGAAATGATGGCGATGACCACCAGGAGCTCAATGAGCGTAAATCCGTTGACTCGCTGTGTGCGCATCAGGAAAAACTCACACTGCGGACAATTCTCCTTCAAAGACCGGCGCCACATGTGTCACTCCGCGGACCGTTTCGCCCCGGCGTTGCTGGTCGATCAGGTCGATGCACTGGCGGAGGACTTCCCGGCTGTCAAACCCGAGCCGCGTCACCGGCATTACCTCCGTGGGCGGCCATGGAAAATTGCAGTGAACGACCACTTCCAGATCCGTGGGCACGCGGATCTGTTCTGCGATCAAGCCGGCCAGGGCGTGTTCGACCAGATTATCGTCCGCAATGATCAGCCCATCCGGTCGTGTGCCAGCGGAACCCTGCAGCAGCAGACGAACGCAATTGCATGCGCCCACAGCGCCCGACTGCAGAATCAGTTGCTGCCAGTGCGGCGGACAACGGATGCCGCGTTTGACCAGTTCGGCCTCGAAACGGGCATCCAACAGGTCCGTGCCCGGTGGCGCAAGCACCGCGATGCGCCGCCGTCCGCGTGATCGCAGGTGGTCCAGGGCGCGGCGGATGAATGACTGCATATCGTAGGCAATCGCCGGAACTTGCGAGTATTTCTGGCAGTTCATGATCGCCACCCGCGGAATGCCCGCCTGTTCCAGAATCGGGGTGCCTTCCAATAGGTACGGATGCATCGCGAAAATAATCCCCGCCAACTGATGGGCGTTGATCAGATCGAGCAACTGCTGCCGGTCTTCCACGTCGCTGTGGCGATTGATGTTATGAAACACCCGGATTGGCCGATCCTGTTTGTCTTGCAGGTAGCGCGCCGCGTTGGAAAGGACGGTGAAGAACCGCGAAAAAAAATCAGTGTTCAATGGATCCTGCGGCAGGATGAACGCGAGGTTGTGCAAATGCGGCAGTTTTGACACCACGACGGTGCCAATCCTCCGCCGGGCCACGACAAATCCTTCGCGCGCCAACCGGTGCATCGCCTGCTGAATGGTCAAACCGCTGACTTGAAACGATTGAGCCAATTCGGCCTGAAACGGCAACTTCGATCCGGGCGAATACGTACCGCTCATGATCCGCGCTTGGAGGGTTTGGAATACAAAATTTTGCTTAATTTTGCAACGAACGCGCGTGTGCGAAACTTTGGCAGATAACCCCCTCATCAATCGATATGAGTACTACAATCTTTCATTCCAGTCAAGCATAGCTCTGATTTAACAAACTTAACACCAATGTTATTATTTATTAACAATTATTGGGAAGTTTACGCCGTGATATGTGTAACTCAGGGCATCGTTCTCAGCGGCGAAGGATCGAGCTCGATTGTTGCGGATGTTGGGAGCCACTGCAACTCCATGAGCCTTGCAAAAATGGTGCGCGCATAGACCAGTTCCCCGCCGGGGTTCAGATGCACACCATCGATCGGGTTGACCAACTCGGCGACGGTGTGAGTGGCGAGCGCATTTTCCATCGGCGGATGCATGGAGAGGACGGGAAGCCGTCGTGCCGCGGCGATCGCGGCAATCAGCTCATTATTACTCGTCAGATGCGTCCAAGCCGTCTGCGGACTCTCCGGGTTGGGCAACAGATGGTATTGCAGCAACAGCACACGACTGCCGACCTTCGCCAATGCAGTGAGGATCGCTTCGAGATTTTGTGCAGTTGTTTCGCGCGGGATGATTGCTTCGGGTGCGGCATCATTGCCGCCGATCAGGAGGACCACGCTGTCCGGTCGCTCCGCCAGTACATCCGTTTCCAGGCGGGCCAGGACTTTGGCGGTAGTGTCACCGCCACAGCCACGATTGAGTACAGCGACCCGCCTGGCTCCAAGCTTGGCTTCCAGCATGAGATCGATGATCTGCGAGAACTTCAGGTACTTCTTCAGATCAGATCCGCCGGTGATGCTGTCCCCGATAAACAATAATTTCACTGGTGTCATCTCTTTCTCGGATTCTTTCATTGTTGGCTTATTATGATAAACCATTTCCTCATTTTCAGCGAGGTCTCTGACTCCGCCGGACCGGGACCTCCTTGTTCGGCGAGGTCGCTGACTCCGCCGGACCGGGACCTCCTTGTTCGGCGAGGTCGCTGACTCCGCCGGACCGGGACCTCCTTGTTCGGCGAGGGTCTCTGACTCCGCCGGACCGGGACCTCCTTGTTCGGCGAGGGTC
>Ga0114951_10001428_pt1 | contig 29519 bp, 29 predicted proteins | sample AM7aDNAmetaG_FD_88677 | JGI IMG/M metagenome (GOLD analysis project Ga0114951, IMG submission 88677) | Freshwater microbial communities from Finland to study Microbial Dark Matter (Phase II) - AM7a DNA metaG | ecosystem: Environmental > Aquatic > Freshwater > Lake | place: Finland: Lake Alinen... | reverse complement strand
GATCAGCGAGAATGCAATTAGCTTGTATATCAATACAATAAGAGACCTGTCACTAAAATATAAAGACATTATTAAAATTTACCTGTCACTTGAAATTGATTATGTGCCGGAACTTTCACAAAAATTTAAATGGTTCACTGAAAAGTTCAGGCTTGACTATACCGTTGGTTCTGTCCATCTTGTGCGCAATCCGAAAAACAATGAATTATGGTTTATTGACGGGACAGATATTAATATTTACGATAATGGTTTACAGGAAACCTTTGATGGTGATATTAAACTTGCGGTTACTTCCTATTATGAACAATTGTGTCAGATGATCAGAAATGAGAAACCTGATATCATCGGACATCTTGACAAAATTAAAATGAACAATAAAAATCGTCACTTTTCAGAAGACGAATCATGGTACACCCAATTAACGGAATCAGTTATTAATTGCATTTCTGCAAGTAAATCTATTGTCGAAGTAAATACAAGAGGGATCTATAAGAAGCGGGGAAACGATCTTTTTCCCGGGGTCGGTATACTTAAATCACTATATATGAAAAAAATACCTATAACTTTAAGTTCTGATGCACATCAACCGTGCGAAATATCAGGGGGTTTTAAAGAAACTTTAATTTTACTAAAAGACATCGGCTTTAAAAAAATTCATACTTTTGAAGAAAAAAGGTGGGTAGGAGTTGATATCTAATTAATATGAATTACAATTTAGAAAATTTTGACGAATTTTTAGAAAAGAAACTCATTGATGCCGGAAGGAACTATTGGCTTAACAATACATTGACTCCTTTCGATTATGAAGGTTTGGGACGCTGGCATACCATAGCAAAAGACAAGGAGTTTTTTCATATTTTTATTATTTTAAATCCACGTAAAGAAAACGAAATATTCAGTTGTCAGTGCGGGTGTGTAAGGAATACTTATATGTGTCCGCACATTATCGCCGGCTTGTTCGAATTGAGAGAGTTTTTCATCAGCGGTAAAAATATCCCCTTCGAAGACCAGATGGAAGAAGAAGCTCTCAAGCTTAGACAAATCAAAGAAGTGGAACAATTTAAAGAGCTTTTTAACAGGTTCAGTAAAGAAGACGTTAATAACGTTATAATTGATTATATCGTTCATCAAAAAGGGTCAGACAATACGTTGATAGAGGAAATCATAACAAAAACAGGAATAGACATTGCCGGTATCAATCAGGCTGAGGTATTGAAGTTTATGAAGCCTGTAAACGAACTGGTTAAAAAAGCAGAAATTAAATACAGTCAGAACGAATTTGCCGAAACGTTCTTTGCACTTCAGTCCATTATTGAAGAAATCACCAAGCTCATGGTAAAGATTGATTTTATGAAGATAAAGGATGACGAATATTTCGCTGACAAATTTGATGATGAAACTCCGGTGTACTTCATTGGAAGAAAAAAAGCCTGATCTTCGCTAAGGTTCATTCCGTATATTCCATGAAATAATGCTTTATCCCTGCTTCAGTAAACGAATTTCCTGAAATTTCAAACCGTTTTTTAATGTAAAATCCAACAGCTCCTTCCTGTGAATGAACATACACTTTCATGCCCAAAGGTAAAACCGATTTTAGTGCCTCATCGACCAATATAGTTCCTAAACCTTTTTTGCGGCCGGACTTCATTACAGCAAAGCGCTCCAGTTTGATTCCCTTTTCGGTGATCCGCCAACGGCAGGTTGCCACAGGCCTTCCTTCAGACATGATCAGGATATATTCTGCATTGACATGATCATCATCATACTCCAGTTCAGACGAGATGCCCTGCTCGCCGATAAATACCTGCTTTCTGACTTCAAGGCAATTTTCGAAGGAAACACGGTCGGTGATGTTAAACTTTAATAATTCGTACATGTGAGCTTTTGATGAAAAACATTTTAACTTCGTAAGTCAAATTTAGCGAATTAATATGTATTTCAAAGTAAAGTCCTTTAAAAAGCCAACTCAGCCATGAAAAAGTCAGTAATATCTCTTTTTATCATCATCATTTCATTTTCTTGTATCAGGATAAAATTTACCGAGAAAGATGTCTTCAGCCCCAAAAAAGAAATAAAGATTAATGGGAAGTTTGCATACAGGCAGCTATTTATCAGGGAAAACGACAGTGTTTCTCTGGAAGCATGGTATTTGTCAAAGCCGGGAGCGAAAGCAAATATCATTTTCTTCCACGGTAATGGCGGAAATCTGAATAATGTCATTCCTTTTTTTAACATGATGGGCGACAGCCTTAATGCCGATATTTTTGCTGTAACTTATAACGGGTATGGACTCAGCGATGGTAGTCCAACCATACAGGGCATCATAGAAGATGGTGACGCTGCTTATGATTATTTTAAATCAAACTTCGACAATGGTCTGCCGGTATATGCTATTGGTTATTCGCTAGGCGGATATGCTGTTCTGAATCTGGCAACCCGTCATAAAGTCGACGGCGTGGTAACCGTTTCCACCTTTTCTTCTTCCCGCGATCTCATGGTTTATCTGAAAAAGAAAAAAGCCCCCTTCATCCTGCGTCCATTTCTGAAGCTGGTTGTTGATGAAAAAGTATTCAGGCTGGATAATGTTTCCCTTTCAAAAAAGTTGCAAATACCTTCGTTGTTTATTCATGGTTCAAAAGATGACTTTATTCCCCCGTATATGTGTCAGAAGTTATATGACAGCTGCTCATCATCCGATAAGAAACAACAATACATAACCGGCTCCGACCATATCAGTATCATGCACAACACCAGATATCTTAGTCTTCTGGTGAAAGATATCAGGGACTTAATTTTTAAAAGATGATACTAGTGTCATTTGTTTTTAAATAATGGAATTACTGTTTTGTTTTGCCGGGCATCTTTTGCCGTTTTACAGTCTTTTGCCGTACATAAAGCAGCCGGTTCTTTATGCTTTTTATTGGAAGCCGGATGCCATCCTACAACAAATAACAGTACAAAAAACCCCAGTATATAGGCAACAGTAACATGCCACCCTCCTTTGATCCATTTCCCCACATTCCGGGCTTCAGGGAATTTATTTGTAATAGCAACTCCAGCCGACGATCCAAACCATATCATTGAGCCGCCGAAGCCAACAGAATAGGCCAGCATGCCCCAGTCGAAATGGCCCTGTTCAAGACAAAGTTTGGTAAGAGGTATATTATCAAAAACGGACGATACAAAACCCAGGATGAATGCTGAAAGCCAGGAAGCATCCGGCAAAGTTTCAACAGGCATAAGCGAGGCACAGGTGACCAGGCATAAAAGAAAAATGGTACCCAAAATGGCGTTTGGTACCTCTTTCCATGGAATTTTCCTGAACGAGCTTCCAATAAGTATGGCAATCCAGACACCCAATGCCGGCATGTCGTAAAGGAAATTCGACAGGATAGCTCCGATGAGAATAAGCAATACGATCAATAACTTTCCCCAGTCTACTTTTACGCCCGGTGTAGCATCCTTTTGAATAGGCTGAAGTTTATGCTGCTGGTGTGCTGCAAACCAACCAAAAAATAATAATGCGACACCTGAAGCTACAAAACCATGAAGTACATTCAGAGGACTCACACCGTCGATCCACATCATAGTTGTCGTCGTATCGCCAACTACGCTTCCTGCCCCGCCTGCATTACTGGCTGCTACAATTGCTGCTACAAACCCGATATGAACATTCTTTTTAAAAACCACGAGAGCGATGGTTCCGCCTATCAGTGCGGCGGCTATATTATCGAGAAAAGAAGAAATAACACAAACAAATACCAGAAGCAGGAAAGGACCCTTCCAATCATTCGGAAGATAAGCCGGAAGAATATCCGGTAACCCTGATTCTTCAAATAATTTGGCAAGGAGAGCAAACCCAAATAATAACCCCAGCAGGTTCAGCAATGTTGACCACTCACCCTGGCGTAAGTTCTTATCTGATAATTGTTGTAAAATAGAGTTTTCTCCAAAAAAATGAATGCCAATATGAAACCCGCTGTCAAAAATTAGTTTATAGGCAATGATAACAGAAAGTCCAATTACCGCAACATAAAATGTTTTGTCATGGAAAACGGCTACACCTAACAATACCAGGGCAAAAAGTATAAATTCAATTCTTATCCCTGCAACTGATAATGGAGTTGCATTTCCGGCAAAAGAAAATAACGGTAATATCATCAAAAAAAGCAAGCCTGACAAGGCAACAGGGAGTATGACTTTAAATTTAACTGGCATCACATTAATTTTTGGTGATTAACAAATCCGGCAGGAAGTTTAATAAGAAAATGGATTAATACAGAAACCGGAGTAAAACCCCGGCAGCGATAATACTGCCGATAACTCCGGCAACATTCGGACCCATAGCATGAACGAGCAGATGATTGGTTTTATCATATTGTAAACCCATGATCTGTGATACACGTGCACTGTCAGGAACTGCAGAAACACCTGCATTACCAATTAATGGGTTCATTTTATTTCCTTCTTTCAGAAAAAGGTTGAGGAGTTTAACAAAGATCACTCCGCCCGAGGTAGCAATGATAAATGAAAATGCACCCAGTGCAAATATCCCAAGCGATTTAATAGTAAGGAAAGTGCTTGCCTGTGCTGATGCTCCAATTGTTAATCCTATCAAAACAGTAACGATATCAATCATTGGCCCCTTGGCAGTATCCGCTAGTCGCTTGGTTACCAGGCTTTCTTTCAGCAGATTGCCGAAAAACAGCATGCCCAGAAGAGGCATAGCCGTAGGTACAATAAAAGTGGTTAAGAATAATCCGATAATAGGAAATAAAATCTTTTCAGTTTTGGATACCTGCCGGGGCGCTTTCATTCGGATCAGTCTTTCTTTCTTTGTTGTAAGCAGTTTCATTATGGGCGGCTGAATAATCGGCACAAGCGCCATGTAAAGGTAAGCGGATATGGCAATAACACCTGTCAGATTGGGGGCCAGTTTAGATGTTAGAAAGATAGCTGTAGGGCCATCTGCCCCACCGATAATACCTATTGATCCTGCTTCAGCTGGGGAGAAGCCTGCAATTAATGCGATTGAATATGCTCCAAAAATTCCAAGCTGTGCAGCAGCTCCTATAAGAATTAATTTCGGGTTGGATATTAAGGCGGAGAAATCTATCATAGCGCCGATACCAAGGAAAATCAGGGAAGGATATATACCCTGTTGCACCCCAAAGTATAAATAACTTAGGACGCTTCCTTCTTCATAGATTCCTATTTTCATTCCGGGAGGAAAAGGTATATTCCCGATGAGTATTCCAAATCCAATGGGAACCAATAACATAGGTTCGTATTCTTTTATAATGGCCAGAAAAATAAAAAATAATCCGGCCAATATCATAACGATTTGTCCTATGGTGAAATTTCCAAAAGCAGTGAAGGTAAAAAACTTAAAAAAATGTTCGCTGAAGAAACTGATAAATGATGATGCCACCATAGTCTTATCCCCCGATAATAATGAGCAGATCTCCTTCCATTACAGAGTCACCTTTACTTATTTTAATGGTCTGAATAATCCCTTCTTTATCGGCATTAATATTATTTTCCATCTTCATCGCTTCCAGGGTAATCAATTTTTGGCCCATCGTTACTTTGTCACCTTCTTTAACATATATGTCAAGTATGACGCCAGGAAGCGGCGATTTGATAGTGCCCCCGCCCTTAGGTGCGTCCGGTTTGTTGGTAATGGCAACGGAGGGGTGAGCGTCTGTTGAAGGAACTGCTGTTTTTTGCACCAGAACGGGTGTTTTGGCACTCTTATGGGAGGATTCCATTTCAACGGTATAATGGATGCCATTGACCTCAACATCTGCATTTTTTTCTTCAATACTATTAATGCTGACTTCGTATTGATTTCCGTTTATTGTAAATTTAAATTTCTTCATTTTACCAGTTTTTAGGGTGTTTTCTTAAACCATATATTTTAGAACTCCAGGGAGAATATGTCTTGGTAACTTTTTGAATGGTGAGTATGGTCTTTTCCTCATCATGTATTTGCTCATTATATAAAAATATTGCCATGGCAATTGCAGGTATAACGTCTTCCGGATTTTCCTTCAGGACAGAGGTCTTCTTCTTTATTCCGGAATTTTTTTTGATATAATATATACCCAGGTACTTAAAGAAAAAGTAAAGGAGAATAAGGGCAGCAAAAACCACTGTCATGGCAATCACTACCATACCACCTCCCCAGGGATCCCCTTTGCCGAACATCTCTGCCTGTTTATGTATTCCCTCAGGGGAGGAAAGGTTCTGGGCTGCTTGTAATAATAATGCTGCAATCATAAATTCATTTTTTACAGTGGGATGTTGGAATGCTTTTTGGGAGGATTCGTATCCTTTTTGGTAGCCAGCGCCTGAAGTGCACGGATAATACGAAAACGTGTATTTCTTGGTTCAATCACATCATCGATATAGCCATATTGTGCAGCTTTATAAGGGTTGGCAAATTTTTTCCGGTACTGGTCCTCAGCCTGCGAAATGTATTTTTCTTTTTCATGTTCATCCGTAAATTCTGCAATTTCTTTGCTGTTGAGAATTTCGATGGCACCTTTCGGGCCCATTACAGCTATTTCAGCTGTCGGCCAGGCATAATTAATATCGCCTCTAAGGTGTTTGGAACTCATCACGCAATAAGCTCCGCCGTAAGCTTTTCGAAGAACAACAGTAATTTTGGGAACGGTAGCTTCACCATAAGCATAGATCAGCTTGGCACCATGTATAATAATTCCGCCGTATTCCTGAGCAGTTCCGGGCAAAAAGCCGGGAACATCCACCAGTGTAATCAGCGGGATATTGAAGGCATCACAAAAACGAACAAAGCGTGCTGCTTTCCGTGAAGCATTGATGTCGAGTACTCCTGCCAGGTAATTTGGCTGGTTGGCAACAATTCCCACTGACATGCCGTTAAACCTTGCATAGCCTACAACAATGTTGGGAGCGTATGTTGGCTGGACTTCAAGAAATTCTCCCTCGTCAACAATAGCATGTATGACGTCTTTAACATCATATGGTTTGTTTGGATTGTCAGGGATAATGCTGTTGAGTGTATCTTCGAGCCTGTCAATCGGGTCATTGCAAAGAACCAGAGGTGGATCTTCAAGATTGTTTTGCGGAAGGTAACTTAACAGCTTCCTGATGAGCATGATCCCTTCCTGTTCAGTTTCTGCAACGAAATGTGCCACACCCGATTTGGTGGCGTGAACGGATGCACCGCCCAGCTCTTCCTGTGTTACGGTTTCACCTGTAACGGTCTTTACTACTTTAGGACCGGTCACAAACATGTAACTGGTGTTTTTCGTCATGATGTTGAAATCGGTCAAGGCCGGTGAGTATACTGCACCGCCGGCACAGGGGCCAAAAATGGCTGAAATCTGAGGAATAACACCCGATGCAAGAATGTTTTTCTGGAAAATATCAGCGTAGCCTGCAAGACTTTGAACACCTTCCTGGATGCGTGCTCCGCCACTGTCATTGATTCCGATAACAGGTGCTCCTACTTTCATGGCCTGTTCCATGACCTTGCATATTTTTCCGGCAAAAGTTTCGGAAAGTGATCCTCCGAACACCGTAAAGTCCTGTGAAAAGATATATACCAGCCTTCCGTCAATGGTTCCATAACCGGTAACAACTCCGTCAGAAAGGTATTTTTCTTTTTCCAGTCCGAACTCTGTACACCGGTGAGTGATAAACATATCAAACTCTTCGAAGCTACCGTCATCGAGTAAAAGATCTATTCTTTCCCTTGCTGTCAGCTTACCCTTTTTGTGCTGGGCATCAATACGTTTTTTCCCTCCACCTTCTTTAGCTTCTGCTCTTTTGCTAAGAAGTTCCTGAATTTTATCTTCAAATGCCATATAGTTGATATTATAATTAAAATTTTATTTATTTCTGTCTTCACAAAATTCTGTTAAAACACCCAGGGTTGATTTTGGATGCAGGAAAGCAATATCGAGGCCTTCTGCTCCTTTTCTGGGAATCCTGTCAATAAGCTGAACCCCTTTATTTTCAGTTTCTTTCAGCGTTTTCTCAATGTCATCCGTAGCAAATGCAATGTGATGTATTCCTTCACCTTTTTTTTCAATGAATTTCCCGATAGGCCCTTCCGGATCGGTAGATTCAAGTAGTTCAATTTTAGTCTGGCCTACCTTAAAAAAAGCGGTCTTCACTTTTTGCTCTTTGACTTCTTCAATGGCATAACATTTGAGTCCAAGGATCTTCTCATAATAGGATATACCTTCCTCCAGATTTTTAACAGCAATTCCAATGTGCTCAATATGTGATATTTTCATTAATAATTAATTTAAAAGTTTCACAAAATTAATCTGTATTTTTGTTTTATGAATAAAATAATCCAAATATTTGACTTAATGCAGTCACTAAATATCAAACGGAATAAGAGTTTATGCTTTTTAATATTTTTTATTCTGTTAAATGGTTTTTCCTGTCCGGCACAGGTTTCCCAGGAAAAAGGGGAAGTAATAGTATATGTATTTAATATAAAAAACAGTAAGGGGAATGTTAAAGCTGCCTTATTCAAAGGAGCTGAGAGTTATGAAAGTAAAAAAGCCGTACCGGTAGCAAAAGGCAGGGCATTTATTCAAAATGGAAAGGCAGTTATTACGTTCAAAGATATTCCTTATGGTGAGTATACCCTGAAAGTCTTCCATGATGAAAACGACGATGTTAAAGTAAACACAAACCTGATTGGCATTCCAACTGAGGGGTTTGGCATTTCGAACAATGCTATTGGAACGTTTGGACCCCAATCTTATGACAAGGCAAAATTTTCATTGAATCAAAGCACTGTTAACCAGTATATTAAGCTGAAATACTATTAATTGGAAAATATTCGATCCTCAGGATAACTGCTGTTCCTTAAATTAAGGCGATTGATTAAAACTCCCACTCAACCTCCTGATCCCAGTTCTCTTTAATTTCAATAACGGCCTGCCTGATAACAATTTTCTCGGGTTGCCTGTGATGAAGGTAATTCCCTGTATCCCATTTCCCGTTTTTGTTTGAGTCGATTATTGTTTTTAAAAAGTATTTACCCGGTTTAAGATGTTCAAACTTAAAGGCCGTATTTTCCCGGATCGTTCTTTTAGATACAATATCATTGTTTTCCGTAATTAATTGCACAAGGTAATCAGGCCCGGTATCTTTCACTTTGAAGTTGACGACAAGGGTACCGAAATTCTCAGGATTATTGGTTTTAAAATTGAGTTGAATTGTATCATTGAACTGATGATAAATATCTTCAAAGCAGGAATCCGGGATAAATAACCGGTAACTGGTGTTGGGCTTTAACTTGTATTTGAATTCGAGGGTTCTTCTTACAGAGTCAATAAAAGCAGGGGACTGTTTAAGTGTATCTTTTTCTTCCACCAGTCTCAACTCTGAAAGTTTTGCACGGGAGAGAGGAAAAGCGGATTTAAGTCGTAAGTGTTCGTAATAGTCGAACGTTGGTTTGGCATTTGAAGAAAAGATAAAATTACTTTTGGTTTTTTTAAGTTTTGAAAGGGTTTTCTCTTTCTTTTCCGAACCTAACGAGATCAATACGGTATCCAGAAACTTACCGTTGTCCGTGACAAGTAATTTAAAAAACGGGGTATGAATATTTATGAACCAGACTTTTAGCGTATCCCTGGAAGGATTCAGTTCCTTCATGTACCAATTATCCCAAACCCCTGTGTCGGCCGGCAACAATTCCGGGTTTTTTACAGGAACTTTGAAAGAAAAAGTATATTCATTTTTATGGGTATTGGAAGCGGTCATCAATTTCTGCACAGTGTCGTTTTCTGTAAAAAGAAGCAACCCGCTGGTTGAAGATAAATGCTCCGGAACCGTTTTTTTTACTTTAGTTGTATCTTTAACCCGTTGATTCTCATCAATGGACATTTGCATGGAATCCGAAAAAGCAATTTCTTCGTTGGGCATATCATACAGGTAATTGCTGTTGACATCTTTTAGGGCAAAAATTTTGTAAGCTGCCAAGGCGATATTTTTGAAAATAAAATCCCCGTTATCACTTGTTTTACACACATAAACGGGTCTTTTTTTCAAGGGGAGTGAATCAATGTTCCTTTTATAGAGCATAACGAAAACATCTTTTTCCGGCTTAAGGGTATAAGCGTTAATCACCTTGCCCGATATTTCACATGAATCTATACGGTTTCCTGTGGCAAAAACGTAACGGTAATTGCTCATCGGGTTTCCCTCCGAAAAGTCGACGATTGCGTTTCCGAAAAACATGCTGTATGTTGTGCTGTCTTTCAGATTTTTAGGTAATTTTATCACCAGCCATTTGCCTTTTACCCCGATGACTGGAATTTCGTCCATGGGAGGGGAAATGAGCAATTGGGTTCCTATATCCTTGATCTGTATGAATTCCGAAAACCGGATCTTAATTTTTTTGTCTTTAAAGTTAGCCGAAGCATTAGGAGGAACAGAATAAAGAACATCAGGTGGTTTGACATCTTTAGGTCCACCCTCAGGCGGGGAAACGATGGCGCATGAAATGACAAAAATCGCGGTAAGGATAGTCAGTGTGATATTTATAGCTGACTGTTTATACTTCATACATTATCCGGAAGCAGTATCCGTAAAAATTAAGTGATATGCTTTTTTTTAACTCTCAGTTTTACAACCACTAAGGCCTTTAGTTAATAACAACTACCAGATATTTGGATGAACTCCAGAAATTATTATAATCGGTAATGATCAGGCTGTCGATTATTTTCTTATTATTCTTAAACCTGTACGAAGATGTAGGATGCGAAGTTACAACCATGACATTTTTCTTAAAAACAGGAAGGGCTTTAACATTGCGTATATCAATTTTGGTGAAATAGCTCCTGTCAAAATCGGGCTGGAGAACTTTTCTTTTAATTACAATTTTATGCTGTTCCAGTTCTTTTTTTGTTCCGATAACATAATAAGCGGTATTTAAAGCTTCTGTCTGTTGGTTTATGGTCTGTTCTTTCTGGGCATTTTGCTGAGCGAGGTTATTCACGTTCTGACTAAGCTCTTCCACCTTGATATTCAATCTTGACAGGGCGTCGTTCAGCTGGGATATTTCAACATCTTTTTGTTCTATCATCTTATTCAGGCTTTCCACCATCTTTTCAAGTTCAGCAACGCGGGCATTCGATTTTTTCAGTTTTTTGCTCAGGGAGGCTATTTTCTGCTTGTTTTGCTGCACCAACTGGTAAATGGAAGTGATGTCCTGTGAAATTTTATCTTTGGCGTCCTGGTTTAATTCTGTTTTTCCGGCAGAGTTTTGGCTGATAATGTTCTCTTTAATTTTAATAGAATCGAGGTTCGCCTGGATTTCGTTAAATCCCTTCACATAGGTGAGAATGGTAGTGTCTTTCAGATTGGCAAGCGCCGAAAGGCTGTCATTTTTAGCTTTCAGGGCTTCTATTTCCTTTTTGTGGCCACAGCTGAACAACAAAGGAAGGAGGCAAATCAACATGTACTTTTTCATGACGATTGGGTTTAAAATTAATAATTTATGTAAAGTTATAAAAGATTATGAATGTTCTTAAGATTTGATATTTATTTCTGAAATCTGGAAAACATCACTCAGCTATAAAATTAACGAAATCACTACAATTACCAATTATGATAATTTATCCTTTTTCACATAATAAGAAAATACTAGAACACAAATCAGGGTATTGTTGACCTAATTGATAACAACCTTCTAAATATTCCGGAGAAATAATATCTGTTTTCAATAATTTATCCCATTGAAAGTTTGCTAATGCTTTAAAAAATATTCCTGAACGATAAATAACTTTGAGACCGGCCGCAGTCACATCTCTTTCTAAAGTATCTAAGGAGTATGTAATTCTATGTCCATGTGCATGTTCAGCATTTGTAACTGCAGAATTATGGTTTATCAAACCCATTTTTACAGCTATTTGTCTCGATGGTGCATTTGCATTAGGACAAACCAAGAAAAATCTACCTTTATCAGAAAGCCATTCATCATTTATTTTCTTTAATACAGTTATCGGATTGTCTAAATGTTCCAAAACATGTGTCATCACAATATTGTCATATTTAGTAGGAAGTATAACATTTTCAAACATAGCTTCAATAAACTTAATATTTTCTCCAAATTTACTTTTGGCAATTTTAAGAGCTTCATTTGAAGCTTCAACACAAGTAATGTCTTTAAAATGTAGTAAAAATCTTCGTGTAAAATCACCTTGAAAGCTTCCTAATTCCAAAAAATTCCCTGACACGAAAAAGGGTAAAAAAGATTTAAGCATGAAAGGATGCATAACATCAATATCAAAACTATATGAGTATTTTCTACCTTCGTTATCTTTAAATTCTTTGTTAAAATCTCTTTTCATATTCATTTTTATTAAGTTTTTTACATTTCTAACACTGCCAATCCAAAACCATATTTGCCAAATTCATTTCCATTATACAATAAATATATTTTCCTATTAAGTTCAAATACATGCGGATAGCAAAGCATATCCGAATCCCAACCATCTTTAGAAACATCTATACCTACTTGACTGTCATCTCTTGTCCAATTTTTAATATCATTAGAGTAAGCATATCCTAATCTATAAGCATTATCTTTATTTTTCCGGAAATCAAAGGCACTTCTATAACAAAAGAACATATGGTATTTATTCTTAAAATAAATTACCGTGGGTAGTGCTTGGCACTCATCTTCATTCAATTTATCATTTATAATTTGTTTTCCTTCCTCTTTATTCCATTCAATTCCATTATATGAGATAGCGTGACTAATTTTATAAATTCTATCAGGTTGGGCGGAATCAGAATGTTTTTTCCAACCTATACCAAAAATATACCACATATGAAAAATTCCGTCAATTACTTTTACGAAAGGGTCTCCAACTAAAAAAGGTTCGTTAGTGGTGGCACTCAATATCGGACCGTCTCCAAGTCTTTCAAATGTAAATCCGAGGTCTTTACTGATTACAATCCCAATTGCAGTTTCAACAGATACTGAAATACGTCTTGACCATCCATTCGTATAACCTAATATTATATCATTGTATCTTAAAACATTTATAGGGAAAATACCATGTTCATCAAAACATCCCAGATTACCGGGCCTAACAACTTCATGGTTAGATATATTAATAATTGTTTTTAAATTCTTATTAAAATCCACAAACTGAATATGGCTAATAAACGTTCCTATATTGTCTTGGTTTCTAATTGAAAAATAAATTCTAACAAAATCGTCAAAAACAATCGCTTGTGGTGATTGAGCATACCCCATAAAATTTTCTTTCCATACATGTTTTGTTGGGTCGAAAATTTTTCCAAGCTTTTTCCACTTCATAATTATAAATTTCCATTAAGTTTAGCAAGTCCAAAACCGTATCTACCCACTTCATTTCCAATGTATAGTAAATAGATTGTTTTTTCTATTTCGAAAACATGGGGATAAGCGACCATTTCAGAATCCCATCCACTTGCCGATGTGGTTATACCAACTTTTGAATCATCCCTCGTCCAGTTATTCAAATCTTTTGAAAAAGCATATCCAATTTGTCTGTTTTTTGTAACCCGAAAGCTCGAAGGCACCCATCCACAGAAAAACATGTGATAAATACCGTTTGCAAAAAACACATCAGGACTTGCTTGAGACTCATTTTCACCCCATCTGTCAGGTATAAGATCTTTGTTTAATTTGTTCCAGTTGATACCATCTTTGGAATAGGCCACTCTTATTTTATGACTTATCTCTGGTTTCCCATTTACAACCACCCATTGGTTACCAGCAACATAGAACAAATAAAACACATCTCCGAATTTTCTGATTTTGGGACCACTTATTGTGAATGGCTCATAAAGTGAGTAAGGTATAACAGGCCCTTCACCCAGCTTTTCAAATGTTTCACCGTTGTTTTTGCTGATAGCAAGTCCTATCCCTACATTAAATGGAACGGAAATACATCTAGTCCATCCTGCATAATAGCCCCAAACTTCATTATCTCTTCTAATAACAGATAATGGGTATGTGCCAAATTCATCAAAACAGCCGAAATTTCCAAGTTTTAAAACAGGCTTGTTAGAAAACCTCTCTATTTTGAACAGGTTGGTTTTATTTAAATCAGCATAAGCGGAGTATGTAACATACTGCCCGTTAGCATCACGTTTAGGTCGACAACCAAAATAAACCCTGACAAAATCATCAAAAATAAGAGTGCAGGGAGCTTGAGCAAACTCAAACATCCAATCACTCCTATTTTCAAAATCGTAGGGGCAATAAATTCGTCCTAATTTTTCCCATTCAAACATTTAATAATTTATATATCTTTTAGTAATTCAAATATTACTTCTCATCTTTATAATGGTGTCACTTGCTATGTTAGATATTACGCAATATCCCAAAGGTAAAATTATCCGGTCTCCAATTTTTACTTTGTCAATAAAGTTTACACCAGTTGTTAAAATGCAATCGTCTCCAACTTCAACCAGCCCTGACATCATTACTCCTGGCGCAAATAGGTTGTTGTTGCCAATGATATTGTGATGCCCAATTGTAGTCATATATGAAATAAAATTATTATCACCAATTGAACTTCCAGTACCAATATATACTCCAGATCCGATAATATTGCCCTCTCCTATTCGACAATTAATACCAATATTTGCTTTTTTAGAAATAAAATTTGTAAATTTTATGCCTTCATTTTTGTAACTATCGAACACTCTTTTTCTGAATTGCATTGATTTTAAACTACCTCCCATTGCGATAATCACAGAATCGTATTTTTCTTTACTTATCCTCAGAGGAAAATCGAAAACATTACAATTCAGAAAAGGTAAATTTGTTTCAGACTTGTATTTATCATCAACAACATAACCTACAATTTCTATATTTTTTTGCCCCTCAATAATATCCCAAATAACCTCCATGCCTATTTTCGAAGGACAAATAATAACAATTCTCTCTTTATTATTTTCAAATTTAGAATTTGTAGTTATGTTATTTTGATCGTCTTGTTTTTCGGTGATATTCTGAAATGAAAGCTGATTAATCGGATTAAATTCCTTTGGCAAACTGAAATCTTTTGTATTATTGTTTAAAAACAGTAGAACATCATCATGATTTACAAAATCTTGCCCTTCAAATATACTTTCACTTATTTGAGATGTCTTTAATAGACTTTTTGCTTTTTCTGAAAATATTGTCTTAACGATCTTCAGCTTATCATTATTTCCTTTATTACTCTCAATTGGTTTTTCTTGTTTTATATTTCCTTTCTTTATATCATAAATTTCTGCAACAACCGTTCCTACTAATACACTATCTCCTTCTTTGAAGTTATAAAATATGTATCCGTCTACCTCAGATTCCATCGAGACCAAGGCTTTTGAGGTTTCAAACTCAAGAATTACTTCATTTTTTTTAACGAAGTCTCCATCATTAAAGTATTGCGTAACGATTATTACTTCCTCATCATTTACAGAGTATAACGGAAGGGTTACTTTTTGAAGTATTTTCATTTAAATTTCATTTTAATAGTATTGATAATATTATATTTGATAGGTAAAACAGAATCTTCTAATGATCGAACAGATGGAATAGGGACAGGTAAAGCACCTATTCTTAAAGCCTTTATTTGAAATGAAATCTTTTCAACGATATTTGAAACAATTTCACTCCCAATCCCACCAATTTTACTTCCTTCTTCAATTACTACTACACGTTTAGTGGTTTCTACAGAAGCTAATATTTCATCATATTCTATAGGGTTAATCTTTGTTAAAGCAATAACTTCTACTTTAAAATCATATTGCATAAATAGGTCAAAGATGCAATCCACAACTTCATTGACCATACCCCCATATGTAACTATCGTTAGATTAGGTTTTGAATTTATAGGACTTATTTTAACAAGGGGATAATGATCATTGCTTATTAAAAAATTGTAGTTAGAAATTTTTATGTTACCAATATATTTACCATAATCAACTTTGTTTTCAATTACAATAATAGGATCTTTTTCCTTGAGAACTTGTTTGTAAACGATTTCCGGATTTACATAGGTGTTTAAACAAATTGTTTTTACGTTATCAATACCTATTAGAAATCTATCGAGTGTCTGAGAGTGTGTCGGGCCATATCCTCTTCTTCCGCCCATTGGAGTTCTTATTACGATTGGGCACCGAACCTTATGATTATACATATGATAAACTTTTGACGCATGATTTATTATTTGATCCAAAGCAAGCGTGATGAAATCCCCAAACATAATTTCAACAAAAGGTTTATACCCTGAAATGGCTAAACCATTGGCAATCCCTGTTATTGCAGCTTCACTGATTGGAGTTGTGAAAACCTGATTTGGATATTTTTCAGAAAGTCCTTTTGCAACTTTAAAAGCGCCACCATAAGGAGATAAAACATCCTCTCCTAGAAAAATTGATTTAGGATTAGACTGAAGAGTTTTATGAAAAAAATTATTAATAAGATTAACTTGCCGTTCTTTTACATTCACAACCTTTGTCCACTTTCTGTTAATTTTATCTAAAGGTATGTTCAGAAGATACTCATCTATTGTAAGTGTTTCTTTATTTAAAATGTTTTCTAAAGTTTTTTTTATTATTAAATTAACATCATCAAGATATTTTCTATATAAATCAGGTTGAGCCTTTGCAAATTGAACGAGAAAATCTCTCTCATAGTATTCTTTGATTTCAAAAGAGCTTCTATTATCATCACTTTTCGAGTGTGCATTGAGTCTGTAAGTATGTACTAAATGAAAAATTGGTAGTTTTTCTTGTCTGACATAATCAATAGATTCCTTTGATGATTTAAATAGTTTTTCTAAATCCCAAGTATCACTTTCAACTGATTTTATTGAAAAGGCCTCTGCTCTTTTAAGAATACTACCTGCTAGATTATCCTTAATATTTGTAGACTGAGCATATAGATTGTTTTCGCAAACAATCATCAATGGTAATTTCCATAATGAAATTAAATTTAACGTTTCATATAAAACTCCTTCTCCAAGGGTGCCGTCTCCAATGAAAACAATACCAATATTATTATTCTTATTTAGTTTATTGGCAAGTGCCATTCCTGCCGCTAAAGGTACAATACCTCCTTGTATTCCGTTAGAATAAAAATTCCCATTTTGTAAATGCTGGCTACTTCCAACACCTCCACAAATCCCTGTTTTTTTACCAAGGAGCTCAGCAAGAAGTCCATAATGGTCTTTCGTGAAAGAAATATAATGACCATGACTCCTATGATTTGAGAAGATAAAATCGTTTTTTCTTAATTGACCAGCAAATGCTATAGCAGAAAACTCCTGCCCAACACACGTATGAATCGTACCATTTAATCTCCCTTCAGAAAATAAATCTAACAATGATTCTTCAATTCTTCTTATAAGGATTGCTTCTTTTATTTGGCGTTGGTTTTTCATTAATTTTTTCAATATCATAATTCTATGTCAATTTTTTAATGAACTTTAACCGATATAAAGTCCGTCATTCTATCAAGATAAAAAATCATTTCATCTTGGCTATCGAATTTTAGAATAAAAGTTCCCAATGTATTATTTGAACCGTTAAATTTTTCAATAGTATCATTTGGTTTTACCATTACATTCTGTTGAACTATCTTTGGCTTTATTTCTTTATCAATATTTATACTCAATACTTTACCGTCTTTTTTAGCATGTAATATATAAGAAGAATAATACCCTTTGGTATCAACCATCTTTAAATCCGAATAATCCTTTCCCATAGCACCATCAATAGATAATGCTATTAAATCCACCCCTGTTGAGAGTTTTACTACTTCAGGAATTAAATTTCCACCACTTCTTGGACCTATCTCAAGAATATAAATATTTTCTTCCTTATCAGTTAAGTACTCTATGTTTAGGCCACCAACTCTCATCTCCAACTTTGTCAATATTGATTCAATTAAATTATGAGCTGTTTCCTGTAATAATTTATCTTGTATATAAGGGAAGCTAATACCCATTGGAACATAGGGGTTACACTCAAGATCATTATGCTGATTACCAAAACATCTGAATGCCAGTTTCCCTTTCCATACAAATCCGTCTCCATCCATTTCATAAATTGTTTTTTCTATAAAATCTTCGACCACAACTCTTTTAATAAAGGAATAATTTATTGCATTATTGAAAGCTTTATCAAAACCTTCAATAGTAATAAGTTTTGAGACGCCTTTCGACCCTGATGAATCAACAGGTTTTACTATAATAGCCTTGTGGTTTAGTCTCTCAACTGCAAATTCCTTTGCTTCCTTTGAATTACTAAACGAAGCTGATTCAGGAACCAAGAACCGATTTGTTTTTAGAAATTTTCTAAACAAATCTTTTCTCTGTAATATCATTACAGACTCGTAAGGATTTCCTGGAAGAGATAATTTCTCGGCCACATAAGCAGCAGCAGGAGCACCGGGATCTGAGGCATATGAAACAATCCCATCTATTTTTAATTTTTCTGCAAGTTTTAAAATTTTTTTCTTATCAATTGTACTAATGTTATAATATTCATCGGAATATTTATGCCCAGGATTTTCAGGCAGATAATCAGCTGTAATAACGTGATAACCTGCACTTTTAGCATATTTAATTGCAGGCACCTGAAAATGGCTACCGCCAAGCATAAGAATCTTTTTCATTAATCCTTACAATACATTTTAATAATGATACATATATTATTTACAACTTCTAGATTTAGCTCTGGGAAAATCGGTAAACAAAGAACTTGTTCTGTAATTCTTTCTGCAACTGGCATTTTTCCAGGGTGCGAGGATTCCAAATCACAATATGGTGAGAATTGACTTATTAAAGGATAAAAATAGCGTCTTCCTAGTATGTTATATTTCTGCAATTCTTCAAAAACCTCATTTCTTGTTTTTCCGTATTTTGATTTATCTATCAATATTGGGAAATAGGAATAACAATGCTTTACTCTTGGCATGTCATTTAAAAATGTTATTCCTTTTATTCTGGTAAGTTTCTCCCGGTAAAGATTTGTAATCACTTCACGTTTTTCAATAACTCTATCAATATATTTTAATTGTAATAAACCCATAGCAGCTTGCACTTCATTCATTTTAGCATTTATGCCAGTTGCAATAACCCGGCCATCAGCAATACCAAAATTCTTTAGATTGTCAATTCGCTTTTTTGTATCTGCATCATGACACACTATTGCACCACCTTCAAAAGTAGTAAAAACTTTGGTAGCATGAAAACTCATCACTGATAGATCACCAAAATTTAATACCGGTACATCTTTGATAGTTACACCAAAGGTATGACATGCGTCATAAATCACTTTTAAATCATACGCATCTGCAATCTGTTTTATTTTATCTACGTTACATGGATTTCCATACACATGAACAGGGAGTATAGCAGTCGTCTTGGAGCTTATCGCTGCTTCAATTTTCAATGGATCAATATTAAAAGTATTAGGCTCAATATCAATAAAGACAGGCTTAATATTGTTCCACCAAAGCGCATGCGTTGTTGCAACAAAACTATATGGAGTAGTTATTACCTCTCCCGTTATCTGCATCTCCTGAAGAGCGGTTATTAAAGCTAAAGTACCATTGGCAAAAAGAGAAATATGCTTTACACCCAAATATTCGCATAATGCCTTTTCTAATGCTTGATGGTATTTACCATCATTAGTAAGGAATCTGCTTTCCCAAATATCCTTTAAATATTCATAAAATTCATCAAGTGGTGGTAAAAAGGGTTGTGTAACATTTATCATGGTTATTAATTATTTTTAACTTATAATTTTTCTTCCTTTATTTATATGTCAGATTTTCATCAAACTAATTATTAAAATTAAACAAATATATTCTATAATTTATTCAAATAAAAGAATTGCACAACAGTAAAAACCTTGAAAATAATAAGCAGGTGTCAAGTAATTTTTATAAATTTCATTTAGCTCTATATATGTCTTTAATTATATAATTTGGTTTATGTTTAATTTCGTCAAAAATCCTCCATATATACTCTCCAATAACACCTAACATTATCATCAATAACCCTCCGATAATTAATAAAAGCATCATAATTGGAGCCCATCCGTTAAATGGGGTTTTTGATATAAAATATGCATGTAAGATTGATAGCGAATAAAGAAATCCTGTAAAAGCAGTTAAAAACCCAATTAAAGACATTAAACGAATGGGGAAATAACTAATATTTAAAAATGCTGTCATAAAATTTCCAAACCGTTTAGCGAAATTATATCCTGATTTTCCGTGAACCCTTTTGGATCTAATGTATGGTAAATACTTTATTGTAAATCCAACCCATAAAATATCTCCTTGATAAAACCTGTTTTTTTCTGTAAGTGAGTTAATAGAATCCATTGCTTTTCGATCTAATAAAGCATAATCAAACCCGCCTGGTGGAAGGGTTGGTAAAGAATATCGGAATAGTTTATATGCTATTTGAGAAGTAATAGCAGAGGATGTGTCATCTTTTCTAGCCTCTCTGTAATTAATCACTATTTCATAATTATTTTCCCATTCTAAAAGCATTTTAGTAATTTGTTCAGGCGGATCTTGCAAATCGGCTGAAATATTAATAACAGCATCTCCTGTTGCATATTTCCATCCGGCTAAAATTCCTGCCATTTGCCCAAAATTTCTGGAAAAATTAATTATCATCACCCCTTTATCATTTCTTTGAATTTCCTTAAGAATTTCCAAGGAATTATCTATTGATCCATCATTAATAAAAATTATCTCATAGGTAAAAGCCTCATTATATGAAATAATTGTGGAAACAAGTCTCTCATACAACAGCCTTAATGAGCCTTCATTGTTATATACTGGAATAACTACGGAAATTTTTTTCATAACTTATTCTTTTCAAAAACAAATATTCTGTATTGGGATTTTGGCGGATTATTTACCATATCCAAATCCGGTTCCCAGACGTAATTGGTTATATCACTGTACATATCAGCAAATCCTATTAATTTATATTTTGCTGCAGTAAATTTGTCGAACCACGGAAATATTAAATTTTCAACTTTAGGGTTGGCCATCCATGAAATAGGGTGCGAAAAAAATACTAAGAATCTGGGTGCAGCTTTCTCGACATCAGATATAAACTCTTTTTGCCATGCATTACTTTGGGGACAGGAAAACTCCAAAAGTGCTCCGGAGCCGGCAAATCTTGAAGGCGATTTTTTATTTGTGTAAACATATAACTGAATTTCTGTTCCAAATACAGCGAGTTTATCTTCTTTATTCATTAAAGAATTCAGCTTGTCTGCAATAACTTTTGATTCAGGAAATGGATTTAAGCCGTAAATATCTCTTAATAATTGAGTGTGATTTGGTTTAAAATAATATTTACTTAAATTATTTAAATTTAAATAAACTGGAAAAATGATGATCAATAGCGGAATAATGATATACCCGGATTTTACTCTGTTTTTCAGAATATCATTTACTGAAAAAATAAAAGCTGCACCACAAATACTTACTGCCGGTATCCATTGTAAAAAATAATGCCCATAATAATGATTCCCGGGTACAACAGTTAAAAAGCCGGCAATGGTTAACCCAATAAATGTCAGTTTCTTCCAAAGTTTCAGACTTGTAAAGAAAATGGTTACCGGCCCTATAAATGAAATGATCCAGAAGAACTTGTAATCCTTATAAATGGCAGCAAAATTCATCTTCAGATAGGCCAACCCCTGCACAAAACTGATGGTCGCCGTATATTGTTTCCTGATATCGAAAAACCAAAGCTTAAAATCAGGCCAGGCTCCGTTTTTATATACAATCAACAAATCAATGGCGATAGGAATAAACACAGAAAGACTAAAAACACCTATGTTAATCAGGTTTTTTAAGAAAGAATCTTTGTTTTCAAAAATGCCTTTATATAAAAGGATCCCTCCTGCCAATAACCCATAAAAAAATGCTGTTTGTTTTGTCTGAAAGGCTAAAGAAAAGAGAATCCCTGTAGCAGCTAACTGCCATAATTTCTTTGTTTCAAAAAAGTGAAATAAACATAAAAATGCAGCAATTATAAAAAAAGCTACTAAATGTTCCGATTGAATAGTAAATCCAGAAGCAGCAGCCGTCATAGATAATACTCCAAAAAATGCCGAAGCGGCTATGGCAGCAATATTATTGGTCAGTTTACGTGTTAAAAAAAACATCATGGCTACACTGGCCAGATTTAATACTATGAAAGCAAGATGTAAAGCTTTTAACGAATATCCAAAAATGCCTACCAGTAAAGCATATATGTAAAACACCCCGTCCAAACGTTGCGATCCGATATCAATAAATGTTTTGGCTCCATCTAAAATAATTTTTCCACTATATGCATATGCCCCTTCATCTCTTTCAAAAGGTATGGTCAAATAATTTTTTTTAATAATTAGGATTAATAGCAGAACGATACCTAAACCAATGTAATATAAAATATTACTAACTTTAGGGCTTATATTCAGTTGGGGTATTGCTTCCTGTTTTTGCTTGGTTTTTGGGCTTTTATTATAACCTGCATTTTGTTTGTTTTTAACCGGAGGCCTTGTTTTTCCTTTTTTCATAGGAGAACTTTCTTAGTTAAAATATTGATTAATTGTATTTTATTTTACTTACATTACTCTTCACCCACACTTTCAACTGTTCAAACCCGTCTTCGGTAAAATATCGCTTGTGAAAAAAATTAAATTTTAGCTTATTAGGGTATAAGAGCACCATATCCTTATCTATAATAGCATCGTGGTAATAACCCCATCTGATGTCGGAAGATACCAGTCCCTCGCATTTTGCCATCACTCCTTCTTCTGAAAATTCATATTCAAAGGTGTTCTTAAATTCATGGATCTTGTTAAACATCCTTTTGCCGAGGGTTTTCATCTTCCAGATAAAATAAACAATGAACACTAGAGCATAAGCAATAAAGAACAACGCTAATGTATGACTGTATTCGCCCGGTTTACTGACGAGTAGCAGGAATATGGCAATCAGTATCAGAAAGGCGCAAATGACAGGGATGAGTAAACTTCTGAAAGGATAATTTTTTTTATAATGGATCATGTAGGCCTTTTGCAGATCTTCCGGAAAAAAAATGATACTCACTTTTATTGATCCCATGATCATTTATTTTACTGCTTTTACAATCAGCCCGGTGCCTGTTTTTTGCACCATGCTGACATCCAGAAAATTCAAAATCAGACAGAATGGGAATACCAGCAGGTAATAGAAAGGCAAAAAAACAATAAAAATTTTAGAAGCATTCAGCATGAGAATGGGATACTTCATGGATAACCGCCAGGATAATGAACCCGGCTTACCATAAGTGTATCTGACACTGATATCTTTAAACCCGGCCCCGGAAAGTTTTTCCGAAATGTCGGCAACGCTGTAGCCGTTTCTGACGTGCTCCCCGATAAAAGAACCTTCTTCGTGGTCGTGAGCATCCGACCCACCCAGATCTGATGGTGTTGAGATAAGCAATACACCTTTTTCCTTCAGTGAATGGTGAAAATTACTGAACACAGCCCTGTCTTCCAGAATATGTTCCATCACATCTACAGAAATGATAAGGTCAAATGCGTTTTCTCTTCTGAAAACAGTCAGGTCAGCGGTTTCAAAATGCACTCCCGTCCGGTTGATCCGGCTGAAAAAAGCATTGCAATCCCTGGTCTGTTCTTCTTTAACGTCTATACCTGTGATATTCCAATCCTTGTTGTTCGAAGATAAATAATAGCTGTATTGTCCGAATCCGGAGCCTGCATCAAGTATGGTTTTTTCTCCTGGTGAAAGTTTTCCCCATAGTTTTATTTCTTTTTTTATATGCCATGTTCTGAGCAATAAAACATCCAGAAGCTTATAAAATAATTTTCTGAGAAAAGGTTTACTGTTAAACCAAACTCCCAGTTTTCTTTTAATCGGGTCGTACTCCATACAAAAGTCAGGGCTTTAAGAGGGTTTCGATGCGTTCAATGAAATCGAGAGAATCATCAATAAAATATTCTATTGATGGGATAGACCTTATTTGAGATTTAATATGGACAACCAGTAACTTTTTTATCTCAAACGCTTTGGCTTTAACCAGGTTAAACGTAGCAGTTTTATCAGGTGTTGCATAAATGCTCAGATAAACTTTTGCTACAGATATATCTTTGGAAATATGAACGCGGGTCACCGTAATCATTGCTCCACCAAATAATGGCTTAGCCTGGAGAAGAAATATTTCGCCCAGTTCTTTCTGGAGCAGGCGCTCTATTCTGTTCTGACGTGTTGTTTCCATAAAATTCGTATAAGCATGGGGTAAAGATAGTAAAAAAACAGCGTGATTAATAATTTATTTTTGACGCACCAAATATTTGGCTACATCGCTCTCGTTATAAAATATTACTTTTGCATAAAGCGTTAGAGATTAAGTAAAAAATAGTAAAGAATGAAAACAATTACGGGAATAGCGTTAATGTGCTGCCTGGCAATATGTTCCGTTGTTAATGGGCAGAACACCATTATTAAAATGGGTGACATGCCTTATGACACGCTTACAAAACTGATCACATATAAAGAAGTTGTCAAGCAGAAAGGTACTGCCGACGAATTATATTTGCGAGCCATTGAATGGATCGGTGCCACTTACAAAAATGCTGAGCGGGTAACCAACAAACGCGACAGGGCTAATGGCCTGATCGAAGGTATTGCCAGATTTAAAATTAACTACACGGAAAAAGACGGGTCGAAGAATGACGCAGGAAATATTTCCTATAACCTCATTATAGAATGTAAAGACGGACGTTACCGTTATATTTTTAATGGATTTAATCTCGATTCACAGTCCAGGTTTCCCATTGAAAAATGGCTGAATAAAAAAGATGTATCCTATAATCCGTCCTTTGATAAATATCTGAAAGATGTGGATACTTTTATGAAAACCCTTATTGCCGGGTTAAAGAAAGCCATGCAACCCCCTGTGGTCATTGACGACTCGTGGTGAGCCACCCGGCACAGCCTTACCCTGCAATTATCCTATCCTATGCCTGAACATACCAAAATCAACATCCGTCATCTTTCTTCCGGAGACATTGCTTCTTTTCTGGAACAGCACGGTGAAAAAGCTTTCCGTGCAAAACAAATTTATGAATGGCTCTGGAAAAAAGGGGTTCATTCGTTTACCGAGATGACCAGCCTTTCGCTCGACGCCCGCAGGCTGTTTGATGAACACTTTTATATCAGTTCGCTGAAGGTGGAAAATGTTCAGAAAAGTTCCGATAAAACGATCAAATATATTTTATCCCTGAACGACGGTGAGATGGTAGAAGCCGTTCTGATCCCATCAGGGAAGAGATCAACCGCATGTGTCTCAACACAGGCAGGATGCCCTCTTGGATGCAGGTTTTGTGCCACTGCTTCACTCGGATTAAAACGCAATCTTGACTTTGATGAGATCTTTGATCAGGTCATGTTTATACATCAGCAATCGCTCGAAATTTTTATGCAACCCCTGACCAATGTTGTCATCATGGGTATGGGCGAACCCTTGCTGAATTATGAGAATTTGATGAAAGCAACAGAAAAGATTATTTCACCGGAAGGAATGAATATGTCGCCGCAGAGAATTACAGTTTCTACTGTAGGCATACCCGCGAAGATAATAAAGCTGGCTGATGATGATGCCCGTTTTAACCTGGCTTTATCGCTTCATTCAGCAAACGGTACCAAAAGGAACATGATCATGCCTGTTAACAAGGCATATCCTTTAAGCGCCCTGATAGAAGCATTTACTTATTATCACGAAAAGACCAACAACAGGATCACCATAGAATATATTCTTTTCAATAACTTTAATGATTCCATAGAAGATGCTGATCATCTGCTGAAGTTTTGCAAAAACTTTCCTGTCAAGATCAATATCATTGAATACAATACGATTGAAGGTTCTGAATACACGGGAAGCACTGAAGAAAAGCTGATCAGATTCAAGGAATACCTTGAAAGCAAGAATCTGTTGGTGAATGTAAGGTACAGTCGCGGTAAAGACATCAGCGCCGCCTGCGGGCAGCTTATCAATAAATATTAATTCAAAATCACGTTTATGAGACCGATCACATTAGCAGATGTAGAAATGGCAATCAGGACCGTTCCCGATTTCCCGAAAAAAGGAATTCAGTTTAAAGACATCACTACAGCACTGAAAAACCCTGAAATTTTCCGGTTCATGGCGGATCATCTGGTTGAACATTACAAGGACAAGGGCATTACTAAAGTGGTAGGCATTGAATCAAGAGGGTTTATCCTGGGGAGTATACTGGCATACAGGTTAAATGCCGGTTTTGTTCCTATACGCAAACCCGGTAAACTTCCTGCTGACACTTATACAAAAGCTTACTCATTGGAGTACGGGGAGGACCGGCTCGAAATACATAAAGATGCGCTTTGTGAAAATGATGTGGTTTTATTGCACGACGATCTGCTTGCCACGGGAGGTTCTGCCTGTGCTGCCATGGATTTGATACATATTTTCAGGGTTAAGAAGCTGATGATAAGCTTTATCATTGAACTGAGTTTTCTGGAAGGGATAAAGAAGTTCCCTGAGAGTTTAGAAATTTATTCCATGATAAAAGGTTAAGAATTCTGGCCGGAGCCTTTCACGGTAAAAAAAGCTCCTGAAATCATTGAGTTAAGAAGTTTTTTACTAATTTTGCAGACAGAATTCCATAAAGGAAACAAAGGAGAGATGGCCGAGTTGGTCTATGGCGCACGCCTGGAAAGTGTGTAACCGCCAAAAGTGGTTCATGGGTTCGAATCCCATTCTCTCCGCCAGTAACAATTTCAAAAGACATCAAAAAACATCAAATCCCTTTAAGTTTAACCACTTAAGGGGATTTTTGTTTTGTCAGGGAACTTCAAATTATCCTTTAAACATCATACTTTAGTTACCCTATCAGTTACCCTAAGACATAAATTGGGGGTATAGGGTAACTAAATTATAGCAATTGCCTACTCATTGCTCGCAATTGCTCGTTTTTTGCGTGCTTTCAATCTTATTATTGCATTAGTTAGATTATTTATTTATTAAATTTATGCGAAATGCACAAGATGAAAGTTATCTTTTACTTGAAAAAGGAAAAAACAAATGCTGAAGGAAAATCAGCAATTTATGGTAAAATAATTGTGGGAAACACAAATGCAACATTCTCAACAGGCAAATACATAAGTCCTGACCGCTGGGAAGAAACGAACCATTTGAGAAATGTCATTAAAAAGGATGATGCTACTAAAAGTTACTTGAAATCCATCGAAGATAAGGCAAACAGTATTTTCCTCGATTTGCTTAAAATTAATACAGAAGAAATAACTGCTAATATAATGAAATCATCCATTTTGGGGCTACCAACAATCAAACACCGAGGTTATAAAACAATATTACAGGCAATTGATTTCCATAATGACTACTTTTTAATGCTTGTCAATAAAGATGAAAAAAGCAAAGGAACTCTAAATCGTTATAAGTGCATCAGAGATATTACTGCCAAATTTATTCAAAATGAATATGGTTGTCTCGATTTACCTTTAATAAAATTAGACAGGCCATTTGTGAATCGCCTTGATACATACTTGAGAACACAGAAGACATATAGAAATAATATAGGCTGCAGAAACAATACAACAGTGAAGTATATAAAAAACCTGAAAACCATTTTTAACTATGTTGTAGACCAGGGTGAATGGCTGGACTACAATCCGTTTTCAGTGTATAAAAAGAAAGTAAAACCTGTTGAAACTGTTTATTTAGATGATGATGAACTGGAAATTATTGAGAAACGTAAATTCGATTGTGAACGTTTGGAAACAGTGAAAAATATATTCCTTTTCAGTTGTTATACAGCTTTCGCACCAGTAGATGCAATGAAACTAACATGGTCAAATGTATCGTTACAGAAAGATAAAGAACAATTGATAAAAGCCGAGAGAACCAAAACTAAAATTGAATCAAATGTATTACTGCTGCCCCCAGCTGAAAAAATCATCAACTATTTTAAGAACGACCCAAGATGCGCAAATGGAGACAGGTTACTGCCGAAACTTAGTAACCAAAAAGTGAATTCATACTTAAAAGAAATAGCTGACTTCTGTGGAATTAAAAAGAAAATTACATGGTATGTGGCAAGACATACGTTCGCTACAACGGTAATGCTCAATCATGATGTTCCAATAGAAGTTGTGAGTTGTGCTATGGGGCACACAAATATTCGCCAGACTCAGCATTATGCCAAAATTCGTGAGAAAATGGTAACAAAACATATGAAAATACTTAAGGACCGTTACCTTTAACAAATTGTTGAAATTAAAGCTGTAAGATGGGTGGCTTTTTTTAATTTTGTTATAATAAAAATAACAAAATGTCTGAAAATAATAATTTCCATCGTCCATTGTTTGATGCTCTTCAAAATTATAATATAGATTTTGAAAAAGCAAGTTTTAACGGCATGAGTACTCAACCTGAGTTTTATGCTTATCTAAATAACCTAATTGCTTTGTACAAAACCTTTGGAGACAATTTGGATTCATTAGTGATATCAGATGCCGATAATAAATTGATTTTCCTTAGACTTCTTATAAGTAAAATAGATAATAAATTAAGTTCCTCATTAAGGAAGCAATATGAGGCATTTTGCGTAGCTACTGATAAATCAAATCCTAAAAATTGCATTGACTTAAAAGTAACGAATAAAACTGAGATGGAAAGGCCGATAATAGATTTAGATAAAGTAGTAAAGTACCATTATGAAATGGTTGATGCCATGAGAAAAGCTATTCAATTGAGATTAGACTTACTTTGTTATAGCGAAATTAATCAAGCAAAAGTTCAAACATCAAGTGATAAAGAGCAAATTCCCACGCAACAAGAAGATAGCAAAGTACCTGATATTTTGGTCAGTGAATTTCCTGAACCCTTAAAAAGGAGTACTAAAAATAAAATTTTACTTAATCTCAGTAAAAAAGAAATCGCAATTGCCTTTTTATTGTTTTGTGAAACGGAGATTATCAAAGTTAAAGAAATGAAAGAAGTATATGATTTTATTGAAGATAATTTTTTATATATTGATAATTCTAAGTGTAAGCATGAAATTTCTGGTATTGCCAAAATAAACAGTGCTTTTTCACGCATTACAAACCCATCAGATGGGAATAAGAGCAATAAATCCAAAACAGAATTTATCGAAAAAGTTCGTGATTTAATTAATGACCATTTAGACAGTTTATTAAAAGTGAATATGGGTAAAATAAGGAGTAGTTATTAAATTGTCCGCTCATTGCCAGCAATTGCTCGGTTATTGCCTGTTTCCATTCATATATTTGTCCATAACGCAATATATGAGTATTCTGGATAATGTCGGCCAGTTATTCTGGTGTAAAGTCGGCCACTAATTTCAAATAGCGAATGAGCATATAAAAGTACTATTTTTTCTCAAATGATTTTCTTCTAAGAGAT
>Ga0114951_10001425_pt1 | contig 29587 bp, 19 predicted proteins | sample AM7aDNAmetaG_FD_88677 | JGI IMG/M metagenome (GOLD analysis project Ga0114951, IMG submission 88677) | Freshwater microbial communities from Finland to study Microbial Dark Matter (Phase II) - AM7a DNA metaG | ecosystem: Environmental > Aquatic > Freshwater > Lake | place: Finland: Lake Alinen... | reverse complement strand
TTTATCAACTTGTTAAATTTAGTATGAGCGAAAAAAAAGAAAAAAAATGGTACGTTGTTAAGACTCTGAGCGGAAAAGAGAGAAAGGTAAAAGAATACATTGAGAATGAAATTAAACGCCTTGGAGTTGAGAATATAGTATCGCAAGTACTAATACCAACAGAAAAAGTTTATCAGATTAGGAAGGGTAAAAAAGTAAGTAGTGAAAGAAATTACTTTCCAAGCTACATACTTATTGAAGCTATTTACGAACCTGAGTTGTTTTTCGTAATTAGAAATTTACCCGGAGTAATGAATTTTTTAGGTACTAAAAAAGAACCTGTCCCTTTGCGTCAGTCGGAAGTTAACAGAATATTGGGAAAGATGGATGAGCTGGCTGTAGAAGATGAACAGATGAAAGAACCTTTTATTGTTGGTGAAACTGTAACGGTAATAGATGGACCATTCAACAGTTTTACAGGAGTTATTGAAGAGGTTAATGATGAAAAAAAGAAACTAAAAGTAATGGTCAAGATTTTCGGAAGGAAAACACCGTTAGAATTAAGTTTCATGCAAGTTGACAAACAAAGCTAAAGTGATTTATTCACCAGACAAATTTTAAAAAAATGGCAAAAGAAATTAGTGGTTTAATTAAGTTGCAAATTAAAGGAGGAGCTGCAAATCCATCACCACCTGTTGGCCCTGCATTAGGTTCAAAAGGTGTTAATATCATGGAGTTTTGCAAGCAGTTTAATGCAAGAACCCAAGATAAAGCCGGGAAAATTATACCTGTTATTATTACTGTTTATAAAGATAAGTCTTTTGATTTTGTAATTAAAACTTCACCTGTTGCAGTGCAATTGTTAGAGTTTGCAAAATTAAAGTCTGGATCTGCAGAACCAAACAAAGTAAAGGTTGCAACAGTTACTTGGGAACAGATAAAAGCAATTGCTGAGGCAAAAATGCAAGATTTAAATTCATTTACTATTGAATCTGCAATGAAAATGGTTGCCGGTACAGCAAGAAGCATGGGTATAAAAATAAGTGGTAATCCTCCATTTAAAGAAAAAGTTGTATAAATATATATAACTTAAATTCACGACCGTTTTAAATTTAATAATAAGATGGCAAAACTTACAAAAAAAAGAAAAGAAGCCCTTAAAGTGTATGATGTTAACAAATTATATTCTTTACAAGAGGCTGCTGAAATAGTTAAAAAAATTTCTAACACAAAGTTTGATTCATCTGTGGATTTGGATGTTAGATTAGGTGTTGACCCCAGAAAAGCCAATCAAATGGTAAGAGGTTCTGTTACACTTCCTCATGGTACTGGAAAAGAATTAAAAGTACTCGTTTTATGTACACCTGATAAAGCAGATGAAGCTACAAATGCAGGTGCTGATTACGTTGGTCTCGAAGATTATATTGAAAAGATCAAGGGCGGTTGGACAGAAGTTGATGTAATAATTACTATGCCTTCTGTTATGGCTAAAGTGGGTGCTTTGGGAAAAATCTTAGGACCAAGAGGTTTAATGCCTAATCCTAAAACAGGAACAGTTACTATGGAAGTCGGAAAAGCTGTGAAAGAAGCTAAAGCAGGTAAAATTGATTTTAAAGTTGATAAATATGGTATCATTCATACTGCTGTCGGCAAAGTATCTTTTAATAAAGAGAATATTGTTGATAACGCTAATGAGGTACTTCAAAACATCATTAAACTCAAACCATCATCTGCTAAAGGTACTTATATAAAAAGTATTTATATGTCAGGTACTATGAGCTCTGGGATTAAAATAGATGCTAAATCTGTTACAGTATTATAATTCAAACTTGATAATTTGAAATTGAAATTATGAAAAAACAAGAAAAAACGCTATTAATTGACTCATTAGCCGATAGATTATCATCAAGTGAATTTTTTTACCTAACTGATATATCAAATTTAAATGCTGAAAAGACTTCTGATTTAAGGAGATTATGTTTTAAAAGAAATGTTACGCTTCTTATGGTAAAAAATTCTTTGCTCAAAAAAGCAATGGAAAAATCCGACAGAAATTACAGCGAAATTTATAGTATATTAAAAGGTACAACTTCCTTGATGTTTTCAGAAGTACCAAATGACCCTGCAAAACTTATCAAAGAATTCAGAAGATCATCAGACAGACCAATTCTCAAAGGAGCTTTTATACAAGATATGGCTATTATTGGGGATGATAAGATGGATTACCTGATAAATATTAAATCTAAGAATGAACTTATTGCAGGTATAATTTTGGGCCTGAAATCACCGATGATGAACGTGATTTCTGCACTCAACTCTGGAAGAAATATATTAGCTGGTGTTGTTAAGACATTATCAGAAAAAGAATAAAAAATAATTAATTAAAGTTAAAAACTATTTAAAATCAAATAAAAATGGCAGATTTAAAAGCTTTTGCAGAACAGTTAGTTAATTTAACTGTAAAAGAAGTAAATGAATTAGCACAAATTTTAAAAGACGAGTATGGTATTGAACCAGCAGCAGCAGCAGCAGTAGCAGTTGCAGGACCTGCCCAATCAGAAGGTTCAGCTGTAGAAGAACAAACAAAATTTGATGTGATTATCAAGGCAGCAGGTCAATCTAAATTGGCTGTTGTAAAATTAGTTAAAGAATTAACAAGTCTTGGTCTTAAAGAATCAAAAGAATTAGTGGATGCTGCTCCAAAACCAATTAAAGAAGGCGTATCCAAAGATGAGGCTGAAGCTCTAAAATCTCAGTTAGAGGAGGCTGGAGCTGAGGTTGAGATTAAGTAAATATGCATCTTATAAATGCAATTAAGTATTAGACTTCTTGTGTTTCGACAATCTGAAGTCTAATACTTTTTGTAGTTTAAAGTTATTTATTAATTTTCTTTTAACTTAAAACCTCAAACCTTGACTCAAATAAGTAATAACCAGAGAATTAGTTTTGCTTCCAAGGCAAAATGTGAATATCCGGATTTTCTTGATATTCAAGTTGAATCTTTCCAAAGTTTTTTTCAATTAGAAACAATACCTGAAAAAAGACAATATGAAGGATTGTTTCAGGTGTTCTGTGAAAATTTTCCTATTTCTGATGCAAGAAATAACTTTGTATTGGAATTTATTGATTATTTCATTGACCCCCCTAGATACACTATAGAAGAGTGTCTGGAAAGAGGATTAACACATAGTGTTCCTCTTAAAGCAAAACTCAAATTGTATTGTACTGATCCTGAACATGAAGACTTTGAAACTATTGTTCAGGATGTTTATCTTGGACCTATACCTTACATGACTCCCAAAGGAACTTTTGTGATTAATGGTTCTGAAAGAGTTATTGTTTCTCAGTTGCATCGTTCACCAGGTGTATTTTTTGGATCTTCAAGACATGCTAATGGTTCATTGTTGTTTTCTGCCAGGATTATTCCTTTTAAAGGCTCTTGGATGGAATTTACAACTGACATTAATAATGTCTTGTATGCTTATATAGATCGTAAAAAGAAATTACCTGTAACTACTCTTTTAAGAGCTATTGGCTTCGAAAGTGATAAAGATATTCTTACTATTTTTGATTTAGCTGAAGAGGTTAAGGTCGCTAAAACTACTCTTAAATCAATGATAGGGAAGAAATTAGCTGCAAGAGTTGTAAGAAACTGGATTGAAGATTTTGTAGATGAAGATACCGGTGAGGTCGTTTCTATTGAAAGAACAGAGATTGTTATTGACAGAGAAACAGTCATCGAAAAAGAACATATGGACTTGATTCTTGAATCAGGTGTTAAAACCATTTTAATCCACAAAGATACTGATGGGGAAGCAGTTAAGGATTTCTCTCTCATTTATAATACACTGCAGAAAGACCCTGCCAATTCTGAAAAAGAAGCTGTCGAATATATTTACAGACAGCTCAGAAATGCAGACCCTCCTGATGAAGAAACTGCCCGTGGTATTATTGAAAAATTATTCTTCTCAGATAAAAGATATGATTTAGGTGAGGTAGGAAGATACAGAATAAATAAGAAACTTAATCTTGATATTTCTATTGATACTAGAGTTCTGACAAAAGAAGATATTATTTCAATTATTAAGCACATCATCGAAGTAGCCAACAGTAATATGGAACTAGATGATATTGACCACTTAAGCAACAGAAGGGTACGAACTGTTGGTGAACAACTTTTTGCACAGTTCGGCGTCGGGTTAGCTCGTATGGCGAGAACTATTCGCGAGAGAATGAATGTAAGAGACAATGAAGTATTTACTCCTATAGATCTTATTAATGCTAAGACACTATCTTCAGTAATTAATTCTTTCTTTGCCACCAACCAACTTTCTCAGTTTATGGATCAAACCAATCCGTTAGCTGAATTAACGCATAAAAGACGTGTTTCTGCATTAGGACCTGGTGGGTTGTCTAGAGAGAGAGCTGGATTTGAAGTGCGCGACGTCCATTATACACATTATGGAAGGTTATGTACTATCGAAACTCCTGAAGGACCAAATATCGGCCTTATTTCATCTTTATGTGTTTATGCAAAAATCAATAAACTCGGATTTATTGAAACACCTTATAGAAAAGTTGAAAATGGTGTCGTAAATACTACTGATGAACCGATATACTTAAGTGCTGAAGAAGAAGAGAAAAAAATTATTGCCCAAGCTAATGAAGAACTTGAAAAAGATGGAAGTTTTGTTAGCGATAAAGTAAAAACCAGATATTTAGCAGATTATCCTATCGTTGATAAGAATAAAGTCGACCTTATGGACGTTGCGCCTAATCAGATTACGTCTATTGCTGCTTCATTGATTCCATTTCTCGAACATGATGATGCTAACCGTGCTTTGATGGGTTCTAACATGATGCGTCAGGCTGTGCCATTATTATGGCCGGAAGCACCTATTGTTGGAACAGGATTGGAAAAAGATGTAGCACGATTTTCAAGAGTACTTGTCAATGCTGAAGGTGAGGGTGTCGTTGAATATGTTGATGCACTTGAAATTGTTATAAGATATAACAGAACTGACGATGAAAGACTTGTAAGCTTTGAAGATGACGTTAAAACGTATAAACTGACTAAATTTACCAAGACTAATCAGAATACGACAATAAACCTTAAACCTATCGTAAGAAAAGGACAAAAGGTTAAAAAGGGACAGGTTTTGTGCGAAGGATATGCAACCCAAAATGGAGAACTTGCTTTAGGCAGAAATCTTAAAGTAGCTTTCATGCCGTGGAAAGGGTACAATTTTGAAGATGCTATTGTTATTTCTGAAAAAGTAGTTCGCGACGACTATTTTACATCATTGCATATTGATGAATATAATCTGGAAGTAAGAGAAACTAAAAGAGGGTTGGAAGAACTTACTAATGATATTCCCAATGTAAGTACCGAAGCCACAAAAGACTTGGATGAAAATGGATTGATAAGAATAGGCGCTGAAGTTAAAGAAGGAGATATCCTGATAGGTAAAATTACTCCTAAAGGAGAAACTGATCCTACACCTGAAGAAAAACTCCTCAGAGCTATTTTTGGGGATAAAGCAGGCGATGTCAAAGACGCCTCACTTAAAGCTCATCCTTCATTAAAAGGAGTCATAATAGATAAAAGATTATTCTCTAAAATTTTCAAGGATAAAAAAACAAAAGTTAAAGAGAAAATCGTTATTGATGACTTAACAAAAGAATTTGAGAGAGATTCTGAAATTTTAAAAGGTAAATTGGTTGACAAACTAATTGTTCTTGTGAGTGGCAAAATTTCTCAGGGTGTTAATAATAACTATAAGGAAATTATTGTTCCTAAAGGTACAAAATTTACACAAAAAATTCTTTCTTCAATAGACTATACCAATATCAATCCCAGCAAATGGACTACTGATAAGGATAAGAACAATTTAATAAAACAACTGGTCCATAATTACAATATTAAACAAAAAGACATTCTGGGTGTCTATAACAGAAAGAAATTTACTTCTATTATTGGCGATGACTTGCCTAGTGGCATTATTCAATTAGCTAAAGTTTTTGTTGCCAAGAAAAGAAAACTTACTGTAGGAGACAAAATGGCCGGACGTCATGGTAATAAAGGCATTTTGGCAAGAATTGTAAGGGAAGAAGACATGCCTTTCCTTGAAGATGGTACACCTGTAGATATTGTGTTGAATCCACTTGGAGTTCCTTCGAGAATGAACATTGGACAGATATATGAAACCGTTTTAGGTTGGGCTGGTAAGAAACTAGGATTGAAATTCGATTCCCCAATTTTTGATGGTGCCAGTATTGACCAAATTAATGAGTATATCAAAAAAGCTGATCTTCCTGAAAACGGACAGGTTTATTTGTATGATGGTGAATCAGGTGACAGGTTTCAACAAATGGCTACTGTTGGTATTATCTATGTCATGAAACTTGGCCACATGGTTGAAGATAAATTACATGCACGTTCAATAGGTCCATATTCACTAATCACACAGCAACCGTTGGGTGGTAAAGCTCAGTTTGGCGGACAAAGATTTGGTGAAATGGAAGTCTGGGCTTTGGAAGCTTTTGGAGCAGCTAATATTCTTCAGGAAATTTTGACTATCAAATCAGATGATGTTATTGGACGTTCTAAAGCTTACGAATCTATAGTTAAAGGCAATAAAATGCCCGAGCCCAATCTGCCTGAATCATTTAATGTACTTGTTCATGAGCTTAAAGGCTTGTGTCTTAATATAACTTTTGAGTAAAAATATCATAAAAAAAAAATACTTATATATGGCTTTCAGAAAAGAAAATCCTGTTAGAAGTAACTTTACTACTATTACTATTAATCTAGCTTCACCTGAAGATATTTTAAAAAATTCAAGAGGCGAAGTACTTAAACCTGAGACTATCAATTATAGAACTTATAAACCCGAAAGAGATGGGCTTTTTTGTGAAAGGATTTTTGGTCCTGTTAAGGATTGGGAATGTCATTGCGGTAAATACAAACGCATCAGGTATAAGGGCATTGTTTGCGACAGATGCGGTGTTGAAGTAACTGAGAAAAAAGTTAGAAGGGAAAGAACCGGTCATATTGAATTGGTCGTTCCGGTAGCTCATATATGGTTCTTCAAAACATTACCTAATAGAATAGGTTACCTGCTTGGTTTCTCTTCAAAGAAACTCGATATGGTTGTCTATTACGAAAAATACGTTGTTATTAATCCAGGTATTAAGAAAAATGATAATATAAATTTTCTCGATTTCCTTTCAGAAGAAGAATATTTCAATATTCTGGATTCATTACCGAAAGAAAATCAGCATCTGGAAGACGAACATCCTGATAAATTCGTTGCCAAAATGGGAGGTGAGGCTCTTTATGCTCTTCTGTCTAAAATTAATTTGAATGAACTTTCTTATGAATTGCGTACTAAAGCTGCCAATGAAACTTCTCAACAAAGGAAATCAGATTTATTAAAACGTTTGAAGGTTATTGAAGAATTCAGAGATGCTCAGAAACGTATGGAAAACCGTCCTGAATGGATGGTTGTAAAAGTAGTACCTGTAATTCCACCCGAATTAAGACCTATAGTACCGTTAGATGGTGGTAGATTTGCTACTTCCGACTTAAATGAATTGTACAGACGCGTTATTATTAGAAATAACCGTTTAAAAAGATTAATAGAAATTAAAGCCCCTGATGTTATTTTACGTAATGAAAAAAGGATGTTACAGGAAGCTGTAGATTCTTTGTTTGATAATTCGCGTAAAAGCAACTCTGTTAAAACTGAAGGCAATAGGCCTTTAAAATCTTTAAGTGACAGTTTAAAAGGGAAACAGGGACGTTTCCGTCAGAACTTATTAGGTAAAAGGGTTGACTATTCTGCTCGTTCGGTTATCGTTGTTGGACCAGAATTAAAGTTACATGAATGCGGCTTACCAAAAGAAATGGCCTCAGAACTTTATAAACCTTTTATCATCAGGAAGTTGTTAGAAAGAGGTATTGTTAAAACTGTTAAGTCTGCTAAGAAAATAGTAGATAAGAAAGACCCTATAGTATGGGATATTTTAGAAAATGTTCTTAAAGGACATCCTGTACTGCTTAATAGGGCTCCTACTCTTCATAGGCTTGGCATTCAAGCTTTTCAACCTAAACTTATTGAAGGTAAAGCTATTCAGTTGCACCCTTTGGTATGTACCGCTTTCAATGCTGACTTTGACGGTGACCAGATGGCTGTCCATTTACCTCTAGGACATGCAGCTATTCTGGAAGCTCAACTATTAATGCTTGCTTCGCACAACATATTAAATCCTGCAAATGGAGCGCCTATTACAGTTCCTTCACAAGATATGGTTTTAGGTTTATATTATATGACCAAGGGCAGAAGAAGCTCTGAACGCTTTAAAGTTAAAGGCGAAGGTTTGAAATTCTATGCTCCTGAAGAAGTTATTATTGCTTATAACGAAAAGAAAATTGATTTACATGCTTATATATTTGTCAAAATTGACGTATTAGAAAATGGAACGTTTGTTAATAAGCTTATTGAGACAACAGTAGGGCGTGTTTTATTTAATCAGGTCGTGCCAAAAGAATATGGTTATATCAATGAAGTATTAACGAAAAAAGCATTACGTGATTATATCGGAAATATATTAAAGAAAACTAATGTAGCAGCTACTTCAAGATTTTTAGATGATATAAAGGACTTAGGTTTCAGAATGGCTTTTGAAGGTTGTCTTTCTTTTAAACTTTCTGATATTATTGTCCCTCCTGCTAAAAAACAAATTATTGAAGAAGCAGAAGAAGAGGTGACCAATATAATGTTTAACTATAATGAAGGGGTTATTACTAATTCTGAAAGATACAATCAGATAATTGATACATGGACACATGCCAATTCAAAATTAACGAATATATTAATTAAACAAATTTCTGAAGACCAGGAAGGATTTAATTCCGTATTTATGATGCTTGATTCTGGTGCAAGGGGTTCAAAAGAACAGATACGTCAGTTGTCGGGTATGAGAGGCTTGATGGCAAAACCTCAGAAATCAGCTTCTAAAGGTGGTGAAATTATCGAAAATCCTATCTTGTCAAATTTTAAGGAGGGGCTGTCAATTCTAGAGTACTTTATCTCTACTCACGGTGCCCGTAAGGGTCTTGCCGATACTGCACTTAAAACTGCCGATGCTGGTTATCTGACACGTCGTTTGGTTGATGTTGCTCAGGATGTTATAATTACTGAAGAAGATTGTGGTACTTTAAGGGGATTGTATGTCTCAGCTCTTAAAAAGAATGAGGATATAGTTGAATCATTATATGAGAGAATACTTGGAAGGGTTACTTTACATGATATTTACCATCCTTTAACTGGCGAAATAATAGCCTATTCAGGAACTGAGATTACAGAAAAAGAAGCACAGATTATTGAAGATTCACCCATCGAATCAGTAGAAATCCGTTCAGTGTTAACTTGCGAATCGAAAAAAGGGGTATGCGCAAGATGCTATGGTAGAAACCTTGCCACAGGTAATATGATACAGAAAGGTGAAGCTGTAGGTGTTATTGCTGCACAGTCAATCGGTGAACCAGGTACACAGTTAACTTTAAGAACTTTCCATGTTGGTGGTATTGCATCTAACATCGCTACTGCCTCTAAAGTTGTAGCAAAATATGATGGTATCTTGTTAATTGATGAACTCAGATCAGTTGAATATGTTGAAGATGATGGTAAAAAATATGATGTCGTTATAGGACGTTCTGCCGAAATGAGAATTGTTGATAAACACACGAACATAACTCTCATGACAAGTAATGTGCCTTATGGTGCTCAACTCTATTTTAAAAATGAAGCGGAAGTTAAAAAAGGTAATATTATTTGTGATTGGGATCCGTTTATAGCAGTAATAATTTCTGAAGTTTCTGGTGTTGTTGACTTTGAGAACATTATTGAGGGAACTACATATAAGGTTGAATCTGATGAACAGACAGGCTTCTATGAAAAAATTATTATTGACACAAAAGATAAAACCAAAACACCACAGATAAGAATATTATCAAAAGATAAAGAAGTTGTTCGATTATATGATATTCCTGTTGGTGCTCATATTATCGTAGATAATAACAAAAAAGTAAAAGCTGGTGATAAGTTGGTTAAAATTCCAAGGGCTATTGGTAAAACAGGCGACATCACAGGAGGTTTACCACGTGTAACTGAATTGTTTGAAGCTAGAAATCCTTCAGAACCTGCTATTGTTGCTGAAATTGATGGTGTTATTTCCTTCGGTAAGAAAATTAAAAGAGGAAACAGGGAAGTTATTATCACTTCAAAAACTGGTGAAGAAAAAAGATATCTTATTCCTGTAGCACGTCAGATTTTAGTTCAGGAAAATGATTTTATTAAATCAGGTATACAACTCTCAGAAGGAGCTATTACACCTTCTGATATTTTAGCCATCAGTGGGCCGACCAAAGTTCAAGAGTACATCGTAAATGAAGTTCAGGAAGTGTATAGGATGCAGGGTGTTAAAATTAATAACAAACATTTTGAAGTTATTGTTCGTCAGATGATGCGCAAAGTTGAAATTATTGATCCGGGTGATACGAGATTCCTTGAAGGTGAATTAGCTAATAAATTTGACTTTAATGAAGAAAATGACCTTTTATTTGATAAGAAAGTCGTTACTGACGCAGGAGAGTCAGAAAATTTAAAAGTAGGACAAATTATCAGCAGCAGAAAATTAAGAGATGAGAATTCCTTATTGAAGAGATCTGATAAGAAATTGGTTCAAGCTAAAGAGGCTGTTCCTGCAACCTCAAACCAGATATTACAAGGTATTACAAGAGCTTCTTTACAGACTCAAAGCTTTATATCTGCTGCATCATTCCAGGAAACTACTAAAGTTCTAACAGCTGCTGCTATTAGTGCCAAAGTAGATTATCTAAACGGATTAAAAGAAAACGTTATTGTCGGACATTTAATTCCTGCAGGTACTGGTTTAAGGATATACGAAAATATTCTTGTCGCTTCGAAAGAAGAACATGAAAAACTTGAGGCTTCTAAAATGTTAATTTCTTAATTCATTGTTAATTATGGAAAATGAAAAACTAAATCCTAATCAAATTAATATAGAGCTTAACGATACTGTTGCAGAAGGAACATATTCCAATCTGGCAATTATTACCCACTCTAATGCTGAATTTATTATTGATTTTATAAGGGTTATGCCTGGAGTACCAAAAGCCAAGGTTAAATCTCGTATCATTCTTACACCTCAACATGCCAAAAGGCTTATGATGGCTTTAAAAGATAATATTTCGAAATATGAAAGTATCCATGGGCCAATTAAAGATTCTGACGGCATGAGCGGTATCCCGATGAATTTTGGAGGACCAGCTGCACAGGCATGATAATTAAAAAAGTTATCTTTTAGGCGTTATTCTATACTTAATAAAAGTTCTGTTCATTTTTTCCTTAAGCTTGTTTCTATCGGTTACAAGAAGTTTTAATGATGAGGTTATATATATTAATATATAATATATCATTGAAAAGAAAACTTTTATTTTTCTTCTAAAATTATATAAAAAAAGATTCAGCGTTCTAATAGCTTTTAATTTATAAAGTTCTCTTCTATAAAAGCTGTAGAAATAGCTAATATACTCGTGATGTAATTCAACAGTCACTTTTTTACTTGAATGAATAATTCTATTCTCGGGTATCTGAAAACTAGCGCTCCATTTATTTATTAAAGAATCAAAATCATCTCTTTCAGTTTCATAAACCTGTTCTCTTAGAATAATATTTGCATGTAGGAAATGATCAATAAAGGAATGAGGACTATCAGTAATAATATACCCTTTTTCTTTTATTTTAAGAGCTAGGTCATCATCTGCATGATAAAATCTAAAGTTTTCATCATCAATATAATCAACATCTTCTAATGCTTTTTTAAGAAAAATACCATGATTTATCATCATGGTATTATCAATAGTAAAATTAACTGCAAATTCATTTTCAACTGGTAAGTTTCTGAAATAGAAAGCAATAGCACCAACTTTCTCGCCGGATTTTTCTCTTTCTTCGAAAAGATGATAGGCGTTAAATATCGCATTCTGAAAAACAAGACAATCGTCACTAAGCATACATATATATTTCCCTTCTGCAGCTCTAAATCCTAAGTTCATAAAATATCCCCAACTTCTTCTGTCTATTTTTTCCCCTTTCCATTCTCCTCTGTTATGTTGAATAATAGAAATGATATCCTTTTGCTTTGTTAACCAGTTTATCGTACCATCATCCGAACCTCCGTCAACAACTATAATTTCTGTCTTAAATTCAAGTCTTTTTAACTCTTTTCTAATGCTATTTATAGTGTGTATAAGAAAAGACTTCCGTTTATAGCTGCCCAATACAACAGACAGAAGTGCTTTGGGTTGAGGAACGTTACTACTATTCATTCTTGTTTAATATATTTCTATATAATGAGCTGTATTTATTTGCAATATTTTCTATACTATAAGTAGATTTTGCCTGATTGCTTATTTGTTCATTTGAAAAAAGGTTTCTGTTTATGAAAAAATCAATTATACTTTTAGATAAAGCTTCTGTTGAAATTTCATTACATAATAAACCATTCTTTTTATTATCTATCATATTTTCTATCCCCCCTATACGGAAACCTACAACTGGAGTGCCACAAAGCAGAGACTCAACAACAGTGTTTGGTAGATTATCGGCAATTGAAGGAGTAACAAATACATCGGCTGCTGAATATACCAGGCTCATCATTCGTTCATCAGAAAACGATCCCAATTCTATTATCATCTCATTATCATTGTTTGAATTGTCTTTTTCTCCAACTGCACACATCAAAATGTTAAGTTCCTTAGGTAAATTAGTCAAAGCTTTTTTTATTAGATGATAACCCTTAGGTTTGCAATTAATATCACTTGCAACAAAAAGTAAAATATTTTTTTCTTGAGGTAACCCTAATATTTCTCTTGAATATTTTTTATCCCTAACAGTAAATGTCTTTGTACAAAAACCATTAGGAATTACTGAATGTGAGAATTGTTTAAAAAGAAGACTTTTTTCCGAACATCCTTTAAGCCAGAGGGAAGGTGTTACGATATGTAAATTGCTAAAATGATTTAATGATCCCTTTTTTAATTCAAGTATTGTCTGCGAGTAATCTGGATTTATTGTGTCTTTAAGTTGAGGACAATCAAAGCAAGCTATCTGGTATTTCTGACAATCTAAAGAATAATGGCATCCTCCTGTAAATGGATTCATGTCGTGTAAAGTCCAGACTATAGGCTTATTAATTTTTGAAAAAAAGGAAGTGTTATCTATAAAATCACTTACCCAGTGAAGATGAATAATGTCAGCTTCTTTTACCAATACACTGGAAGTAATATCATATTTTGAAGTTGGGATTGTAAACTGGTAAAACCCTTCTGGCGCATTTTTCAAGTAATTAATAGAAGGTTTTTCTTTAAATATATTTTTCTTGTATTGTTTAATTTTGTTTTTAAGCTTCCTTTTAAAAGTATATTTTTCTATTGGTTGAGAAAATTCGAAAACATTTGTTGTGTCTTTTTTAGATTTCCACTTTAACATTAATTGAGAGTCTATACCGTTAGCCATTAACCCATTATGAAGTCTTATAGCGGCTTTTGCTGCACCTCCCCAATCAAAAGACTGAATATGTAATACTTTAATTGACATAAGGCAAATTTAAGAAAAAGGTTTTTCTTATCATATATTATTACTGGTTTTTAAATATTTATATCAGTAGTAAAACAAAAAAGCCCCAAAATTCAGGGCTTTTTATTGTAATTTATAATTGCTTATTTTTTGTGCGCAGAAATGTATTCGTTTAAATCATTTATACTCATCTCAAAAGTAAAAGCGTCATTAACTTTGTAATAATTTCCAACATCGAAAGTATATTGATAAGCATATTTGGCAAATTCTAATTTACTGTCTTCAAAGCTGAAAAGCTTCATGATTTCTTTAACTTGAGAAGTTAACAGACAATTCGATGCAGTAATTTGTTTAGCAATAGTTAATTTGCTGTCTTCAAACGATTTTGAAGAAATAGATTTTTTTGCATCATCAAAATCCTGTGCTGATATGGGATATTCACAACCGATAGGCCCATTGTAACCTTGCAGTTTATAAGCTTGATGCTTTTCAGCTTGTTCTTTATCTGCGCGTTCTTTATCTGCACGTTCTTTTTCAATGCGTTCTTTTTCTAAACGATCTTTTTCTGCTTGTCCTTTGTCTGCTTGGTCTCTGTTGTCACGGCCATAAGTAGTAGTAGTTGTGGTAGTTGTTGATGTAACTGTTGTCTGTTTTGAAGTATTATCCTTTGTGCCCACATTCATATTGACGTTAGTTCCTGATGGGTCTTTAACATCAACACCTATTCCTGTTGCAGAAATATTCATATTCATATTTATACTCTCACCTGTAACAGGATCTTTTACATTTACACCTAAATTATTAGAATTATCTTTTGAATTGGTCGTGGTCACACTTGTTGTCTGTTGAACTTGAGTTGGTTTCGTTTGTTGGGTTTGCACAGGTTTTTCTGCTCGTTCTACAGTTGTAAATGGTACAGCAACCTGATTAGGCTCAACAGTTGTGGTGATCTCTTTTGTAGGTTCAAAACTGTTTAGTCTCATAACGAAATTTCCTTTTTTATCTTTTTTTATGACATAAGCCTGATCACATAAAACATTATCATAGTTTTTTGTCATAATGTCTTTATCAATAGCCGGTATTTTTTCATCATCAAAAATGATTTTAAGTTTATAGTTAGGTAGTGATAACCCGGTTACTTTTACATTTGTCATAGGGGTTTCATTTTGTTTTATGCCATTCATTATGACCCAAAATTTCTCTCCGTCCTGACTGAATACAGTAATTGTAGCTGTTTGTGAGAATGCGTTTACAATCAGAATTGAAAATAGAAACGCTGTTAATAATAAATTTTTCATATGTTTAGTTTTAAATAAATTACTTGTTTTTTCTTCCGTTATTTGTTGGTTGGGGTGTTGGTTGTTTGTCAATCGGTTCTTTGTTGGCTGGTTGTTTGTCTGCCGGTTGTTGTAACTCAGGGACAGATACTGTTCGTGGTGCGAAATTAATTTGCCTTCCATAAATCAATTTTACATCAAGGACTTTACTTTTAAATTCAGGAATTGCATCAGCATAGTCAAGAATTTTATAAGCCAGTACATCTGGTTTATCTTTGAAAGTTAGGTTAAGTTTTGTGTAATTGTTGAAACTAAGAATTTCCAGCTGTCCTCCAAACTTAGAGTCACTCAACATTTTTTCTCTGAGATCTCTGAAATCTCTGAAAGTTCCGATAGAATAGAAACGTAATTCATAGGGAGTCCCATTATTTACCCAGTTACCAATATATGAATTAAAAAGATACATTAATTTGGTGAAGTTATTTGATATAGCTTCTTTAACGCCATCATTTATACCTGTTTTGGAATCTCTTGAAGATTTCCAGTCACTTTCAATAGAAATAGTTCCTAATCCTTCAGCAGTGCAATTATCATAAGCTCTGGCTTCAATAGTGATTTTTGACGCAGAACGTGTATCAAAAGCTTCAGAGCGGCTACTAATAGAAATTTTACTAATAAAAATGATAAACTGAGCATCGGCCATCATACCAATACGTTGAACATATGTTTCCTGGTTGGTCTCACTATCCTGATAAATACCAATAGCTTCTTTTCTCAGTGTTTCAAATCGGCGTTTATCAATATAGCGGTATTTCCTTTCAGCAAGGTATTCATTAACACGCTCTACAGCATAATCATAATTTGCTATTTCATCATCTTTAATACTTTTAGGGTCGTACATTACTAAAAACCGAACACCCCCGATCGCTTGTGTAAGCATCTGCACATCAGCTTTAAGAGGTGATAAACTAACAGTAGCGTTTATAGAAATTTCGTATCTGTCAGGGAATGGTGCTTCATTAATAACTTTATAACTTGAAATATATCCCTCTGTTCGTGCGGTAATTGCATCTTTAACAAGTACATAATTTTCAACAGTTGATTCGGAAACCAAAGCTACGCCTAAAGCCTGACCAACAGCATTTCTTAAGGCATCTTGTAATGCATCGTCCCTGCGGACTCCAACACCTTTTACTTCAACAACAGTTTTATCATTATCCCTTGACAGTTGCTCATTTGTAACTACAGTTTCATTCGGTTTTTGCTGTGTAGCATTAGTCGTTGGTTGAACTGCAACGGGAGTTTGCTCTTTAGACTTTTTCCTTTTGCGCGACTGTGCGTTAAGATTATTACACACAATGATTGAGCAACATAGAGTCGCGAATATTAAATATCGTTTCATTACAAATTAGTTTAAATTTAAATAAACATCATTAAAAACTTACCTATAGTACCGGCGGTTTGAGCAATTTTACCCCAGTTAATTTTTTTGATGTTTTTTTCATCAAGAACAATTTTACCTGGCTCAGTACGCAGCACATTGAGGTATTCCACTCCTTTATTAAAACCAAACTCTTTAAATAAAGTTTCAGTTGCATTAAAAACCTTTGGAAAATCACCTGTTTTGGGATCGTAAATTTTTGAAAAATCAAAAACCAGGTTGCCGCTTTCGTCAACAACAAGTGGAAATAAAGATGGGTCGAAAGTCTTACCATTAAGATTGAGGGCCAATCCGTTTAATACCTGATCTTGTAAATCTTTAGTCTGCTGACCCTGTGTTGTCTGAGAAACCTTTAAATTTTTATTTTGTGGAATATTGTCGTAGAGTGCTGATGCTAAACCATTTCTCTGATAGAGAGGTACCCTCATTTTAACTTCAATCATGCCATTCTTTTCTATAGCATCTCCCACCATTTCAGCCCCTTTTACAACGCCATCAACTCTTGTATATACATAATCACCTTGAGCAATCATGTCCTTAACAGTGGTTTCACTCGTTACATTTACGCCTTTTATTATTTCGAGCAAATTACGCTGGGTGACTACTACGGCACCTCTTGTAGCCATAGCTTTTGCCTGGGCTTTATTTTTAAATTTAACAGTGTCAATAACCGAACTGCCTTTAGCCTCTATATACTGTTCTGTCCAGTTTATACTTCCATTTGGTCTTTCTGTAACCATAGGTTTGCTGTTACTGGCAATTTCGTTTAGATTTATATTTTCTGGCTGTTGTGGTTTCTTATCAGAACTAGTAGTTATTGGATTCTTTGAGATAGTATTTCCGTTGTTTTGTTGGGGCGTTTTTCCATCAATTTGATTAGATGTGGCTGGCTTTACTATTGTGCCAGGTCTATCTTTACCGTTGTTTTGTTTAATGGCCGTTGAGTCAATTTGTTCAACTTTTCCCTTTTGCTTTTTGGCTAATCTTTTTTCTTTACGTGTCTGTGCATTTGATATTTGGCTGAATAGTACAGATGATACTAATAAGCACATTAATAAATTTTTTTTCATAAAATAAAAAATTTGGTTTAATAGGGATTAATTAATAATTAGGCTATTCTTATACAAAAATAATTTTTTTATTAATAACTTCTTATAAAAACATATATTTTTGGAAAGCACACACTTTTTCAATTATTATGCCAAAGAAAAAACCTGTTTTTTGATTTAAGTTTTTAGGAATTTATTTATCTCTTGATAAATTTACTTAAATAAACTTGCTCATCGGTCGTTACGCGGATAAAATACAAACCTTCTTTTAAACTGGAAATATCAAATTTCGATTCTTGTTTATTTACAGAAGAGGAAAGAAGAAGTTGCTCTCCTGATACAGATAATATTTCAATAGCTTTAATTTCTTCATCTAGGCTAAGGTCAATGTATAAGAAGTTTTTAGCAGGGTTGGGATAAACAGTAATGTTTTTTTGTGCAGAAGTCTCGTTTTGTATATTTGTTGTTATATTGCCTTTTAACCAAATGGGATTGGTAAAACAATTAAAATACTCAGTGGTTTTCTTAAAAATCTGTGTTTCGTAGTAGGAATACAAACGTTTGGTTTCTAATTCAGCACGAATATAAAACCATCTGTTGTTAGTAATACTAACATGCTGTAACTGTGCTAACAGAGCGGAAAATGATAAGGAATAAGTTGACTGAAAATATGGTAAAGTAATCTTCTCTTCACCCGATTGAGTACCAACAATAAGAGCAATGCTGTTTACCGAACCAAATTCGCTGTTAGTAAATAATTCTAAATGTATTGCACAACTATTGAGGTCAGTAATAAACTTATCATTTCCTGGTATTGCAATATTTTGTCCATTGGCAGATAAACTTAATGTCAGCACTGGTCCGGAAGACATAACAGTATTGCCATTTCTAAGGGCTTTAAGCACGTTTAAACCATTGACACCCATGCCGTTAGGACAATAAGCCAGAGTGTTTAGTTTGCCAATAGCATTATCAGTAACATAGTCGCTGGATACTCCGTCAAAATAATTGGTATTTGAATAATTAAAATCGCCATGAGCATCACTGCCACCACTTAAAAAACATTTCCAGTTTTTTAAACTGTTTTTTTTATTTTTTGCAATAAGCCCTCTTCTAAGAATAGCTTTATAAACATCCATGTTTTGATAAAGACGATACATATTATGCATCGGATTGGTGTATGGAATTACTGAAAACTCCGATGCATTTTGATGTGTAACATTCCATGGGTCATCGGGGTTTGCATTAGTATATAAACTCCTCCCATCATTCCATATTTGCGTACCTACAACGTTAGATTTCATAAGTATTGAGTCATTGCCTGAATATATATCACTAGGTACTTGCAAGTTATTTGAAATTACAGTTCCTGCAAAAGGATGAGGGTCCCCATTTACAGGGAATAGGGAATCGTTTAAATTCCAGACACTTCCATTAATAAATATTGGCAGTGCATCTTTTTCTGCAAACGGATGTGCAGCGTAAGAAAAGCCATTATATTTTTTCAGGGAATCATTCATCATGTTAAGATTTAATAATGTGCCTGATAAATCTCCACCACCATCACTAATGTAAGGTAAACTAAAAGGTGCTGTTTCACTTGGATATATTAAAGCATGGACAATTTTGTTATCAGAGTTATTGACAGATAACTCCATACCTCTTATAAAAATAAACGAAGTGTCCGAACTATTAAGTTGTGTTATAATCTGTCCAAGCCTTTGCCAGTTATTCTGCATGCTTAAGCCGTAATTATCAAAATCGCAACTGTGATCTGATACAGTAATCCAGTCTAATCCTGTAAGGTGTGCGGCAAGTTTTGTGGCTTCAAGAGGCAATCCATTTTCTGCATCATTTTGAGTAAACATGCCATGATAATGCACATCACCTCTATACCAACCTGTTACCTTTGGGAAATTAGCATTACTTCTATTAACCCTTAAATAAACATACTGGTCGGGATTCCAGTCAAGGCCAAAAGTAATTTCAAAATCAAGAACATTACCAAAACCTGACAGGCTGTTACCAGGTATAAGAAAAGTAAAATAAAAAAAAGGCTGAGTAATGTCTACATAGGGTATGGGAGGCAACCAGATATTAACGTCTTTTGTAAACTCAACAGTATGTTGAGAAGATTTTCTGGGGTAACTGCTCCAGAAATCCTGAACACCAAAAGCAGCGTCTCCTACTGAAGGATGTATTAACAGATTGTTAAAAGCCGCATCAGTTAAATTGTTATATGTCAATAGATGCGTAAATACTGTGTCAGAAGCATTTTTAACTTTTATGTCAATATACATCAACTCGTTATTGTAAAGGCCATTATCGGAGTCATGTACATAAAAATGAATAGGTATATTGTTGATTGCACCATTATCTTGATTTTTAAGCAAACGGTATGGCGCATCGGCATAAAGCTCAGACCCGGGAGTGTTTTGTTGTTTATAGTGTTGGGCGTAAATAGATAGCTGAGAACATACAAACAAACAAATAAACAATGCAAAATTTAAATAATAACTGCAATTTTTTCTATTATTATAAAACATATTTTATGTCTTTTAGTCGTTTAATTATAACTTTCATTATAAGATGAAAAAAAGAAAAAATGTATTGGAATTTTATTTTTTTAATAAAGCAAATTTACGATATAGAAAGCAATTATCCAAATATATATATACATTAAAAATTTTAAATACTGGTATGACTATATCCCCAGTTCTATCTGAAACTGAAGCAACCACTTATCTTTCTTGTTAATAACCGGTGAATTGGGCATGTGATAATTAAGCAAATTATATGATAAATTGGATTGTATTTTTAAGAGATGGTCTTTAACATATTTAGTAACACCCAGTGTATATGCATTATTATCAGGTGTTAAATTCTTTATTTTAATGTCAGGTTTTACAAAAGCATACCTGAAAGCCAGTTCAAAATTGTTTTTAAACATGTAACTCAGTTGCGTATTAACACCAAATCCTGTATAAGCATAAACAGTATCATTGTCAGCATTAATAGTGAACGGGTTAAATGTGTACCGGCTTATATATTCTGATGATAGAGCCCACCCTGAATATTTAAATAGAAAGTCGAACAAATAATTTTCAAGGTTGCGCTTTTGAAAGAGCTCAGTTCCCCTTTGACCAAGGGATTTCGTGGCTTTGTTATTATAAGAATATCCACCGGCAAGTGAAATTTTGGGCGTTTTTTCTCTGCAAAGGTCGCCTTCAAAATAATCACCATTTTTGGTAAAAGCACCTAAGGGTAATAATTCAATGCGGCCTGTATAATCAAGTCCATTATCTGAAAATTCTCCTGTCCTGCCTTCGCCACTTGAAACGGCCCCTTTTATATTATAATTTATGGAGTTGATTTTATTAGAATAAAAAGCAAAAAGCCCAAAATCCCTGTCAAGAGTAAAAGCTGAGTTGACACATGATCTGTCAATAAACTGTTGTGACCCTGAAGAAATAACTTCTTGTCTGTTTCCCGGTAGTTTATTTTGGCCAAATCCCATATAGAGATGCTCATTAAAATGATAATATATAGTGGCATCACAAATTAAATTCGGTATATTGGTTTTATCCCAATCCATATCGTATCTTGAAAATGACAACTGCATGAAATATGTAATTTGTTTCTTGAATACAAAACCATCAAATTTCAATCTTAAACGTTTTACTCTGGCTTCTACTTCTGATATGTTTAAATTTTCTCCTGATACAGTAGAAGCACTTGCCAAATTTTGCATATAAAACTTAAAATTAACAGAAACTGAGCTGTCAGCTGCATAAAATCCAAGTCCTTTTTTGAAGTTAACAATAGCTCTCTCGTCTGATTCAGTCTGACAAAAAAGTTGGATGTTTAAAAACAAAAATATGAATGTGACAATAAGTGAATTAAAAGAATTTTTATTCATTTTTATATATGTTTTAGTTTAGCGAACTTAAACATAATATAAAATGTGTGTGTTAAGATAATATTAACAAAATATTAAGAAAACGTTATTTGGCATTTGTCAATAAAAAAGAGGATTTTCAAAAATAGAAACCAACCTATCGGCAGGCAGGTTTGGGACTTTTTAATATTATGAAGACAAAACAGACAGGCACTATTTAATTTACGTAGGAGAACTCAATTAGTTATAACCCTATTTTGAAAGCTAAGACCATCCTTCAGAAGCCAAAGCGTCGTGCAATTCGTCGGGGTGATGGCGGCAGCGATATTCAATCTTGCTTGATTCGGCATGTGCTTTAAAATATGTCCAGCCGTCAGTTGACATGCGATTGCGTTCGTGAAGTTCATGCAAGAGTATGTAGCCTCGCTCATTCTGAACAATGTCGTCATCAATCCAAACTTCTTTTTCGGGAACAAATTCGTAAACTTTATCATGACCACCTGCTGTAAAGTCGATATCGAAAACACTTCTTACAAGCCTGCCGCTGACAATCCAGACAGATATACCATTCTCAAGTTTTTTCCATAATTCTTTATGTACTTCTTGGGGGTCAGGCAACTTACTAAAGTTATTGGTTGTTTTTTTTATATCATTACTGCGTCTGCGTTCTTTACGTTCTGCTCTGTCGGCTTCGACAAGGGCTTCACTGTATGTTTTACCTGCTTTCATCAGCCTGTGTTCAACGAGCAGATGATCAATAAAGAAATGTCTTTCGTCTTCATCAGCTTCCTGATCAAGCCAAAGCTCATCCTCAGGAATATAAGGATAACGATAATGCTGACCAAAATTAGTGAACTCTTCATCAGTTTGCTCTCGTATGAGCGAACCATCAACGACCCATATTTTTAAGTCGCCTCTTTCATCAACTTTTTTTATATAAGGTGGTTTTGTTTCCATATGAATATATTAATTTTTTTCTAACAATGTTATAGTAAAAGCCTATAATAACAAAAGTATATAAAAAACTTAAATGAAGGATTAATAGCATAAAATGAACTTTTCAAGCATTTCAATTTCTGATACAATTTTTCTTTATTATTGAAAAAGCTTCCGGAATACCCAGCTCTCCTGCTTTACTGAAATTCTCGCAAGCTGCCTGCTTTAGATTTAAATAATAAAGAAGAAACCCATTATTATAATAAGCATCTGCAAAATCCGAATTTTGCTTTATTGCCTGGTCATAATCGAAGTTAGCACCATAGAAGTCGTTTAAAAGACATTTCACAAAAGCCCGATTATAAAAAGCAAAGTAAAAGTCTGGCTTTAGTTTAATCGTTTTTGTGAAATCAGCTAATGCCGATTTGCATTTTTCCATCCTTTCTTTTTCATGCTTTTCTTGTTGGGGATTTGTAATAAAATAATGATCTTCGTCATCATTATTCCTTGATTCTATTTCACGACAGGTATTGATACCCCGCGCAAAAATTGCTATAGCATTCAGGCTATCACCTGAAATAATATTATCAAAGATTTCTTTTGCTTCTTTTAATAATTGCATGTTTGATTTATGAATAGCTAAAATTAAAAGCGCTTGCTTGCTGTTATCTTTATTTACATTTAAAACAGAATGAATAAGTGTGGAATCATTATTAAATGAACCTTTGTTCTTTAAACAAAGATTTTGTCCGTTTTTATTATTGAAGTTCTCTATAAGAAGTGAAAAATTCTTAGCTTGATAATTATTGCTGTCTTTTTCTGTAAAATAAAAAATTGGCAGAAAATTATTATTTGCGCTATCAGGTTTAATATCAGATACTGTGTGAAAATCTGCAGTTAAGTGTGAAAGCTTTATAAGTAAAAGGGAATCTTTATTAAATTGCATATTATCTCTATTGTGAAATATGTCGCTCATCAGCTTTCCTGTTTCTGTATCATCTTTCGCCCCCTCAAAATCTTTCAGGGAATATTTGGATTGTGAACGGTAATAATAAGCTGCCACGAAATATGGATATAAAAGAATTAACTTGTCGTAATCATTAATTGCGCCTTTTAAATCTCCAAGCATTTGTTTTATTTTTGCCCGGTTAAAAATAGCTTCTATGTTATTCGGATTAAGCAATATTACTTTATTAAAGTCGGAAATTGCCATTGAATACTCTCTCAAATTTGCAAACAATATTGCACGACCGAAATAAGCATAGGAATTGCGTGGTTCGTACTGAAGCACCTTATTATAATCGCTCATTGCATTTATACTGTCATTAAGCTTGATTTCTGCTTCGGCTCTGCTGTAATAAGCTAATGTACAGGTGGAATCTATATTTATTGCGAGGTTGTAATCATCAATAGCTTCCTTAATGCTATCTGTTTTATATTTTGTCATGCCACGTAATGCAATAGCATCAACGTTTTTAGGGTTAATCTTTATTACTTCATTGTAATCACTTATTGCATCTTTATAGTCGGAAATTGCATTTTCTGCCTGAGCTTTACATAAATACACATCTTCAGCTACCAGTTTTAAGCTGAGCGCTTTTTTACAATCGCTTATGGAAGCATTAAAATTATTATTTGCCAGAAAAACAAAAGCTCTCTCAACATACGGTTCGGGAGAATTCGGTTTATTCTCAATGACTTTATTAATATCATTAATAGCATCTGCATACTTGCCTAACCTATATCTCGACAAGGATCTGTAATAATAGGCATCAAAAAATACAGCACTGTAGTTCGTAAGTGCCATTGTGAAATCCTGCTCTGCACCAAAGTTATCCAATAGTGAATATTTACATAAAGCTCTGTAAAAATATACCTCGCAATTATCTGGTTCAACAGCTAAGCATTTGTTAAGCTTATTAATGGCTTCAAAATAATTATTTTTTCCTATATCTATTTTGGCATTTGAAAAGAATGTATTGAAATTGTATTGCGCAAAAACGGGGACTGCAAATATGATTTGAAATAGGAATATTATTTTTAACTTATAGATTTTCATCCCCCAAAACACAATAAAAAAATCAATTTAGTTTAATATCGATCAACTCAGAAGCAAGTATTTTAAACGTAAACGTAACGAGGAAAATCTATTTTTAGTGCAGGCTTTATTTAACTAATTCCAAAATAAGTATTCCCCATGGGTTTATTGCAATATTATTAAGGCTAATGAATTCTCCTGTAACAACATTTCTGCCTTTTTGAAAAGACGTAGTGATTTCTTTAAACCGTTCACCAGACAAGGTTCTCTTTTCCTTATTCGTATTAATAACTACCATCACTTTGTCGTTTTCTGAATAACGAAAATACACATATATACCCTCAAAGGGAACAAATTGCATCAATTTACCTTTCTTAATTGCATTACTGTTTTTACGCCAGTTGGCTAATATTTTGATATAGTCGAAAGCTTCATTTTCGGTAGCGTTACGCCCTTCTCTTATGAACTTGTTTGTTTTATCTTCAGACCATCCTCCGGGAAAATCTTCACGCACTTTTTCATCAGGTCCTATGAGGTTTTTCATTAAAATTTCAGTCCCATAATAAAGCATTGGGATACCCCTTGTAGTAAGCAAAAAGCCAACAGCAATTTTGAATTTATTTATGTTTTCTCCTGTTACCGAATAAAAGCGGCTCAAATCGTGATTGTCTAAGAAAATTAAATTATTGAACGGATTTTTATAAGCTATATCGCTGCAGAGTGTGTAATAGATATGCTCTACACCTTTGTTCCAACCTTGTTCTTCATTAAGCATATTGTTAATGGCATGGTAAAGTTGGAAGTCAGTAATCCCATATAGATTAGTGTTGAGAATATTGTTGTTGCAATTTTCCTTAGTAAAAAAAGCCTGAATAACAACCCCATTATCCCAAATTTCACCAACCATATTAAAATCAGGGTATTCGTTAAAGATAGCTTTGCCTAATTCAGACATAAATTCAAGATCAGAATAAGCGTAAGTGTCTAACCTAAAACCATTAAGACCGGTATATTCTATCCACCATATTGCATTTTGTATCAGATATTTAGCTAAAAACGGATTTTTATGATTCAAATCGGGCATGTGTTTATCGAACCATCCAAAAGACATTTTTTCCATATCATAGCTTGAAGCATAAGGGTCGAGTAAAGTAGTAATTCTGAAATTAGAATAAGTGAATGTGTCATTTTCATGTGTCCAGTCTTTAAAAGGTCTTTCTTTATAGAACCAGTGTTGATTTCCAATATGATTGAAAACCATATCCTCTATTACTTTAATACCCATTTGATGACACTTCTGAACAAATTCTTTGTATTTTTCATTATTGCCTAAACGAGGGTCGATTTTATAATGGTCTGTAATGGCATATCCATGATATGAGGCAAAAGGCTGGTTGTTTTCAAGCACAGGATTTAGCCAAAGTGCTGTTATACCCAGATTGTTAAGATAATCCAGCTTATTTATTATGCCTTGCAAATCGCCTCCATGTCTGTAAAACATTGAGTCACGATTGCATCTGGTTTCATTCATGCCTGCAACTATGTCGTTAGACTTATCACCATCGGCAAATCTATCAGGCATAATGAGATAAATCAAGTCTTCACGATTGAAACCTTTATGACTTAATTCGGTACTTTCCCGGTTTTTAATTTCATAATTGTATGTATATGTTTGTTTGTCTTTTTTGAAGTTTATAAGAATTTTTCCGGGTTTGATGTCGGCACTAAGTTCCAAGTCAATAAATAAATATTTTGAATTGTCTGCATAAGTAATTTTTGAAATCTTTGCACCTTCATAATTAAGACTGACATTGGAATTGTCTATATTATTGCCTTTAACTAACAGCTGTAGCTTGTTGTTTTTCATCCCCGCCCACCAGAAAGGAGGGTCAACACGTTCAATAGTAATATTTTGAGCACAAAGAGTACTGAAGCTTATAAAGAAGATGAATAAAAATAGCAGAAAATGGCTTTCAAACTTTCTAAAAAGGGTAACTATCATTTTGAAAAATATGTTATTAATGATTTCAAAAATAACCTTTTTTTACTAACAGGCAACTTGTAAAATTTGTTTGATGTTAAAATACAAAATTGTTCGATACAATCAAACAAAATAATGTTTTATATTCTAAAAAGATAATAATTAGTTAATAATCAGCTTCTTGTAAATAATAGCTTTGCCATCGTTGATGTTTAGGTAATAAATACCTACTGCCATATTTCTCAAATTAATTTCTGTAACGGAGCCTCTTTTAACATTATATAATTGTTTCTCGTAAACGACTTTCCCATGTATATTAAGAATTGAAAGTGCAACATTACCCATATCACTTAATATTCTGATGTTGAATAAACCATTGTTAGGATTGGGGAGGATTTCTAAGATGGAATTTTTATCTGGATTATTGATGCTTGCATCAAGAGTTGTAAACTGTATAGGGCCTATCCAAATACTAGTGCCACCAAAAGACAAACAAACAGCTTTCATATAAAATTCATAATTGGTATTTGCATTAATTCCTGTAAAAGAGTATGTGTAATGGTAAGTGGATGTTTGGTGCCCTGTACCAAGTACAAAACCCGAAGTGTCCCATTCTATTTGCCATTCGATAATATTATTTTGAATTGAATCCCATGAAAACTTTGCATAATGCTGGCCAATACCAGTTAGTAATATATTTTGGGGTGCTAAACAAGTATCCAATGTTGTAAAATAAAAGGGAGATGACCAGTAACTTGTGTCTCCAATTATACTGTCACATATTGCCCTAACATAGAATTCGTAATTTGTGGATGGTAGCAGGCCATTTAAAGTGATAGGTTTATTATTAGTGTTAAATATATTGACTGTTCCCAAAGAAGATGTCAATTTAATTTGCCACAAGTTTTCGTTTACTGAACTCCATGTTATATCTGCAGAGAATCCTGTTATATTATTTGCTTGTAATACACTGGGCTTAAAACACTCAAAAATAGTATCAATTTTAATATCATCTATATACCATTTGTATATATTGCCGCTATTGCCTTCAAACATCCATGCTAATAATATTTCATGTCCTGCATAAATGCTTAAATCAATAGAAACAATTTCGGGTGGTATATCTGCTGTCGGGACTTTTGACCATAAGGTATCCCATGTAATGCCTCCATTTATGGTTGCTAAAACAGCCAATTTATAGGAATTTGAAACTTGAGTAACTGAATGCTTAAAGCTCAAATACAATGATGTGGCACTAGAAGCATCTATAATCGGAGAAAACAATAGAAATGTGTCATTAAGATGTGAATAATTGTCAAAGTGTATTTCCGGGACTGTCCCTCCTGCATGATTCCATGTATATGAATCAACAAACCAATTTTGATGAGTTCTATCCCAACAAACAGGAATAGTAAAATCTTGGGTGGTAGAAAAGTCTTCAATATAAGGCAATCCAACTTTGCAATTTGATTTAAATGTAAGTGGCCCTGTCCAAATACTTGTATCTCCTGATAAAGTATCACATATTGCGCGTACATAGAAATCGTAATTAGTTGAGGTTGCTAAGCCATCTAAAACATAAGGTTTCGCATTTGTGAGCACCAGATTACCTGTGCCGGGTACAAATCCTGTTGTATCCCATTCTATCTGCCATAAATTTTCGCCATTTCCTTGCCAGTTGAGTTGTACTGAATGATCAGTTTTATTTGTTGCTTTCAGGTTATAAGGATGCAAACATGAAGGTATCTTATCAACTACAATAACATCGTCTATACACCATTTATTATACGTTAAAGAACATGCTGTTTGATAAACATTCATCACCCATTTGATACTAATTTTTTCTCCGGCATAGGCGTTTAAATCAATAGTTATCATTTCTGAAGGTATTGAGCCTGTTATCATTTTTGACCAAACCGGATTCCATGTAATACCACTGTCAACAGAAACAAGAACGCTAAGGTTACATAAACCGGTTGCCCAGCACATATAATACTGTTCAACCGATTGTTTGAAATATAAAAATAAAGAGTCTGAAGCGGTAGCATCTATTATTGGAGTCTTCAGGAATATTGGTGTGTTCGGATTATAATAATAATAATATCTCATTTCAGGAGGGCTTCCACCAGCTTTTGATGAGTTATATATACCCCAGTTATATTCTGATTTATCCCAACAATCAGGAAAACTTCCAACGGAATAGTTTGTAAAAAGTTCTGTGAAAGGCAAAGTTGAAACATCGCATGCTGTTTTAAATGAATGCTTGTTTGTCCAAGCACCCGTATCCCCAATAACAGTATCGCAAATACTTCTGATGTAATAATCGTAAACTGTATTCAGTTGCAATGAAGAAAAGGAATAAGAATTGGTATCAATGTTTATTTTACTACCTAAACCTTGAACAAAGCCTGCAATTCCAAACTCTATCTGCCATTTTGTTTCGCTTCCGCCAGAAGCCCATGCTAAAACTGCTGTAGTTTGAGTAATATTTGAAACTGCAATTGAAATTGGAACAGGGCAAGATGTACAGATGGCTGTGCCAATATTTGCAGTTGCGGCGGGGGTAGATGCTCCTACACCGGCAGAAAATATTAAAGAATCATTCGAATCATACACATAATACTCGTTTTGATAATAAGAATTACCAATATACGAAGAGGTAATAATTTCTCCATTATTTACAGTTAAATAATGAGATTCAGGACCATAGCCATTTGCCAGTGTGATACCAGATAAAACAGGATTTCCATTAATATAAATAGTTAGTGTGTTCCCACCCCAACCCTGACCAGAAGGATCAACAAGGTCAACCCTGTAATTACACTGTGCTTTTATGTGAAAATGAATAATAAAAAGTAAAAAGCCTAATGATAAAAAAAAATGTAAATATTTTCTCATTACGTTTATTCTATTTAGACAAATATAATAAGAAAACCATTATTTTGCAAATAAAGCTATAAGTATTCGTTAAAATATTAAAAAAATTTGAAAACTATTTTATCTTTCACTGTTGTCCGATAAAATTTTTTAAAATTATGAAATATAGATTTAATAAGTGTTTCCAAATATTACGCTCTTACAGAGCTTATTTTTCATAGAAGTTATTTTTTTACAAATATTTTGCACCTCTGGTGCAATTTTTATAGATAAATTTTTATCCTCTTTATTTTGTATATATTAATGGGACAGCCTGCCTGTCCGGTAGCTACCGTGTACCCACATCTTTTACTAGTTTAACGCCATCCATTATATAGCCAAGTCTTTCTAGTCCACGTTTTAGAACTATGACACCTGGTGGCCCCTGCGAATCATAACCCTTCC
>Ga0114951_10001424_pt1 | contig 29610 bp, 27 predicted proteins | sample AM7aDNAmetaG_FD_88677 | JGI IMG/M metagenome (GOLD analysis project Ga0114951, IMG submission 88677) | Freshwater microbial communities from Finland to study Microbial Dark Matter (Phase II) - AM7a DNA metaG | ecosystem: Environmental > Aquatic > Freshwater > Lake | place: Finland: Lake Alinen... | reverse complement strand
GGAAACGCTGATTTAATTTTTGGGTTTTGATTTTTCAAGGAGACGTGGAGTTTATGGTTTTGTAAAATTGAAGGCATGACCCACCAGACGAGTTTCTCCCAAGCCGAGTTTGCCACTAAAAAGAAGATCACCCGCCGTGAAAAGTTCCTCACGCGGATGGAAACCGTCATTCCATGGGCGACATTGCTGGCCGTCATTGAGCCGTTCTACCCCAAGGGCGAACGCGGACGTCCGCCCATCGGTCTGGAGCGGATGTTGCGGGTGTATTTCCTCCAACAATGGTATGGGCTGGCTGACGAAGCCCTCGAAGACGCGCTCTACGACAGTCAGGCCCTCCAAGGTTTTGCCCGCATTGATCTGGCCGCCGAAGGCGTGCCCGATGCCACCACGCTCTTGAAATTCCGCCGCCTGCTCGAAACGCATGATTTGTGCAAAGGTCTTTTTGCCGCCATCAATGCCGATCTTACCGCGCGGGGTTTGTTACTGCGCGAGGGAACATTGGTGGACGCCACGCTCATCGCGGCGCCGCCCTCCACCAAGAACAAGGACAAGCAACGCGACCCGGAAATGCACCAAACCAAGAAGGGCAACCAATGGTATTTCGGAATGAAAGCGCACATTGGAGCGGATCGGGACAGCAAGCTGGTTCACACCGTCGTGGTCACCGCCGCCAACGTGGCGGACATCACCAAGACCTCAGAACTGTTGCACGGACAGGAGCAGCAAGTTCATGCCGACGCGGGTTACACCGGGGTGGAGAAGCGAGCCGAGATCGTGGCGTTGGAGCGGAAGATAGACTGGCAGATTGCGGGCAAACGCGGCCAGCTAAAAGCGATGGCCGAAGGCGCGGAGAAGGAAACACGCAAGGCCGTCGAGAAAGCCAAAGCCTCAGTGCGAGCGTTTGTGGAACATCCGTTTCACATCGTGAAGAACCTGTTCAGACATCGGAAGGTGCGGTATCGGGGACTGGCGAAAAACGGACATCAACTTTATACGCTCTTTGGACTGGCCAACGTGGTCATCAGCAGTCGAACCGCTACGACATGAACAAAACATAAATCCAATCGGTTGAAGCCGTGAACAAGGCGGTCAAACACCACCGCCAAACCAGAACTAACCCATCAACCAAAGCTGCCTGAAGTATTTTCCAGGCTGCTTGTGGATCAGCCGCAGTCAGCAATCACTGAAATTTGAAAGTGTCGTTTTATTCAGCGTGTCCCTTACACGGATCGAATCAACCCGAGCCGCCGTATTCCGAGCTCTGGCTCCGCAACGGCGATGTGATCGAAGTGCCGGAGAAACGGTGATGGCAGCGTAGCGTCATGCATCCTTGCCTGACGTAGAGGGCGGCATCCTGCCGCCCGAAAAAGCGTGCGAGGTTTCTCGCGGCTCACAATCCGTTCACGCGTGCTGGTCTGCGGGAGGATTTTCCGCCGGGCTGGGAAGCCCGGCTACACGTCAGGCAGGATGCCTGACGCTACTTCTGGAAAACGCTGACGCGGGCGGGCGGGAAATTCAGCCAGACGATCTTGGAGGCGCGCAAATGAAAACTGGCGGCGCCGCGCACCTGCTTCTTGCCGAGGTGATAGCTGTATTGAACCCAGTTGCCTTCCGGTTCCAGCACGGCGCGGATTTTTTGCGTGAGGGCTTCGGCTTCTTCCGGCGGAAAATTCAGGAGCGGCAGGCTGGAAATGACGGCGCCGACGCTTTCAATCGGTTCGCGCCGGCTGCTCAGCAAATGATCGAGATGCCAGGCATCACCGTTGATGATCTGGGCGCGCGGAAATTTTTCGCGCAGCAGCCGCGCCATCTTCGGGTTCCGTTCGATGGCGACCAGCCGGTCTTCGCGCAGCCCGCGCTTGATCAGCGCCTCGGTGACGGCGCCGGTGCCGGGACCAAGTTCCAGGACGAAACTGTCGGGATTGGCCGGCAGCCAGTGGGCCATGGCGGCGGCGAGCTGGCGTGAACTGGGCGCGACCGAGCCGGTCCGCTGCGGATTGGCGAACCATTCCTGCAGGAACAATCTCGAGTCGGTCAGTGCCGCTATGAACTTTTTGGCCATGTTGATGTTTTGGTTGCCGGAAGCTGCTTTCTGGATAGGGAGAGTAATTTAAGCGCGCGGTGGCCGCAAACATTAGTTTGGGATTGGTTTCTCACTGTGGCGGGGCGGTTGCGTCTATCTTCTGACGGGCAACGGTGCGGCGGATTGCCCAGTCGCTCCAACTCGGCTCCCACCTTTCACCGGTGAAATTGGTCCGCGCCACCGGCCAGAGGGCGTCAAGCGCCTTCAGTTCCCGTTTGGCGGCCTCGCGTTCACTCCATTGCAGATAAGATTCGACCAGGTTGAGGTGGTTGGCGGGATAATCGGGACTGAGTCTGGCGGCTTGCTCCGAATAGTAACGGGCCGTGCGCTTGTTGCCGATGCTCGCCGGCCAGCCCGGGGCGTCACGATACAGCAAGCCGAGATTCCGCTCCGGTCCGGCGTAGTCAAGCCGCGCATCCAGTTCGGCCGCGGTTCTGAATTCCCGCTCCATTTCCTTGACGAGCTTCAGGGCGCCGAGGAATTCCGTGCGCGCCAGCTGGCCGAGGTTCATGGCGAGGTAATAATGCGCCGCCGCCGATTTCGGGTCGCGGGCAATCAACTGCCGGCATGCGTCGATGCCTTGGCCGGCCAGCGCGGCGCGCTCGGAATCGGTGGTCGCGAATTCGGCGAAATCAAAGGCGGCCCGGGCGAATTGCCAGGCATTGGTGGGATTGGCGGTGTCCGCCCGGAACCGGGCTTGGGCGCGCTGGAATTGCGCCTCGGCTTGGGCGGTGAAAATTTTCCGTTGCGCCTCTTCCGCCCACAGCAAGCCGGCGGCGAGAATCAAGATCCCGGCGACGAACTTCCACCGGGTCGCGGGTTGGGTTTTGGAATTAGCAGTTGCCATCACGTCGGGGTGATTTATAATCGTCTAGTGAGATTAAACTGGAATTCGCTGCGGCTGGCAATGCTGGCTGTGATCGCGTTGTTCGCTGCGGGCTGCAGCGGCATCAATGCGAGCAAGAGCGTTTCGCCCCTGGACTTCTTTCTGCCGGGGATGGGATCGTTTCTGAAGGTTGAACCGTGTGCGACAAATGCACCGGCGGCGTTCCCGAAAATCTCCACCGAGTTGGCTTCTGTAAAATAAATTATGCGTTTCCCATTTGCGCTGACGAAGAAAATCGCCAGTCACATCATCAAACATAAGATTCGCAAGACCCCGAAATTTGCGATGGTTTTGCAGCTCGAACCGCTGCACACGTGCAATTTGACTTGCACCGGGTGTGGCCGCATTCGCGAATATTCCACGAGCCTCAAGGACATGGTGCCGCTGGAGCAATGCCTGCAGGCCGCGATCGAATGCGATGCGCCCATGGTGTCCGTCTGCGGCGGCGAACCGCTGATTTATCCCAAGATCGAGGAGCTCATCAATGGCCTGCTCGACCAGGGCCGCGTGCTCTACATCTGCACGAACGGAATGTTCATGCGGAAAAAGATGCGCGACTACCTCGCCGCCGACTATTCCCCGGAAATCGAGCCGAAACTCAAGAAGCTGCTCGCCGCAAAATTAATCACGGAAAAGGAGGCTGAGGTCATCCGCAAGTCCGACGACGCGGCGAAGAAAAAAAACGTCATCCGTCCGACGAAATGGATGTATTGGAACGTCCACGTGGACGGTCTGGAATTCACGCACGACCTCATCGTGGAACGTGAAGGCGTGTTCAAGGAATGCGTCGAAGCCATCAAGATGGCGAAGATTTGTGGCTATCAAGTTGCCACCAACACGACGGTTTACAAGGAGACCGACGTGCAGGAAATCGAGGACATGTTCAAGTATTTGAGCTCGCTCGAGGTGGACGGCCACACAATTTCGCCCGGCTACGATTACGATGCGGCCAAAAAGGACATGGTGTCGCGCCTCGGCAAGGATCCGAAGCAGTTCTTCCTCACGCGCGACATGACACGCGCTAAATTTGCGAAGATCGAACAATGGGGCAAGGCGTTCACGATTTTCGGCACGCCGGTTTACCAGGAATTTCTCGCCGGCAAGCGCGAGCTGACCTGCACCGCGTGGGCGATTCCGACCTACAACGTCAAGGGCTGGAAAGCGCCGTGCTATTTGATGACCGACGGCCACTACGGCGGCTATCAGGAAATGTTGTCGAAGGTGCAATGGGAAAAATACGGCGTCGTCAACGGCGTCGCGCGCGACCCGCGCTGCGAGCATTGCATGGTGCATTGCGGCTACGACCCGAGCGGTGCGCTCGGCACGAATTACCAGTCCGGCGACAACTGGAAGAATATCAAATACAACTTCGGCTCGAAGCCGAAGCCGTTCCCGTCCTCGCCGGAGTTGGTGACGCGCGTCTTCAACGGCGTGACCATCGGCAAAGGCCATCTGGCCGAGGCGAAGGCGGCGATCAATTCGCCCGCCGCCGGTGCGCGCGGTGCGTTCTCCAACGAAGTCCATCACGAGGCGCATATCGCCACCCATTGCGGCACGGGCGATTCTTCTGAACGCGATGACTTGCTGGCGAAGATCAAAGACGTGAAGAAAGCGTAGTTCTCTTTTCAACCCGATTCCTACTTAGACACCGAATACGAATGAGCAAAACATTATTCCTTTCACCTCCGAGTTTTGACGGTTATGACGGCGGCGCCGGTGCGCGCTACCAGACGCGGCGCGAAGTCACCAGCTATTGGTATCCGACCTGGCTGGCGCAACCCGCCGCGCTCGTGCCGGGCAGCAAGCTGCTTGACTGTCCGCCGCATGAGATCAAGAAGGATGAATGCCTGGCCATCGCCAAGGAATACGATCACGTCATCATCCACACGAGCACGCCGTCGTTGCGCAACGACTGCAAGGTGGCCGAGGCGATCAAGGCGCAGAAGCCCGGCACGAAGATCGGTTTCGTCGGCGCACACGCCGCCGTGCTGCCCACGGAAACGCTCAAGGCCTCGCCCGCGATCGACTGGGTCGGCCGCAAGGAATTTGATTACACCTGCAAGGAAGTTGCCGAAGGCCGCGACCTCACCACCATCAACGGACTTTCCTACAAGGACAAGGACGGCAAGATCAAGCACAACGCCGAGCGCGAATTGATCCATGACATGGACGTGCTGCCGTGGGTGGCCGACGTTTACCGGCGGGATCTCAACATCCAGAAATATTTCAACGGCTACCTGCAGCATCCCTACATGAGCATGTATACCGGACGCGGCTGTCCGGCCCAATGCACGTTCTGCCTCTGGCCGCAGACCATCGGCGGCCACAAGTATCGCGTCCGCTCCGCCCAGAACGTCGCCGACGAAATGGCCTACTTGAAGAAAGTTTTCCCCGAGGTGAAGGAATTCTTTTTCGACGACGACACGTTCACGGCGAACCTGCCGCGCGCCCGGGAGATCGCGAAAAAAATCGCGCCGCTCGGCCTCACCTGGTCGTGCAACAGCCGCGCGAACATTGATTACGACACGATCAAGGCTTTCAAGGACCAGGGCCTGCGGTTATTCCTCGTTGGTTACGAAAGCGGCAACGACGACATCCTCACCCGCATCAAGAAAGGCGTGACGATGGCGGAGATGCGCGAGTTTACGAAAGCCTGCCACAAGGCCGACGCCCTCATCCACGGCACATTCATCCTGGGCCTGCCGGTGGAAACGCTGCAGAGCATCCAGAACACATTGGATTTCGCGAAGGAGCTCGACGTGTTCAGCATCCAGGTCTCGCTCGCCGCGCCGTATCCCGGCACGGAACTCTACGAGATGGCCAAGCAAAACGGCTGGTTCACGAACAAGGACAAGACCGACCTTGTGGAAAGCGGCGGCCTGCAGCAGAGCACGCTCGAATACCCCGGCCTGAGCAAGGACAAGATTGCCGAGGAATTGGACCGTTTTTACCGCAGCTATTACATGCGCCCGAAACCCGTCCTGCGCATCATCAAGACGATGTTGGAAGACAAGGACGTCTTTGTCCGCCGCACCCGCGAAGGCTTTGAGTTTTTCAAGAGCCTCGCCCAGCGGAAAGCCGACCGGGCAGCCCGGGCAGTGCCGGCTTAACACGGTTTGCCGTTCAAAACAATTCAGGCGCGTCAGCGTGAGGTCGAACCTCGGCTGGCGCGCCTTTTTTATTAACCGGGTCACCACCAGACTTCCATCTGCATGCCCCAGGTCCAGCCGCTGGTGTCGTTCATAAAATCATTCCCGCCGACATAGCCCTTGTAGCTTTCCGTCCAGGCCGCATAGGTGACGTAAGCGCGGATGACGGGCCGGCTGAAAAATTTGTCGCCCAATGACACCTGCGGTGCCAGCGTGAGTTTGTAAAGCGTGCCACTCTGGTGGATGCCGGAATCATCCACATGGTCCACGCCCGGCTCGAACGCAAGGCCGAAGAAATTGTTGAAATGATAAATCGGCCGGACGCCGGCGGAGATCCACTGCCGGTTGCCCTGAACGTTGTTGTAGTCGGTGTATTGATACACGACGGCCGGGCTGATGGAGACCTGCGCGCACGGTTGCGCGACAAAACTCTCCGTCGCGCGGAACCGCCACGAATGCGGTTCATCAGGGAGGATGAACGTGCCATTGGTCAGGGTCGCGGTTTCAAAGCCGGAGGTGAACGTCTTGGCCGCGCCATTGCCGATTTGCAAAGAGAACTTGTTGAAGCCGTCTTCGCTGAGAAAATGTTCGCGCGTGTGGATGAAGGTCAGCGCCCCGCCCTGCGAATCGGGAGCCTGCTGGCCAAGCGCGTTTTTCCCGCTGTTTTCCGACGCGACCACGAGCCCGAACTCGCCCTTGCCCCACGGCATTTCGACGTCATAGAGGCTTAAGACAAAACTTTGCTTGCTGAACCCGGCCTGGTTGTTGGGGTCGGGCTGGATGACGATGTCGGACGAATACACGCCGCTCTGCTGGCCGTTGCCGATCCACGCCAACGCCATTTTACCGACCGGCGTTTCAAAATCCTCCACGCCGCCGCCGCCGCCGCTCATGTTGTAGAAAAAGAAATCGTTGATGCAGATGTCCTGCCGGCGGTAGAAGCGGTTGCCCGCCCAGAATTTCAGTTCCGGCTGCGCGGCAAAGACGTTGCCGATCTCCGCCCACGCCTCTGGCAGCGACGTTTGAAAGGTGCTGCCGGACCCGACGTTGGAATAAGGATCATAGAACGCCACGCGCACCTGCGTGCGCGCGATCGGGCCGGTGGGCGTGCCGTCGGCGCGCGGCGGGGCGTCGGGCGAAAATAAATCGGGCACATACCAGTTCTTGCCGAAGATGAGTTCGCCGTAGGTTTCCGCCTCGTTGCCGAGCCGGTATTTGGCGAAGGCGCCGGGCGCCTGAAATGCCGGCTGCGGTCCGCCCTGGTCGTCGCGGCCGTAACCGGAGCGGAAGTAGCCGTTGAAGTCGATAAAGTCGTTGAGAATCTTCTGCACCCGATCTTTGATGGGTTGGTCCGGCTGGGCCAGCGCCCGGTCGCGGGTTTCCGTGTCGCCGGCAAACTGAAGGTTGGCGAAGGCCATGCCGCGTTCGGCCATCGTCGGTTCGACATTGGTGCTGATGACGGTGACCGGATTGGTAACGACATCCGTCCTCACGGTCGCAGTCTCGACCTTTTGCAACCGCTCCTCCAGCGCGTGAATGCGCTGTTCGTAATCCGCCCGCATCAGTTGCATTTCCTTGCGGATGGCCTCCACTTCCGGGTTTGTCACCGTCGGAGTTTGCGCCCGCGCCAGATTGAACAGGCAGAGAATCGATAAGGACGCAAATTGCAGGAGCCGTGTTTTCATGGCGGTTCAAGTCAGAGTTGACAAACTTTTTTCGGGGAACGCGCCAAGACTTTCACCAGCCAATCGTTCTGTCAACCACAGACGGAAACCACAGACGGATTTCACTTCCACTCCCGCAAAAGCTAAACTGCGTCAGCGGCGGCATCCGTCGGGCCCTTGCCCTTGCCGTGATTGAGATTGATGAACTGTTTCGTTTCGGCGATGTAACCCACGATGTTGAACCGGCCCATCGGTTCTTTTTTCGCGGCGGCCAAGGCGTCGCCTGTGGCGCGGAAGTCTTTGGCCCCGGCGACGTTCTTTGTCCACTGGTTGCTGCTGGTGAGATATTCCAGCTTCTCCGCGTCTTCGATCAGGATGTTCATGGACGCCCAGCTTAGCAGATCTGCCGGGACCCGACGCATGTAATCCGTGATTATTTCCGGCTGTCGGATGCCATGGCGGACATCTCGCCGTGATGGAATCCGTTCGCGTCCTGATAACCGGTCAGCGCGATGGAATTGATGACCTGGCGCCACAGGATCCGGACGCGAGTCCAGCCTCCCGGTCGCCCGGATCGAATAATGCCCGCGCCATCCTCAGACGAGGAGGCGCTTGTGACAGGAGCCTCTTTATCTGTATGACCGGGTGTTATCATGCGCAAAATGTATCGGATGGATGCCGGTGACAGTTAACTTTTTTTGTCAAATATTATGCAGCGTTTGCGATTCTTTACCGGCCTTAAAAATTACTACTCTGTCCCCACCGGGCAGCGCGAAGACTTTTTATCGGCGTTCCGGGATTTGTCGGCGAGCATCCGGGCCTTCGCGCGGCGGGAGCGCTTGCGTTTCTGGCGCCGGATTTTTTCGATCTCGGCGCGTTGCGCCGCGACGAAGCCTTTCTGTTTTTCCTCGATCTTGTCGAGCAGCAGCCGGCGCGCGATGTAGCGGTTGAGTCCCTGCTGGCGCGTCTCCTGGCATTTCACCGAAACGCCGGTCGGACGATGGGTCAGCTGGACGCAGGTGGAAACTTTGTTCACGTTCTGCCCGCCATGGCCGCCCGAGCGGACGAACGTTTCCTTGATGTCCGTCTCGCTCACGCCCAGCAAGCTCATGCGGGCGGCGAGTTGGCCGGCTTTTTCGAGGTTGACAGCGAATGCGCTCACGGCGTCTGGGCGGCCTTCATGGCGGCGACCTTCAAGTTGTCCCGGATATTGTTCAGCAGATTCTGGTAGGGGCCGCTCTGCCAGCCATACAACGGGAAAGTCTGTTCGCTGACGAAGTCGCCGGGACTGGTCACGACAAACGCTTTGCAGGAGAGCAGAAAGCAATTCACGCCCTGCGGCTGGATGCCCATGCGCACGCGCACGATGGTCCGCTCCCCTTCATGCGCGCCGACAAATCCGGCATAGGCGAGCTGCTCGCCTTTGGTGGCCTCCTTCTCATAAATCTGGGTGCCGTCGGGGTTCCGGATGGATTGGTAGCCATTGTTTGCAAACACGGAGTCGGCGGCCAGGCGTATGTTTTCTGGCGTTTGATTGTAAATCAGCACCGAGGCGAAACCGGCCGAGGCCGGCTTGTCCATCGAACTGCAGCCGGCGGCCAGCAGGGCGGCCAGCAGGAGCAGCGCGGTCGCGCAATTCCTCCAGGTGCAGCCGGAGGATTGGATGGTGTCGGAAAAGCGGGTAAAGGATTTGCAGATGGCGTTCATGGTTTTGATTTGTTGGTGGGTCGGATTTATCGGTGATGATGCCACCAATACGCTCCGGCAAAGAGCGCGGCGGCGATGAGAAAAATGGCGATCCGGATAAAGGCTTTCTCCGCCTTGAGCACCAGCAGGAGCAGCACGATCCCGATCAGCAGCGCGCCGCCCGTCGGGAGATCGTGGGTGGAAAGCTTGCTGAAAAAATCTTTAATCGGGTCCAGATTCATGGTCGGCGGTTTCAACCCGCGCCCGCGACAATACGGAACTCATTTCCGAACTGCCAGCGCAATTCACGTCACGATCAGCGGCCCGTCAAACGTGGTGAGGCTGATGATGTCGATGCGGGTGATATTCCGGGGCCGGGCTACCGGGTCTTGTCCGCGGCCAGTGTGACGTAGGGAAACATATATCAATCGAACAGGCTCAGTTCGCGGTTCGCCTTGCGCAGGCGATGGCACAGGCTCAGGTTCAGGTTTTTGAGCAGTTTGATTTTGATGACGGGATGCGTGCCGGCCAGGTTTTCGAAATCCGCCACGCTCAACACATCACATTCCACGTCCGTATCGGCGACGATGTTGGCCGAGCGCGGCGCGCCGTCTATCAGCGCCATTTCGCCGAAAATCATCCCGGCGGAGAACGTGGCGAGCCGGCGGCGCCCATCCTCGGATTGCGGCACAAACACGCTCACGCTGCCGGTTGCCAGGAAAAACATCTCCCGCGCTGCGTCGCCGATGCTGATGATAGTTTCACCCGCGGCGAAGGTCCGCCGTTCCAGAAGCGACCCGAAGACGTTCAGCTCCTCCGCCGTAAAATTCTGGCAGAGTTCATACTGCGCAACCTTGATCGCCCGGCTCAGCGCGCGGGCGGGCAGGGCCTTTTTCAGCAGCCGGTTCTCGCACCATTCCAGCGCGTGATCGTTGTCGTCGAACGGCTGGAAAACTTTCTCGAACCGTTTGCCCAGCTTGGCCTTCAGGTAACGCCGTAGCAGCGGCAGGTGGCAGAAGTGGCTGAACAGCGTGGGCTTGTCCTGCGCCGTCAGCTTGAGCAGCAATTCGTAAAACAATCGGCAGGCGCTTTCATTGAGCGTGAGCACGCGCTTGAAATCCAGGACGAGTTGTTCCGTGGCCTCGAAGTTCTCGATCAGGTCGCGCACCACGGCCTCGGCGGTGGTGAACGTCAGATTCCCCTGCAGCTGGTAAACCTTGATGCCGCCGCCCTGCTCCCGCAGCACCCTGCTTTCCTCCGCTGTGCGCACCCGGCTGGAGTTGAGCTCCGCGCCGGTGAACTTCAGGCGGATGGTGAACTTGCCGATGCTCGGCCGGTTCAGCAGATGCAGGTCGCAATGCCGCGAGATGGCGTCGCACACCTTGATGCCGCGCACGCTGTTGCCATGCGCATCCAACGGCGGCGAGAAGACACCGATGCCCAATTGTCCCGGTAGCACGGCGATGATGCCCCCGGACACGCCGCTCTTGGCCGGCATGCCGATTTTGTAAATCCATTCCCCGGCATAATCATACATCCCGCACGAACCCATCACGCTCAGGACGCTTTCGACGTATTCGCCGCGGATGGCCTGCTTGCCGGTGACCGGATTCACACCACGGTTGGCGAGCGTGGCGGCCATGACGCCGAGGTCGCGCGCGGTGACGGAAACCGAGCATTGCTGGAAATACAATTCCACCGACGGGATGGGGTCGCTGGTGAGGATGTCAAAATTGCGCAGCATGTGGCCGATGGCGCGGTTGCGATGGCCCGTCTCGCTCTCAGAACGATAGATGGCTTGATCCAGGCCGGCGGGACTGCCGGTGTAAAGCGCGAACATGTCCAGCAGCCGCTGCAAGCGCGTCTTGGCCGATTTGCCGGCGATGAGCGACGTCGTGGCGATGGCGCCGGCATTGATCATCGGATTGCGCGGCCGGCCCGTGCCGGGTTCGAGGCTGATGGAATTGAACGCGTCGCCGGTCGGCTCCATCCCGACTTTTGTCAGCACTTCCGCGCGGCCGTTGTCTTCCAGCGCCAGCCCGTAAACGAACGGCTTGGAGATGGACTGGATGGTGAACGGCTGCCGGGAATCGCCGACTTCATAGACGGCGCCGGAGGCGGTGACGAGGCAGATGCCAAACCAGTCGGGATTCGCCGTGGCCAGGCCAGGAATGTAAGTCGCCACGTCGCCGTCCTTCACGGCGGCGAACTCGCGGTGCAGTTGTTCGAGATAGTCCAGGACCGGCGAAGTGGGCGGTTTCGATGCAGGTTTCATTGCTGATTCTGATTGGATGGGCAACCTCTTGCTTTGCCCGGCAATTAATTAGGCGATGACCGCGCCGCCGTCCACTCGAAATTGTTGAAATGTGCTGAATTTCAACCTTGCAGAACTTGGGAACTCCACGAGAAGTCGCTAACTTCGAATTCCGAAACTGAAATATGGCTCGTCACCCTGTCTTCAAAACAAAATTTTCCGTGGCGGAAAAATTGAACCAGTGAGGGGAATCACACGATCGTCGACTAATGAACCGTATTTCCGGCGGTGACGCTTTATTGGCAATTGATCAACGGCACCCCGCATCGGGAATGACCGCGCTCCCTAAAAACGAACCAGCCGCGCGGATGGCTCCACGCGGCTGGTATGGTCGAGAATCTGATTAATGGCGCGCGGCGAAGTTCAGCGGCTGGCTCTGCGGCATTTCGTGGGCACAAGGCTGGTTGATGGGCGCATCGGGCGTGCGGTCGTTGGGCGTCACGACCTTGTTCGCAAGCATCCAGGCTTCGACTTCCTCGCCGCTGATGTCGGGCAACATCTGGCCGTTGATCTCGACGCACGGACTCATCATCTGCCCGCTCTTCTCAATCATTTCCTGGCGCTGCAACGGGTCGTTGATGATATCGCGATCCTCGAACGGAAGGTCGTATTTACGCAGCACGGCACGGACACCCTGGCTCCAGCCGCAGCTCGGTTTCAAATAGGCGACAATTTTTGGTTTGATCATGACAACATAGTGCCACATCCAAAAGCGCAGGGCAAATTGAAAGGCGAGCGCAAATTTCATAGAAAACTGGACATACCGGCGGCGTAGAAACTAAGGTTGTTCAGCCTGAAGATTATGTCCGATCCAACCATTACCCTTAACAATCGGACGTTTGCTTCCAATCCAGCATCAACGCCGGTCAGCCGGTTGCGTTGGGCACGTTATTATCCGGCATTGCCGCTGATCTGGACTTCTTTACTGGTATTTAGCGTGTTTTTAGTTTTTCGCGTGAGCCTTTGGTTTCTTTTTCTGCTGATGCCCGTGCTCGTGCTCAATGTTCTTTATTGGATACGCATTAAGGAATTTTTCGCAAAAGGCGACGCGAATCCGGGAATCATCATCCAGTTGAACCCGGTTTTGATCGCCGTCGCGACGGATCTCGTGCAGCACAGTGGTTCTTATCCGGCGATCAAGGTAATTTCAACCCAGCTGAAAAGTTTCATGGGCCAACCGCCACAAGTCGGCATGGCTGTCCCAACCGTGGCGTTGTATTACCGCCCGATAGATAAAAACTGCCCTCATTGGGCTGACTTCGATCCGCGACCACTCGAATGTGCAACCGGCGACCAAGAGGTTCTTGAGCGGGTGGCAGCGTCATTCACGGAACACCATTGGCAGTTTCTAAGAAACGCCCTGCTTCAACTTCCGAAAAAGGAGTCAGGGCTTTATATGCTTAAGGCACAACCGTCCGAGAACAAGCCGGATCAATGTTTTGTTTTTGCGAGGATCTTTGATCCCATCGGGCCTTTCGAACGCAGTGCAAAATACGCAGACCCGCTAAATCAGGACTTACAGTCCCGCAGCTGGGGAAAAATTACCGGCGGCGGCACGATGTTGAGCAAAGCGGGCGTAAAGGAATGGATCGGCCTGGACTTTGAGTTGACTCACACCGACGGGCCGATGGAGTTCATCCGGCAAAGGCTGGTTGAACTTGGCGCGCCCATCGGATCACAGCTGGAATACACTGAGAACGGCCAGAAAATCACCGTGCCGATTCATCAGTGCTAACCGTGCTCCTGATCGCAGCTCTCAACCAGGTCGTTCAACCCCAGCAGGGCGATTTTGAAAACTTGTTCAATCGCGGTTTTGATTTCCACGTTTCGCGAACCAAGTATATATCTCGGATGAATTCATTTCGATCCATCGGTTCAACTCGAAAATCGTGCAATGCAAAAAGGAATTTTCACCGTTCATCACTTGCCGCCTTCCGTGCGGCCAGGATTTTTTGCGACGGTTTGTAGTTGGCGATGAAGTTGCGGTAGTAATCCGCGAACGTCCCCGCCGCGATCGCCGCGCGCACTTCGGTCATTACTTTGAGATACAGATGCGAGTTGTGGACGCTCACCATGCGCAGGCCGAGAATTTCATTCGCGCGCAGCAGGTGGCGCAGATACGCGCGCGTAAATGTGCGGCACGCATAACATTCGCAGCCTTCCTCGATGGGGCCGAAATCCGTCTTGTAGGCGGCACCCTTGAGGCCGAACGCGCCCGTGTGCGTGACTGCCGTGCCGGTGCGCGCGATGCGCGTGGGCAGCACGCAGTCGAACATGTCCACGCCGCGCGCGATCAACTCGATCATCTGCGCGGGCGTGCCGAGGCCCATCGCGTATCGCGCCTTGTGCGCGGGCAGATGCGGCTCAGCGAGTTCGATGGCGCGCATCATCTCCGGTTCGGGTTCGCCGACGCTCACGCCGCCGATGGCGTAGCCGTCAAATTCCATCTCCACGAGCGCCTTCGCGCATTGCTCGCGCAAGGCGGCATCGCTGCCGCCCTGCACGATGCCGAAAACTTTCTGGCCATCGGCGCGCGGTTGCTCGCGGCATTCGCGCGCCCAGCGGATGGTGCGCTCGACGGCGAGCCGCTGCTCCTTGGCTGGCGCGTCATGCGGCGGACATTCATCGAACACCATCGCGATATCCGAGCCGAGCACGCGCTGGATCTCCATGGATTCCTTCGGCCCGATAAACAGCAGCGAGCCGTCCAGATGCGAGCGGAATTCCACGCCGTGCTCTTTCACCTTCCGGATTTTGGCGAGGCTGAAGACCTGGAAGCCGCCGCTGTCGGTGAGGATTGGCAAATCCCAATTCATGAACCGGTGGAGCCCGCCGGCGGCGCGGATGATGTCGAGACCGGGGCGAATGTTGAGATGATAGGTGTTGCCGAGAATGATCTGCGTGCCCATCTCGTGGAGTTCGCGAGGATCCAGCGCCTTGACGCTGGCCTGCGTGCCGACGGGCATGAACACGGGCGTTTCGATGACGCCGCGCGTCGTGGTCAACCTGCCAAGCCGCGCTTTCGTGTGCGCGTCCGTTTTGAGGAGTTCAAACATCGCGCGCAGGGTAAATCAAAATTGGCGCGATTGAAGATGAAAATGCAAAATGAGGATCTTCAACTGGGGCTTATTTGACGGATAAATCGGCCAACGACACATCCACGAATAGATCTGCGGCGATTTTCTCCAGGTCTTTTTTCAGCGCGGCGACATCGCAGCGGTCGGGCAGTTGCAGCCGTGCAGTCGCCTTGAACAAAGTCTCGCCGGACATCGGCGCGCTCACGACTTCGCTGAAAAACTCCTCGACGTTGACGTTCGCCCGGGCGAGGGCGCTGGTGATTTCGCGGACGATGCCGGGCCGGTCGCTGCCGACGAGTTCCAGCTTCGTCTGCCGGCCGGCGATTGAGAGCGCCACCGGTTCACCGGGTTGGACGACGACATTGAGTCCGGATATTTTTTTCAACGCATCCAGCAGCGCGTTTTTTTTCTCGGACGGGATTTCTACGCGTAGGATGCCCGCAAATTCCCCGCCGAGCCGGCACATGCGGCTTTCCAGCCAGTTGCCGTCATGATCGGCCACCACGCGCGCCAGAGATTCGACCAGGCCGGTGCGGTCTGGTCCGATGAGAGTCATTACCAGGGGGATTTGCATGGCTGCTTGTTAAATGCTGTTGAGGCGACAGGCAAGTAAATCCGCACTTCAGTATTTTGCGGGCAGGGCGCTCTTGCCGGTCACGTTGTCGCGAAGTTTCTGTTCAGTCAGGTCCAGATACGAGCGGGCGATGGGATTGTCGCCCGGCGCAAGGCGCAGCGAACGCAGCAGCCACGGACGCGCAGCGGCATAGTCTCCGGCCTGCACGTAATGCCAGCCAACGTTTGCGACGGTGAAATAATTATTCGGATCGCACGCCTCGGCCCGATTGTAGAAGGGCGCCGCCTCATCATGGCGCTCCAGCCAGTCCAGGCACATGCCGTAACGCAGATAACTGAAGCCATGAAAACGATCCAGCTTCCAGCCGCGTTGATACCATTGCATGGCCGTTTTTGCCAGCTCCTCGGAATTTTGCCCGCCGTCAAAGCTTTGGGTGCGGTAACATTCACCCAGCGCATACGCGGTCGTGAAATTCTGCGGCTCGGCCTTAAATGCCTTTTCCAAGGCAACGGTTTTTTCAGGCGAAAAATTCGGCAGTTCCTCCGCCTGCGCGAGCCAGAAGCTTTCGCCGCCACGCCGCCATTCCTGTGCTCCCAGACATGCCATTCCACCGGCGAGTGCGAGCGTGCCCACGATTTTTCCGGGCATCCGCAGATTGAACCAGAACCGTTCCGTGGCAAATCGCACGTTGCTGGTCAGGAGGGCTAGCAAAGTGACGCCCAGGAGCGCATCCGCCGGTATGTGCAGGTTGAAATCCACAAAGGAGTGCAACGCCAGCGCAAAGAGACCCGTTGCAGCGCCGAGATAGAATGCGAAGCGATTGCTATTGCCGCTTTTGAATTCTTTCTCCACCCGCCGGACATGCCGGCGCGTCTGCCACAATCCGGCGGCGAACAACCCCATGCCGGCGACCGTAATGACACCGCCGACCGCGCCCCAATCCGCAAGCAGGTTCAGGTAATCGTTATGCGCGCGATCCGGCTGCATTTGAATGCGCACCGGGCGATAGGCGGGGAAGCGGTAATTAAAATGCGCCGGCCCCACGCCCCAGACGGGGTTCTCGCGCCACATTTGCAGCGCCGTCAGCCAAAGATCTCCTCGCAATTCCAGCTCGATGTGTTTGATGTCCATGCCGGAACTCTTGTCCCGTTGCACGAATGTTTCCGTCTGTGTCAGGTATTTCATGGTGAAAATACCGCCGCCGCCGAGCAAAACCAGCAGGAGCAAAAAGGCCGGCACCTGATGTTGCCGCTGACACATCAAAATTCCCAGCAGGGTCAGCAAGCCAAGTCCGCCTGCGGCCCAGCCGCCGCGTGAAAACGTCACCACGAGGCCCGCCGCGATGACCAAGACCGAATAGCCCAGAAGAATCCGTGTGACCGGCGATATCCGCCCGGCGAGGATGTAAGCCACGGCCAAAGGCAGGATCATTTCCAGGAAGCCCGCCAGATTGTTCGGCGACATGAATGTTCCCGTCCCGCGGCCCGGATACAGCGCGTCATAAGTCCACACAAAGGCCGACTTCGTGAAATATTGGTAAACGGCGTAGCCCGCAATTCCCATGGCCGTAAAAATCAGCGTGAAGCTGATGACCTGCGCGTATTCCTGCCGATACAGGTTGTTGACGATGGCAAAAAACAGGAAGGCATAGACCAGCACCTGGATCACCTCCTGGCGCGCCACGTATTCGATGTCCGACGTGAAATAGCGCCCCACCGCGTAGAGCGCAAAAGCGAGCACGGCCCAGCACAGGGGCGGCCAGAGCAATTGCGGTTTGGGACTGATCCAAAGCCGCAAGACCCAAATCAGCATCACGGCCAACGTCAAACCCTGCACCAACAGGAACGCCCAGGCGTCCACCGCGGCAAAAGCCAGCGGCGCAAAAACCAGGATGCCCAGCACCAGGCCCAGAATGCCCTGCTCGCACCATTCATCTAAATCTTCTCTGTGCATTGACGTCGGCGGAAAAAATGAACGGCCAAGGCAGGCGAGTAAAGCAGCAAAAAATGATCACGCATGACCATGGATCAGCAAGAATTTGGTATTTTGAGGTGGGAAGCGGAGCACCGCGCCGCTTTCACACGCATCTGAACGCGCTGAATTTTGAGTGCCATCGTCCGCTCCAAAATGGCGTCGCGCTGGGCGCCGGGGACGCTCGCCTCCACCGAAATTTTTTGAAATCCTTGCTCATCGCTGTCCATCCGTGTTTAAAATGATTTTGCTTTGACCTCGGAACATTCCACACCAGCCTCGAGCGCGCCGGGCGATGTCTTCGCCACGACGCATTGGACGGTCGTGCTCGCGGCGGGCCAGCGCCATACATCGCAATCCGACGGGGCGTTGGAGGAGCTTTGCCGCGCTTACTGGTTTCCGCTCTACGCCTACGTCCGGCGGCGGGGCCACAACAAAGAGGATGCGGAGGACCTGGTGCAGGCGTTCTTCGCGCGGTTTCTGGCGAAGAATCATCTCACGGGCCTGAACGCCGAGCGCGGACGGTTCCGCGCGTTCCTGCTGGCGTCGTTGAAACATTTTCTCGCCAACGAATGGGACAAGGTGCAGGCGCAAAAACGCGGCGGCGGCGTGGCACCGCTGTCGCTCGACTGGCAGACGGCGGATACGAAGTTTCAGGTCGCGGCGACGAACGAGCCGAGTCCGGACAAGGCGTTCGACCGCGAATGGGCGCTGGTCTTGCTGGCCAAAGTCATCGAGCGGCTGCAACAGGAATCCGCGGCGGACGGCAAGGCGAAGCTGTTCGCGGAGCTGAAAAGTTTTCTTATGGCGGGCAAAAATGAAACGGCGCAAAGCGAAGTGGCGAAGGCTTTAGGCATGGAGGAGGGCGCGGTGCGGGTGGCGGTTCACCGGCTGCGGAAGCGCTACCGGGTATTGCTGCGCGATGAGATTGCGCAGACGCTCGCGGATGAATCGTCGGTGGACGAGGAAATGCGGGCGCTCTTCGGGGCGTTCACGATGTAAAAGATCGGGACGGGTTTGCAAATCCTGGATGGCGGGACGGGCCATGGGGACGCCATGCCCGGCGACACCGCCGGTCGCGGGTGACCAATGGCGCCAGCGCATTTTCTCCGTTGGCGTTTGGTGAAAATTGAATTATTCTGCGTGCATGGAACTCTTCACCAAGATTTTAAAAATCGCCATTGAAGGCGGGGCGTCGGATGTTCACGTGAAAATCGGCACGCCCGTGATTTTCCGCATCAACCGCGAGCTCATCGCCGTCGAATGTCCGTTTCCCACGGCGGAATGGATGAACAAAGTTGTCATGACCATCACGCCCGATCATTTGAAAAAGCGGCTGGAAGAAGATCGCGAGGTGGATTTCTCCTATTTCATTCCCGGGCTCGGGCGGTTTCGCACGAATCTGTTTCAGCAGCGCGGCCAGTGGGCGCTAGCGATGCGGCATGTCAAGACCAACGTGCCCAGCTTCTCGCAACTCGGCCTGCTGGAGCAGATCAAGCAGATCGCCGAATCGCCGCGCGGCATCGTGCTGGTGGCGGGTTCGACGGGTTGCGGGAAATCCACGACGCTCGCGGCGATGCTGGAGCACATCAACGGGAATTTCAAAAAGCATATCATCACGCTCGAAGATCCCATCGAATTTGTGTTCGAGGACAACCAGTGCGTCATCGAGCAGCGCGAAGTCGGCCTCGACACTCAATCTTTTCATCACGCGCTCAAGAACATCCTGCGCCAGGATCCGGACATCATCATGCTGGGTGAAATGCGCGATGCGGTGAGCTTCGCGGCGGCCATGAGCGCGGCGGACACGGGGCATCTGGTCCTGTCCACCTTGCACACCACCACGGCCGCGCAGTCCATCAACCGCATCCTCGACTTCTTCAAGGCGGATGAGCGCGAGCAGGTCCGCCGCCAGCTCGCCGCCACGCTGCGGGGTGTCATCTGCCAGCGCATGGTCACCACGGTGGATAACACCATGACACCCGCACTGGAGATTTTGATCAACTCGCCGCTGGTGAAAAAAATGCTCGAGGAAAACCGGCTGGATAAACTGGCCGCCGCCATCGAAACCAGCGTGGACGACGGCATGCTCACGTTCAACCAGTGCCTGTTCAATCTCGTCAAATCCGGGCGCGTGTCGGAGAAGGAGGCCCTGGCCAAGGCCAGCAATCCGCAGGCGCTGGAGATGAACTTCAAGGGCATCTTCCTCGGCGAAGGCGGGCGGATTGTGAGCTGACCAAGCGGATGACATCACATCCGGCTGCATTTGGATTGACGGCGGTGGCTGCTATCGGGGATTTTGTCGCACTATGGCAAAGATTCAACGCGCACTCATTTCCGTTTCGGACAAAGCCGGGCTGATTCCCTTCGTTCAAATCCTCGCGCAAGCCGGAATTGAAATCATTTCCACCGGCGGCACGGCCAAGGCTCTGCGCGACGCCGGTCTGGCCGTCAAAGACATCAGCGAACATACCGGCTTCCCCGAGATGCTCGACGGCCGCGTCAAGACGCTGCATCCGAAAGTTCATGGCGGGCTGCTCTTCATCCGTGGCAACGCGACCCACGAAGCATCGGTGAAGGCCCATGACATTTCACCGATTGACCTGGTGGTCGTGAATCTTTATCCGTTCGAGGCCACGGTCGCCAAGCCGGGTGTCAGCCTGCACGACGCGATTGAGAACATTGACATCGGCGGGCCTTCGATGCTCCGCAGCGCGGCGAAAAACCACGACAGCGTCACCGTCATCGTTGACCCGGCGGACTACGCGGAAGTGGCAAGGCAGATTACGGATAGCGGGAATACGACTTTGGAATTGCGCCGGACGTTGTGCGCGAAAGTCTATGCGCGCACCGCTGCTTACGACGCCGCGATTGCCGCGCATCTGCAAAAGGAATTCGCCGCCGACAAGAATTCGCTGCCGCAAGTGCTGACCCTTTCCGCGCCGCTGGCGCAGCCGTTGCGCTATGGCGAAAATCCGCACCAGACGGCGGCGCTCTACGGCAAGTTCCACGAATTTTTCAAGCAGCTCCACGGCAAGGAACTTTCCTACAACAATATTCTGGATCTCACCGCCGCCGCCGCGCTCATTGCTGAATTTCGCGAGGATGCGCCGACGCTGGCGATTCTCAAGCACACGAATCCGTGCGGCGTGGGGCAGGGCGTCACACTGCGCGAGGCGTGGGAGAAAGCGTTTGCCACCGACAAACAAGCGCCGTTCGGCGGCATCATCGCCGTCAACCAGCCGCTGGACGGCGCGTGCGCGGAGGCGATTGCGGAGATATTCAGCGAAGTCATCGTCGCGCCGGAATTCACACCGGAGGCGCTGGCGGTGTTGCAGCAGAAGAAAAATCTCAGGCTGCTGCAAATCGTGAAAAGCCCTCTGTCGGCGCAGCCGTGGGACGTGCGCAGTGTCGGGGCAGATTCGTTCCTGTTGCAACAGCGGGATTTGAAAATGACCACGGCGGCGGATTTGAAAATCGTCACCAAGCGGGCGCCGACGGTGCAGGAATTGACGGCGATGCTGTTCGGTTGGCGCGTGGTGAAGCACCTGAAATCAAACGCGATTCTGTATGTCGCCGACAACCGCACACTCGGCACCGGCGCGGGCCAGATGAGCCGCGTGGATTCCAGCCGGATCGCGGTTTGGAAGGCCGGCGAGGCGAAGCTGCCGCTCGACGGCAGCGTGGTTTGCAGCGACGCCTTTTTTCCTTTCCCCGACGGCCTGCTGGCGGCGGCGGACGCAGGCGCGACGGCGGCGATCCAGCCCGGCGGTTCGGTGCGCGATGCGGAAGTCATCGCCGCGGCGGACGCGCGCGGCATGGCGATGGCGTTCACCGGCGCGCGGCATTTCCGGCACTAACGGATCAGCCAGTAGAGCAAAATGAACTGGCCAAGGGTGACCAGAGCGAGCAGTGTCCACACAAAACCTTCGCGGACGCGCAGGCTGCCCTGGGCGGCGGCGGCGAGCCAGAACTGAAGCTTCACGGAACCGACCGTGATGGTGTCGCCGTTGCGGAGCGTGGTGTTGTGAACCGGGTCGCCGTTGACGGTCACAAGGGCGTCGGGCGCCGTGGCCAGATTGAAGCCGGATTGCGGTTGAAATTCAAGGGTGAGATGCTGATCCCAGACGCCGTCGTCTTCCAGTTGCAATTCATTCCCCGGCGCACGTCCGACACGGAAAGGAAAATGGCGAGCAACCGTGTGGGTGCCCGCCTTCTTTCCCGTAAGAATGTTGAGTTGAATCATTACCAAATTTTACGCGCCACAACGATCTGGTCGCCGGGGTAAATATGTGGGTCCTTGGATGCATCTTGCTGCGCCTCGTCACAGTCCACCTTGATCCGCTGGCCGTTGGCGCGGATGAGTGTGACATTGCCATGGTTGGCAAAATCAGTGAAGTCGCCGGCGGAGGCGATGGCCTTGGTGACGGTGGTTTCGCCGACGTAAAGCTGGCGGCCGGCACCTTTGACTTCGCCGCGCACATAATAAACCAGGTCGCCGGGCTTCACCGTCACGGTGAGACGGACAAAATACTTGGGAACGTAAGCGTCGTGGATTTCACTCTGCAGTTCGCCAGCGGTTTTGCCAACGGCATGAACCGAGCCGATGAGTGACAGGGTGATGTCCCCATCTTCCTTGATGATTTCCTCATGCGGGGGAATCTGATCCGGGGTGCCGGAAAACATGATGCTCACCGTCTCCCCGACGTGAAAGCGGGCAACTTCGGCGCGGTGTTCCTTGCTGACTACCGGCGTCGGCGCCGTTTGGGGCGGCGTGGCACAACCATTAAGCATCCAAACTGCCAGAAACAGGCAAATAACAAAAGGTCCTGGAACAAATCGTTTCATGTGGGTCATCGTTGTAAAATGAGGGGGCGGAATCAGTATTTTTGTTTGATCCCGATGTTGTCGGAATTCCCCGGCTCGTCGGGGTTTTTTGGCGCGGCAGCTTCCTGATTCTTGGCGTTGCCGGAATAATAGTAATCGTGGTAATAGCCGCTGTAGTAATAATAGCTTTCGTCCTGCGACATATTGATGTTGTTCAGCACAATGCCGAGGAAGGTCCCGCCGACCTTTTCAATCACCTGCTTGGCGCGGAGGTTCATCGGTTGCGGATAGCGGCGATACTGGATGACCTGAACGACCATGTCCATTTCGCTGGCCAGAACCGAGGCGTCGCTCACGCCCAAAATCGGGGGTGAATCAAAGAAGATGAAGTCATAGCGATGCTTCAGTTCGGCGACCATTTCTTTCATCGCCGCCGAGTTCAAAATGCTCATGGAACTGCTCGGCAATTTGCCGCTGGCCATGAAGTTGAGCGTCGCCACGCCGGTGGTCTGAATGACTTCCTCGAGCGTGTTTTGCTTGAGCAGGTAATTCGTGAGGCCGACATCGTTGGTGACGTGCAGGAGTTTGTGCAGCGTGGGGCGGCGCAAATCGGAATCCACCACCAGCACGCGCTGGCCGGCCTGGGCGAACACCGTCGCAAGGTTCAACGTGGTGGTGGACTTGCCCTCGCCCGCGCCCGCGCTGACTACCACGATGGTGGTGAGCTTGTCATCTTTGCGAGCAAAAAGAATGTTGGTGCGCAGGACGCGGTAGGCTTCCGCATACCGGCTTTCGGGTCCTTCGTCGGTTAGATAGCCGACATTTTGCGGGATGACGCCCAGCACCGGTGCCTGGAAGGCACGTTCCACATCATCAATCGTCTTGACGCTGGTGTCGAGATACTCGATGAAGAAGGCGAGGCCGACACCGACGATGATGCCGAAAATAAGACCCAGGGTGATGTTGAGCGGCTTGTTGGGGCGGACGGGGGTTTTACCGGGCTCGGCAACGACAGTTTGTTCCACCACGGAAGTTCTGGGGATGGCCAGATTAATTTTTTCCATTTCAATCTTGGCGCCCAGCAGCTTGTAAGTTTCTTCCTTGTTCGCCAGATTGCGCTTTTCCTGCCAGTAAGGCTGGCCCCGGACGGCTTCCTCCTGATCTTTCTTGGTCGCCAGTTCCACTTCTTTAACGAGGGTATCGAGGGCGGCTTTCTCGGTGTTCAATTTGTTTTCCATCCCGATCATGATGCCGGTGATGCGATCGTCAATCTGCTTGTTCACCTCGTTTATCATGGATTGAATGCGGATGACATCCGGGTTCTCCAAGGATAAATCATTCGTCTTGGTGACAAACTGCTGTTGCGATTCGTGCAATTTGTCGAGCAGGCCGGACAGTGTGCCATCGGGATTGACGGCCGGCAGAACGTCTCTCAGTTTGGCCGGATCCAGGGCTTTGAGCTGGTTCAGCTCCTCCTGAAGCCGGTTGTATTTGGTCTGCCCCTCCATCATCATGTCATGATATTGGCGCAGTTGTTCCTGGGTCAGGGTGGGGGTCGGGACAAGGGATTGCGGATCCGTGTCGACGATGGCGAGGTCTTTGCGGAGCTTGTCCACATTGGAGCGGATGGCTTGGATTTGCTCATGCTCCGATTTGTATTGGTCCTCCAATACCTTGATGCCGCCCAGCGTCCGCAGCGTGTGTCGCTCAACCCGGTAGTCATGATAGGCCTTGGCGATGGCATTGGCCAGGGAGGCTGCTTCGTTTTTGTCCGCGCTGTAAACCGTGATTCCGATCAGTGTGGTGTTACGAACCGGACTCAACCCCATCTGATTTTTCAAAAACTCAACTGTTTCGGAGGTTTTAAATGTGTCCACGCCATATTTCTTGCCCCAAAGCTCATTCAAATGCAGGGACTCCACCACTTTGCCAAGCACGGTCGGGCCTTGCAGAATTTCAAGCTGGGTTTGTAGAAAATAAGGGTTGTAGCCGGATGAAGTGCCTCCCGGACCGCCCATGGGGTCGACATCAAGGGTCGTATCTTCTTCGATATTAATTTGAGCGGTGCTCGAATAGGAAACCGGCAGGATGAAAGTGACCGCGGTCGCAATGATGGCCGTGATCAAGAAAACCGTGATAATGATCGCTTTGCGGATGCGGATGATGCGCCAATAGTCCAGAAAGTGCAGTCTGGCTTCCTGGGGCGGTTGATTTTGGGGCGAATCCATAAGTGTAAAAAATAAAGGGGAGCCTGTGCTAAGACCCGGCTCCCGGCTGAATGTTCAAAATGTCCTGTTCAATACTGTGATTAATAAGTGGCTGTCACCCCGGCATAAACTTCATTGCGGGTATAACCACGGCCAGGAATCTTGGAGACGAGGTTGTCAAAATTATCCCCGATATCAGCTGAAAAATGCCGGTTGAAAGCATAGGAAAAATTCAAGCCGACGCTGTAAAGATCGTCCACGTCGCCGTCGTATTGTCCGCCATTGAAAGATGAAAACTGCATCTGCCCGATGAGTGAACCCTTGAGTTTGGGCGTGATCTGGTGGTTGATGGAGCCATAGACCACGGAACTTTGCTGCGACGTGGTGATGCTGCCATTCTGATTATTTATCGCAATCTCATCCGTTGCGTTCATCGCTTCGGTAAAGCCGATTTCAGCAAAACATCCGGGGTTGTAGGTGTAGGTCAGGGACACGTTGCCATACGGATTCCACGAAGTCGGGTTCTGCGGATCGTTGTAATAATCGGAATACTGGGCACCAAACCGACCGGAAACAACCAAATCGGGGAGAAAACTATGCGTCGTCCCAAGATAAATAGCTTGGGAACGGCTGTTGCGTGAGTCGCTATAGTAGAAGTAACCGGGCGGAGGAACGGCCGCCGTGCTCGTTATGGGCACTTGGCCAACCGGCTCATCTCCGGTGTAATTCACCTGGGCGAATTGGTAGCCGAAGTAAAACATGGTGGTCGGGGTTTGCGTCCACTGAAAATCAAGCCCGATGGTGTTGGCGATCCGGTTAAGTTCGCCGGCCAAACTGGCACCTTTGGTGGCAAGATTCGCTTGGGTGGTGCCGCTGTTTTGGTAATCGTAAAAGCCGCTCTGATAATGCAACGCGGTGCTGAATTGCCGCGTCCAATCCGTGTGCAGCGAGATGGTGCCGTCATTGGCCAAATAACTCTGGGTGGTGCGGGTTGGCAGTGATACGGGACCACCGGAGGTTAACTGGGGGTCTTGCGCAATTAAAAATGTGTCATCCACCCGTGCCTGCCAGCGCTCTGTGAACGCATGATCCAGCCATAAATCCGTCCGGAAGGTCTGGTCAACCGGGTTTTGGTTGTCGTTGGCCCGTTGTTGGTAATAATAAAGTCCGTAGATGAAACGCATCCCAAATTCCGTCTGCTGCATCGGAACATTGATGCTGACCTGGGGGCTGACTTCAAAACCACCGCTGCCGTTCGCCGACGCCGAGGTGGTGTAGTTGTTGTCGTAAAAGCCACGCAGTGTCCCGGAAAGGCTCCACATTCTGGTGGCGTCCACTTGATCGGGAGCATAAGCCGCCTGCAAGGCTGCCGTTCCGGCAGCTACAAGCCCCACAGAGAAAAATAATTTCTTCATAACAAGTTTGGACTACATTTTGACTGACAGCACCCCTTTCCATTCAAAGAAAAAGTGCGAACATCTGATGCATCCACAAACTATCAGCCGGACAAGCCCGCCGTCAAAACAAATTTCGGCAATCGACCAGTCGAAAACTGCTGTCATTGACCCGCTTTTGTCTCAATGTCCAGACGCTTCCTTTTCAATTCTTTTCGGAGCGACTTCAGGGGCAGGGTATTGATCACACCGGCCTTTTCCAGCCAGCCTTTGCGGGCGATCCCCGCACCCAGCCGCAGAAAACCCGCATGTTCATTGCGGTGCGCGTCGGGATTGATGACGCATTTCACGCCTTTGCTTTTCGCGTATGGCCAGTGCCGCCAGTCCAAATCAAACCGGTGCGGGTTGCAATTCAGCTCAATCCAGGTTCCCGTTGCGGCGCACGCATCGATCACCGCCGGCACATTCACCGGATACGCCTCCCGCTCCAACAGCAACCGTCCCGTCAGGTGTCCTATTATGTGGACGAACGGATTCTCCACCGCGCGAAGAATTCTTTTCGTGTTCTCCGCCTCGCTGCTCGACGGCACATGCAGGCTGGCGACCACCACGTCCAGTTCCGCCAGCAGCTCGTCTTCGCAATCCAGCCGTTCCTTCAAAATGTCCACTTCGCTGCCTGTCAACAACCGGAAGTCGCTGCCACGTTCCGCAAGCTTCTCGTTCAACTTTTTGATTTCCACAATCTGTTCGCGCAGTCGTTTCGCATCCAGGCCGTTTGCTTGATAAGAAGCCTTTGAATGATCCGTGACCGCCCAGTATTCAAGCCCGAGCTCCTCCATGTAATCGGCGATTTCTTCCAGCGTGTTGTGGCCGTCGCTCCAGTTGGAGTGATTGTGCAGCGCGCCTTTCAACTCCGTCCACTCGATCAGTCGCGGCAGATTGTTTTTCTCCGCCGCTGAAAATTCGCCATGATCCTCGCGCAGTTCCGGCGGCACAAACTCCATGTCCAGTTTCTGGAAAATCTCCGCCTCGTCCTGGCACGGCACGAGCAGTTTCGGGTCGCGGGTTTCCTCCTTTGATTTGAACAGTCCGTATTCATTCAGCCGCAATCCCCGCTGGATCGCCCGCTGCCGCATCACGATGTTGTGCTCCTTGCTGCCGGTGAAATACGCCAGCGCGAACGGAAATTCCGCGTCGCTCACCACGCGCAGGTCGCACTGGATGCCGCCCTCCAAAATCACGCTCGCCTTTGTCTCCCCCTTGACGATGACCTTGATGATGCCGGGCAGTGATGTGAAATATTCAATGACATCAACGGGTTTCTTCGATGACGCCAGCAAGTCAATGTCGCCGCAAATCTCTTTGAACCGGCGCAAACTGCCTGCCGTGCTGCACCGGATCACGTCGGGATGCTCGCGCAAATCGTCCAACAGCGGTTCCGCCGCCCGCAGGGCATCGGCCAACAGATGCTTGCTGGCGTAGGTGCGCTTGCGCTCGATGCCCTCCAGAATATTCGCCTGCGTCTTCTCGCCGAAACCGTCCAGCTCCGCGACCTGGCCGGCTTGGCAGGCGGCTTGGAGTTTCTCAATGGAATCAATGCCCAGCTGCTTGTTCATCGCCTGGATTTTTTTCGGGCCCAGGCCGGAAATTCCCAGCATCTCAATCAAGCCCGGCGGAATCGAAGCCTTTAATTCGTCGTAGTATTTCAATTTGCCGGTTTCGACCAGCTCGGTGATTTTTTGTTCCAGTGCCGCGCCGATGCCCTTGATTTCACCCAGCCGTTTTTCCGCGACGAGCGTGGCCAGTGGTTCGTTGAGACCTTCAATCGTTCGCGCCCCGTTCGTGTAGGCCCGCGTCTTGAAGGGGTTTTCGCCCTTCAGTTCCAGCAGCACGCCGATTTCGACGAGAATCTCCGCGACTTTGTCTTTGTCCATGCGCCCAATATAAATTCAAATGGCCGCGTTCAAAGTTCAAAGTTGTTTCCGCCCGGCGTAATCTTAATCTTCCCGCAGCAATGAATGACCTCATCATCCGGCCTTTGCAAAATGCGGTGGAAGCCCGCGGCTGCGCCGGCTTCATGGCCGCGTCCGAACCGTGGCTCGCGCTTGGCATCACGGCGGAGCAGGCGTTTCAGCGGTTGACCGACCCGACGCGCGAAGCGCATGTTGCGACGGCCGATCAGCAAATCGTCGGCGTGCTCATTCTGCACTGCGACGGTCCGCTCAACGGCTACATCCAGACCATCGCCATGCATCCTGACTGGCGCGGACGCGGGCTGGGGGCGCGGTTGATGCGATTCGCCGAGGAGCGGATTTTCCGCCAAAGCCCGAACGTCTTCCTCTGCGTCTCCTCGTTCAACCACCGCGCGCAACAGTTTTACGAACGGCTCGGCTACCGGCGCGTCGGCGAGCTGCCGGATTTTCTCGTGTCGGGACAGGCGGAAATTATTATGCGCAAAACCCGCGGTCCGCTGCTCGCGTTCACGCCTGAAAAATGAAGGGATGCTGCTTTGTAGTTTTGCTGCCCGGAGTTTCGATTTATCCTGCGCCGATGATAAAGTTTAAAAAAGTTCCGGTCGCCCTGACCATCGCCGGCTCCGACAGCGGCGGCGGCGCCGGCATCCAGGCCGATTTGAAAACCTTCGCCGCGCTCGGGGTCCATGGCACAAGCGCGATCGCCTGTCTGACGGCGCAAAATCCCCGTCGCGTGCTTGGTGTGGAACCCTGCTCGCCAAAAATGCTTTGGCAGCAAATGGAAGCCGTGTTTGCGGAGCTTCCGCCGGTGGCTGTGAAAACCGGAATGTTGTTTTCGGCAGCCAATATTGCGGTCGTGGCCAAGTTCTTCCGCGCTCCGCACTCCGCACTCCGCGCTCCACAATTGGTCGTGGATCCGGTGATGGTTTCGACCAGCGGCGCGCGACTGTTGCAGCCGTCGGCGGAAAAAATCCTGAAGGAAAAATTGCTGCCGCTCGCCCGGCTCGTCACGCCGAACCTGGACGAGGCGGAAATCCTGGCGGGAACAAAGATCGCCACGCCGGAAAAAATGCGCGCGGCCGCGCGCGACATCCATACACGTTTCGGCTGCGCGGTGCTGCTGAAAGGCGGCCACCTGAAAAATTCCCGCGAGGCGATTGATGTGTTTTATGATGGCGAAACGGAACTGCTCCTGTCGGCGCCGTTCGTGAAAGGCGTTTCCACCCATGGCACCGGCTGCACCTATTCCGCCGCGATTTGCGCGGCGCTCGCCTTGGGCCACGATCTGCCGCACGCGGTGGAGATCGGGAAGAATTTCATCACGGCGGCGATCGCCGGCAGCCATCGTATCGGAAACCATTTTACGCTGGGAATTTTACCGTTCAAAAATTCGGGCGGCGGAGGCGGAAGAACTGGTTTGCATTCGTCATCGTCAGCCAAATGCGGTTGTTGTTGTTCGTAACGGCGGGTGCCGGCAGGTTGTTCGTGATCCAGTTCGGCGAAATCAGATTCGTTGCGGATTCAACGAGAAAGCCCGCCGGGTAAACCGGCCAGATCAGGGCGGTATTCGTCCCGACTCGGTTGATGGTTAACGAGTCTGAGAAAAATTCAAACGCGAGCGCGTAGGCTTCGCTCGTGGTGACGGTGGCGCCGCCGGCTTTCCAGACCTGCAAATCATAGCGGCCTTGCCCGAGATTGGTCCGGTAGATGTGCTCGACGTTGTCCACGAGGCTGGTGCTGCACGCGACGAGGTTGCTGTTGGCGCAGTTGTAAAGAAAGAGATTCAGATTGTTGATGTTGGTTTT
>Ga0114951_10001422_pt1 | contig 29619 bp, 28 predicted proteins | sample AM7aDNAmetaG_FD_88677 | JGI IMG/M metagenome (GOLD analysis project Ga0114951, IMG submission 88677) | Freshwater microbial communities from Finland to study Microbial Dark Matter (Phase II) - AM7a DNA metaG | ecosystem: Environmental > Aquatic > Freshwater > Lake | place: Finland: Lake Alinen... | reverse complement strand
CGTCAGTGTTGCTTTCACTCTTTTGGAGGAAACCTAAAAACTTCTTTGCCGAACTTGGAGCTCTCGTCAATCCTGTTGCAATGGCTTGAAATATGGGGGCCAAGAGAGGGTGTGAGCGGTTACCACAAAAAAGCCCCCATTTGAGGGCTTTTTTGCATTTTATTTATTTGTTGCTCGCACCCGTCTTCTCTTCTAGTCCCTAGTCCCTAAAAACTAGTCCCTTGCTCTTAAATCTTCGTCTTATTGAACAAAAGATACAAGACCGTGAAGAAGAGAACGGCGATAATGAGTATCGCGACCCAACCCCAAGGAACGTTCTGAAGAGAGAAGAGTGAAGCGGCAGTCATGGCCGTGGCAGCCGGAGCAAGAGTGACGACCGGAGTAATCTGTGTTGCAGTACCAGCAGCATTGGCAACCGGAGCTGAAACAGTCTTGACCGTGGCGGCTTTGGCAACAGCCTTGTAAGACGAGGTGACGGTCAGCGTATTGCTACAAGCTCTGACACCCGTCTTACCATCCGCGGACATGACCGTGACAATGGCGCTCTTGGTACCAGCAGTAGCATAGTATTTGATGATCGTGCTTTGAGTGCCGGTCAAACCTTCGGAGCCAGTCCAAGAATATGTGTAAGGACCGACGCCGCCCTTGACCTCAACGTTCCAGGTGATCGGCTGATCGACCTTAGAATTGGCCGGATCGGCATAGCAACCGATATCTAGGCCGCTGTTGTTGTTGGAAGCAATAACGTAATTTTGCTGAACGACCGGCTGATAGGTCTGTTGATAGACAGTCGGCTGATAGATGACGTAATTCGGCAAGGAAACATTGACCGTATTGGAACAGCTCTGGGTCAAAGTCTGGCCGTTCGAATTGACCGTGACGGAAGCATACTTCTGGCCGGCCGTGGAATAGTTGACGTTAATCGTCTGGCCGTATCCGGAAATGCCATCAGAACCGGACCAGGAATAATTGTAATAACCGTTGCCGCCTGAAACATAGGCCGTCCAAGTGACTGAGCCGTTGGAGCTGTAGGTGGTATTGGCGCTACAAGAAACCGAAAGCGTCTGATAATAGACAGGCGTCGAATAAACCGGCTGAGAATAGATCACAGGCTGGTTTACGTAGACAACCGGATTGGGTTGGGCATAGACGACCGTCGGAGTGACATAGACTGGAGATGGAGCAACATAAGTAGTGCGGCTATAACTATACTGGCCCGAAAGATTCGAACCATAAGAGTTGTCGTAATATCCGTAGTTAGCCGAGGCAGATTGTGGCATTGCGCTGAGCAGGCCAAAAACCAGCACAATCGCCATGGCTATACCGATATATTTCTGATTGATTGATTTGATCATATTGTCAGCGCATTTGTTGAATATTTGGCCCAAACTGGCCGCAAACCAACATCTGCACGGTTAATTGAGTAACAGCGCTATTGTATACTAGTTATGAAGAAAAGTCAAGGGCTGGTTAGATTATTTCTATCACTTCTTCTGGACATCCCTTGCCGCTCTCCTATATGAACAGTAATCGCAAGCATCACCCGGAGCCGGCGGTTTCTCGGCCATCAGACACTTTTTGAGTTCGACAAGAGCGCCATCGATCCAGGAATCGTGACCGGTGTAGGCGATGAGGTCGATGTCGAATTCAAGCTTGGCGTCGAAGGCTTCCCTGTCGGTCTTGCCGTTGCAGTAGACGAAATAGCCGGTTTGAGAGACCTTGAATTCATTCTGGCGAAAAAGCCATTGGTAGATCTCCATCTGGCGTTTGTAGCCGATCTGCCATTCTTTGTCGAGAGAGACTTTTTCTTCTTTGCTGGTTGATTTGTAGTCAACGATGATCAGTTCCTCGGTCTTATTATCCAGCCAGACGTCATCTATCGCGCCGGTAATAAGCAAATTGGTCGGCTCATGAATATGTCGAATGCCTTTGAAATTGCTGCGCCAAATATCGAGATCTTCATGGGAAAAAGGAATCACGTCTTTGAGTCCATAACCATTCATCAGAGGATGCGGACGCTTCTTGGCCCGATGGATATCGAACTCTTTTTTGAGCAGAGTGTCGACGGCGCTATTCAAGGCAAAAGGAAAACCTGGTGGTCGACCAACGCCCAATCGAGCATCCAAATAGAAACACATCGGACAATTCAAAAAGAGATCGATCTTGGAACGACTGATTCTATAAGGCTCATCACTTTTGGGATCGAAAATGTTTTTGGTCCGGCGGGAATTGTAATATTCTGACATGAAGCAATCATATCATAACGAACTAAGAGGTGCAGTTATAGTTTTTCGCTTCCAAAGCTTTCCTCTTGGCCTCATTCTGGGCCATGCGGTTTTCGTATTGCTTTTTTATTGCTTTGAGACGGATCAACCCTGCCGCTGAGGCGGCATTATTTTTATTGGCCATAAATTGAATCGGCAAAGGCACGGTAGGATATTTCGTTCCATCAACTGACACCGAACCGACCAGCCAAGGATCTTCTTTGTCGGTATCTTTGTCTTTTGTCTTGATAGCCCAGCGAACTGGACCAGGGATTTTTTCTGTTCCATCAATAACTTTTCCATTGGCATCTACATCCAAATCGATGGACATTGTCATATACATGCCACGAGACTCAAGATCCGGATAATCCGTATGCAAGGCTTCAGGCGTAATAGCAACCAATTTGTTGGCCATTTTGTCGGCCAACGATAGAGAATTGAAAACTAACTTGATTATAAAAGTATTAGGAACCGGCTCATTGGCATCTTTGAAGCCTTGAAGTTTTTTGCTAATGTCATCATTGGTGCTTTTGAGCTCCTTGACCAAAGATTCTAATGAATCATTCGTAATCAGGAATTTTGATCCGCTCTGTTTGCTGCCAGTACTAATACCGGTTTCCGCAGAAACAACAGTCGCCTTATTCTTCAAACACTTTATAGACACATTATCGACGAAGGGATAACTTTCAGCAGAATCATAACCTCCAGGAATGATGGCGACTTTGACATGATTTAATTTATCCTTTTGATTTGCAGCATCCAAGACTTTTTGAACATCGGCAATCATCGTGTCGATAGCAGCAATGCTCATCACATCATCTTCCGACTGCTCTTTGTAATAAGTGGCCTGGACACGACCTTTCAAACAGAGAGCGTCCTTGGTTAACTTTTCGTTGTATTTGGTAGCAGAACCTTCGAAATATCTGGTTAGGAAATCACTACTTTGGCAAGAAATGGAACCGGTGGTGGTTTGGTTTGATTCGATGGCATTTATCGAAACCAAGGGAAAACTGTTTTCAACTGGCGTTATTTTGACCGTTGAACCGATTTTATAAGCCAGAGCCAGCTGGTCACTGCTGTTTATATTAAGACCATTGCCAAGTACAAAAACCATCACCAGCAGAGCCGAACTTAGGATGAGTGACGCCTCGAGCCATTTATTGTTTGGCATAATATTGGGAAAATCTTGCGGATTAATGACACAATTGTAACATGAATTTATAAAGAAGATTATTAATCGGTGAATAAGATATTTTCGTAAACCCTCACATCATCCCTCACTCGCTCGTTCAAGATGATGTGAGGGGTTACGAAAACCTTGACAAATACAATTGTTGGGTGTATAATTGTAAAAGAATGAAAACAAGTGAAGTGATTTTCCCCTTGATTTGGTGGATCTTGGGAAACGCCTTCAGATATATTGAAAACCACCTTTCAGCGATTTTTGCCATTTTAGTTTTGGTTTCAGTCATCGGAACGCTCGTCTATTGGACGAACAAAATAACCCGATACAAACCGAACTAAAAAGCATTGAAATCGACACGGATCATTCAGACCCGGAAGAGACAAGTGTCTCCTCCGGGTTTTTTATTGCCCGTCTAATTGTTCTAATTGGCGCTTGCTCGAAAATTGGCCAAAATGCCATAGACAACTTCCATGACGGCTTTGAGATCGGCGGTATGCTGATCATCATATTTTTTGATAAGAGAAGCGTCGTCGACATAGAGGCCGGCGCCGTTGGCGCCATGGTCCAAGAAAGCGAGGCTATAGCAGAGGCCGACTCCTTTTACTTGGTCGTAAATGATCTCGTTGTAAACGTTACCAGCAGCGGCGTCATTTGATTGTTTGACGGAATATTTCTGATTGTTGACTGTCAAATCGGTCTCAATTTCTTCTCCATTGTCACCCGATTGGAAAATAGCACAAGAAGAGCTAGCGGTAATGGTAATCTTGGCATCATCCTGGAGCGGCCAATGGAAATACTTGGTCTTGGGAAAAGCTAGGATCACCGAATTGCTGCCGCCATTTACAATAAGGTCAGCGGGATATTTTATTGAGAGTCCCAATTCGTCGCTCTTGTAAGATTTCCAAGCGGAAACATCAATTGTTGAAGTTATAGAAGCTTCGGTTGAACTAGCTTGAATATTCCCAGCGTCAGTTGAACTAGCCGAATTATTGGGTGAATCCAAGGGTGTGAATTGCAGAGAATTCTTGTCACTGAGATAAGTGTAAGAATAAAAGCCGACGAAACCGAAAGCGGCGAGAACGATCAGGATGAGGATGGAGAGGAAGAAGGTTTTCATGTGGAGTAGTATTACATGTTTGTCATTCCCGCGAAAGCGTCTAGTAGGTCATTTTGCTAAATGAGGAATCCAGGATGTCACCAATGACAAAATCCAAATGACAAATTTCCAATCAAATCCAAAGCTCAAATGTCAAAATTTGGATTTTGGGCTTTGACATTGATTTGTCATTGGAAATTTGTCATTTGTCATTCAACTATGGATTCCCGCCTTCGCAGGAATGACAAACTCAAGATCTTCTGCGATTCCCTAAAACCTAACACCTAAAACCTACAACCTTGTGTTTAATACCCCATCTCCTGTCCGCCTCCTGTCGGCATTGATTCCTTCTTTTCTTCCGGCTCATCGGCAATAGCGGCTTCGGTGGTAAGAAGGATGGCGGCGGCGGAGCAGGCATTCTCGACACCGAGACGGGTGACTTTGACCGGATCAACGATACCGGCGGCGATCATGTCCAAGACAATTTCATCCTTAAGAGCATCATAACCAATATTGCCTTTGCCGTTTTTGATCTTATCAACTATAACTGAACCGTCTTCTTTACCGGCATTGATGGCGATCTGTTTGGTTGGCGCCGAAAGAGCCTTGATGACGATCCTGTAACCCATTTCCCTTTCCTTGGTGATCAACTTCTTGGACAAGAGAGTCTTTTCCAATTCATTGCCGGCTCTGACCAAAGCTGAACCGCCGCCAGCGACGATTCCCTCCTCAATAGCGGCTTTGGTAGCGTTCACGGCGTCTTCGATTTTCAATTTCAAATATTTCATCTCGGTCTCGGTAGCGGCTCCGACGCGGATGACGGCCACGCCACCGGAAAGCTTGGCGATGCGTTCTTCAAGTTTCTCGATATCGTATTTCGAATCGAGATTTTCGCATTGTTTCTTGAGCTGACTCACCCTTGATTCAATGTCGCTCTTCTTACCCTTGCCGCCGACGATGATCGTATTGTCCTTGGTGGCAATGACCTTGCGGGCCTTGCCCAAAACATTGAGGCCGACTTTTTCAAACTTCAAACCGACTTCTTCGGTTATGACAGTGGCGCCAACTGTTACTGCGATATCCTGGAGCAGATCCTTCTTGCGATCGCCGTAGCCAGGCGCTTTTACCGCGAGCACATTAAAGGTGCCGCGCAACTTATTGACCACGAAGGTAGCAAGAGCTTCACCATCGACATCGTCAGCAATAATAACCAAGTCTTTTTTGCCGCTTTGGGCCAGCTGTTCAAGAATCGGCAGAATTTCCTTAACGGTTGAAATTTTCTTGTCGGTTATTAGAATAGCCGGATCATTGAACTCCGCTTCCATTCTCTCGGCGTTGGTGATCATGTACGCGGAAACGTAACCCTTATCAAATTCGATTCCTTCAACAATTTCCGATTCAAGTGAAGTCGACTGTGACTCTTCAACAGTCACAACTCCGTCTTTACCGACTTTCTTAATGGTATCGGCAATGATCGCTCCCAATTCCGGAGATTCAGATGAAATGGTGGCAACCTGCTTGATCTCTTCGTCGCTCTTAATAGGAGTGGCGATCTTCTTCAAATACGCCACAGCATCTTTCGAAGCCTCTTCAATGCCAAATCGGAGACCCATAGCATTGACGCCCATGGTCGTCTCGCGCATTCCTTCGTTCACTATTGCTTGAATGAGAATCGTGGCCGTGGTTGTTCCGTCTCCGGCGACATCATTGGTCTTCGAGGCGACTTCTTTGGCGATCTCAGCGCCCATGTTCTCGAACTTGTCTTTCAACGTTATTTCCTTGGCAATGGAGACTCCATCGTTGGTAATGGTTGGTGAACCGTAGCCTTTGTCGAGGACGACATTGCGACCCCGTGGGCCTATTGTGATCTTCACGGCATCAGCCACGACATCAACACCGGTTTTGAGGGCTTTGCGAGCGGCTTCGTTGTAGAGAATTTTTTTGCTCATGATAGTTGTTTAAATTAAAATGTAAAAATCAAAATGGAAAATGACAATTCAAAATTTAAAATTCGTGACTTCAATTTTGTATTTTGCACTGTCATTTTCCATTTTGATTTTTAATTTTTTCATTACTTAATAATAGCCAACACCTCGCTCTCCCTGACTATGTAATACTCCTCCTCCCCGACCTTGACCTTATCTCCCCATTGGAAAAGGACGGTGTCACCGACTTTAACGGATAATGGAATAAGTTTGCCATCTTCATAACGTCCGGCTCCGACAGCCACGACTACGCCGCGTTTGCTGCCTTTGTCCTCATTGACGGTTACGGGAATAATGATGCCGGAGGAAGTTTTTTTTTCTTTGCTCTCGGTGTCCTCGGCTATAATGACGCGGTCGTGAAGGGGCTTTATCTTTTTGGATAGATCTTTCATGGTCTTAATGTTAGCTGATAATTCGTCTTCGTATTATAGTCAGGAACGGACAACTAGCAACTTGACAAATATGAAATTAACGGTGATATTTAATAACAATTGCTCTTGACTAAACATAACCGTTGTATATACTTCCGATATGAAAACTATCATCAATATCAAAGCTGACAGAGAAGTCAAGGACGGCGCGATGAGAACGGCTGAGCAGATCGGCCTGCCACTCAGCACCGTCATCAACGCTTTCCTGAAAAAGTTCATCTCTGACCAAAGCATAACTTTCACCGCACCTTCGAAACCTTCAAGCAATCTTAAAAGGATTCTTAAAGCAGCCGAAAAAGATTTGAGGAACGGCAAGAATCTTTCTCCGCTCTTTACGAATATGGAAAAGATGGATCGATATTTGGCCAATTTATAAATAACCGACAAGACATATGAAAAAGATTGTCGGCTTTATTTTGCATAAGAATTTCGAAAAATCATACGCCAAACAAAGCGTCGAGATCAAGAAAGCTTTCCGAGAAAGACGAAATTTGCTTTTGATCGATTCTGACCATCCTTTGCTCAATAACCACTCACTTCATGGAAAATGGAATGGATACAGAAGCATCAACGTAACCGGCGATATTAGAGCCATATTCAAAACTGAAGGATTTTTCGCCATATTCATGGAAATAGGGACTTATGGTCAACTTTACGGCTAAATTTGCATAAAAAAGACAGTGTGGTAGGATGGTACCAATGAAGTCACTCCTTCCTTACGTTCAGATAATCCTGTCCGCTCTTCTGGTCGCCGCGGTCCTCCTCCAGAAAACAGGCGCCCAAGTGGGCGGTGCGTTCGGCGGCGGGGACAATTTCAGCTCGGCTTTCCACACCAGACGCGGAATGGAGAAATGGCTCTTCAGCGCCACCATCGTCATCGCAGTTTTGTTCGCCATCTCGGCTCTTATCAATCTTATCTAAACTAACCAAAGATTCCGGACAGTTCACTCTGCTCGCGCGGAAATCTTCATTTTTTCATACAGTGAACGACATAGCCCCAAACAATGAGTTCCGCTTCAAACGCGGCTCAGCAATACTGGAATATATCCGCCGCTTTTCCGCCACCGAAAGGGTTATCTTCGGAATATTCGTCGTTGCCGCCGGCGTCTCGGCCTTGGCCATGGCCCAAATGATCAACTCCTATTTCATGGTGGAGATCCCAAGCCATGGCGGCGAACTTCGCGAAGGGGTCATCGGTCTGCCGCACAACATCAATCCGATTTTGGCGATCACCGATGTTGATCGCGATATTTCATCCCTGATCTATTCCGGACTGCTCAAATATGACGGCGACAGGCTCGTACCAGACTTGGCCGAATCCTACAAAATCTCGGACGACGGCCTGACCTACGATTTTACCCTGAAACCGGGAGTCACTTTCCAGGACGGTGTCTCCCTGACGGCCGATGACGTCGCCTTCACCATCCAGAAGATTCAGGATCCGACCATTCGCAGTCCTCACCGCGCCGATTGGACCGATGTCACGGTCAGTGTCGTGTCTCCCCTGGAAGTCAAATTCATTTTGAAACAAGCCTACAACCCCTTCCTTTCCAACACGACGATCGGCATCATTCCGAAACACGTCTGGAACGGAATGAACGGCGACCAATTCGCCCTGAATGACCGCAATCTTGAACCGATCGGTAGCGGCCCTTACAAAAAGGCTTCGATAACCCGCGCCGGCGGCGTGCCTTCCGAATACCACCTGACCACTTGGAAGGATTATTATGCGACGATCCCATATCTCTCCAATATCACTTTCGTCTTCTTTGCCGACCAGGAGAAAGTTTTGGCGGCGATGGAAAGCGGCTTGATCTCCAGTCTCAACTCCATCCAACCGGAACAAGCGGCCAAACTGACTGATGCGGGCACCGGAGACCGCAAGATCATCACCGCGACTTTGCCCAGAATATTCGGCGTCTTTTTCAATCAAAACCAGAATCCGGTCTTGGCCGACAAAAACGTCCGTCAGGCTTTGGAAATGACAGTCGATCGCCAAGAGCTAGTCAAGACAGTTCTCACCGGATTTGGTTCGGCCATTAACGGTCCTTTGCCCGCCAACGTTTCGACTTCAGACGCCAATCGATCTGACTTGGCCGGCGCCCAAAATATTCTGGAAAAAAACGGTTGGAAGAAAAACGCGACCAGCGGAATTTATGAGAAGAAAGGCGCCAAGAATACCGTCCAAACATTGGCTTTCGATATTGATACGGCCGACACGCCGGACCTCAAGCAGACGGCCGAAATAGTCAGGGATTCCTGGACGGCCCTCGGCGCCAAAGTCGGAGTCAAAGTTTTTGATTCGTCCGATCTTTACCAGAATGTCATCCGGACCCGCAAATATGACGCCCTACTTTTTGGCGAACTTATCGGCCGGGACAATGACGTCTACGCTTTCTGGCATTCTTCGCAGAGGAATTCCCCGGGCTTGAACGTCGCCATGTATACCAACGGCAGAGCCGACAAGCTTTTGGAGAATATCCGGACGACAAGCGACGAAAAGGTTCGCCGACAAAATTACACTGACCTAAGCGCCATTATCGGAGCCGACATTCCGGCGATCTTCCTTTATTCGCCTGATTTCATTTACGTCATTCCGCAATCACTGAAAGGAGTGAACGTCGAGGGCCTGGCTGTGCCATCAGACCGTTTCGATTCCGTAAAAAACTGGTACATGAACACCGAAAAAGTCTGGAAAATCTTCGCCAATTAGGATTTGATCCGCTTCGTCCGCCCTCTTCATTTCTTGGAAAACAAAAAATCGTCAAAAACAAATCATTAACAACTATCAATTATGAATAACGAACAACCAAAAACCCCAACCAATAGGACTCCCAATCGGTTCAATAATGGTCCGCGGACTTTTAATAATTCCAGGAATCAAAATTTTCGCCCAAGGCCGGCAGTGATGCAAACGCGACTTTTGAATAATTCTATTTCACCGGCGCATTCAACCGCGTCTCCGATTAAAACTGTATCAAATACAACGATTAAACCCCTTGCAAACAGCGCCACCCTACACCCTACACCCTACAACTCTTCGAGCCTGAGGCTCTCAGAGCCGAATGGCCTACAACCTGCCCTCTCCTCACAACCTCATCGTATCGTTCTCGGTAAAGGCGCGCGCAAGCATCCGGAAATGGTCAAACATATTGCCGGAGCTAGGATGAACGTCGTCCGCAAAGAATCAAGAGGTAGCGGCGGCGGACGAAGGAGCGGACCGGCCAAACCTTTTGTCCAGACAAGCGGTGAGGTCATACCGCCTTTGGCGGCTGATTCCGTGAGGATAATACCGCTCGGCGGCGTCGAGGAGATCGGCCGCAATATGACGGCGGTTGAATATGGCAATGACATCATCGTGATCGACATCGGCTTCCAATTCCGTGACGAAAATACCCCGGGCATCGACTACATTCTGCCAAATACGAAATACCTGGAAGAGCGCCGCGAAAAGATCCGAGCAGTATTAGTCACCCATGGCCACCTCGACCATATCGGCGGCATCCCTTATATCATGCCAAGGATCGGAAACCCACCTATCTATACACGCCTTTTGACTTCTGTGCTGATTCTGAAACGCCAAGAAGAATTTCCAAGCGTCGAGAAATTGGACATCAAGGTTGTGGAAAAAGACGAAGCTATCACCATCGGCAAGCTTCGGGTCAAATTCTTCGCCGTCACCCATACCATTCCTGATGCCATGGGAGTGATCATAGAAACCCCATACGGTTCAATAGTCCATACCGGCGACCTCAAACTCGACCACGTCGACGGCATCCCTGTCGCCGAAGAGGAAGCTGAATACGCCCGAGCTTTTCCGGAAACAAAAAATCCCGTGGCCGGAAAAACTCCGACCAACGTCCTGCTCCTCATGGCCGATTCGACCAACGTCGAAAATCCCGGTTTCTCCATTCCTGAAAAAGTCGTCCACAAGAACATCGAGGAAATCATCAAGAATGTCAAAGGCCGCTTGATCATCGCCACCTTTTCTTCCCTGCTCGAACGCCTTCTGAAGATCATCGATTTCGCCGAGAAGTACGGCAAGAAAGTCGTCGTCGAAGGTCGCAGTATGAAGTCCAACCTGGAGATCTGCAAGCATCTAGGGCTTCTCAAGGCCAAGGAAGAGACGATGATCTCAACCGATGATATGGACAATTATCCGCCTGATAGAATTATTATTTTGGCCACTGGCGCCCAGGGCGACGAATTCGCGGCCATGATGCGAATGTCCAACAAGACCCACGCCAAGATCAAGATCACGCCGCGCGACACGATCATGCTTTCCTCCTCGGTCATCCCTGGAAACGAGCGCGCCGTTCAGAAGCTCAAGGATAATCTTTCCCGCCAAGGCGCAAAAATTATTCACTATCGCATAGCCGACGTCCACTCTTCCGGCCACGCCAATCGCGACGAAACCGCCTGGATCCATCGCAAGATCCATCCGAAGTTCTTCATTCCTGTCCACGGCTACCATTACATGCTGCGCGTCCACGGCGACATCGCCAAGGAAGCTAACGGACTCCGAGAGGAAGATGTGGTTATTCCTGACAATAGTTCAATCATTGAAATCCAAAACGGTGGCGCCAAGATCGTGAAGTTGAAGGAAAAGGCCGCTTCCGGTTTGGTCCTCGTTGATGGATTCTCCGTCGGAGACGTCCAAGACGTCGTCATCCGCGACCGCCAAATGCTTGCACAAGACGGCATATTTATCATCTTTGGAATTATCAATATTTCAAACGGCAAGCTTAAGAAGTCACCGGATATTATTTCGCGTGGCTTCGTTTATCTAAGAGAATCGCAGGATTTGTTGCATGAAGTGCGCATCCTGATAAAAGATACGATAGAGAAATCAACAAGAGGCCAAAATCCGATAAATGTGGACTTTGTTAAGGATAATATTACGGATGCGGTGAGCAAATTCTTGCTGACGAAGACGGCGAAGAGACCGATGGTGATACCGGTGATACTGACGATTTAAAAACTACGGCCTTAACCAGTCACTTTGTGGTTTTACAATTAGACGAGCATTATTATATGCCATTTTCAAAGTCAAACATGTCTTGGCCGAATAGATTTCTTGCCCTGAGATTTTACCTATTACCAACGCAAGATCAGGGTTTGGCGATCCCGATGTAAGGCAAAGTGGTAATAGTAATTGAACCTTTCCGTCGTAGTATTGAGGAATTGCAATTTTATAGTTCGTTCTAACTTTTTTGGTCACATCTTCAATGGCTCCCTTTAATTGTCTGCGTAGCTCCGCATCGTCGGCATTTTGTAAATGACTTGGAAACCTGGTCTTGTTATCGGTAATAATATGCTCAATATCCGGAATTATCTTATATTTTGGATTCAATAACAGAAGTTCTGGTTTTTCAAAAAAATTTGCAGTCTCTGGAAGAAATTCACCAAATTTTTCAAGTAATATAGAATCGCTGTGCTTGAAAAAACCCTTGAAATAATATGGTGCAAGCTCCTTCTTGTCTTTCCTAACAGATTTACTTATTTCAAAAAATGCAAAAATATCTTCCTGATTGCTTGTGACCAATCCTGTATTGAAAATGCAAAATTCGTTATTCTTTGTATAAAAGATCTTTGACTCTTCTTTAAGTCTTCGATAAGAATACTCTAGATAATTCTTAAGAATGGCAAATTTCTTTTCAACACTATCAGAGAAATCCCATATCTCACTATCCGCGAGATTTTGAGCAAGAAATTTTATGTTCTCCTCATATGTTGGGAAAAAGGAAAACCTAAACAGAGCTGGTTTATGTTCGTTTAGCATGGGCACAGGATAGCATAAAAATAGAAACCCCCCAATCAAGGGGGGGTTCTTCATATAAACCAAAAAAATTAATATTTGCGTGGATAGACCCACGCGGTCTCATTACCTAAGATACTATCAGATTGACATTAAGAAAGTCAACTATAACAAATCTATCATTGTTCTCTGAATATTATTGGCCTTATCTATAACTTGTCTCCCGTATGCACAAGACGATCCTCCAGTACCAAAATACTTGCATGCAGCCTTTATTTCTCCCGTATAGCTACCGTTCACGGCACCCAAATCAGTCAAGTAAAATGCCGCGGCTACAAACGCATCTTCAGGATTCCACGGATCAGGAGTTGAGATGTTAAGTGCCTGAGCAACACGATTTTTAAATGATGAAGGAGTACCATTATCCCATGTTGAAGGGATAAATTGAGCCGGTCCCATAGCTCCACCAAATCCTCTACCAACATAATATTTTGTTCCATCATGTGTAGCATTGCCAATTGGACAAGAAACTGGCGTTGTTGTCCAATCTCGGCCAAGTGACCTTGTGATACTCAAAAATTGAATTGTATCACTCAATCTACTGCTCGTATCACCCGGTAGCTTTGCATACATAACTCGCTCAAATAGTGTTCCCGTATTCTTCCCAACCCCATTTCCCGTATTAAGATCCGTTACAATACAAGAACCGACATTAGCGCCCAAATTACTCTCCTGGGTGATTATAGCCAAGAGAAAAGCTGGCCTTATGCCTGTCCTTTTTTCTGCCTCAAGAGCATATGCATAGGCATCACCAAATGGTATTTCAATTGCTCCAGCCAACTTAAACAGAGCGGCGCGGATCTGGGCGGCGCGAGCTTGCTTCTGAGCAACAACGGTTGAATAAGCCTTCTCATTGCCTTTGCTGATGGCCAAGAGCTGTTTTTCTTCGACCTGGTTCATCTGGATGTTTTTCTGTTGTTGCTGAATGGCATAGCGGGCATCAGTCTCGGCGTTTTTGCGGGCGTCCAAGGCGTCCTTTTGGGCGGTTGTTGAAGCTTTGTCACTGCGGATCTGTTCGAAGGTCGATTTTAATTCTGTCTGTACAGATTGGAAAGTATCGATATCCTGAAAAAAGGCCGTGAGATCAGTCTGGGACAGGATGAATTCCGGCAAGGAAAGATCGTCGACTTCATTGGTCTTGCGGATAATCTGAGCCAAAGTATCCTTTCCTTGACCGATCCGATTGTCCAAAACTTCTATTTGTCCCTGCTTGACGGAAATGTCATTGCCGAGGCTTTGGATAAGGAGATTTTTGGCTTTTATATTGAGTTGAGCAGTTTTAATTTTGGCATCAAGAACGGCAATGTCTCGAGCCAAAGATGAGCTTTTGTTTTGAGCGGTGGCCAAATCGATGGCGGCCTGCTTCTGCTCGGCCTCAACTTGGGCCAATTCTTGCTGTAATTGGGCGCGCTGTTCAGGCGTGAGATTGGTTTGGGCGTGGACGAAAATCGGTTGGAACAACCAGAAAGTGGCCAATAAAAAAACTGCGTATTTCATGCAGATATTATAGCAGATGTTTCCTTGAGGAGAGACCTCAAGGAGATGTATCTCCTTGAGGTCTCTCCTCAAGGAAACTACCTCTCCGCCAACGTATGCGTCTTCAGCCCCTCGGCGTAGATCTGCTCGATCTGGGCATTAGACAAAGTATTATTATAAATTACTAGATTATCCATCCTTCCAATAAAATGTGCTCCGATACCGGAATAACCGCTGACATAAATATTTTTAACAATCCAACCTACACTTATTCCGCCCAAAGGAGAACATCCGAGAAATGACCCGTAAGGTTTCCCGTCGATATATAATTTCTCGTTCGCCCCGTCCCATGAATAAGCCATATTTATCCATTTACCAAACGGTGGTTGATAATTATAACTGCTGCCCAAACAAGCTCCGGCAACCAGAGTCGCTGAACTAGCTCCACCGCTAAAATTCAAGGCATTAATTCTTTTGTTGTTGATGTCATAAACCGAGACAGCAACTCCCTGCGCGCTAGCATCAGGCATCAAAACCCAAACATCAACCGTATATTTCGTCATGCTTAGCTGTTTTGTGGAAAGATCCGCACTTACAAAACTGGTAGCGTCATTCATGCCAGATCCGGTAAAATCAAGCGAATTGCCCCCCGAGAGAGGAGTAATCGGTGAACGCGCGATGCCATAGGCGGCATTCTTGACTAAGGTAATATTATTTGGCCCGGAATCCAAAGCATCGCCACTGGCCTCGTCAAACTTCCAATAACCGATGGCGTCCGCTCCCCAACCTTGATACATATTGTCGGCAAACATGATACTGGCGCCGATGCGGCCCTTTTCGCGAGCAGAGACAAGAGAGGCCAGGATGATCGAAGCCATCGTCCCGATGAGCGAAATGACGACCAGAAGTTCTATGAGAGTGAATCCCTGTTTATTATTTGGCATTGCCGTACTTTTGACTTATATATGGATTCTGATAAGAATGACTGCCATTCAGACACCATCTCCATGGTCATAATTCTACCACACAACAAGAACCGGCGGAAAGAATATTTCCGCCGGTCTGATTGAACAGAATATCTTATTTCTTGGCCTCGGGCTTCTTGGCTTCCGCGGGCTTCTTGTCGCCGGCGAGGGCGGCCGGGGCGGCACCTTCCTCGCCCTCCTTGACTTCCTTGCCCTTGGCTTCAACTTCGATGGCTGACATGTCGATGGCGGCCGGAGCTTCTTCGACTTCTTCTTTGGCTATAGCAATGGAGGCAATGACCTCTTCAGGATTGATCTTCAGGACGACACCAGTCGGAATGAGCAGATCTTTGGCCAAAATGACGTCGGTCAGCTCGACAAGCTTGGAAATATCAACCTTGATGTCGTGCGGCAGATCTCTCGGAGCGGCTTCAATGTCGACATCACGGCGGACCTTGACCAGAATACCGGCTTTGTCCTTGACGGCCGAAGAGACGCCTTCGAAAACGAGAGGAACGGCAACTTTGACCTTCTTGCCCTTTTCAATAATGTAAAAATCGGCGTGACGAGGCTCGCCGGAAAGCGGGTGGACATCGACGGCGTAAATCAAGGATTCGTGTTCGTTGCCGGCGGCGTCTTTGAGGATGATGACTGAGGATTCACCGGCCTTTTTCCAGGCTTTCTTGAACTCTATGGCATTGACCAGAATAGCGGTCGATGTTTCCTTGGGACCGTAAAATATGGCGGGAATTGAGCCGCCCTTCCTGATCTTTTCGGCCCGATCGGCCTTCATATCGCGCTTTTCGATGGCTAATGACAACATGGGAACCATTATACATGGAAAGGGGAATTAGTCAAAAATAGTGTTAAGATATGGAAAGATAGAATAACATTGAACATTCAAATATTGAGAACTATGACACCCAAAAAAACGTCCTTACCGGAAATATTCATGGGCGGTATGGGAGTCAATATCTCCTACTGGCTCATAGCAAAGATAGTTTCGCTTTTCGGCGGTCTCGGTATTGTTTCTGGAGTGGCGCTTGATCGTATCTTGGCGCTTATACTCCAGGACGGAGATCCCGGCGGACACTGTCGTCGGGCGCTCGCGCATTTCCCTTTCCAAGACAAAGCAAAAATGGTCCTTGACGCTTTCTTCATCGAAGGCGGAGCATCCAGAATCCAGTCTAAGAGAGGAATACAGATGTACAGCACCGATCCTTCTCAGTTGCTTCAAGCGCTGATCGTTTGCGCGAATTTCACGTTTGTTTGGTTGGCCAAAGAAGGCCATGACAAGCCGATCGGCATTAATTATCTGGAAAAAATCCAGATGCCCATAATCCACGCGATAACCGGCGCAATGTTGGCCGGAGTAGACGTGATTGTGATGGGTGCGGGAATTCCGCTCCATATTCCGGAGGTCATAAATTGCCTCATAAAGGGCGCACCTTTGACTTATCCAGTGACAGTGGTCGGTGAAAAAGAAAAGAAGGTAATGACTTTTGATCCGGAAAAATTCTTCGGGTCGAGATTACCGCTACATAAAGTCCCCTTCTTCATTCCAATCATTTCGTCATACACTTTGGCGCTCGTCTTTGCAAAGTTGGACAAGAAATTAATGGAAAACAAATCACCTTGCCGTGTCCATGGCTTCGTCGTCGAAACATCGACGGCTGGCGGCCATAACGCTCCTCCCAGAAACGGCGGACGCAACACCAAAGGTGAATTCGTCTATGACGAAAAAGACGAGTTCGACAAACAGAAATTGGTCGATCTAGGCTATCCATTCTGGATGGGTGGTTCGTACGCTTCGCCGGAAAAACTGGAATTCGCAAAATCTCAAGGGGCCGTCGGGATTCAAGTAGGCACGATCCTTGCTCTCTGCGGCAAATCAGGAAAGACTCCGGAAGAAGATGAGAAAATGGCCCAAGAAGGCAGGTCTGGGATGACCCAAGAACTTCGGGACTGGATAAGAAAGAGGGCTTTTCTTGACCAGCTAGTAATCCTCACCAGCGCATTCTCACCGACAGGTTTTCCATTTAAAGTGGCGAAGCTTAATGGCACGGCATCAGACGACTTCCATTACGGCTGCAGGAAGCGCGTTTGCAAACAAGGGGCTCTTCGAGTTCTCTACAAAAAGCCTAACGGTCAAAACGGCTATCGCTGTCCGGCCGAGCCAATAGAAGACTACATCCGAAAAGGTGGAAAAATCGAAGACACCATCGGAGTTCGGTGTATTTGCGAGGGACTTCTTGCAACAGCCGGCATGATCGACGGTCTGCCGATCGTCACCCTGGGTGATGATGTCAGTTTTCTCAAACGCTTGATGCGAGACGAAAACGATTCTTACAGCGCAAGGGACGTCTTGGCTTTCCTTATGGTTACCGAAGAAATCCCCTGCGAATGTAATGCTTCATAGCAACACAAAGCCGTTCCGATGGACATCGGAACGGCTTTTTTAAATTCTTCAAACATCAAAGAGACTACCTCTTCTTGGAATGCTTCTTTGATTTGCTTTTCTTCGTCTTCTTCGCGACCTTTCTTTTCTTTGCCATTTAATTTTCAAATTACTTTGCTAAAGGAGTATTCGACTGATACACACTAATAATAACACCCTGATAAAATATTAGGGGTCAAATTTCCGAATAAGGGGATAACTTTTGCTAAACCAAACCCTGCCAAACGGCGAAGGTCACGAAGACATTGGAGACGATGACCATGACCAAGATTATTCTCGTTGATAATGGGAGCTGATATTTGACTTTGTTCATAGATAATATTTTATCATAATAAAAGTAATAATAATATTTATGGCGACTATCCCGATAAGGATCTTCTGGGCCCCTTGCGGGGACTTGGCGAGCCGATGGCGGATAAGCCAACCGACTATCCCGGTGAACTCAGGCTGGGCAGTGGCATTGGTGAACTGTCTGGGTACCATCGACCCCGCTGGCAGGCCGGACTGCTGTGGACGGTTTTGACCGAAAGAATCCTCGTCAAATTCAACGCCTGATGACATGGATGTATTATAGCGCCAAGCGAGGATTTGTGGAAGTCAACTTACACACAATCCGAGCGCAGGCGATATATGAGCGAAGCGAATATAACATCAAATAATCATATGGTAGTATGGGATTATGCACAGGCTCAAATATTTCGACAATGCCTCGACTACCCCTCTGCGCAAAGAGGTCTTTGAGGCCATGCGACCATATTTCAGGGAAAAATACGGCAATCCGTCAAACATCTATGGACTTGGAAGAGAAGCGCGTCTGGGGATTATCCGGGCTACTGAAACGATTACACATATTATTGGTTGCAAGCCAAGCGAATTCGTTTACACCGGCTCAGCTACCGAAAGCGACAATTTGGCCTTGGCAGGCATAGCCAGAACCAACAAAGAATTTGGCAATCGTATTATAATTTCAGCCTTGGAGCACAAAGGTATCATGGCGGTTTGTCAGGCTTTAAAGAAGGAAGGTTTTGAGATCATCGAGTTGCCAGTGGCCAAAAATGGCTTGGTTGATTTGGTAGAATTGAAACAGGCGCTGAATGACCGGACTATTCTCGTCTCGATCACAATGGCCGACAGCGAGACGGGCACGATCCAGCCGATTAAGAATATTGCAGAAATTATTAAGAGATTCCGGAGGCAAAATACTCCGGTTTCGACCGATTCAAAAGAACAACCAAAATCAAACCGCGCGCCACGATTTAAAACAGAGATCTCAGACAACACGTCACTTCCCTACTTTCACAGCGACGGCAGTCAAGCAGTCGGATATTCGGATGTAAACGTCAAAAGATTGGGCCTCGATCTTCTGACATTATCAGCCCATAAATTTGGCGGGCCAAAGGGTATCGGCGGTTTGTATGTTGGAGAAGGCGTAAAGATTCAGCCAATAATCTACGGCGGCGGACAAAATCGACTGAGATCCGGCACGGAAAATGTTCCGGCCATCGTGGGATTCGGCGCGGCTCTCGAATTGAACAACCGTAATAGGAATACAGAGCGCCGCAGATTAAAAACACTGCGTGACAAACTTGAAAAAGGCCTCATGAGAAACCTTCCAAAAATTGTCTTGAATGGCCACAAGACCAAACGATTGCCCAATTTCCTGAACATTTCTATTCTTGACGTTGAGGGTGAAGCACTATTATTGCACCTAGATGAATGCGGAATAATCGCCAATACCGGCTCAGCCTGCAATTCCGAAAGCTTGGAACCGTCCTATGTTTTGACTTCGATGGGCAGTTGTTATGAATTCGTCCATGGCAGTATACGATTTACCCTCGGACATGATACGACAAGCAAAGATATTGCTTTTGTGATCAGACATCTTCCTGATATAGTAAGAAAGTTGAGGGCGATCTCGCCGCTGAACCTTGAATTGAATCACGCCAAGAAAATAGCGGAGCCGAGAGCGTTTATTGGCGGGAAAACGCCGCATTTTTTGAGGAAATCAAAAAATCCCCCGTCCTTCGGCTTACGCCTCAGGACACCCCCTTTTCCAAAGGGGGATCCACCAACGAACCGCTAGTGTAATATAAGGTAGTCTAGTAGAATACTTTTTAGTGCTAGAAATTTATCACCAAGAGTCTTTAGAGCCATAGCGAGTCATATTTAAAATAAGGAAGGATGGAGGATCCCCCTTTGGAAAAGGGGGTGGCCGGTAGGCCGGGGGATTTTTCAAATTATGCAAACCACAAAACCAAAGAAAACCAAACCGGACGTCGTGAACAGGCAGACGGGCAATTCCTGGGCTTATTCGAAGATCGTACGGGAACATTTCTTCAAGCCGAAGAATCTCCTTTGGGAGAATCCGAAAGAGGCAAAATATGATGCTCAGGGGATCGTCGGCAGTCCGGCTTGCGGAGACGTCATGCGGGTCTGGCTCACAATCGACAGGAAAATGGATAGGATCAAGGAATTCAAATGGCGGACGTTCGGCTGTGCCAGCGCCATCGCCGCGACCTCAATGCTTTCCGTCATGGTCACCGAAAAAGGCGGTTTACCGATTAAAAAAGCTTTGGCTATAAGACCTCAGGATATAATAAAAAGACTGGGCGGACTTCCCGACCGCAAGATCCATTGCTCGGTCCTCGGCGACAAAGCCTTGCGGGCGGCCTTGAACGATTGGTTCAAGAAGACCGAACAATTCAAAAGGATCGAAACCGAGGGCGCCAAGGTGATCGATCCGGAAACCATGACCACCGAAGCGGACATCGAAGAAGCAGTCCTTGAAGGTGCTTCAACATTAGAAGAAATTCAAAAAAGGACGAAGGTTGGCATCGGTTTTCCGCAGTGCATTCCCGAGGTCGAGGAATTGATAAGGTTTTATAGGGAGAAGTATTTTGGTTAGGGAGTAGGTTCATTAAAAAATCCCCCGTCCTTCGGCTTACGCCTCAGGACACCCCCTTTTCCAAAGGGGGATCCACCAACGAACCGCTAGTGTAATATAAGGTAGTCTAGTAAAATACTTTTTAGTGAAAGAAGTTAAACATCAGGAGTCTTTAGAACCACAGCGAGTTATATTTAAAATATGGAAAGATGGAGGATCCCCCTTTGAAAAAGGGGGTGGACCTGAGCGAAGCGAAGGGACGGGGGATTTTTCAAATTATGCCAAAACCAAAAACAAAGACTCCAGAAGAAAAGATCAACGCTCTCCTCGCCAAAGTCCGTCCTTACATCAAAATGCACGGCGGCGACGTCGTCTTGCTCGGATTCAAAGATGGCATTGTCAAACTACAAATATCCGGAGCCTGCAAGGATTGTCGGATGGCTGATTTGACGTATAATAGTATGGTCGGCGAGCTTCTCAAGGAAGAGGTGGCCGAGGTGAGAGAAGTTGAAATTATTAAATAATGTAAAATGTAAATCTCAAAATGGAAAATGACAGATTAAAATGCAAAATGTCCGAAACGGGTGCGATTTCATTTTGAATTTTGCCTTGTCATTTTCCATTTTGATTTTTTAACTTTAAATTAATTCAATGTCCAACCAAAAAGAATACCCTAGAAATCGCGCGGATTCGAAGATTGCCAAAATCGTCATCGATCGAGACCTTTGCATCGGAGCGGCTTCATGTTTAGCTGTTTCAGGCACAACCTATGAATTAGACGGTGAAAATAAAGCTGTTGTCACTGGTGCTGATTCTGTCGATGATGCGACGTTAGTCATGTCTGCTGAATCGTGTCCGACAAAAGCGATTCTACTATTTGATAAGGAGGGAAAGAAGGTGTTCCCGAGATAAGGGACTAGGGACTAGTTTTTAGGGACTAGTGAATCGCATTTGCTACAATGGTACAATCGAGAGTCCCTAGTCCCTAGTCCCTAGTCCCTAGTCCCTAGTCCCTAAATTCAATGTCATCATACAAATACCTCATCATCGGCGGCGGAGCGGCCGGAGTCTCGACGGCCGAAACTATTCGACGGGTCGATCCGACGGGAACTATGGCCATTGTCAGCAACGAACCGTATCTCATGTACTCTCGGGTCATGCTTTCCAAGCCGGCTTTTTTCTTGGGCAAAATCCCCTTCAATGAGATCTACATGAAAGGCAAGGAATGGTATGACCAGAACCATATCGATTTTCTAGGAGGAAAAAAGGCAACCAAATGCGATTCAACTTCAAAAACTTTGACTTTGACTGATGGCTCCCAAATTACTTACGAAAAACTTTTGATAGCCACAGGTGTCGATGCTCGCAAATGGTCGGCACCCGGCTCTGAAAATAAGGCCAATATTCACAGCCTGCGGACATTGGAAGACGGCATCGCCATCATGGAAGAGATCAAAACCGCCAAGCATGGCATCACCATCGGTGGCGGTTTTATTAGTTTCGAAATGGCTGATCTATTGAATCTGGCCAAGATCGAGACGACTTTGATCCTGCGCGAATCCTATTTCTGGGAGCCAATTCTTGATGAAGCTTCGGGATTGATGATCGAAAAAGCTTTGACTTCAGCGGGTATTAAGATCATCAAAAACGCCGAGGTAGTTATGGTTAATGGTGGGATAGTTAATGGTTCGACAAATAATCCTGGTCCCGAATTAGAAAGTGACAGGAAAGAGAATAGTCCTGCAATAGTCAGTAATAATGACTCCAATACTCAAAGCCCCGAACCGATTACAACTCCTGGTTTTGACAGCCTGAAACCCGTAAACACCACGAATCAAATTCAGGGACCAATTACTAGTGTCGTCGTCAAACAAACAAAGCCCGACTTAAAAGAAATTGAAATCCCCTGCGAAATGATCATTGCCGGCATTGGCGTGACCAATCCCACTGGTTGGCTGGCGGATTCTGGCGTCAAAACTAACCACGGGATCGTTTCGAACGAATTCATGGAAACCAGCGCGCCCGACATCTATACAGCCGGTGATATCGCCGAATACAAGGACCTTCTTCTGGAAGAAAATGTTCAGATGGGCAACTGGGTCAATGCCCGCGAACAAGGCCGCGTGGCCGGACTCAATATGACCGGCAGTCATGAAGCTTTCAAATTCGTTTCTTTTTATACAACGCAAGGTTGTGGAGTAAATATCGCTTTCGTCGGCGATGTTGCCCCTGGTCCAGATCGCACGGTAATAACCCGCGGTTCGCCTGAGATCAATTCCTACGGACGGATCATTGTTGTCAATAATGAGATCGAGGGCGCCACTCTTATCAATAGGTCGGCGGAGATGACGACGATTTCGAAACTGATAGAGAAGAATATGGATGTTTCCAAACTGCACAAGGAGTTGGGGGATCCTAATTTTGATTTGAAGAAGCTTATCTAGGTGGTAGGTTGTAGGTTCTAGGGAATCACTTTTCAGTTAGTGAAATAGATATTTATGCTTGTCATTCCCGCGACTTGTGGTGAGCTTGTCGAACCAAGGCGGGAATCCAGTGTTGAATTATTTAAACAAACTCATAAGAATTTGATGCAAGAGACTGAGGCTTAGAAATTACTTTGGATGTTCAGTTTCTGTTTGACTTCAAAATCCGGCGAAATTCAAACCTAAAGAAGTCCGGATATATCTCTTTTCTCACATATGAAAAGTGACGAATTTTATCGTCACTTTTGGAAAGTGAAAAAAAGGATGTGTGCCCTATTGAACAAATTATTGAATATCAAAATTCAGCGACAAAAAAAGCTGCAATTTCTTACAGCTTCGAATCTGAAGGGGAGACAATACGTTTATGTTGGAAATCTAGTCCGGCAAATTTCGCTGTCATCAGCTCGATGCCTCACATTCAGCGTAAACGGAATCTCTTTTGATTTCAGAAATTCCGCAAAGGCATCGGCAAGCAGAAAAAATCTGATTGACCGTGTAGACACTCTTGTCCTCATGGTCGCGGAACAAGCAACCCTTTTGCCAGCCGCATGGTGTGTCTATCTGTTCACCGTTGTACCAATACAGCTTACAACCAACGATGAAATCGACCCCGAGGTAGACAGAACCGATACCACCTTCAATTCCACTTTTTTGGTCGAAACTAACACGATTCCATCTATTCCGCGGATCTGCCTTAGTCAGCATCTCGCTAATCAATCCGTGAAGATAATTTAAATATTCAGATCCTTTCTTTTCAGACGGTATCTCAAATCTAGCATGAGGAGAAAATGGCTTCAAATAAGCCTTTCGATCAGGAGTCAAAGTGTCAAGATTCATAACAAATCCTTTCCCTATTTCTAAACTACAACACTTCGTCGTAATCTACAACCCCACCAGGTCAGACCTGGTCTTTGCGATTCCTAGTCCCTAGTCCCTAAAAACTAGTCCCTTGCATTTTACCCCATCATCCTGGCATCGACCACCACCGCTTTTTCTGGTGTAACCATCACCGGATTCAGATCAATCTCCTTGATCTCCGGATGTGCCAAGGCAACATTCGAAATCCCGACAATGAGTTCCGCCAAAGCTTCGAAATTCACGGATTTCTCGCCGCGCATTCCATTCAAGACAGGAAAACCTTTGATCTCACGCATCATATTCAGAGCTAGATCTTTATTAATTGGAGCAATTCTAATAACAGTATCCTTCAAAGCTTCGGTAAATATTCCGCCAAGACCAAAAAGAATCGCTGGACCAAAGACGGGATCCCTTTTCATTCCAATAATAACTTCTTTTCCTTTTCCCATTGGTTGAAGGAACATGCCTTCTATTTTCGTTTGTGGAAAGCCTTGTTTGATTCTCTGTTCTATCGAATCCCAGGCGACACTCACCTCTTCAAAACCGGCCAAATTTAATCGGATAACGCCGGCATCGGTCTTGTGGACAATGTCAGAGGAAATAGCTTTTAGGGAAAATGGGCCACATCCGAGCTTGGAGATGGCTTTTATCAGATCTTCTTTCTTGGTAACCATAACCCCGGACATAGCGATCCCCTGTTCGGCAAAGATTTTCAGGGTTTCAGAGAGGGGGAGTTGATGGAGAGAGGTTCCTTGAGGTCTCTCCTCAAGGAACCTAGATCCTTGAGGAGAGACCTCAAGGAACCCATCCAGCACCTCCACCGCGTCTTTTGGAAAATGAAAGTTGGTGAGACCATTGTCTTTAAGGAATTTGAGACCAGGCTCGATCGTCGGACCTCCGATAAAAATAGGAATAATGGGCTTTTGCTTACCAAATTCCAGGACAAGTTTGGCGGTCGCCTCAACCTCGGTCATCATTTGAGGTGTGAGGATTAATAATATGCCGTCGACTTCCTTCAATTCTACAAGAATTTTAAGTGTATCAGCATATCGATTGGCCAGAGCGTCACCAATAATGTCGACAGGATTCCCCACGGCGGCCATAGGTGGCAAAACTTTGCGCAAAGATTCTTTGGTCTCCTCGGAGAATTCAACTAACGAAAGCGACTTGGACAGATCGACAAGGTCAGCGGCCACAACTGAAGGACCGCCACCGTTGGTCAGAATCACTAAATTCTGTAGCGGCTTGGTGATGCCCAACTGAAAAAGTTTGGCGAAATTGAAGAACTCGCGGATTGATTCAACGGTGATAATCCCGGCCTGCTTGCAGGCTCCGGAAAATACGGCGTCGGCCGGAGCCAAGGACCCGGTATGCGACATGACGGCTTTTTGTCCCCTGGCACTGCGCCCGGCCTTAAGGACAACTATCGGCTTGCTTTTGACTATTTCCCTAGCAATTTGCAGGAATTTGGGAGCGTTCGAAAGTTTTTCCAGATAAATAAGGATCGCCTTGGTCTCGGGATCGTCGCGCAAATATTCCAGAAATTCAACTTCGGAGAGGTCAGCCTCGTTGCCCAAACTGATGAATTTGGAAAAACCGATGCCCTCTTTGGCCGCCAAATCGAGCAATGAAGTGCCGAGCGCGCCCGATTGGGAGAGAAAAGCGATATTTGGTTTCCGCGAGGAGAGACCTAGCGGAGCACCAGCTCCGCTAGGTCTCTCCTCGCGGAAACCTGCAGCAAAAGAAGCATTCAAACCGGTCGACGCATTGATTATTCCTAAACAATTTGGTCCAAGCAACGAAATCCTGTTTTTCTTGGCGATTTCGGCGCATTTATTCTCCAATTCCAGTCCGGCCGGACCCATTTCCCTAAAACCGGCGGAAATGATTATGGCCGAGGTCACTTTCTTGGCCGCACATTGTTCGAGAATTTGAGGGACAATGTCGGCACGCACGGCGATAATGGCGAGGTCGATAGTTTCAGCGATGTCGGACATCGCTTTGTAGGTCTTGAGACCAAGGATTTCTGATTCCGAGAGGCTGACTGGGAAGATTTTGCGAGAGTTTACCATGTCAGACATGGTAATATTTGGAACAAAATCCCCAGGTTTCTGCGTCCTTACCATGTCCGACATGGTAAGATTGGCCATCAGAGCATAACCAACCTTAGTCTTGTCTGAGGAGGCGCCGATCACTGCGATAGATTTTGGGTTGAAGAAGTTGGTTAAGTCCATGATATTATTTGTTGTTTGATTGGGAAGGGACTAGGTGTTAGGGACTGGGGACTAGTGAATCGCAGAGTTTTTTCGTTTGTCATTCCCGCGAAGGCGGGAATGACAGCGCAACCTACAACCTCTCATAGAAAATCCCCAACGGCACCCTTCCATCCTTCGCCGTCACCAACCGAATTGCTTCATTCAAATCATTCTTCGGCCTGGTCTCATCAATCCAATAAACCCGATCCTTGAAATAATCACGGGTGTCAAAGAAAGTGATGCACGGCTGGATGATGTCGACGAAAGCAAAACCTTTGTGGCGGATCGCCGCCGTCATAATCCGTTCGGTGCCGGCGATATCAGCAGCGTAAGTTCTGGCGACAAAGCTAGCGCCGGCGGCTAAAACCAATGACAACGAATTGAAAGGTTCATCGGGATTGCCTTCGGGTGTCGACTTCCCTTTGAAACCTTTTGGACTCAGGGCGGTCGCCTGGCCGGTGGTCAGAGCGAAAACTTGATTGTCATGAACAAAAAGCTTGATATCAACATTTTTTCTGGCGGCGTGGACGAGATGTTCCAAGCCTTCGGAGAATGAGTCGCCGTCGCCGCTAAAACCGATGACGGTCAGGTCGGGATTGGCGTATTTGATCCCTGTCATGGCCGGGATCGGTCGTCCATGCAAAGCGGTAAAGGTGTTCAAGTTCAAATAGTCAGAAATTTTGCCGTGACAACCGATGCCGGCGGCGCAGACGATGTTTTCAGCTTTGAGTTCATTGGAGGTAATCATGTCACCAATGACCTTTCGGAAAGCAACCAAAATCTGGCTGTTCGGGCAACCGGGGCACCAGGTGATTTTTGAGGGGGTGGAAAGATTAGGCATGATGTTTTAAAATTTTCATTTGTTCTCGCTTTACACGGCACTTCCAAAAAATCCCCCACCCCTCGCTTCGCTTCGAGGCACCCCCTTTTCCAAAGGGCGAATCACCATCTGAACCGCGAGGTAATTCGAAAAAAGCCTTTTCTTAGAAGAAGCTCTTCCAACAATAGCGCAATCGTTGGAGGATCCCCCTTTGGAAAAGGGGGTGCCCTGAAGGAGCGGAGCGACTGAAGGGCGGGGGATTTTTTGGATTTGATTTGACATTGGAAATTTGGGTTTTGACATTAAGCTGAATTCCTCATTTAGCAAGATGACCTACTGGGCGCCTTCCCTCCTTCGCTGAAGCTTCGGCAGGGCACGGCGCGGGAATGACAAACGAAAAGGTTTCTTGATTCAGACAAATGCCTAAATACATGCGATTTCATTTTTAATTTTAAATTGTCATTTTCCATTTTGATATTTTAATTTTCAATTAGCGTATTCATCTCCTCCGCCAATTCCATCGGATCAAACGGCCGGGAATCATATCGCAAAATATTATGAGTGACCTCGATGCCGGTCTTCTCGCGAATGAGCGAAGCCATCTGGGCATTGTGGTTGCACTCGATGTTGATTATATTCTTGGCGCCATGTAATGCGGCTGCGACTTTCTTGGCATCAAAAGGTTCGGCCCAGATTATTTGCAGGAATTTGACCGGCGCCTTGAGATATTTGGCCGCCTCTAGAACCGGGCCTTTGGTGGATCCCCAGAAGACAACGACATTATTGCTGTTTGGATCGCCATAAGTTTTAAGAGTTTGCCGCGTTCCCAATTCTGCCAAAATCGTTTCCCCTTTGCGGAATCTTTTGTCGATCATGGCTTTGACCGGTTCGGCTTCATCAGCCGTCATTCCATTCTGGTCATGCTCGTAACTGGTCACTTTGACAACCGTATTGGGCGTTCCGGGGAAAGCCATAGGCGAAATACCTGATTTGGTCAGTTCATAGCGACCATAATTCTGACCGGCCATCGAATTAAGATCCGACTCAGACTTATTGGCGGCATCTGGATCCGGACTGGGATTATTACTGCCGATAGCCGAATTGGTATTCGAACCGGAAAAATCGGCAGCCTCGAAACCGGATTGATCGGTAATGTGAGAGCGGGACTTATTTGTAATCTCGAAAGCACTTACGTCATTCGATTTGGCGGTCGTGCCATTCTGACCGGCAATCAGACCGCGTTCAATAATTATCTTACTGGAATCCAATATTGAAGTGGCGGAATGTTCGCAGACGATCTTATCAAGCAAAACTATCACTGGAATTTGGTACTTCCAAGAAAGGTTCAAGGCCAAAGCTCCAAGCTCAAAGGCTTCCTCTGGATCACCGGGAATAATTACAATCCGTGGAAATTCTCCATGACCAGAATGAATTGCTAAACGCAAATCTGTCTGACTAGAATAAGTCGGCACGCCGGTGGCCGGCGCTTGGCGCTCGGCCACAGCCACGACCAAAGGCAATTCCGCCATTCCAGCAAAACTGAATGCTTCTTCCATAAGCATAAACCCCCCGGTCGCTGAACCGATAGCCACCCGTTTGCCGGCATAGGCGACACCAAGAGCCATATTGGCCACGGCCAACTCGCTTTCCGGCTGGAGAACCTGAGGCGGAGCTCCTTGAGGTCTCTCCTCAAGGAGCCCGGGCTCCTTGAGGAGAGACCTCAAGGAGCACCCGGCCAAAAAATGCAGCAAACCGGTGATAGGCGTCATTGGATATCCGATGTAGAAATCGAGACCGGCGGCGATGAGGCCGCGGCCAAAGGCTTCATTGCCGTCGACCAATTCTTTCTTTTGTTTGGCGGGCTCGAGCTTCTTGGGATGGCGGAAATCGAGGGCTTTCAAATGTTCGTAGCCAATTTCGGCCAGTTTGATATTCAGGTCCGGCATTTTATTCTTGAAAACATCGCCAAGGATCCTGACCATGACCGTAAAATCCAAATCCAGAAGATAACAGACGGCGCCGAGGGCGACGGAATTCCTGGTAATGGCCGGGGCTTTTGATGCTGCGACTGAAGAAGCCATCGGCACAGCGACGGCATTCTTGCCAAAAAAATCGACGACCAATGATTCAAATCTGTCGGCCAAAACGATCGTGTCTTTGTCGACCTCCTTTTTGTGCAAAGAAATCGTCTCTTCATTGAGAGCAATGAGAATATCGAGTCTCTGGTGATCCGAAAAGACTTTCTCCTTGGAAAAACTTAGACGGGTAAAATTGTGCCCGCCGCGGATCAATGACGGATAAGTATTGGAAAGGAAAACTTCGTAACCGAGCTCACAAAGAAGTTGACCGACGCTCTGGCCGGCTTCGCGGACTCCGTCACCGGCGGCCCCGCCGATGCCCAGTGTGAAAATAGTGTCGTGAGGATTCTGGGGCATATGTTAATTATAGCATCTCTCTGAATGCTTAATCAGGGACTAGTTTTTAGGGACTGGGGACTAGTGAATCGCATTTGCTACAATGGTACAATCAGAAGTCCCTAGTCCCTAGTCCCTAGTCCCTAGTCCCTAGTCCCTAGTCCCTAGTCCCTAGTCCCTAGTCCCTAGTCCCTAGTCCCTTATCCCGTCCTCAAAATATGTTATT
>Ga0114951_10001421_pt1 | contig 29624 bp, 29 predicted proteins | sample AM7aDNAmetaG_FD_88677 | JGI IMG/M metagenome (GOLD analysis project Ga0114951, IMG submission 88677) | Freshwater microbial communities from Finland to study Microbial Dark Matter (Phase II) - AM7a DNA metaG | ecosystem: Environmental > Aquatic > Freshwater > Lake | place: Finland: Lake Alinen... | reverse complement strand
CTGGGGAACGTCCTCTCCTTTATTAACCTTCTGGAACAATCCGATTACCTTTTTCAGGTCGAAGGCTATACCATGGGCCCCAAGTCCAAGGGTTCTGAAATCACCAAGTGCACCTTTGATATTTCACGTATTTTGATCGCTTCGGAGAATATCAGTGATATCCAAGGGACTAAGAGTTTGTGATATGAAAGTGTTTGCCCTGGCAGTGGGGCTTTGCCTCTTGTGCGGCCATGTTTCATGGGCGGCGATTTCCCGTGAGGATTACCAGCGTGCGATGGATTCCTTTACCGCGGGGAATTACGACGAGTCGATCGCCGTTTTGAAGTCTTCTCTTGATGAGGATCCTAACCAGGCGATGATCTACAACCTGATTGGAACGATTTATTTGGAGCAGAATCAATCGATTCAAAGTGCCATAGGGTCCTTTCAGCAGGCCCTTCGGATCGATCCCAATCTGGCCGATGCTCTTTTCAACCTCGCCTCTACTTATGCGGGGCCGGCGAACAATCCCGGTCTGGCCGGAAAGTATTTCAAAAAAACACTCGAAGTCGACCCTCAGTATGTTAAGGCCTATTTCGGACTTGGTTGGTTTACGCTGACGACTCAGGAGAGGCCGGAAGAAGCGGCAGAATATTTTCAAAAAACGATCGACCATTTCCCCGATTTCCCGGAGGCTTATTACGCCCTCGGGCTTTCCTATATTCAGATGGGGAAATCACCGTTGACTTTGCAGTCCATCTCGAAGCTAAGGAGCATGGGCCGGGAAGATCTGGCATCTTATCTTGAGTTGGTGCTTCGAGGAGGGGAGATCTCCAAGATCAAACAGGAGGAAGGTCCCGCCGAACCTTATGTTGAAAACACCGTCAAGGAATCCCAGGATTCCAGTTTTTTCTCTGAAGAGACAGCTACTCCCGTATCCTCCGAAAACACAAATCCTACAACTACCAGCAATCCCTTCCAGTTAAAATAAAACCGCTAGTACCGCCTAACAATTTAAAACATGAGTTGGCGTTACAGTCCCAATTCTTATCAGTTTCCGTGAGACGGAAATTGGGGCAGCCCAATTCGCCATGAACGAAAAGAAAAAATCACTTGGGCAGTACTCTTAACCCCAAGATTAAATGGAGAACAGTACTAGTGGCCTCTGCAGGATCCTTCCTTTTCGAGTTTCTTAAGACGATGATCCAGCTTCGCAAGCGCCTGAGCGAGGGATTCTGTCCTGCTGTTCTGCTCGTTGATGTGGATGGTCAGCAGGAGACTGAAAAAAATCACGAAGATAAGCAGCAGGAAGAAGATAAAATTGCTTGTCAGGGCAAAACCGGCCCATTCCGCGAGGCTTCCGATCCACGAATCCTGGATCGTCAAAATGATCACGAGGGTGCAGGATGTGAGCCAGGCAAGGGCGTATTTGAAAGTCATTTTTTGACGTCGGATAAGATTAATAACAGAGATCAGAATAAATGCTGTCATGATGAGCGCGAACGTTTTGGGCTGCATTTGAAACCTCCTAGGGGTTTTTCTTGAGCATGTCGATCAGAATGGCCAGTGTGACTTTGGCCATATAATAAAGAGTCGTGAAATAACGTATGGAAGACCGGCCGCCTTGTCGCTCTCGCATGCGTACAGGGATTTCTCCGACCAGAGCACTGTGGCGTTGAGCGATCTTAATGGTTTCAGGTTCCGGGAAATCCACCGGATAATAATGCGCAAAATGTTTGATGAGCGCTTTGCTGGCTGCCCGGAATCCCGAGGTCGGGTCCGTCAGTTGGAGCCCCGTCAATACTCCCAGGAGACGGCAAAAGAACCTGATCCCGAAGCGTCTGAGGGGGGTGGACCTGAAATTTTCTGAGGAGGGGCCGTCCATGAATCGGCTGCCGATGCATAAGTCCAAGCGGCCCTCTAGCACGGGTTGGATCAACTCTGCGGCATAAGCGGGGTCATGCTGACCGTCGCCGTCGATCTGGACCGCGACATCATAATTTTGTTCAAATGCAATCTGATAACCCGTCTGGACACTCCCTCCGATCCCGAGATTGAAGGGCAATGTCGCGACCAAAGCACCGGCTTTCGTGGCCTCTTCTTCTGTGAGGTCACGGGAGCCATCGTTGATGATGACAAGGTCGGCTTGAGGTAGGGAGGTGCGGATCTCTTTGATAAGCCTTGCGATGGATCCCGACTCATTGAAGGCCGGAACGATGATTAGAATTTTAGGTTCCATAGGGGGCTAATTTTAGTCTATTATGCTATAGATCATGAGGAACACAAAGATTTTTAAAGAGGGGAAGTCTGTTGCGACCATGCCACATTCGAAGTCTGCATCATTTCCGATGAAAAAAATTCTGATCCTACTCGTGCTCGCCTTTTTGGCCATCTATTTTCGTACTTATTCCCTTCACGGCGGTCCATCCGTGTCACTTCGCTCTCAGGATTCTATCGCCCGCCAGATCGTGGATCGAGGCCTAAGGGCGCAGGTCCGTTCTGCCGTCGAAAAGCAATTTTCAAAGCTTCCAATCTCCGAAAGAGAGAGGCTGACAGATCTGCAAGTTCAAAATCTTAAATCTGGCGATCATGAGAATTATGAAAGGACCGTGAAGAGCACCCTTTTGAACATCACCAACGTTCGGACGGGGGGGGGATATCACTATCTGCTTGAAGCGGATCCCTACTATTTTTTTGGCCAAACAGAAAAGCTGCTTCAGACGGGACGGATCGCCGAGTTGCAACGTGGCGGGAAATATCTTGAGCCGCTCCGTGAAGCGCCGCACGGCCATTTGACGGAGATCCTTTTTCATCCTTACCTGGGACTCTATTGGTATAAGCTTGTCCGGTTCTTCAAGCCCCAGGCAGATCTTATGAAAACCCTTGGGTTTTTTCCTCTGCTGTTGACTTTATTAATAATACCGATTTACGCCTGGTTTGGGAAGGTCCTCAGGCTCCCATTTGTCGCGAGTGTGATCGGCCTTTCGGTGATCCTCTTTTCTCCAATCTTTATACAGAGGAGTGCATTGGGATGGTATGACACGGATCCCTATAATTATATCTTTCCGATCTTGATCCTCATCTTTGTTTTCCATGGGCTTCATGACAAAAAATGGTTTTGGCCGGGGATCCTGGGAGCTTCGCTTATGACAGGGCTTTATTCTATGTTTTGGCCGGGTTGGGCCTTCATTGGAGTTCTTATCCCAGCAAGTCTTCTCGGAGGGGCGCTTGGATTGTGGGCCCTTCAAAGAACCGCAAAGTCCGATCTTTTAAAGAGAATGCTCCTCTTCGGAGGGATCTATGTTTTGGGATGGCTGGCCGCGGCGTCCATCTTTTTAACCCCGGAGGTTTTGATCGATTCGTTGAACCGGGATTGGTTTGCCATTAATAAATTTTCGCTCGCGGATTTTGATCTCTGGCCCAATATTTTCCTGACCGTCGGTGAAGCCGGGAGTATCACACTTCGAAAACTTATCTTTTTGACCGGCAACTACGTGACGTTCGCGATCGCCGTGGTGGGCTTTTTGTGGGAAGGGTTTTATGTCTTCAAACGTCAGGATCCCGCGGAGCGTTTCCGGTTCCTCTTTTTCTTGTGTTTCTCGGCTCCAATTTTGATGTTGTCCATTAAAACGGAACGATTCTCGGTGCTCTTTGTGTTGCCCCTCGCGATCTTTTCCGGTTTTGCTGCAATGCGTTTTGTAGCTTGGGCTCAAGGCATGCTTCCCAGGATCCTGCCGGGTCTGGCCGGGAAAGTGAGGATATCCCGTGTGGTCGCGGTTATCCCAGTCGTTCTTATTTTTGCGCCTTTACTTCTCATAACCGCACATATTGTAGCGATGGCGATACGGCCGATCATGGATGACGTCTGGTATGAAGCGTTAACGGATGTAAGGGCGAAAACCCCCGAGAATGCGATCGTGGACAGCTGGTGGCCGCCTGGTTATTTTATCACTGGGATCGCGCATCGGCGCGTCATCGTCGATGGCGGAACCCAGCATTTGCATATTTCCTATTGGATTTCCAAGGTCCTGATGGCGGAGGACGAGAGGGAGGCCGCCGGGATCCTTCGGATGATTAACACCAGCGGCGATGATGCCCCCGAACTTCTCGAGCGGTGGGGGATGGATGTCCCCGAGGCCGTAGATCTGATCCTGAAGGTCACGCCTCTTAGCCGTCCTGAAGCACTTCGGAATCTGCCGCCGGCTTGGACCCAGGATCAGAAGGAAGAGTTTCTGAACAAAACACACGGCCGCGGAGATGTGCCCCCCTCATACTTGCTGATCTATAACGATCTGGTGGAGCAAAACCTTGCCGTCACCGTTGTCGCGAACTGGGATTTCAGAAAAGCCAAAAGTCTTCAGGCTCAGAAGAAAAAGAATGGAACTGGCAACGAGGGGATGTTGGAAAGGGATTCTGTAACGCGATACGTTCGAGATCTCATCCAGACTTCCGGGGAATGGCTTAAGTACACGCCTGTTGCCGCGTTGTCCCGGAAAGAAGGGGACGTTGTTTCATTCGGGAACGGTCTGCGTGTGAATCTGGCGACAAAAGAGGCTGTAGTTTTTGTTCCGGATAAGGGGATTCAGGGTGCGCCCACCCGTTTGTTCTATGTTGAAAACGGGCAACTCCAGGAGAAGGCGTTTCAGAAGGACGCCGTGAACATTTCTGCGCTTATTTTTGAGGACCAAGGTTCTTTATATTCCGTGCTCGCCGACGCGAGGCTTATCCGTTCCCTCTTGTTCAGACTGTATTATCTTCAAGGTCAGGGACTTTCACTCTTCAAACCGAAGGTCAGCCGGGGGACGCTTCAGGGCGGGACGGTCATCCGGGTTTTCGAACTTGATCGTCAAAGACTTCGAGAACAAGACCTCGGGCGGTAAATTGAAATTTTGGAATGCATTTAGGTTTTAAGAACTCAAGGGGGTGAATGATGTTGCTTCGAAACTTTGCGGCTTTTTTTTTAATGCTTCTTGTGTCAGGAGGTGTGATCTCTGTCGCGTTGGCAGGATCTGAAGCTTCCGATAAGGACGTTTCGGTCCGGAAGTTGGGCGTTGCTTGGAATATTGCGGAGGACCGGAAAATGGAGAATACGGCGGGGATCTACGGCCCCGAGGGTCTGGACAAATACATGAAACGTTATTTCGATCAGCTCTCTTTAAAACTCGATCAGCTTTCCGCAAAGGTCGACAAGCTTTCGACGCAGATCGCGGCTATGAAAGCGCCTGCCGCAAAGAAAGAAACGGCGAACGAGTCTTCCCAGGCGCGGATCGTCTGACCTTCCGGTGCCGGGCGGAGCTTCTATCAATCAGGAAAAGGGGAGTCACTTGTTTACACGCTTTTTTTTAAGAGATTCTGAAAACCAAAGAGGAAGTATTCTGATTGTTTGTTTTTTTGTGCTTATTCTGATCACGATGTTTACTCTGACCGTGGGATATACCGTGCGACAGAAGTTTCAGGTCTTGTCGCGGTTGGAGGTCCGTCAGAAGTTACGCCTCGTCGGAGAGGCCGGGGTTCAAAAGGCGATCTATGTGCTGTTGAAATTCCGTGAGAAACCCCTTCCGTTTGACGCTCTCAATCAGAGTTGGAGCCGGAATGAACCCGCGTTTAAAGAAATTCAAGTCGGGGATGGTACCTTTTCTGTAATTCTTGAGCCGGCGACTTCGGCGGGGAAGCCCCATGCGTCGGGAGAGGCTCTTCAATATGGCGTCATGGATGAGGAGCGTAAGATCAATATCAACCTTATTAAATCGCCGGATGTTCTGCGAAACCTCTTCATGTTAGCCGCATCCATAACGAAGGATGACGCTCAGGGGCTGGTGGATTCGATAAGGGACTGGGAGGATGCTGATGATGACACGTTTCCCCTCGGGGCTGAAAGCACCTACTATCAGAGTTTGAGTCCGGGTTATATCCCCCGGAATGGAAAAGTAGTGACCTTGGCGGAGCTCCAATGGATTAAGGGCATGAAGCCCGGGATCTATCAGCAGATCCTGTCCTATATCACCCTGGACAGTGCAGGCCAGGTAAATTTGAACACGGCCTCCAGGACTGTCCTAGCGGCGCTCGGTTTTCTCCCATCCCTTTGCGATAAAATCCTTGCCTACCGGGCCGGGCATGACAAAGTGGAGGGGACTGCGGACGATCAGGCGTTTGACGAGCTTTCGACGGTCCCTCAAGTGCTTGCTAATGAAAGCTATTTAAATGATAATGACCGCTCCAATTTTGAGGCAGTCGCCCAAACGGGGACTCTGACGCTTAAGTCGCACTTTTTTAGCTCGCGGGTGATCGCCCGGGTGAGCCACAAAATACAATCGCTGCGGGTCACCGCAGTTTTCGACGAAAAAGGAGTAATCAAACGGTGGGAAGAATCCTTCGGCGTTTCCTGATCCCGGGTCTTCTGTTGCTTTTCGTGCTTCCTCTCACGGTGGCATTTGCGGAAGGGGATGGCTGGATCATTGAGGAATTGAAACTTTTTTCAAAAGGCGTAGGCGTCATCACCGAGGCCTATGTCGGTGATGTCACTCCCCGCCAGCTTCTTTACAAGGCCATGAAAGGCATGTTGGGGTCCCTGGACCGATTTTCGGATTTCATTGAGCCCGAACGATTCAAGTTGCTCCAGATCCAGATCAAAGGCGAATATGCGGGCATCGGCGCCATTCTGGAGATGATCAACCAACAGGTGGTGATCAAGGCCGTCGAACCCGGGAAGCCCGCCGAAAAAGCCGGACTTCTCGCGGGCGATATTCTTTTGAAAATTGACGGAGTTTCTATCGAAAAGAAAGCCGTTGGGGATGTATCGGCTCTCTTACGGGGGGATGTGGACACCCCGGTACTTGTAACCCTTTCCCGCCCGCCTTCCATGCAGATCCTGGATATCAAAATCCTGCGCCAAAAGATCGAGATCCAGTCTGTCCATGATGCCCGCATGGTGGGGAAATCGCTCGCTTACTTTCGCCTTTCGGGATGGCAGGACAACACGAGCGTTCAAGTCGATAAAGCCCTCGCGGACCTGAAGAAACAGGGAATGAAAGCGCTGATCATCGATCTTAGGAATAATGACGGCGGTCTCCTGACCCAGGCGGTGGCGCTCGCGGAACGTTTTCTCACGAAAGGAAAGAAGATCGTATCTGTCCAAAGCAAGATCGCCGAGCAACGTAAAGAATATTTCGTGCCTCAAAATGGAAGTTACGTTAATATTGAACTGGTGATTCTTGTGAACGGGTATAGCGCAAGCGCTTCCGAGGTTTTTTCCGGCGCGATGCAGGACCATAAGCGCGCGATACTGATCGGGGTTAAAACCTTCGGCAAGGGTTCGGTGCAGTCTGTCGTTCCTTTCGATGACGCGAGCGCTATGAAATTGACCACCGCGAGATATGCCACCCCTTCAGGGAGGGTCATAGATCTGATTGGCCTGACGCCGGACCGTGATATTTCGAACAGTCCGGACGGGACCCCCGGGGTGGACCGACAAGTTTTGGAGGCCATTACCGTTTTAAAACAATATATGTGATCTTAACAGAGGCAAGGGCCTCAAAAAAGGAGGAACATGGATAAGCGTATTGGATGGGCCGCACTGGCTGTGGCGGGTGTTTTGGTCGTCGGGTTATGCTATGGTTTTTTGAGTAACAGGGCGGGAAAGAGTGTTGTTGAGGACAAGCCGGGAGTGGGTTTAGCCTTCCCCGAGTTGATGAACCAATTGAGCCGGAACATGTCATTGTGGGAACGAATGAACCAGACCGAGAAAAGAGCTGCGGCAGAGGGAGTGATCCTGCTCATCAAGAACAGGGATAATAGCGCGATCCTGAACAACGCAGACTTTTATGTAGGCAAGATCGATGAAACGCTTCGGACCAATCCCATGGTCGTCAATCTGGACGTTACGACGATGCTTAGGATCCTGGCGATAATGGAGTATGATTTCTACAACGGAGAGAACAAGGATGATCTGGCGTTAAAGACCCTGGGCCGGACGGGATTTAACGAGAATCGCACGAGACGCGAATTGGCCGCGCGCGGCGGGGTTTAGCCAGAGGACGGAAGAGAAATAGACATTTAAAGGCGGGCAGGTCGCTTTGAAGGCGGCCTGCCCGTTTTTTATTTCTGGATTGCAGTCTTTCTGAACGTCAGTATCTCAAAGCTGAAAACAAGGGCCAGGGGGGCGGTATGGATGAGAAGCCGCTCCAAGGCAGTCCCGAGATGCCAATTCAGATCGGCTGGAGATATGAGGAAAGCGGTAACGTAACCGAAGTTGATCAAAGCTACCAAGGTGGGAAGTATCCCGGTATAGCGGCGCCTGTTTTTTTTGAAAAAAAACACAAGGCAGGCCGTGAAGAAGAAAATCCAAAGTCCCTTCCAGCTCGCAAAATCCACACAATGCCTCACGAAAGAGAGAAGGATCAACCCGGTCTCTGATCCTGCCGAGAAGATCCGCGCGAAGATGTCTCCGAGCGAGTGTTCTGGGCCTAGGTATTCGCCGCTTTTTCCAAAAAATATTTTAAAGATCAAAACCGTGACGAGCGGTAAACAGCTTCCCCATAAAAACGGAGAAAGATGGAAAGTGGGTTCGTGGGGCGCGCTTCTTTTGCTGAGAATTTTCATGCTCGCGAGCAGTAGAATGGTAATTCCCCAGAATTGGAGCCCTTCGTTCTTGGTCCATGCTGCCAACCCTGCCATCAACCCCGATATCAGAAAAAGTCGGGAGTGTCCTGATCGAAGCGCGACGAGCAGTAGCAGGGTCGCAGCCGTTATAAAAAAAGCAAGCGGCAGATCGGTGTAGAGATGAATGCTCCAGAAAAGAGGAGGGATCAGAAGAAGGAAAAAAGTTCCTCCCCATCCTCCAGCAAGAGGAGAGACTTCGGTCCCTAAATACCAGACCAAGATCATGGCGCAAGAGAGGTAGAAGCCTAGAGACGCCCAGGGGGGCCAAAGCAGGGATTCCTGGCCCATCCAGTTCCAACCCCAGGCAAGAGTTCCCGGCCAAAGAAGCGGGTAGTCCGTGTGGGACCATGAAAGGAGGGGGGAGAACATGTCCTGCCACGCTTCGGGGGAACGGAACATGAACTTGGCTTTGAGTAGCCACATATAACGGGCGTCCCAGCCTCCCGTGATGTTGGTGGATACGGAAAGGAGAAAGAACTGGATCACGCTCCACAGAGTGACGAGAAAAATCAAAAGACTAATAACCCATAGGACAAACTTTAAAATGGCTCCTCTGTCCTTAGGCATACTCGCGATGAATTTCTGGCGGATCAGTTCGACCGCGGAGGGAGCCGGGGATGTTCTTTTGGAATATTGCCGCAAGAGAAAGCCTCCGAGCAACAGGGTGATAGCGAGACCTGAAGACACAGAGAGGGCCATAGACTTAGAAGGAACGGCCCACAAGGAAAAAAAGAGCATCAGGGAGCAGATCCCGAATCCCGTGGGGATCGCGGCAGCCAGGAGAAACAGGGGTTTCCAGCGGAGAGGTATGCGGCGTAGCAAGAGTGCCAGAGTAAAATAGCCTAACAAGGCGGGAATTAAGAGCGGCGCAAGAGCGTTCACGTTATTTTCTCCGCGATCATTTTTCCGTCTGCCAGGATCACGACAGGCCGATAACCGGTTCCTTGCATCCGGGCCTGCGCAATCACCTCCCGGGAGCAGAAGATGAACGCCTTGTTCTCGGTCGGAAGAGGATTTAAGAGAAGTGGCGCCAAACTTCCTTGGGCGGCCTGAAGCTGCTCGACGGCCGGGTCCTTGGGATCGTAAGGCCTATCGGTGAGAAAGGTTGCGGTTCCTCCAGTACGGGCGAGACCGGTTTTGAATATTGCGTAGGGGAGACCCGGGTCTTGAAAACGAAAAAAAGATTCAGCTCCTGCCAGGAAATTTTTTTTAAAGACTAGAATAGGGCCGGTGGCGGAAGGGAGCTTTGAAACAAAGAGGATCCCCAAAAGACTCGCATAGAAGAAAAAGTGGAGGATCCTGGCGAGTAGGGATTGCGGCTGTTTTGGGATGACGGAAGTTGTGTTTTGCATAAGCGGTGGGTAGTATATACCAGAAAGTGAAACAGGAAAATACGCATCCGAGGCATGGTCCCACAGAACGGTCTTTGTGGGTTTAGTGCCTCTGAAAAAGGACGATATAGCATAGCAATGGAAAAGCTATCGATCATTATCCCAGCCTACAATGAAGCGCCGACCTTGCAGCAATTGGTCGAGAAGATCCTGAAGGTTTCTTTTCCGGTGCCGTATGAAATCATTCTGGTGGATGATCACAGCCGCGACAGGACCTATGAAATCGCGCGGCTTTTAAATCAGCAGGATACGATGGGCCGGATCCATGTGCTGCGGAACGAAGTCAACCGTGGAAAAGGTTATAGCATTTTGCGCGGTTTGGAGCAGGCCCAGGGGGATGTAATCGTCGTTCAGGATGCGGATTTTGAATATGACCCCGCGGAGCTTCCACGTCTTTTGGCTCCTCTTCTCAAAGGTTCGGCGGAGGTAGTCTACGGGAGCCGCTTTCTCGGCAATCGCCGTCCTCTAGGGATGGCTCTCGCGAACTATATGGCCAATCTCTTTCTGACTTGGCTCACCAATCTTCTTTTTAGGACCCGCCTAACCGATATGGAAACCTGCTACAAGATTATTCCGGCAGGTCTCATGAAATCCCTTCAATTAAGTGCCAGTCGGTTTGATTTTGAACCCGAGATCACGGCAAAACTCGCCAAAAAGAATATACGGATCACGGAGCTGCCGATCCTTTACAACGGCCGGACGGCCAGCGAAGGGAAGAAGATCAAGGCCCGTGATTTTTTTATGGCGCTTCAGGTGCTTTTCACGAACCGTGTGCGGTCATGAAAAAGACGCTGACTATTCTTCTGGTTTTTGTCGTGGCCTGCGGATCCTGGAGTCGTCCCGCTCAGGCAGCTATTGCGCTCCGGAAGGTCCGGGTGGAGATCGCCGTGTCGGCGGGATTCAAGACACAGCCGAATTGGAAGTCCGAGTTCCAGCAGCGTTTGACCTATGCCTCGAAAATCTTTGAAAGTGAATTCAAGATCCAGCTGGTTCCGGTGAGGTATAAACTATGGTCGGGCGTCCAAGAGAGTGATGAGCCTCGTGTCCTTCTGGAAGATCTTCGTTCCAAATTTCCCCAGGACGATGTTGATATTGTGATCGGTCTGACGAGCGTTAAAGGTTCGGCACGGGCTGCGGTCCGTGATCCCGATACTATTGGGCAAGCCCGGATACTTTCCGGCTATCTCGTCCTGCGCTATCCCATGGACCGGCTTTACCGTATTCAGGAACAGACCGTGCTGACGCATGAGCTGGGCCATTTGTTCGGGGCCGTTCACACGAAAGACCCTTACAGCATCATGTTCCCTGTGATCGGAAAACAGATCCCGTCGCGGTTCGATGAGGAAAACAATGACATTATCATGGGGACACGGTCAATCGATTTCCGTCGCGGTGTCGAAGCGTTGCCCAAAATCTCGATCCAGCGTCTTCTGGGGTCTTACCTGAAATTGGCGGTGAAGGACCAACCTTTTGATTTTTATTATATGGTCGGCGTTCTTTATCTGAATCTCAAACAGTATCAGGATACGCTCAATGTATGGAAAAAGGCCGAGGCGATCTTGCCGGGATACCCGCGCATCCATTACGATCTCGGGATGGTCTATTATCAGTTGGGGGATCAGGCGAACGCCGTCAAGCAATTGACACAGGCCGTTCAAGGATACCGTTTCCCGAGCCAAAAACCGGAGCAGCTCAACGCCTTGATGGCGCTGGGCGAGGTTTTTGAATCCCAGAATAATCTGAGCTCGGCGCAGAATGCCTATTCGCGGGCGCAGGTGCTGGATCCCAAAAATAAAAATATCAAACGGGAACTTGCCTCGATCCAGCTAAAGATGGGGCAGGTGAACGAGGCGATCCGGGGTTTTGAAACGCTTCTCTATCAGGATCCTGACAATGTAAGTTTGCTCGTGGAATTGGGGGTCGCCTATTATGAGGCCAAGCGTTTTGGGGAAAGCCAGCGCTATCTGGAGCACGTTCTTCAAAAAGCGCCCAACGGCACTGAGGAAAATGTCCGGGCGCATAATTATCTGGCCAAGATCTATTATCAGACTAAACGGACCGATAAAGCTCTGGAGCACTTCAATGCCGCCTGCGCGGCCCGTCCCAGCGTGGATTGTCTCAGGGGATTGGGACAAATGTATTTTGAACTTGGCCAGTGGGACAACTGCATCGCGGAGTTGGCCACGATCCTCCGGACGCAGAAAGATGATGCCGATGTTTATGGGACCATGGCCGTGGCTTTTACGCAGAAGGGGGATTATAACCAGGCGCTTCCGCTGCTTCGAGAGGGATTGCGGTATGCGAAAGATAACAAGACCGCGGCTCGATTCTATCAAAATACCGGGCATATTCTGCTTCAGTTGAAGAGCTATTCTTCCGCAGAGCAGGAGTTCCAGATGGGAATTGCGAAGGACTGGAACAATATGGAATGTCACACCGGACTGGCGATGGCTTATATTGGAATGCAGAACCCCGAGGGAGCGAAAAAAGCGCTTGAAGACGTGCTTCGCCTCGATCCCAATAATAAAACAGCTCGGGAGCTTCTCCAACAGATCGAAAAGCTCATGCAGCAAACCCTTGAGACAAAATTCGAGCTCCAAAAGGCATGAAAAATCCCCTTCTTAAAGAGATCATGGTAACGAAAGTGTTCTCGGCCGGTATGGAGGAGCCTCTCAGCGCGGTCGAGGCAAAGTTCCGGCATCATGGGATCCGGCATCTTCCCGTCGTGGATAGCCAGAAGCGCGTGGTGGGGATGTTCACCCTTCGGGATCTTTTCCGCTGTGTGTTGCCTCGGAAAACCGAAGAGGGGGATGTCTTTGACAGAGAGCAAATGGACCGGTTCATCCTGAAGCATGTGATGTCGAAGGACCCCGTTGTCCTGAGTCCCGAAGACACCCTGGGTCATGTGGTCGATATCATGGTCCGGGACAAGTTCGGCTGCGTTCCGATCGTCGGCCGTGATGGGGTGCTTGTGGGGATCGTCACGCAGATCGATGTTTTGAAATGTCTTGCCCGATCACTTCTGGGGAAATAGCGATGTCTCCTGCGGGCAGGCGTAGTTTTTTCTTTTTAACCAGTTCGAGGGATATTGTGTGAAGCAAAGTAAAAAGCAAGTTGCGATCCGCCCGATTCAGGTCCGCGAAACTGGCTTTACCCTGGTTGAGATCATGGTGGTGGTCGCGATCCTCGGGATCCTGGTCGCGGTCGGGGTGCCGAATTTTATGCGGGTCAGACTGGATGCAAATGAAGGGGCGGTGCGTGGAGATCTCCGGGCTTTTAGCACCGCGAATGAATCGTATCGCGCGTTTCAGAATCCCCCGAACTATTCACCCGATATTGCCACGCTCATCAACCAGAGCTATATCGATAGTACGTGGACGAATCCCGTCAACAAACACGGCTATGGTTTTACTTATACCGTCGATGCAAGCGGAACGACTTACTCGATCGAAGCGAATCCTTCGACGCCGGGGGCTACAGGGAACAATTCTTACTGCATCGACCAGACGGGGATTTTGGTGAGGGCTCTGGTGACCGGGTTAGGTGCTGCGGCAGGATGTGCCGGGGGAACTCCTCTCGGGGGTTAAGTTTGGAAGTACGAGGTTTGTTTTGCTGTGGGTAGTTTCAGATCAGGGAAACGTTTTTCGAGGTTTGCGTGGAAGAGATAGTCCAGGTGATCGCTCTTCTCGGGTGAAAACCCCATCACTTCTTCCCACACCGTCCTGTTCTCCATGCAGAAATAAATAAAAACATCCTTCCATTTTTTCCGGATCTCCGCGTAGACATGACGGTAGAGTCTGACCCTCTCAGGCCGGAAATAGCGCATCTTGCCATCGAGGCCCTTCACGAATTCCGCCGCCGTGATTGCGGAACTGGGGAAACGTTCCGTGATCATTTTTTTGAGAGCCGGAGGAAAGCGGAGACTTCCGAGGCTGATCCACATCACCTCACTTTCCGGGATTTTGGAGGTCAACTGTTCAAGGAGTTCGCTGTATTTTTTCTCCCATCCCGGGAGGAGGAGAAGGGGATCGAAATGAAAGCCAAGACGATAGCCTTTTTGGACCGCGCGTGACGCCGCTTTCAGGCGTGCCTCAAGCGGCGCACTTTTAAACTCCTGGGTTTTGATGAAGTCTTGGGGGTTTAGGGACCACGAAATAAGGATGTTGCTTTTGCGGATGTCCGGGAGATGATCCACGAGGCCGGTCTTGGTTTTGATCTCGAGGATCATTTTTTTCTTCAGGGCGTGGCGGATCAGGCGTTCATTGAAATGGGTGACAGGATCGAAGGCCAGACTGTCCGTCAATTCGCCGGTGCCCATTCGAAATAGTCGTTTGGGCTGGTCCTCGATCAGTGTGTCGATCTCACGGGAAATATTTCCGGTATTCACATAGACCGTGATCAGTGGAACATTCAGATAGTTTTGAAGAATGCAGTAGGTGCAGTCGAGGGGACAATGGGTTTGAGCGTTCAGGACCCAGTAGCCGCAGCAAAGGTAATCGGTCCCTGTGGCGGGGCAGGGTTTGAGAAAATTGCCTTTAAAGCGGGTGATCCAAAGGCTCTTCTTGCCGGCGCTGAGCGATGTCTTTCCGATGTCTCGGAGGAATGCTTTTTTGTCCGCGACAATCGTGACCGGGACGCGCGGGAGATCTTTCAAGATGCGTCGGGTAAGGGGACTTGTCTTAGCGGTGCGATCCAGAAAGATGCGTTCGATTGTCACGGTTTTTGGGGAGGCCATGGCGTCATCGTACCCGCTCCCTCCTTTCTTGTCTTCCGCTTTTTTTAATAACGGTGACAAGAATGGTTCCGATTTCAGCTTCATCGAAATTGATAAGGATTGGGATTGGGCTTGAGAAGAGAAAAATATTCAAAGTGCCTGTCCGGAGTTATAATCAAAATCATGAAGATACGATTCTCGTTTGGCTGGACCAAAGAGCCGAAGGCGTCCCGGAAATCGTTTAAATCTCCGGAGGCTTATGCGCTTGCAAGTGATTATGCCGTAAGGATCGGACATTTTATGCCGTGTGAGATGGGGTCTTATTTGGCAAAGGAACGCTCCTGTCTCTGGGTCTGTGAGCGCGAGAAGGGGAGCCGGACGCTTAGCTCGGAGGCCCTAGCACGGGAACTCCAAAAGGTGATGAACTCCGGGGTGCAGGAACTCCAGGTTGTGATCGGCGGGCCGGACGGGTTTACCGCTCAGGACCTGGCGAGGATGGCGCCCGTGCTGTCCTGGAGTTTCGGTCCTATGACCCTTCCTCACGAACTCGCAGCGGTCGTTGCCACTGAGCAGGTCTATCGCACCTTGACTATTCTCCATGGTCAGCCCTATCACTCCGGCCATTGAAGGATAAAGTAAAATCTTTGACATTAGCCCAAGCTGCTTTATAATCCCACCCGCGTTGATAAACAGCTCGACAAAGTTTTTTCTCCAGCCTAACATATCCCCATTCTTGGGCAGGTAGCTCAGTCGGTAGAGCAAGGGACTGAAAATCCCTGTGTCGGGGGTTCAATTCCCTCCCTGCCCATCTTTTTTTCATCGAAAGGATGGGAGCCTTCCTTGATCAAGTACGCCATTGGTATTGATATCGGTGGGACCAAGATTTCCGTTACCTTGGGCACCTCCAGCGGCAAGATTTTGGTCCGGAAAAAGATTTTGACGCGGACCTGTCGGGAGAGCAAAGCTTGCCTCCGAGAGATCGGGGCGAGTGTTGCAGCCATCCTCGGGGAATTCAATATCCCTAAAAATCAAATGCTCGGTATCGGTATCGGTGTTCCCGGTCCCGTGAACTCTACAAAGGGGGTTCTTCCTCGCTCCCCCAATCTTCCCGGTTGGGAGGGTGTCCCCGTCTGCAGGCTTCTCAAACAAAAATTGAAACTGCCTGTTTTTATTGCCAATGACGCCAACGCCGCGGCTCTCGGGGAAGCCGTTTTCGGCGCCGGAAAAAAGATGAAGGATTTTATTTATATCACGGTCAGTACCGGCGTCGGTGGCGGTCTTGTGATGAATGGACAGATCTATGAAGGGGCCGGATTCGTGGCGGGGGAGATCGGTCATATCGGTGTGGTACCCGAAGGCAAATCTTGTAAGTGCGGTGGCCGCGGCTGTCTTGAGGCGTACGCCTCGGGCACAGCGATCGCTTCTTTTTACCGTGAAATGTCCGGAAAAAAAGTTACCGGAGCTAAAGAAGTCGGATTGGCGGCGAGGTCGGGTGACCGGCGCGCGCTCCAAAGCTATCTGAAAGGGGCTTACTATCTCGGGATCGGTCTTGCCAATCTCATGAATATTCTGAATCCTGAAGCGATCGTGCTCGGCGGCGGCGTTTTTATGTCCTCTCCCGCTACTTATTGGAAGGCCCTGACGCGGAGCGCGAAGGATCACGCATGGCCCGAAGCCTTTCGCACGACGAAGATCCTTCTGTCGCCCCTTCTCGGCCACTCCGGAGACTTCGGCGCCCTGGCCCTGGTATTTAAAAATACGCGCCCATAGCTCAACTGGGCGCGCGAAGCGGAGATTGGGGCCGTCCAAACTTCCATTTTGGAAAAGAAATAATAAGTTTTGGCGGAAAGTGTAGAGCATCAACAGGTCTCAGGCGCCCGTCCTGGCTTTATTTTGAAATTGAAAGAAGCCAGGATTGGCGCAAACAAGCTTTTATTAAAAGAAAAATCAAGGTGGTTTGCGCCCATAGCTCAACTGGATAGAGCATCAGCCTTCGGAGCTGAGGGTTGCAGGTTCGACCCCTGCTGGGCGCACTTCTTTTAATGGATAGGGTTTTTATGATTCGAAGAACGATGGCCCTCGCGAGTTGTTATCTGATTCTTTTGAGCGGCTGCGCGACAACTGCTGAATATGACCGCTCCTCGGTCTCGCCCAAGGTTTCGCACCTCACGGAAGAACAAAAAACGGGGGAGGCCATTCACAGCGAGATTCTTAAATCCTTTCACACCTACACCGATCCCAAAGTGGTCAAATATGTCGAAGACTTGGGACATTCCTTGGCGGCCCAGGCCAAGCGCCATGACCTCGACTACCGTTTTACGATCCTTTATAGCGAGAAGATCTATGCGACCTCCGCGCCGGGCGGCTACATTTATGTTACCACCGGGATGCTGAATTTTCTGGTGAACGAAGCGGAACTCGCCGCGGTGCTGGCGCATGAGATCGGAGAACTGCAGACCGTGGATCGCCGTTTCACCAAACGGGATGACATAGTCAACGCCGCGGCTCAGGCTGGATCAGCGATCGGCCCGATGTTCGGGCCTCTGGGATCCTTGGCGAGTTTGGGGCTTGTTTTGCTCCAGGCTTATGATGAGAGCACTTTCAAAACTCCTGAAGAGCGACTCCTGGCTGGAGATGCCTTAGCCCTGAAGTATCTCATGAATGCCGGGTATGACCCGGAGGCTTTGATGGATGTTCAGGAGCGTTTTTTGAAGTCGGGGGAGAAGATGACGCCTTACTTTTATGATTACTACCAGTCCCGTCCCATCACTGAGGCGCGTATTCGGGCCCTCAAAAAAGCCTTTGAGAAATTACCGCTCGGGGGGAAGTCCTTGATCACGGATGCCATGGAATATCAGGAAACGACCCGGGGCGTACGCGAGATCTACAAGACCGCTCCTTAGGTTCTTCGGCTATTTCTTTTCCCAATCCCCTGAAGGAGTTTGGACCATATCCCCGGCACCGGCCTTGTCGCGCTGGACCTCCGCGAAGGCCCTTTGAACTTCCAGCAACCCCGTGCTCCCGAGCTTGTTTTGGATGGCGAGATTTTCATAGATGATCCTGCGGTCCCGGTTCTCTGCGGCCGTCAACGTGGTAGAAGTGGTGTCTTTCTTCAAGTCGGAGACATATCCCTTGTTGTTTTCTCCGATCACGCCTTCGCGTTTGAGAGCCTGGATCTGGGCGTAGCGGGTCTGCCGATTGCTTAATGCCTTTTTGATCTCGGGCGTGAGTTCCTTGAAGTCATAATCCGCCGCTTTGCAGACCGGTAGGGCGCTTCCCAGAACCAGACACAGGACAAACAACGTGGTGTAGATCTTTTTCATGGTAAAAGCCTCCCTTAGATTTGGAATGGAAGAATGTCTCATTTGGCGCCTCCCTGGGCGACCATGTCTTCAATGTTGTTGGCGGTCTGCTTAAGGCCCCGGATATCCACGACGACGTTGGCGTTGATCGTGATCGGCCGATTGGGATCTCCGACGGCTTTGACCGTACATCCGGCGAGCGCGATCAGGGCAAGAAATAAAACGACGATTTTAGGCATGGCTTTCATATTATTTTACCTCGATGAGCCCCATGATCCGGGCGATCTGTGAAAAAGCATTTTTTGCGTCTGTTCGTACATTGGCATTGAGCATCAATTTCAAATTATAATCCGGAATGAAGATTTGGAGGTGGATTTTTATGAGGTCGCTTTGCGCCATCTCGACAGTAAGCGCGGCCTGGTCATAACGAATCAGTTTTTGACTCTTAACAACTTTTTGGACTCTTTCCTTTTGGATCGAGAACGGGAGGTAGGGGAGGAAGAGATCGAAGAACTTGGCCTGGATATTGCCGCCGGGTTGAGGGGCTTCAAGGTTCATACTGAACGCGGGTTCTTGACCTGCAGTCTGGCGGAATGTGAGATTGCCCTTCATTGCGCCTGTCGCGCCGCCGAGGTTTTGCGGGTCCAGCCACTGCAGATCCTGCAGGTCGGTCTTTCCAAAGTCCGCGGCAAGCTCCACGTGGAGAACAGGGCGTGTTTGGACCCAGAAGGTCCCTGAAATTCCCGGGCGTGAAGATCCTCGGGGATGAATGCCCACAGCGGTGAAATGGACGGGTTTCCCGGTGATCAAGAAAAGGAGCGTTTCCTGGGAGGCCAGAGACCTTATCTCCAGGGGGACGGGGCCTTGCCGGGTTTGGAGGCTGCCTGAGAGCCCTTCGATCCGGATCTTCCCGTGCCGGTCCAGGGCGACTTTCCCTATACAGATCGATCCTGCGAAATATTCCTGAGAAGAACGATTGGCCGCCTGTTCCAAGAGTTTACGTTCGATCTCTGGGAGGCAGGGGATGACCCAAAGGGCAAGTCCCAGGAGTATCAAGAGAACGACTGCAACGAATAGAGCGGGGAGAGTCCTTTTAGGCATATGATTTCCTCCCGCGTATTATGAGGTTTTGAAGTCAAAAAGCAACCAACGAATCGGTTGGAGGTGTTAAAAAAAACCACAAATCCCTTTCTTGTAAAATCGGGGCTTCTTGAGTACAATACCCGCTCTTTGGCGCTCAAACCCACGGTGCGGAATGAGCTGTCGGGAATATTTTTTGGTGTCTTTATAAGTTTTGCGCCCTTAGCTCAGTTGGTAGAGCAAGTGACTCTTAATCACTGGGTCGAAGGTTCGACTCCTTCAGGGCGCACTTTTTCTTGCTGAATAAGTACGTCCTGGCTTTCAATATAGTTTTTATGAGAAGCCAGGACAGAACTGATCTCTATTGGAAAATTAATGAAGATCAGGCGGTGCCGTGAGGGCTTAGAGAAAGCCCTCTGCGACCACTGCACTTCGTGCTGAAGGATTCGAAGGGAGCGCTGATTATAAACATGACGGGGGTCATGTTTATGGCGCGGGTGGCCGACCGGAGCGAAGCGGAGGCGCCGACTTCTTCAGTGCGCACTTTTTTCTTTGCTAAGTTTTTGCGGCCGTGGCGAAACTGGCAGACGCGCAAGACTTAGGATCTTGTCCCGTAAGGGATGGGGGTTCAAGTCCCTCCGGCCGCACTTGTTCTCCATGAACAAGTACGACGCCGTGGCAGTAGAAGGACCACTGCCTACGGCGATGCAAAGGAAGAGGGACTTGAAGGGAGTCCCGCTGGCACTTATGACTTATGTCATAAGTGCGGGACGGGTGGCCGACCGTAGCGAAGCGGAGGCGCCAAGTCCCTCCGGCCGCATTTCGAATCGATGTCGGCAGTTTATTTGACAAAGGTAGGACGCACTTCTATCCCTGTTCATTGTTGTTTTTCAAATGGTGACAAGGATAGCCCCAATTTCAACAAAGTTGAAATTGATAAGTATTGGGACTAGAATACGGCCTCCCGAGAATCGCAGGTCTCATCTGACAAGCGAGTGTAGCATAGTGGTAATGCTCTGCCTTGCCAAGGCAGCTACGAGGGTTCGATTCCCTCCACTCGCTCCAATTTAAATAGATAAGTTCAATAGATAAGGTGGTTTCTGTGTCACTCAAAAAGGAAAATGAATGCCTCGAGGAAGATCACTCCCATTCCGACGCCGTTGAAGCGCAGGCTTCTACACTTAAGATCAAATTGCAGGACGGCAAGTCTTGTGAAAAGATCCTAACGATTGAGGTCGCGCCGGAGCGTATTAGTGAAGAGTTTGAATCTTTTTACAAGGCGATCGCTCCCCGTGCCAAGGTGCCGGGTTTCCGCCCCGGCAAAGTGCCTCGGGATGTGCTGGTGATGCATTATGAGAAGAACGCCAACGATTCGGTGCTTGAGACGCTCCTTTCCGAGTCTCTGCCCAGGGCGCTTCGCGAAAAGGACCTGAGCCCGCTCACCACGCCTGAGATCAAGGATATTCAGTTCACTAAAGACAAGCTCTCTTATAAAGCTCATGTCGAGGTTCGTCCGAAGATCAAGCTTTCTCGCGTGACCGGCCTGAGTGCCAAGAAGGAAAAGGTCGTCATCAAGCCCGAGGAAATTGAGAAGTCCCTCAAACAAACCCAGGAGATGCACGCTCAATACAAGGCGATTGAAGGACGTGCGGCGAAGATGGGGGATTTTGTGATCACGGACTACGTTTGCTCGGTCGACGGCAAAGAAGTGGAAAAGCGCAATGACGACTGGATCGAGCTCAAAGAAGAAGAATATTTGAAGGGTTTTTCAACACAACTCGTGGGCGTGAATGTCGGCGATGAGAAGGATGTCCAGATCTCCTTTCCTCAGGATATGGCGGACAAGCGGGCGGCCGGGAAGACGGCGGTTTTCAAAATGAAGGTCAAGGAGATCAAGGAAAAGACGCTTCCGTCGCTGGATGATGAATTGGCCAAGTTGGCGGGGGACTATAAGGATCTGAACGATCTGAAACAGAAATTGACCGCGGATCTCGAGAAGCGCGCTTTCGAGGAAAAAGAGGCTGCATTCGAGCGCGAGCTTCTCAATGAACTGGTCAAGCATAACAAGATCGATTTGCCGGCAGGCCTTTTGCAGCGCCGGGCAGAGTATCTTACCGATCAGGCGCGCCAACGTTTTGTTCAGCAGGGCGGGACCGACGAACTTTTTGACAAGGAAAAGGAAAAGATGGTCAAGGAATTCGACGCTGAGGCGCGTCGCCAGATCCACATCGCTTTTCTTCTGGACGAGATCGCGGACACGCAGGCGATCAAGGCGGACGAGACGGACCTCGTCAAGAAATACGAGCTTTTGAGCCAGCAGTACCGCCAGCCGAAGGAAACGATCGAGAAATATTACGAAGGAAAAAAAGAAGCCCGCGAGACCTTGCTGGACCAGATCCGGAACGAAAAGGTCATTGATTTTTTAAAGCTGAACGCCAAAACTAAATAACTGATCCCAGGCGGTGGTTGCTTGTCTGGGTCTCTAGTCTGAGGGGGGTTCTATGAGCTACTTGGTCCCGATGGTCGTCGAGCAGACAAGCAAAGGGGAGCGCTCCTACGATATTTACTCCCGGCTACTAAAAGAGCGCATTGTTTTTATCGGAACGCCGATCGATGATGTGATCGCGAATCTGATCATTGCCCAGATCCTTTTCCTTAATATGGAAGAACCGGGCAAGGATATCAATGTCTACGTGAATTCTCCCGGCGGCTCCGTGACTGCGGGTCTTGCCATCTATGACACCATGCGTTTCGTGAAATGCGACGTCGCGACCTATTGCCTCGGCCAAGCGGCCAGCATGGGATCGCTTCTTCTCGCGGCCGGCACCAAAGGGAAGCGTTACGCCCTGCCGAATGCTCGCGTCATGATCCATCAGCCGTGGGGCGGCACGCAGGGGACCGCCGCGGACATCCATATTCAGGCCAAAGAGATCCTGAAACTCAGAGATCAGTTGAACGGGATCCTTGCGCATCATACTGGAAAGTCGATCGAACAGATTGAGAAAGATACGGATCGCGATTATTTTATGTCCGCCGAAGAAGCCAAAAATTATGGTATCGTCGATCATGTCGTCACAAACCGCATGGAGGTTCCAAAAACATGAGCCAGCCCACGATTCTCTTAACGCCCGGTCCCACCCCTGTTCCTGAAGTTACCCGTAAGGTCATGGCGGAGCCTATTTTCCACCATCGCACGCCGAAGTATCGCAAGATCTTCGGGGATGCCTCCGAGCGTTTGAAAAAGGTGTTTCTGACCAAGAATCCCGTTTACACATTTGCCGGCTCGGGGAGCCTGGCGATGGAAGCGGCCCTGGTCAATTTTCACTCCGCGGGAGACAAAGTCCTTGTGGTGGAGAACGGGAAGTTCGCCGAGCGTTTTACGTTGATCGCCAAGGCGTTCGGATTGAACGCGATCAGTCTGAAGGTTCCGTACGGGGAAGCGCCCCAGCCGAAGTTGATCGAGGAAGCGTTGCAGAAAGACCCGGACATTAAGGCCGTTTGCGTCCAGCTTTGCGAAACATCGACAGCGGTGCTGAGTGATATCAAAGCGATCGGGGAGATCGTTGCCAAGACGAACGCCCTTTTGATCGTGGACGCTATTTCGGGACTCGGTGCCGATCGTCTTGAGACCGACAACTGGCACGTGGACCTTGTGGTCAGCGGTTCGCAGAAAGCCCTGATGCTTCCTCCGGGACTTGCGTTCCTGAGCGTGAGCGAAAAGGCCAGAAGCCGTATGGCGGCGGCCAAATTGCCGAAGTTCTACTATGATCTCAAGTATTATGAGAAATCCCTGAAGGACAGCGACACGCCCTGGACTCCGGCGCTCACGCTTGTGATCGGGTTGCAAAAGTCGCTTGATCTCATAGAACAGGAAGGGATCGAGAATGTTTTCAAACGTTGCGCCGCGAACGCGACTTTTACGCGGGAATCCCTCCAGAAAATGGGCCTGAAGCTTTTCTCCAAAGCCGCTTCTTCGACGGTGACCGCAGCGTGGTTGCCCGAAGGGATCGATGGAGAGAAGCTTTGTGAGGTCATGCGTGACGAAAAAGGGATCGCCATGGCCGGTGGTCAAGGCGATCAGATGAAGGGCAAGGTCGTCCGCATTTGCCACATGGGCGCGATCACGAAACAGGATATCGAAAAGGGCCTCAAAGTGTTGGGCGAGACACTCAAAGAGATGAAGTCCTCCTCCGGTTCCTCGTGCTGCTGTTCCTGTAAATAGTTGTAAGGGGGCAGGCATCATTCAAACAATGATGTCTGTTCCCGTTTTTTTGCCAAAGCCATTATTCATTTAAGGGAGACTGAAAAATGAAGATACTTGTTTCGGACGCTCTGGGTCAGGGGGGGATGGACATTCTTCACAAAGAGAAGAATCTTCAGGTCGATGAGAAAGTCGGATTGAAGCCTGAAGAACTCAAGAAGATCATCGGCGAGTATGACGCGATCCTCATCCGCAGTGCCACCAAGCTGACGGCCGACATCATTGAAGCCGGCAAGAAGCTTCGCGTGATCGGTCGCGCCGGTGTCGGTGTTGACAATGTCGATCTTAATGCTGCCACGAAGCGCGGGATCATTGTCATGAATACCCCGGAAGGAAATACGATCTCGACGGCCGAGCTCAGCTTCTCGATGATGATGGCCGTGGCGCGCAATATCCCGCAAGCCGACGCCCACGTGAAAAAAGGGGAGTGGAAGCGCAACAAGTTCCAGGGGACGGAGCTTAACGGCAAGACCCTCGGGATCGTTGGATTCGGCCGCATCGGCCGTGAAGTCGCGAAGAGGGCAAGCGCTTTTAATATGAAGGTGATGGTGTTTGATCCTTTTATCTCCAAGGAAAGCGTAAAGCAATATCCCGTGGAATTCGTGGACGTTCCAACGCTGCTTAAGAATTCGGATTTTCTCACGTTCCACACGCCTCTCACGAAAGAGACCGCGAATCTTCTCAATCGCGAAACTTTCAAGCTTTGCAAAAAGGGCATCCGTATCGTCAACTGCGCCCGCGGCGGTATTGTGGACGAGACAGCGCTCGTCGAAGCGATCCAGAACGGGCAAGTCGCCGGCGCCGCGTTCGACGTGTTTGTGACGGAACCTCCCGCGGCCGATCATCCGCTACTCAAGCTTCCACAATTTATCTGCACGCCGCATCTCGGTGCCGTGACGCAGGAAGCCCAGGAGAATGTGGCGGTGGAAGTCGCCAAACAAGTGATCGATGCTTTGAATGATCGCTGTATCCGGAATGCCGTGAACCTTCCCAATCTTGATCCGGATACGCTCAAGGGCCTAAAGCCCTGGCTCGTGCTCGCGGAGAAGATCGGTATGCTTTACGCACAGCTTTTTACCGGCAGTTTCAAGAAAGTCGAGATTCGCTACGGTGGGGACCCGACGAAGTTTAACGTGGCGCCGCTTACCATGGCGGTGGTCAAAGGTCTTCTGAAGCCCATTTGCGGGGATTCCGTCAATTTCATCAATGCTTTGGCCGTGGCCAAGGAGCGGGGGATCTCGATTACCGAGAGCCGCAGCGATGAGAACGAGGGTTTCACGAGTTTCATTGATGTCGAAGTGGTTCAGGGTAAGGAAACCTACCGGATCATGGGAACGCTTTTCTCTAATGAGCCGCGCATCGTGCGTCTCAATGAGTTCATGATCGATGTCGTGCCGGAAGGCTGGGTGCTTTTCGTGAAGAATGATGACCTTCCCGGCGTGGTCGGCACCATCGGGACCGTGCTCGGAAAGAACGGCGTTAACATCGCGGAAATGTCGCTTGGGCGCGTTGGCAAAGGCAAGAAGGCTTATGCCATGACCGCGATCAATACCGACAGCGAAGTCCCCGCCAAAGTCGTGGCGCTGATTAAAAAGAACAAGCTCGTGCTCGACGTCAAAGTCGTCAAACTATAGAAGAGAGGGATCGAATGAACCGTATTCTGATCGGAGCCCAATGGGGCGATGAAGGTAAAGGGAAGGTCATTGACCTTCTTGCCCGGAAAAGTGATGTCATTGTCCGTTACCAAGGCGGCAATAACGCGGGTCATACCATCAAGTTTAACGATCAGAAATTCGTGCTTCATCTGATCCCTTCAGGCATTCTCCAACCGGGGAAGATCTGTGTAATCGGGAACGGCGTTGTCATTGATCCAGAGGCCCTCTTTGAAGAGGTCGCGATCCTTGAAAATGCCGGCATCAAGGTGAAGGGGCGGCTTCTTGTTTCCGACCAGGCGCATCTGATCCTGCCTTATCACAAGCTGATGGACAAGTTGAAGGAAGAATCCTGTAAGAAAGGTAAGGCGATCGGGACAACCAAAAAGGGGATCGGGCCCTGCTATGCCGACAAAATGGCGCGTGTCGGGATACGCGTCGGGGATCTCAAATCGCTTTCTTACTTCAAGGAACGGCTCGCGTACGTTCTCAGGGAACGCAATGATTTTCTCGGCAAGATGCACGGGGCGTATCCGTTCTCGTACCGGAAGATCCTTGCTCATTTCATGAAGTATCGCGCCCGGCTTCTGGGTTTTTCACGCGACACGCCAAAATTCCTTTATGACGCGACCAAGGCCGGGAAAGATATTCTTTTTGAAGGTGCTCAGGGAACGCTTCTGGACGTGGATCATGGCACCTATCCTTTCGTGACTTCTTCAAACGCTACCGTGGGTGGCGCGATCACAGGATCCGGTATTAGCCCGACCTTTATTGACCGCGTTATCGGTGTCACCAAGGCCTATACCACTCGCGTCGGGGAAGGCCCTTTTCCGACACAATTCCCGGCGCCGCTGATGAGATTGATCCAGACCAAAGGCGAGGAGTTCGGAGCGACGACAGGCCGCCCGCGCCGCTGTGGCTGGTTCGATGCTGTGATTGCGCGCCACGCCGTTCGTATCAATGGACTCGACGAGCTTGCGATCATGAAGCTCGACATATTGTCCGGACTTCCGGAACTCAAGATCGCGACGGCCTACCGGGTGGGAGGCAAGATCACCAAAGACTATCCACACGCCATATTTGAATTTTCAAAAGCCAAACCGGTCTATGAGACCTGGAAGGGTTGGGAGGAAGATATCACGCATGTGCAAAAGTGGAGCCAGTTGCCCGTGAACGCCCGCCGTTACCTGAAACGAATCGAGGCTCTTATGGAAACTCCGATCAAGATCGTTTCGGTTGGAAGCAAGCGCAATCAGACCATTTTCCTCTAGGATCCCTTCATGCCCAATCCTCCATTATCAGAAGATTTAAAGGTCGATGGGACTAGTTCCGGCACCCTTTTTTCAAAAAACTATTGAGGCCAGGACATGCCCCATCCTCCATCATCGGAAAATTTAAAGGTTGATGGGACTAGTCCTGGAAGCCTTTTTTTAAAAGACTATTGAGGCCAGGACATGCCAAACCCGATCCCCCAGCACGTTGCGATCATCATGGATGGCAACGGACGCTGGGCGAAAAAACAGGGGCTTCTCCGAGTTCAAGGACATGAGGTCGGCGTTCAGCGCATCGAAGAGATCATTCAGGCCGCCCAAGACAAAGGCATTCGCTATCTGACCCTGTACGCCTTCTCCAAGGAGAATTGGCGCCGCCCCAAAGACGAAGTCGCGTTTCTCATGGGCCTTTTGTCCGCTTATCTCGACAAAAAGATCGAAACCTTGATCAAGAACAACTGTGTTTTTAATGTGATCGGGGAAATCGGGGATCTCGCCGAGTTTTTACAAAAAAAACTTACCCAGGCCATGGAAAACTCCAGGAAGAACACGGGACTTGTCGTGACCTTTGCTTTAAGCTATTCGAGTCGCCGGGAGATCCTGCGGGCATGCCAGAAGATCGCGGAGCAGGCGGTCCGCGGGGAGATTGAGCCTTCCGGGATTAACGAGGAAACGTTTTCCGCGAATCTGTATACGGCCGGGATGCCGGATCCGGAGCTTTTGATCCGCACAAGCGGGGAGTTTCGGATCAGTAACTTTCTTTTGTGGCAGATCTCTTACGCCGAGCTTTATATCACTCAGAAATGCTGGCCGGAATTCACCCGCGATGAATTCGAGAAGGCCCTGGAAGATTACAAAGGGCGGGAACGGCGCTTCGGCGACACTTGCGCGGTCACGGGAGGAAAAACATGAGCCAGCTTGTGAAGCGGATCTTGATCTCGGCTATCTTGATCCCGGTTTCCGTGGCTTCGATCTTTTATTTACCGCATTGGTTTTTCTTTTTATTGGTGGAAGCGTTCATCCTCATGGGGCTGAACGAGTTCTTCTCGCTCGCGGAGCAGAAGGGTTTGCTGGTCAACCGGGGCTTCGGGCTTTTCTTCGGCGCGCTCCTTCCTTTTTCCGCGTATTTTTCGCTGCAGCCCACGAATCTTCTGATGGTCATTGTGGCGCTTTTTATTTTCCTGTTTAACCGTCGTTCGCCGGACAAGACCATCACCAGCGTCTCCGTCAGCGTGTTCGGGATCATCTATGTGGCATGGTTTTTTTCCTATCTGATCAAGATCAAGCTTTTACCGGAGGGGTCGGCTTGGGTGGCTTATACGATCCTGACCGTCAAGGGCGGGGACATGGCCGCCTATTTCATCGGTAAAAAATTCGGGAAGACGAAACTGCTCGAGCATGTGAGTCCCAAGAAATCCATTGAAGGCGCGATCGCCCAAATGGTTGCGACGATCGGTCTGTCGGTCGGGTCCGTTTTTTATCTCCATGTTGCGCCGGTCCATTTGCTGATCCTCGGGGCCGCGGTCGGGGCTTTGGCGCTCTTGGGGGATCTCGCGGAAAGTCTGATCAAGCGGGACGCGGGTGTCAAAGATTCTGGGAATATTCCGGGGCTTGGAGGAATGCTGGATGTGATGGACAGTCTTCTCTTTACGGTGCCTGTCGTCTATTTCTATCTGAGTGTGGTACTGGGCCTTGAGCGGTTATGAAGCATCTTTCGATCCTGGGCTCCACGGGCTCCGTGGGAGAAAATACCCTTCGCGTCATTCGTATCCATCCCGAACGGTTCTCGGTCAAGGCGCTTGCTGTAAAAAAAAATACGGCGAAACTTTACGATCAGGCCGTCGAATTCCGTCCCAAAGTCGTTTGTATCTATGACGCGCAAGCCGCTCAAAAGGCGGCCCCCAAATTCAAACGCCTGAAAATCCGCGTGGTGACGGGGGATGAGGGGCTCGCGGAAGTCGCGACGCTTCCAGGAGTCCAGGAAGTGATTTGCGCGATGGTCGGGGCGGCAGGGCTGAAGCCCATTTTTGCCGCCGTGCAGGCGAAAAAGACCGTAGCGATCGCCAATAAAGAGCCGCTTGTGATGGCGGGGAAGCTGCTCCTGGATGCGGCCGAGAAAGCGGGAGTGGCGGTACTTCCGATCGATAGCGAACATTCCGCGTTGTGGCAGTGTCTTGAAAAACACGATCCTGCTTTTGTAAAAAGACTTATCATTACGTCCTCCGGAGGACCTTTCCGTAATATGAAAGGGTCTTTGGCAAGGATCACTCCCGCTCAGGCGCTCAATCATCCGAAGTGGAAGATGGGCCCCAAGATCACGATCGACTCGGCCACGATGATGAATAAGGGGCTTGAGGTGATCGAGGCGGCCAACCTTTTCCGCGTTCCTGCCGGGAAGATCGAGGTGCTGGTGCATCCTGAGGCGATCGTTCATGCGCTTGTCGAGTTCGTGGATGGATCCCATCTTGCGCATCTCGGCGTGACGGATATGCGCCTTCCGATCCAGTACGCGCTGAGCTATCCGGGACGTCTGGAAGATCATCTGCCGCGGCTTGATCTGACGCAACTGGCTTCGCTGCGTTTTGAGAAGCCGGACCGGGAACGTTTTCCGTGTCTCGACCTGGGTTACACCGCAAGCAAGATCGGCGGAACGATGCCCGCGGTGCTGAATGCCGCCAACGAAGTGGCGGTCGAGGCCTTTCTGAGCGGGCGTATCGGATTTCTCGAGATCCCGAAGACCCTTGAAAAGACCATGCGTTCGCATCGGCTTATTTATAAACCGGTCCTGGCCGATATCTTTGCGGCGGATGCCTGGGCTCGAGAAACTGCCGAGGAGCTTCTATGAATTCCATGATTTCGATCTTACCGGCGCTTATCGTTTTTGGCATTCTCATTATTGTTCACGAGTTCGGTCATTTCATTGCCTGCCGTTTTTCCAAGGTCCGCGTGGAGAAATTCTCGATCGGATTCGGGCCGGAACTCATTCACTGGAAGTCCGGTGAGACGCGTTTTTCGATCTCGCTTTTCCCCCTGGGCGGTTTCGTAAGTCCGGCTGGGGAGGAGGCTTCCAAAGTGGGAGCCGAAGGACCGAAACCGGGCGATTTTCTTGCGGCTCCCGTTCTTTCGCGGATCTTGATCGTGGTATCCGGCGTGGCGATGAATTACGCGCTGGCGTTCGTGGTGTTCTGGGCAGTGTTCGTGATCGGCCGGCCGATGCCAGGGACGGTCGTCGGCGGCTTTGTGAAGGGGTATCCCGCCGAAGCCAGTTTGCTCAAGCCGAGTGACAAGATCCTGAGAGTGAATGATCAGGTGGTCG
>Ga0114951_10001418_pt1 | contig 29665 bp, 28 predicted proteins | sample AM7aDNAmetaG_FD_88677 | JGI IMG/M metagenome (GOLD analysis project Ga0114951, IMG submission 88677) | Freshwater microbial communities from Finland to study Microbial Dark Matter (Phase II) - AM7a DNA metaG | ecosystem: Environmental > Aquatic > Freshwater > Lake | place: Finland: Lake Alinen... | reverse complement strand
TAAACCTCGTAACCGTTCTCGCGCGCCCACTCGGCGGTGCCGTCGGTGGAGTTGCCGTCGAGGATGAGGATTTGATCGCACCAGTCCCGGTGGATTTGCGGCATGATGGCTCTCATGCCGTTGATTTCGTTGAGCGTGGGGATAAGGAGGGTTGTTTTCAAAATAGGAGGCGGCAGAGGCGCGCGTAAAAATGGATATGCGCGGGGTTTTGATTATTGAATTATATATCCTTCACTAAGCGTGTGATTACAAACCGATAATTCCATTGTCTTATCAACGCGTTGGTTGCGGTGAATCATCCAAGTTGAAGGCGACCACCGGGAACTATGGCAAGTCCACATACTGGCCTTGCTCTCAACTTAGATACGAGGACCGTTATTACGTCAACACATCCATGCAAAGGTGCAGGCGTTCCGAACCCGCTACTGCCCGGCCTTCGCCCATCTCACGGTCGCTTCCAACCCTTCGGCCAAGGCAGTTCGCGCAGAGAAGCCCAGTTCCGCCTTAATCATCGCAACATCTGCATATATGCCTCCCTGATCGCCAGGAGTCCCAGCAGACACAATCACCTCTTTTCGCAAGTTGGCGACCCGCATGAGCGTCTCAAGCAACTCCGCTACAGTTGTCTTGACTCCAGTGGCTACGTTATAGATTCGCCCAAAGCTCCGCTGATCGTCCATGCAAAGCAGAAAAGCATCTACGACATCGTCTATGAAAACAAAGTCTCGAAAACGGTCCAATCCACCTTTTACAACGATATCATCACGAGAAAGCAACTGGGCCAGGTAGATGCTAACCATGCCCTGACGCAAGTTGGCCATATTTTGGCCGGGACCATATACGTTGAATAGGCGTAAAGCAGTCGTGTGCAAACCCGATTGTCCACAAATACGCATGTAGTGTTCGGAGGCCAACTTCCCAGCTCCGTAAAATGAAATGGGGCGACACGGATGTGTCTCAGCGACGGGACATGCATCTGGCCGTCCGTATACGGACATCGAACTGGAATAGAGGAAGCGATGACAACCGGTCCTCACGCAGTAGTTCATCAGGATCACAGTAGACCTGGTATTGCAATCCAAGTCCCGCGCAGGATCGTCAAAGCTGATCTCCCCCGACGATTGTCCTGCGATATGGAACACAGCCTTGAAAGCCACGTTCCCCAACTGCTTGATAACAGCCATTGATGCGCAGTCCCCTTTGATGAACTGTGCATTGGCGGGCACATTATCGGCAATGCCAGTCGAGAAATCATCTATGCCCCACACTTCATACCCTCGATCCAGCATGGTCCTCGCCAGATGTGAACCAATGAATCCTGCTATTCCTGTGACCAGGATTTTCTCATTCATACATTCTCTCTTTTATAGAAAGCAACCGTCTCGAGCATACATGCGCGGCTGATGAACGGATAGGACATTCTCATCGCCACCTACCCGAGCAGTGAAGACAAGCTACTGCACTTTCCGGAGATCATGCCACAGCCTCACCGCGCGCAGCATCATCAGCTAATTTCCTGGACAACAAAACCGTGATTGGCAGCAAACTCCGCAATTATGCTCCGAGTCTTCGATGGAAGAATATTAGAGCTCACGCAAAACACTTTCATGTGCATATGATCATGACAGCCACTCAGGGCAGAGGAGCATGCGCCGAAAGCCGTCCATCCTCGAGTGCAAACGAATCGGGAGAGCGCTTCCACGGGTATACAGGCTTCGTCAGGCGGCATTACACACAGCTTAACGTCACAATCCCTCACCATGTCGCGGATGATCCGACTCTTGGTTTCCTCGTCCCGCGGATGGGGTTTGTATATGATGTGCCGAAATCCGCGGATAACCAAGGCCTTAATCAGAGCGGAATAGTATTCCAAGTCCTGAAATGGATGCGCCAAATCTGGCGAAAGGTTTTGGCCAAGAACCAGCGCGCACTGGTGCATCGACTCCCGAGTTTCAAACAGCTCTTTCGCACGGCGTGCTTCGGGGAGTTCCAGAAGCTTCTCGTAGCATTCCAGCAAGATCGCGTCGGGAATATCCGATGGAATGCCGAACCGCTTGGAACTGGTGTGGAGATATGACGGGCCATAGATCGGCACCGTCTGGGGTATTTCTGCCGCAATATTCCGAATTCCGCGCCAAGTCCAGTCCTTCTGTTTTTCGGCGAATCCTCCAAAAACAACGGCACCATCGGCGATGAATATGGTCTCTGGATAATTGAGGGCGCACAACAGAAGGGATAGGTCATCATAGGGCTTGAACGCGGTGATCAGATTCTTCCCCTTGATTCGATTAAGATCACTGTTCAAACGAAGAATGGTTTGTCGGCTGTATGACTCAGGATTCCAAAACCATTTCCAGCCGGATGGATTAAGTGCCACTTGTTTCTTGCCAATATAGAATCGAACGTAGTGCTCCAATACTCCGCCGTAGCACAATCCGAATAGCCTGCTAACTCGCTCGATAAAACCCATGAGAACATTATGCGGGTGGAAAAACGAGAAGACCTCGACAGAATCCGTAGGAATACGCTTCATGCGCAGCAGTGCAATTGCTGTGAGTAACTGCGTGCCGCCTGGCGTCAGAATCGCCCAACGCTCGGAGCTTTGCCCCGGAACAATCGCGCCCCCACGGTCGGTAATTCTCTTGTCCATGGAATGGTTTTTCGCACCAACACTGCCGGAGGTCATGGCGAAAACGTTTCTTCCCTCCACTCCGCCGGCACCATGCCGTGAGTGCGCAGCCATCGCTGGACGCGGACGATGTCTTCCTCGCTGTGAACATCCACGCCCTCATCCATAACATACGGTTTCACGGTGCCCCCCATGAAGCGCCACGGAGGATCACCTTGTAGGCATTCGAGGGCACGCTTCGTATGCAGCACCCAAAAGTTATGGCAAAGAAAGTAGTTTGTGGGAAGATCCTGGCGGTTGGTCGAGACTGCGCGGTCACCAAAGTCAAAAAACGATTGGAGGAACCCCTGCTCGTTCACACGCTTGGCGCGGTACGGGTGATGATCCATCTCCTTGTAAACTGGCACCACGGCCGAAACCCGTTCGTCCTCGAACATGATGTCCAAACAATCATCAATCCACTGCGTCGTGACCGCTACGTGATTGGCCAGCAAAACCACCAGGATCTCCGGATGGTCTCCGCGCGCTGCCATCTCTCCGAGCGCGTGGCGAATGGCATCCACATGCTGTGAATCCGGCCGGGCCAGTTCCGCAGGGCGTCGGATAGGTTGGTAACCAAGAGATTCCGCGGCGGCCAGGATTTTGTCATCATCACTGCTCACGTAGAAACCTTGAATGTAGCGCGACCCGCGCGCCGCCATGGCTGGATAGTAGAGCAACGGCTTCCCAAATATGGGCAGTACGTTCTTGTCTTTTAGAGTATTGTTGCCACGACCGGTAAGCAAAGCTACAGTTTTCATGATAATTCAATGATGTATATGTATTTGTCCTTGGACAATAAAGGGTCCGCCCAGCTACTGCGGTTGCCAAACTGCACCCCAAGTCGCTGCTTGACAACATAACAGACCGGTTAGATGCCACGCGTGGCTTGCACAAAGAAGCCGATGTGCTCAACTCTCATACGACTGCTCCCGGCCTCCCCACTTGATCACCCGTGACAAACATGCACTGGCTCGTAATAGAGCCATTTTGAAAATGGTCTTTTTTCCGGTATCCGGTGGTTGCCCAGTTTGGCACCGAACTTCGATCTGATACGAGTTGGAATGATCACTAGCACTGTTGGTCCTATGAACTGCCATTCGCTCCAGCAGATTTCGACTTGTCTCGATTTGCTTCAACGCTTTCAGGCATCAAGATTGTCAGCAATCGTTCCACAAAACGTTCTGGTGTAAACTGGCTTAGATAACGTTCGCGCGCCGCCGGACACCGCAATCCCTCTCTGCCACGCCGGCCCAAAGTGAGAATCTGTTCCGCCAACTTGGACGCGTCCACCTCTGGAATCACATAACCCGTTCCGGCAAGCGCTTCGGGCAACCCACCGACATCGAAACAAACTACAGTCTTGGACCAAGACATCGCCTCCAAGCCAGCCAGCGGCAAGGGATCATCCCGGCTGGGCACGACCACCATATCGGCCCCGTTCAACAAATAGTAAGACGGATCCTGGTAACCAACGAAACGGATCTTCGCCTCGGCTCCAGCCTGGCGCACCCGCGTCACACAGTCTTGCCAGAATGAGTCATACCCTTCACCGGCCCAAATAAAGCGAAAATCGTCCGTGTGTTTCAAAACCTGCAAAGCGGCTTCAACGAAGAGGTCCGTGCCTTTGCGCGGCTGGATGCTGCCTACCGCCGCCACTACGATCTTGTCTTCAAATGGACGCAGCCTCAGGCCGGCATACCGCGCGTCGTTAGCCATATCAGGCACGCTATTATAAACAACCGACACTCGGGGTGAAGGAACGCCGACCAAGTGCATGACATAATCTTTCGCGCGTTGACACGTGACCAGATGATGAATCGGAAACCGCCGCAGATACGCCAGCATTTGCTCAAGCTGCCGCGGATAAACCTTGCGATAGTGCTCCACAACCCAGCCTGTTTCATGGCTGTAAAGGTATGTTTGAATACCCAGATGGGCCGCCAAAGCCATCCAGTGCAGATTCCGAGGCGTGGATAGCAAGCAATCAAACCCGTTAAACAAGAGATAGCGCGGATATTCCCGGCGCCGCAATAGGCCAAAAACTGCCCGGCCTTGAGGCAACCGTAACCAGATGCTCTGAAAACCACGCTCGGCAAGAACAGGAACCGCATATTGAAGCGGGCGACCAACGCCCGTCCGTTCGTTTTCCCAAAGGCTTTTAACTATGTGCAGACGGTTCATGAAGCCCGGTAACCCCACCCAGCATCAAATCCCAAGTCTTTGAAAACAGTGTTTGTAGTACAAGGCGAGCGATCCCAGCTAGCCCTGATTATTCATGAACAGCACAGCACAACGACCCCTTGCTCCGGGTTTCCTCTGTTCATGAATAAGTCGGGCTAGTAAGACTGCAAACCCCGCTTACGCAAGCCAGCAGTTCGCCAAAACCACGCCAAGATGCATGGCATGGTGCCTTTTCACGGAGTCTTGACTGGGAAGCAACGCCGCAGCCCGTTGGCCAAACGATGGCGACCTCGCCGCATAAACTCCTGGCACCAACGGATGGATTGGGTTGCTCGCGCGCGTCGCCAGCGCCCTTGAAACAAGGCATCACATTCCTTGGCCATCTTGAGCAAAGCCGACTGGCGAAACTGATCGACTTCTTTCCGGTAACGAATGTGCTCAAACAATGCCGAAAAGCACAATTGGCGCGCTTGCTCCAACGCTGTAGGATCCGGGTTGCACTGCTCCAATACAAACTTCAGCACCCGATACCGTTCCTCAATCCAAGTCGCGTCGGCCGTCCATTTACTGCGTTGCGTATCCCCATGCTGCCTGAAACTGTTTAAGGCCCGTGCATGGAAGGCCACGTCTGAAATGAGCAGCATCTTAATCCATGTCATCCAGTCGCCAGAAAGCTTGAAATCTTCCGGAGCCCCGCCGATCCTCTCGTACAGGCTTCGCCGGAAAACCACGGCGCTGGCATTGGGAATCGTATTGCGAATCACAAGGTATTTGCGACATTCCTCCGTACCCGCTGTGCGATAGTCGTGCATCCATCGGTTTGCATCAATGTCCTGGGTATGCCGCGTGTTGAGATAGCATTCCTCGCCGGCATCGTTAACAATCCGGGACTGGCAATACGCCACGCCCACTCGTTCGTCGTCGTCCAAAAGCTTGGCCAGCGTTTCCAGCAAAGTCGGCTCCGCACAATCGTCCGCCTCGGCGATCCATATGTAGTCACCCCGCGCAATTTGTATTCCCTTGTTCCACACCTTGAACACATTACCGCTGTTTTTCGCATTGTGCGCCATTCTCACCCGCGGGTCCGACGCGTATGAGGCAAACACCTCCAAGCTGCTGTCCGTGGACGCGTCATTAATGCAAATGACTTCAAAATCCCGCAAGGTTTGCCCCAGAATGCTGTCCAGCCGCGATTTCAAAAACCGCGCATGATTATAATTCGGAACGACGATACTTACCTTTGGTTTCACGCTATTCTCCGACACATGCCGCCTGCATCCATAGCGGTTTTGTCATTTCTCCATGCATCACATTTTTTTGAACACTCGGATGTTGTAAAAGTTATCGTCCTCGAAAGTTCCATATTCGCTCACATGCGCAAATAGTTCCTCGATGATATCCTCGATGGAAAAATGAGGGTGAAACCCTAAAACCGTTTTCGCTTTTTCAATGGACACTTTGTAGTTCCTGAAGTCCGATATATTTTTAATCTCTGTGTTTATTTTCTTTCCGGTGTGTTTTTCAACCTCCCGTTTGATCGCATCACCCACATAGCCGACGGTGAAATTATCGGAGGCGATATTAAACACGCCGCTTATCGAATAGCTCGCCTGCAACGCCCGCAAATAGCCGTCCACAGCGTCCCGAATCGCAAGAATGGGGCGCCATATCGCGGGGTTATTGATGATGATCTTCCCATCCTTCATTGCGGTCTTAAACATGGTATTGACGATCAGATCGAACCGCATACGGGGACTGTGTCCGGAAATGGTTCCCTTGCGAAGCGAAATGACGGAAAACTCACTGTCGCAGAGTTGCAACGCCCCGAATTCCCCCTGTAGTTTTGAGATGCCGTAGGGATAGGCACTCACAGCGGGCGAGTCTTCTTCAAGCAGTTTATCGATGGTGTATCCGTACACGGAGCATGATGAGGCGTAAATTAGCCGCTTTACACCCGCTTCTTTCGCCCGATAGGCGAGATACGATGGAAGCGCTCCGTTAAGAACGAAATTCTTTGAGGGGCTGTATTCAGCCATCGGGTCGTTCGATACTCCGCTCAAACATATGATCTGCTCGTAACCCTCCAAATCTGCCTTCTCACATTCTAATAAATCCTTCTTTACGATCCGCGCTTGTTTCGGAAGATGATTGCCAAACCAAAACACATCCATGACATCAACTTCGTATCCCCGATCCAACAACTCCGGGACTAGGGCCGACCCAACATATCCCGCTCCACCTGCGACCAGTATTTTCATGCTTTTTTATCCTTTCATCCTCCTCAGCCAACACTACTTCCCAACAACCCGATGGTAGCGAGAAGTATTAAGCGACGTATCAATGGGTACTTTAAAGTTTATGTCCTTAACCGATATTGCCCCGATTTCCCTGGCGGGATCCAGGCTTTTGGCATATTCAAAGACCGTTTTCCGAGGCCCGCCCACATGAACCGTGCCGGTCGCATCCGTCTTGATGAACGCGATCATCATGTCGCCAATCACAGACACTGATTCCCGGCTCGTCCACTGATCAACAAACGCTTTTTCATAGGGAAATACGCTGGCTCCAAACGTCGTCCGAATGATGAGCGAATTATCGTATAGCCGGACTGCGCATTCGCCACCCAGCTTTGACCACGCGTATTTATTAACGGGATAAACCGGGTCTTCCTCACAATAATCTCCCTTGTCGCCTCTAAATACGTAATCCGTTGATATGTAAATCAACCTGGCATGGTGCTCCATGCACAGCCTGACGACGTTGGCCGTGCCCACGATGTTGGTCTCCAGTGCTTTTCCAGGCTCACGTTCCGCCTTAGGTGGTGAGGTGAACGCCGCCGCATGGATCACCATACGAATTGTCTTGCCAGCCCAATAAGACTTCATCTGCTCGTAATTCGTCACGTTAAACTCGGCGGATGAAGGATAAAAACATGAGGGCATCTTTTGTCTGAACACACTACCCAAAAGACCGCTTCCGCCCGAAAAAAGAACTTCCGTTTCAGGTGTCATAGTTCATTCCCATCTCCCATTCTTGCAGTACCGAAATCCGGCAGCACAAGCACATTCCAGCATCGAAGTTTTACAACACTTGGGGGGGGGCTTCAAGGCGTTGCAAACACGAAGTTGTCGTAGCGCGAATCGCTTGCCCACGCGGCCACCGACAGGCCGTTCCTGTCTTTGTCGGTCATCAGGAGATTCGGGCTTGCCACGAATGCGTCGAACATGCTTTTCAGCGCCGGATCGCAGAGTGACCAATCAATATCCCCGGCTAACGGAGAAATCCCCGCTTCACACCCCTGGCTATATTCACCCGAGCAAAAGTACTCGATTTGCGATTCCTCCGTGAAGAAATTCCCATGTGCGAAACCCGGCGGCACCCAGATCCATTCCGAATGGTCGTCAGTCGGACTATAGGGCATGTCATGGATAATCACCCTCCCAAACGTCGGAGACCCCTTGCGAATATCGAGCACAATATCATACATGTGTCCTCTCAACGTTCGCACCATTTTCCCCATGCAGGGATTCCACTGGAAGTGAAGGCCGCGCATGACGCCTGATTTCGAAAGACTCTCATTCGATTGCTGAAACCGGACACCTTTGAATGACTGAACAAGCCCCGGATGCTCGAAAAGCACACTGCTCCGAAACGGCTCGGTAAAATACCCGCGCTGATCCATAAACCTTCTAAAGCGAATGACTTTGATCTCAGGAATCGGCAATGAAACCGCGGAAACAATTCTCATAGGATTTTCTTTCTGCTCGACCGCAACTCTCATCCACCGTCTGGCTAGCTACCTCACCTCAACAGTCTCAGGGCGCTATGATATCGCAATCCATTCTTATTTTCATTTCGATTCGCTGCTCTGCAACTGCCTCTGAGAAACCGGGCGTGGTTGCAATTTTGGCCAATGATACTAATAAGAGGCGTCACATCTGTATCACGTCATGCGGCCAACTCAACGCGAAGGCCTACGCCTAATTGTGGAAAACCCTGAATTAATCAGGACAGCGGTGCGATGTTCACAAAACAATTATCAGGTCACGCGCGGTTGTTCAGGTGTATTTTCGCCCCGCAGATAACGTTTCAACGCCCGCAACTGCTGCGCGCGCCTCGATCCTATGAACGATTCCACAACTGGTCCTGCCAATTGCCGATTCTGCTCGGATAATGGATCGATCCTTAAACATGCAAGGAAGTCCTTTCGCAGACGACACCAATCTTTTTGCTGATACGCCAAATGAGCGTCAGTCACAAGGCAATCTCGAAACCAATTAGTCGGCGCGCCGGATTCATCCGAGTTTTCACAGCGCATTGCAAGAATACTTTGTCGTAATTCGCGATCCACACCGCCCCGCACCGGCAAGTTTTGGTGTTGCGCCACCGCATATAAACGGCCTAGCCAATCAGGCCAGCCAGATCGGGCAATCAATTCTCGGCGCACAGCGGACAAATAAGTCTTTTCTGCTTTTGGCAACGAGCAGGGCCGCCGAACATAAATCTGATGTCCTGTTGGAATTCGCGACTCCACCACCTGCAAGTGCCTAAGCCATCCCTCACCGCAGTGGTGTTCAATGATGGTCTGCTGGAGTCGGCGACCGTCATCTTGTCGTTTCCCCGCGGCCGCAGCCATTTCGACTGCCGCACCAACATACTCCCCAACATCCGAAGGCGACGGAAGATAATCGATTGACAAGTCGTCCATCCGGCCAAGCGACGTGGAAAGAATGGGGCTTCGAATACAAGGAAGCCCAGCTAGTCCTGCCTCCAGCAGGGCGGTCCCAGAGCCCCAGGGGAAACCTTCGAGATAGATGTCTGCCGCCGCATGACAAGGCCGAAAATCCAGCGCTCTACCCAATGCCTTCAGACGCCCTCCGCATTTAGCAGATGCCGCCGCCCAATTCCCTTGATTACTTGGCCCCACTGCAACGAGATAGGAACGTGGGCAGGCGTTAAGGATTTCGATAGCGGCGGCGACAAAATCGTAATTGGCATGTGCATTATATCTGTCAGGCCAACCGACGGTGAGGAAGACGACGGCATCTTCGGGTATTCCTAATCTTGCACGCTCGCACTGCCGAGCAGCACGATCAGGCCGTAAAACTTCATCAGTCAATGAGTGTTGTCCAAGTGGGATTGGGAGAATCACGGAATCGCGGATCCCGCGACACTCCTTGGTTCGCTCTTGTCCCGATTGGCGAAAGTCCAAAACCAAGTCGGCTATAGAACCACCAAACCAAAATAGATGATCGGCATGGTTCAATAATACCACTGGCGGCACCCCCTCTACAGCGAAAGCCATGATGGCAATGGTATCTTCCGGATGTGTGTGCAACACCACCACATCCGCTCGCTCACACACTAGGCGCCGCAGTTGTAAAGCACGATCGACCAAGGGCGCCGACGGATCCAAGACAACCAACTCCCCTCCATGGCGGATCACCGACTGCCTGAAGTCTTCCGGCAATGACTGAACCTGCGCTGTGAGAACCACGCTATGGCGATGGCGGAGCCAATCGAGCTCAATCCAACGCCTGCAAAGCCTAGTGTGACCACCAGTTGCGTAAGTCTCTGTCAGGACATGAAGGTATCTTGGTCTGCCACTTTTCTCAGCCCGACGCAATGGAGTTGGGAGCGCGCGGCCGATTGTCAGCAATTGGTCTTCCAATGCCGGGTCAGCCACCGTTCCAAAAAACACGTTTCGCGATGCGTGAAATCCCGCCAACCAAGCCCAGCGCGCTGCCTGTTCAGAATCACCCCGCCGCATGTTCTCCCACACCATCCGGACACACCAATGGTAAACAGCAGAACAGAATCTTGAGAATACGTCATCATTCAACATGGCGGACCCGACCATAAGACCTTCAATTTGCACAGTGCTGCAAGCTGGAACAAACCGCTATCTGTGCGTCCCAACTCAGATGTGGCCCCATCGGCAAACTCAATTCCGATGCTGCAATCGCCGCAGCGATCGGGAAACAACCCTTCTCGAAACCGTAACTTGTGTAAGCTCCGGACAGGTGAGGAGGCTTTGGATAATGGATCAATGTGCCAATTCCTGCATCGGCAAGCTGCTTTTGAAGATCGTCGCGGCAATGGCTTCGAATTGCGAAAATGTGCCAAACCGGGTCCGCCCAAGCGGGGACAAAAGGGAGGACGATTTGAGATTTGAGAGTTGAGAGTTGAGAGCGGTAAAATTCTGCCATCTTGCGACGGCGCTCGTTCCACTCATCCAGTTTCTTCAACTTCACCTGCAGAAAAGCGGCTTGGAGTTCGTCGAGGCGCGAGTTAAACCCCCTTTCGTCGTGATGGTATTTCTGGTGGGAGCCGTAATTTCGGAGCGAACGGATATGATCGGCCAGACTCGCGTCATTCGTAGTGACTGCGCCGCCGTCGCTGAAGGCGCCGAGATTCTTACCAGGGTAGAAACTAAAGCCCGCGGCATCCCCCAGACTGCCTGTGCGGCGTCCTTTGTATCTTGCTCCATGTGCTTGTGCAGCATCCTCCACTACTCTGAGTCCGTGGCTTTGGGCAATCGCGAGAATCGGATCCATGTTGGCGGGCTGGCCGTAAAGATGAACCGGCATGATGGCCTTGGTACGGGGGGTGATGGCGGCCTCAAGCAGGTTCGGGTCTAGGTTATAGGTTACTGGGTCTGGTTCCACCGGCACCGGCTTGGCGCCGGCATAGGACACCGCAAGCCAAGTGGCGATATATGTATTTGAAGGCACGATCACTTCATCGCCGGGCCCAATCCCGCAAGCGCGCAAGCTTAAATGCAAGGCATCCAGTCCGTTGGCCACACCAATGCAATGCTTCGTTTCGCAATAGGCGGCAAACTCGGTCTCAAAGGCTTCGAGTTCCCGGCCGAGCAAATACCAGCCGGAGTTCATCACCCGCCGGTAGGCGTCATCAAACTCCCCCTGAAGCTCGATGTAGCCCGCTTTGATGTCGAGAAAGGGAACCACGTTTATTGACCGGAGCGCGCGGCTTTCAAGAATTGCTCGTAATCGCGATAATAATCGCCCTCGTCGAAGTATTCCGACGCCAGCACCATGCAAACCGAGCCTGATGAAAAATTGTCGAGGTCCCGCCAGATCATGGGCGGAATATAGAGTCCGTAGTAGGACCGATTCATGTGAAACTTTTTCTTCTTAAATCCGTCGTCCAATGTCACGTCGAAGCTGCCTGACATTGCAATCATCAACTGATGCAACGTCTTGTGTCCGTGGCCGGCGCGCGTGGAGCCTCCTGGCACGTCGTAAAGGTAATAGACGCGTTTGATTGAAAAAGGAACCTGACGCTCCGCTTCAATGAACGTCAGATTCCCACGCGGATCGCTGATCTTTGACAAATCCACGATCCGACAGTTCTCGATAAACTGTGACTGCTCTTTCACGGTGGACACCTGAAGAATCAGTAGCCTAAACGCGGAAATTCAATACGCGCGAGTCGTTCGCAGAGCCACGCCAGGAGCCGCCTCGGACGCGGCGCGTTTCATGTCGTCTCGATCCGGGTAGCGGGATTGCACGATACCAAACAGTCTTTCTGCCTCAGGTGCGAAACTGGCAAACTGGTTGGTCATGTTCGAGCCGTGTCGGCGATATCGGCCAAGGACTTGCGGCAACCAGCCAATACGACCGGCCAGTGCGACTTCAATTTGAAACAGCCAGTCCGACATCGCGTTCAGCGTTGTGTCGAAGCCGGTCTTGGGAATTGCACTGCGGCGGACCGCCACGGAACAGCCGTTCCGAATGCCGCCCTTTCGTAACAAATCTGTCGCGGAAGTCATGGTGTCCGTGGGGTCTGCATCCATGAGTGCCGGAACGTGGCCTGTGTGATCGTCGAACACCTCCACGCTATGATAAGCAAGAGTAATTGAAGGTTCGCTCCTGAACTGCTCGATCTGAGCGGCGAGTTTCCCCGGTAGAAAAAGGTCGTCCGCCGCCAGGAAAGCGATGAAATCTCCGCGGCAAAGCCCGAGCGCCCGATTGGCATTTTGTGCGGAACCGGCTCGCTCCTTGCCAAAAACAGTACGAATGCAATGAGGGTAGCGTTCCGCATACCGACTGATGATGCGGGGCGATTCGTCCGATGACGCATCGTCCGCAATGACAATCTCCATTGGCCTGACTTTCTGATTCACCGCTGACTCGATCGCCTCGGCGACGAATACGCCTTGGTTGCACGAGAGCAAACCCACAGAAACGACGGGGTGCGATTCAGTCATTCGCCGCATCCGTCTTCAATGCCGACAGGTCGGCCGCCAGGAGATTGATTCGGTAGAACTCATGCGTCACACCGCCTCCACCGAACTCGGATTTGAAACTGTCAAGTCCTGTATTCAGCACGCGGCCTTCTTCGACCGTGCTGACACCGAAGTCAAAGTAGCGCCGACCGTTGCCGGAAGCCCGCTTGATGCAATAGTCAAAGGTCGCATCCAAGGCGGCGTTCGCCTGGCCCTGCAAACTCGAGCCGATGTATTGGGCATGGCTGACGATATCCGTTTCATACAAAGTAACTCCGGCGACTGCCTCGTCTCCCACAAACGCAACCACAAACGCGATATTCACGGGGAACCGCGAGCGTAGTAACAGGATCTCTTCGAGCGTATGCACAGGTTTCAGGCCATGTTTTCGCGCTAGGTTCTCCTCCAAGATCGGCCAGAACAGCCCAGCCAATTCCACACCTTCCCGCACAATCACCCCTCGCTTCCGCGCTTTTTCAAGGCTGCGGATCCTCCTGACACTAGTAGAACCTCGGTGCTGCAAATCAATAGCGCAGGAAAGATCGCAACGGTAGCGAACGCCTCCGAGCCTGAACAGAGCATACAGATCATCAGCAGCCGGTGGGCGGTGATAGATGTATGGGACCGCTTTGTAGGTCAGCGTTTCATAACCCGCAGCCGCATAGTTCTGGCACACCATCTCCAAGGCAAGAACCACCCGTTCACCCTTGAGCTTGCCGCCATGCAACAACCCACCATAGGTGATTCCAGGATGACTGACCACCCGCCGTGGATTCTGTGGGTCAAGTGCCGCAGGAAACATTCCCACAGTTAGGCCGTCATCGTCCTCGACGATCAACGAAACGTCCTTGAATCGTTCTTGATGGTAAGAAAGATACCGCCGCGTATGCAGAAATGTCCCAGCGTATGACCGGACCACGAAAGCATCCCAATCGGCTCTAGCTGAATCGTTGTAGCCACGGATTCTCACATGGTTTCAATCTTCCAAGACGGCGGCACCGAAGCCAGTCTCGCCGTAGTTGTTGCCATTGTAAAACATGTAAGTCCCATAGCGCGTTGGTTGCACACACGCAAAACAGATCATTTCCGAATCCCATCCCGACGGAGAGACATTAATCCCTACAAGATCGTCCTTGCGAATCCAGCGCAAACCATCCGCTGACTCGGCGTAGCCTAGCCGGTATCCTTTGCTCAGGCTGCGGATGGAATACCACATTTGATACTGGCCGTATTTCCGAAGCACAAAAGGGCGACCGAAGCCGAATTCGTCTTCGCTGGCAAGGTCGAGACACACGCGGGACTGCTTGGGCCAAGCTAAACCATCGACTGACTCGGCAAACCTCATATTGTAAGTGGGCACGCGTTTATTGCCATGCGCAATCCACCGTTCACCGCCTACATACCACATTTGCCATAGTTGCCCGTCATGACGCACATTCGGGGCGGTTCGTAAAAGCATCTCGCCGTCACTGCGGTCCAAAACGGGAACCTGGGAATAGCGTGTAAACGTTTCGCCGCCGTTTTCGCTGATCGCCAAGCCAGTAAACAGGTGGTATCGAACTCTTACGCTGAGTTGCCAACCTGTGTAGTATAGATACAGTTTGTTCATGTGCGGGAGAATGCACATAGGCGTGACCCCACTATCATCAAAAGTGCCTTCTGCGCCGACATCCAACACGGGACGTTCAGATACTCGGAGTATCCGTAGTGGGTTACTTGGGTCTAAGTCTACAAAGCCAACACGCCCAACCTTATTACTGTCCAGAAATGCAGAATAGATTCGGAGCGTTCTTTCGTTTAACATCCAAGGGGTGGGGATGAATGCGTGCGACTGCGCCCAGTCTTTTTCACCTTTCGGACAGTATACCAAGCCGAGTTTCTTCCAACGCATGGCTAGCTCCGGATGTCACAAAAGGTGAGACTGCTGATGGGCGCTACATCAACGCGCGGCGGGCGATACAGCGTCCCGTCAGGCGCGTCCTTGGTGATGGTGGCCGATGGCCCGACCCAACAGTCTTTGCCGACCTTTATGTTATTAATGATCGTAGCGTTGACCCCCAAGAAACAGTTGGCGCCTATTTCGACAAAGCCGGAAATGACGACATGGGACGAGATAAAACAGTTGTCCTCGATCACGGAGTGATGGCCAACGTGGTTGCCACTCCAAAGCACTACGTTGTTCCCCACTCGCACAAACGGCTGCACAACATTCTGCTCGAAAATAAAGCAGTGCTCCCCTATCTGGACGTTTCGCCACACACGTGCATCGCTGCTAACATAGCTGGCCAGCCGGTAACCTTTCTGTTTCGCGGACTTGGCAAGACGGGTTCGCAGGCGGTTGAGCTGGGTGTATGGAATCGCAACATACACATGGTGCTCTTGAGTGCTAAAGCTCTGTTCCAACCTCTCAAATGCAATCACGGGCTTGTTGAACAAAGAATCCCGTTTCAAATAATCCGTCTCCACGCTGAATGCCACCACTTCATACGGCGAATCATGCGTGAAATACTCGAAGGCAACTTGCGCGAACGCGCTGTCACCGACGATGATCAATTTCGAGGTTTTCGTCATACGAACCATCCCTGTTACGGACGTGTGATCAGCAAGTCTTCACGCCGGTTGGCCATCGGCAAGTCATCCGGTTGAGGCAGAACATACGCATCGAACCCGGCCAGCCGACAACGATGGATGATTCCCATCATGACGCCGTCGTCAATTCTGCCGGGTTCGAGGCAGTTGTGAGTCGCAACCGGCACTTCGGCCGTCTGGGTGTAGACTTGGTGAAACCGGATGCCGGCATTCGAACTAAAAAACCGCTTGCGCTTCGATACGTTAGGTATATCACCGATGAGCATTTGGCCACCCTCCGCCAACAACGCCAGCGACTTGTCCAAGAAATCGAACGGATTCGATTCGGCATAGACATAATGGAACACACTGTAAGTCAGGATGACATCTATTTTGCCTTGATGCGTCGTTAGGAGATCCGGACAGCCGTTGGGAAAACGCCCGGCAGTCTTGGTGATGAACGGTTCACTTGGCAGATGTCGCAGCATTTCGACCGAGTCCACCGCGATGAATCTGTGTCCGTTGTCACGGCAGAGCTTTACAATCATCATTGCCAAGCCGCTGCAACCGGGACCAATGTCCAAGACGGTCTTACCCGACAACGACAACCCCGGGAGCTTGCGCACGACGTCGGCAAAAATCAGCGTCTCTTTTCCCTCGCGATACTCATTGGGAAATCCGATCTTCTCGCAGGGACTGAGCGTGTCGTCGTTGGCCAGCCGCCGAAAGTCTTCAAAAGTCAAATTGCTAAATCGCTCGATGTTCTTCGGTTTCATGACGAAATAGTTGGGTTGGGGCGTGTTGGTCAATCGTTGCTTTGCAACATGGCTGCAAGTCTGGCCATGATCAGATCAAGCAGTTGCTTCACCGAGCCGCAACTGACGAGATCCTTCGCGGGAACAGTGATGTTATACTGCTCATCAATCAGAGCGATGGTGGCCAGTACCGCCACGGAATCCCAGTTCCCGCTATCCAGCTTGTAGTCCGCCGTCACCGTCTCCGGTGGCACCTGAAGGATGCCGGCCAATCCGGCAACGAATGCTTTCGTGCTCATATAATCGGTTGGTTGTTCTTTATTGTGTCCCATGATGATCAGCCGGCCCCGTTCAGGCAGCGAACCGGACCATGCATGCGGCCCACGAATAGCCCACTCCGAAACCGACGAGCATGACATCCTGTCCGGGGCGTATTTTCCCTTCGGCACAGGCGTGCTCCAAAGCAATCGGGATGGTGGATGAGACGGTGTTGCCGCAAGACTCCATGTGCAAACAGAACTTGTCCGCCGGGATCTTCAGCTTGGCGCGCAACCGCTCCAACATAAACCGGTTCGCCTGGTGAAATACGAAGTAATCCACTTGATCCATCGTCTTCCCACACTTCTGCAACAACTGCTGGACCGCGGACGGGACTGTCTGAAGAGTGAAATTGAAGATTTCTGGGCCGTTCATGTAAAGGTTGTCTAGCGAACGCCAGTTGCTTCCCTCGGCTTCCTTCTCAATCCTTGTCTCCAACGTGGGACGGTGGCGCATCCCGCCGGCCGGCACGATGAGTTCTTTTTCGCCGCGCCCATCGGTTCCCAGCACAAAGGGACCGATGAGTACCTCGTTAGACTCGACCGCGGCGATCAAGATCGCCGCGGCACCGTCACCAAAGATGGTCCTTGCGCTGCGGTCCCGCGGGTTGATGTGTTTCGAATACGTCTCGGCGGTGAGCAATAAGACGTTGGATGCGGTTCCCGCTTCGATCAGGCTCTTGGCCAATGCCAAACCATAGACGAACCCCGAACAACCCTGGTTGAAATCTATTGCGCCGCAGCGCGTGGGCAGCCCCAGCCGGTGCTGCAAGGTGCAGGCAGTAGCCGGGAGGAAGAAGTCAGGGCTTTGGGTGCAAAACAAAAGGAAATCAACATCCGACGGTGCGCAAGTCCCGTCCGCAAAAAGTTTCCGCGCCGCTCCGACCGCGAGGTCTGAGGCGCATTCATCTGGATCTGAGATGCGGCGTTCCTTAATGCCGGTCTTTTCGTAAATCTTGACGGCATCCCAGTCGCCGAACTCACGGGCTAAATCCTCATTCGCCAACCGATTGTCCGGGAGATAGGAAGCGATCACTTGGATTCTCGCTTTCAAAGCTGCCCCCTTCCCAACCCCACGAATTCGTGGCTCCATGATAGGATCGGGCGAATAACGCCGGGGGCAACACTCATGTTGCTTGCCCGCCCGGTGGCTGTGTTTTCCACGGTAAACGAGACGGCTTCTTCCAGACGAAACAGCGGATAACGCTGATCCTTGCCGAAAAGCACACTGAGGTAGTAGCGTCCGGTATTCAGGAGATGGGGCGGAAGATGGCCAGTTACACGGTAACTGCCTCGACGCGCGTCGTCATTATCACTGATAACGCGTCCTGTTTCACAAAGGACCAAGCCATCATTGTTCAAGAGATAAACAGTACAATCGAGGTTAATCCCTGCCTCGAAATTGTAAAACCCCACTTCCATCACCGCTCCGGTGTCAATGGTTATGACCGGCTCACCATCCGGAGGATGGACTCTTACAAATTCCAAGCGTATGTGCTCGTTTCCCGGTGCGGCGGTTGGGTCAATCCATTCTCGTTCACTTGCAGAATCCCGCCCGCCTTGGAGGTAGGCGGCAACAATCGCGCCCACCTCGCCTACCCGCCTCAACGCGCCTTCATCCAGCAGCAGCGCCTGGCTGCAGAGCGCTTTCACCGCAGCCATATTGTGGCTGACAAAAAGCACAGTCCGGCCACCTCGGGCCACGGTACTCATTTTCCCAAGACATTTCTTCTGAAACGAAACATCACCCACCGCCAAAACTTCGTCCACGATGAGGATTTCCGGATCCAAGTGTGCCGCCACGGCAAACGCTAGGCGGACATACATACCGCTGGAATAGCGTTTGACGGGAGTGTCTATAAATTTCTCCACCTCCGAAAAGGCGACTATTTCATCAAATTTGCGTTTGATCTCATCCTTCGTCATGCCCAGAATGACGCCGTTGAGGAAGATGTTCTCGCGTCCGGTCAGCTCCGGATGAAAACCGGTGCCGACTTCGAGCAAGCTGGCGATGCGGCCTTTGACTTTCGCCTCTCCCAAAGTCGGTGCCGTCACGCGGGAGAGGACCTTGAGCAAGGTGCTTTTGCCAGCGCCGTTGCGGCCGATGATGCCGAGGATTTCGCCGCGCTTGACCTCAAAGGAGATGTCGCGCAAGGCCCAGATTTCGTCATTGGCAAGTGGCAAGGGGGCGGTGTCAGAACGTTGAGCGTCAAGCGTGGAGCGTGAAGCGGATGAGGGCGGAGGGTCAGAGGTCAGTTCCGACTTCTGCCTGTTGACTTCTGACTTCTGCGCCTGCCCCACTATCGCATAGGGGTCTGGTTTGCCGCGGACGCGGTGCCACCAGCGGTTGAGGTCGTGGCGAAGCGTGCCGGTGCCGATCAGGCCGAGGCGGTATTTCTTCCAGAGGGACTCGACGCAGATGACGGTGTCAGACATGGCAGGGGATAGAGAACAGAGATCAGAAGTCAGAGGTCAGTGGCTGGCGATCAGAAAGCTTCTGGGATCCTTAATCATGCTTCCCAGCATTCGGCCTATTTCCCGGTTCGAATGCACAAGGACCCCGTGTTGCCGAAGCGTAATATAGCCGCAGTCTTTAGCAAAATCCAATGACGAGCCTCTTTCGCTGTTCTCGCCATTGCAATCAGTCAGCTTGTTGACGAAATGTGCTTCGTAATGACGTTTTGACCATGCTGCCCGGAGATTGAGGCAGACTGATCGCAAAGAGCGGCGAATCTGGCCGGTGAGAGCATATCGTTCTTCCGGAGAGAACCTCTTGCTCGCTTCAAAGACCTTCATGACGACATCGTAGGCTTCCTGATACACAATCAAATCCTTTGCTGAATTCAGTTGAATGGGCTGTTCTCGGACTTTCTGACCTCTGGCTCTACACTGTGTCCATAAACGTCTTCTCGACGTGGTTGAAGAGGAGGATGCCGATCAAGAGAATGACCGCAGTGATGGCGGCGCTGCAACCCAGATACGACCAGCTAAAATCGCCCGCGCCTAGGTAGGCGTAGCGGAAAGTCTCCACGATCGGGGCCATGGGATTGAAAAGCAGCATCCAGCGGCTGGCATTGGGAAAAATGGACATGGGATAAATGACCGGGGTGGCATACATGGCCAATTGCACGCCGAAGCTCACCACGATTTGGAGGTCCCGATATTTGGTGGTGAGCGCTGAGACAATGATGCCGCAGCCCAATCCCAAAGCGGCCATCAAGACCAAAAGCAAAGGCGTCAAGGCAATGGCAAGGTTGGGATGGATGGGTGATCCTTGGAACCAATACCAAGCCACGAATCCAAGGAAGAGAGCGAACTGGATGGCAAACTTGATCAGGTTGGAGATGACCGTGGACAGTGGCGCCGTGAGCCGGGGAAAATAGACCTTGCCGAAGATGCTGGCGTTCTGGATGAACGTGGCCGAGGTGCGGCTGAGGCATTCGGAGAAATAGTTCCAGCTTGTAATACCGGCCATGTAAAACAGCATCTGTGGCAATCCGTCCGTCGGCAGATTGGCCACCCGGCCGAAGATGACGGTGAACAAGAGCGTGGTAAAGAGCGGCTGGATGATATACCAGAGGGGGCCAAGGATGGTCTGCTTGTAGGTGGCCACAAAGTCGCGCCGGACGAAGAGCATGGTCAGATCGCGGTAGCGCCAGAGGTCGGCCAAGTGCAAATCGAGCCAGCCTGTCTTGGGGCGGATGATCAGATCCCAAACTTCTGAGGGAGGAGTAGAGGAGGGCATGGGCGAAAAAACGTGAAGTGTGGAACCTGAAGCGTAAAGCGTGAAGCGAAAACAGGGCCGAGAGCAGCAATAAGTAGTCAGTGGTCAGCCGTCGGCGTATATAAGTCGGAAGTCAGCGATCAGAAGTCAGATCAGGAGGCGATTGCCGAGATCAGCGTCTCGCAAACTGTTTGCACTTGGGCTTCGGTCATTGTTGGAAACAAGGGCAGCGTGATGACGCGCTGGCAAAAGGCCATGGACTTGTCCAATCCGCCGCGCGACCCGAGGCCGGCAAAACCCGTAAAGCCCGGAATGAACGGATAGTGCAGGCTGGTCTGTATGCCGGCGGACTTCAACGACTCAGCACAACGCCAACGAGCATCGGCATCGGGCGCGACGACGGGAAGGAGATGAGCGGATGAGCTTGGAGATCGGAGATCGGAGATCGGAGATCGGAAGAGGTGCTTGAACGGCAAAAACCAACCACGGGCTTCCAAGGGCTGAAGTCTCCGCCAATACAATGTCGTCAACTCACAGCGGCGCTGGTTGTTTCGCTCCAGTTTCCTCAATTGTTCTCGGCCGAGGGCGGAACGGAGATCGTCCATGCGATAGTTGTAGCCATGCGCCAGTACATCGTAGGTTGCCGCATGGCCGCGGTGACGATCCCAAGTGAGGGTGCTCATGCCGTGGGAGCGAAGGTTGCGAACCTTGTCGTTCAGGTCATCGCGATGGGTGGTCACCATGCCGCCTTCACCTGTCACAAGGTTTTTGTTGCTGAAGAAGGAGAAACATCCGACGTCGCCCAAAGCGCCCGCGGCGAGAAGAACAGAATCGTTCGGGCGGGCGTTTGAAGTCTGAGGAAAACGGGCACCGACGGCGTGACAAGCATCCTCGATGAGAACCAGATGATGCTTGCGGCAAATCTCCTGAATTTCCGCCATGCGGCAGAAGTATCCGCCGTAGTGCATGACCACCACGGCCTTCGCGCGCGGGGTTATCAACCGCTTGATCTCCCCGGGATCAAGAGTTGGCTCGTCCAAACCCACAATCTCTCCGAAGACCGGCACAGCTCCAACCGCCTTGGTCATGTTGGCCGCGGCCACAAAGTTTACAGCCGGTTGTATAACTTCGTCGCCCGGCCCGATGCCGAGCGCGAGAAACGCCAGGTGCAAAGCCGCCGTGCCATTGGAAACCGCGCAGGCATGACGAACGTCAAACGCCGCAGCAAACTCCTCTTCAAAAGCCTTGGTCTCAGGTCCCATGGAGAGCCATTGGCTCTGCAAGACCCGTTGGACGGCGGCGGCTTCTTCCGCGCCGTAATCCAAATCGCTCAGTGGGATTCTCCACTCAATCATGGCTATTTCGTTTCAGACGAAGGTGATGAACCCGCCGGGGCAACTCGCCTCCGGTAAGCGTGCCATTGTGTTCAAACGCGGCTGAACACATCCTGTCTTTCCGCAACCAATTGCTGGGCGCGCGCGTAATCGTCGGGCCGCCCAATGTCCAGCCAGAGGCAATCCGCCGGATAAGCGCAAACTCTTTCGCCCTTGGCAATCAGCCGCAGCACCAATTCAGGCAGGTCGAGGTATTTCCCCTTCTCGATGTATTCGAGCACCTTGGGTTCATAAACATAGATGCCCATGCTCACGTGATAGGTGTGCTCGGGCTTCTCCATGTAACGCGTAATCTGGTGCGTTGCGTCAAACTCAAGGACCCCCAAATCCACCTTCACTTTGCGCACATGCGTGGCAATGGTGAGCAGGGCCTTTTGGCGGCGATGAAACCGAAGCAGCGCTTTGAAGTCCAAATCCGTCAGCAGATCGCCGTTCATGACAAGGAACGTGTCGTCCAAGCCGGGTACCAACGAAAGAGAACCCGCCGTGCCGGTCGGATTCTCCTCCTCCACAAAACCAAGGTTGATCTTCTGAGTCAGTTCCCGGCGGTGCTGGAAATAAGCCTTCATCAACTCCGACAAATGCCCCAAGGTCAGCGTGATATCGGTGATGCCAAAATGAATCAGCCGGCGCATCAAAACCTCAATGATCGGGGTATCTCCCAGCGGGACCAATGGTTTGGGGAAACTCACGGTAAACGGATGCAGTCGAACGCCCTTGCCTCCGGCCAGAATGACGGCGCGCACGTTGGCGTCGCCTTTTTGTCGAACTGTCTTCCCGTCGCTCATACCGCGTAATCCTCGTGCTTGTATTGGCGCAAGTTGGCTCGCATGTAATCGGCCGTCCGGCGCAAACCTTCGTCCAAGGTAACTTGTGGAGTCCATTTCAGCGTTTCGCGGGCCTTGGTTGCATTACACAACAAAAGGCCCACTTCGCTCTTTCCCGGACGCTGGCGTTCGGACACGCTGACCAAACGCGCCTTGCTGCCAACCGTGTCGAGGCAGCGCTGAGCCAGTTCGCCAATACTCACCGCCTGGCCCTGGCCGAAATGGATGACCTGCCCTTCAATACCCGGAGTTTCCGCGGCGAGCACAAACGCCCGGGCCGTGTCCTCGACAAAGGTCAGATCGCGTTTGGGTTCCAGGTTACCCAAGCGGATGACCTCCGCGCCATTCAGAGCTTGCGTCATGACCGTCGGGATGACCGCTCGGGCGGACTGGCGAGGCCCATACGTGTTAAAGGGGCGCAAGGTCACAACGGGCAGATCGAAGCTGCAATAGAACGATTCGGCAAGCTTGTCGGCGGCAATTTTGCTGGCGGAATAAGGCGACTGTCCCTGAAGCGGATGGGCTTCGTCAATGGGCGTGTAGCGGGCGGTGCCATAGACTTCACTGGTGGAAGTCACGATGACACGGCGGACGCGAGCCTGGCGGCACGCTTCGAGCACGTTCAGGGTGCCGCCGACGTTGGTCGCCACATAAGACGCCGGGGCATGATAGGAGTAAGGAATGCCGATCAAGGCCGCCAAGTGAAGCACAATGTCACAACCATCCACCAACGACCGGACCAACGACGGATCGGTCACATCACCGAGCCGGACCTCGATTTTTCCGCGCACGCCGGGAGCAAGCTCATCAAGGTGTCCCCAACTGCCACGGCTGTTATACCGAACCAGCGCCCTGATCTGATGACCTGTCTTGACCAGAGTTTCCACAACGTGGCTGCCAATGAATCCGCCTGATCCCGTGACCAGAAATTTCATACGCATGGACGCCGCTTCGGGTAATCTGGATGGCTTGATGAACTCCAACAAAGTTCAACCCAAACTCGGCTGCCAGATGTCGTTTTCATTGTTTCGAACCGCCGGTCCGGACAAAGGCAAAAAGTGTCTTGTCCCAAAACACCGATGAAGCAACCAGCTTGCAGTCATTCAGATGTTTTTCCAACGTTGGCCGGTCCCACGCGTAAACCCAGCGCAATTTGCGCACTCCGATCCATTTCCCGATCAATTCCGTTTTTTCGCTGTCCACATATCCATCACCAAAACCCGAATAGGACGTGAACACAAGATGACCGCCGGGTTTCGCCGCTGCCACCATGTTATGCAAAAACCTGCCGAGCTTGACCTCCTCGACAATGTGCTGCGTCACGTCAATCGAGAACACCAGGTCCGCGGGCTTTTGCGGCGCATAATGCTCTTCACCAAGATCAACATGTTCAAAATTTCCGCCCGGCACATTGTTCTTACAGTTTCGAACAGCCGTCGGAGAAATGTCCAAGCCCGCGTAGGATTGAGCGCCCGCTTCCAATAACACCTGCGCCCAAAAACCGTTTCCGCAGCCGAATTCGATGCAATGGAAGGCGCCATTCACCTTGATTCCCGTCGCGTTTAGAAACTTCAAAAACTGCGCTTTTTGTTTTGGATAACGGTCGCAAGCATCAGCCGGAGAATTGGCGACCGCCCTGAAATCCGAATGGTATTTGGCATGACGGCTTTCCCAAAATGCGCCCGCGTCATAATGATCGCCCCTAGCGAACCGGAGTCTGTTGAGAACGTGCCGGACTCCACTCGCAATCTTACCGAGTGTTTTCATGCATTCCTGCGCAACTTGAAACTGTCATCCACGCTTGCGGGCACGGGTTCGTATCCGGCGGGCTGACAAAAGATGTCCAGAATCTTGTGGCATCGTTTTTGAAAATTGGTGTAGGAAAAATACGCCAAGCCGGCGGGCACTGTTCCTTTAGGCTTCTGCAAAGCGGCAAGGATTCCGTCCCGAAGTTCGACGGGATTCTTCGGATCCACCAAAATGCCCAGTTCCCCATTGCGGACTGCTTCGCGACTGGCGTCCAACTTGCTGGCCACCACTGGGATTCCACAAGCCAGCGCTTCCAAATAAACAATGCCAAAGCCTTCGCCCCAACCTGCCATCACAAACGCATCCGCCAGGCGGTAGTGATCCGCCTTCTCCTCCTCCGGCACGCGCCCGGCGAACACAACGTGCGCCGCGAGACCGTTTTGACGCATTTTGTTTTCCAACCGCGCCCGGTCGGTGCCATCTCCGACTATGAGATAAACGAGATCGGGAACTTTCTCCACAAGTTCAGGAAGAGTTTCCAAAACTTCGTCCACTCCTTTGTATCTCTCGTCCGCCGAAAGTCTACCCAAGGTCAGCAATACCTTTCGTCCGCGCAATCCGTAGCGGTCCAGCAGACGCGGATTGTGCTGGCCGGGACCAAAGAGTGACCCGTCAATGCAGTTCGGCAAAATATGACTGCCGGCATTCCTGACCTTGGCCCAATCCAGGAATTGCCGCCTCGTCGTCTCGCTCACTGCAATGAACGGTCCGGCAAACCGCACAAGATAACGGGTCAGGTGACTGCGGGCGGGCTGCCATGCCTCAACACCATGAAGCACCGTCACCAAAGGGGCCCGAGCCAGTTTGGCTGCCATTAAACCTATCGGCACAAGATTCAGATGGCCGCAGAAGACCAAGCGAAACGCGGGACGTTTGGACGCGGCCCGCGCCGTCGCCAACACGAACTGCCATTTACTGCCCAAACCCGAAGTGATGTAGGACAGCTTTGGCGGCAACAGTCCTCCAGATTCCGACATCAAACGCGGAATGGCGACCACGTCGTCACAACCCGGGTAAGCGCACAGGGCGTTCAGCAGATCGCGATTGAATTTGGCCATGCCCCCGGAACTTCCAAAAGCGTCCGTCACTAATGCCAGAATCCGCATCAGTTTTTCCAATACTGGGAATAGACGGTGCGCGCCCAGGAGCGATACCCGCGTTCGCGCACCTCAGGAGCGGCCCGCCCGCCCATCAACCATTCCCGCACCGGGATGGAGAAACCCGTCTTACGACGATTCAGGATTTGTGGCGGCAGCGGCTTCATCGGCGTGCGCGCCATGGCCTGCTTGGTGACGGGATTGCGGCCGACAATCAGCGGGGCCACCGATCTCCACAGTGGCAAATCCACTAACGGCACCCGAATCTCCAAAGAATGGGCCATGCTCGCCCAGTCGGAATCACGCAGCAACTGGTTGCACATATACCAACTGCCCTCCAACGCGGAGACCTGCAAGCGCGGCGAGCACAAACCCTCAACCGTCTCCTCCAGATGCAACATCGGCTGCAACTCCCGCCAACCGCAACGGACCATGTCGCCATCCAACAACTCCGGCAATTCCCAAGGCATAAACAACCCGCGGCGCAAAAGATAAGCTCCGCCGCAGGTTCCACCGTATTCGAATAGCCCCGCATACTTTGGCGATGTCAATCGTTTTAACACCGGCGCGGACAGAATGCGCACCGCCCGGCCAAACCAGGGAAACCGGTTAAAAACACGCAACAAGGCGCGCATGCGGGGAACTTGCCGAAAGCTGGCATAGCCCCCAAACAACTCATCTCCACCGAGACCCGACAAGGCCACCTTGAGGGAAGCCCGCCGCGCAGCCAGGCTGACAAAGTAAGTATTCACGCCATCAATGGAAGGTTGATCCATGGCAGCAAAAAGTTGGTTGCGGTGAGACATGAAGTCCGAGCGCGCGACCCAAACAGTCTGATGAGCGGCGCCATAATGCTTCGCCACTTGTTCAGCCAAGAGGGTCTCATCCTGAGGCGTTCCCCTATACTCGGTAAAACCCAGCGTGACAGTCCGCAGTTGCCCGCCTTCCTCCGATGCCAGCGCAGCCAGGGTGGTGGAATCCAAACCGGACGACAGGAACACGCCCACAGGCACGTCGGCGACAAGGTGGCAACGCACCGTGTCCCGCAAAACTGCGCGCAAAGTCTCCCGCGCGGACGTGGCTGAACCGTTGCCGTCCGCTTTTCCTGACTTTGCCAGAATTTCTGTGAGACGGCAGAAACTGGACAGGTTTTTCCCTTTTCCATCCACCCACAACGAAGAACCGGCCGGCAGTGCCGCTACGCCACGATACAACGTGTGCGGTTCAGGAACATGTCCCCACAAGAAAAAGCCGGTATGGCCCGCCGCATCAGGCGAAGTATCCACTCCGCCACCCGCGAGCAAAGCTTTGACCTGAGAAGCGGCACGGAAGCTCTTGCCGTTATCCGCAAAGTAAAGAGGTTTGATCCCAAATGGATCCCGCGCAAGGAACAATCCGCATCGCCGCGCATCCCAAATGGCAAACGCAAACATGCCGCGCAGGTCCCGAACCATGGCTTCGCCCTTTTCCGCATACAGATGGAGCAACACTTCCGTGTCACTCTGAGACCTGAAAATGCGGCCCCTGCGCTCGAGTTCCTGGCGCAGCTCGCGGTAATTGTAAATCTCGCCGTTGAAGGTAATAACCAGCCGCCCGTCCTCGCCACACATCGGTTGCGCGCCATTCTCCGACAGGTCAATGATGGCTAGGCGTCTGTGAGCCAACCCAACCCTGTGGTCGGACGAATACCATTCTCCAATCCCGTCAGGTCCGCGGGCAGTCATGTGATCGCGAATCCGTCTTAACTCCCGCGGATCCACTGCCGCCGCACTGGAATGATAGGCAAAAACAGCCGCAATGCCACACATAGAAACCTCGGTCAAACTCACACCACTCTTGTTAATGCCGACGGTTCATCCACTCCTCAATACATCGGATCAGGTGAATGCCAGTCGTTAACAACAACGAAGGCTGGAAACACCCGCGAGTCCAGCGTCCTCATCGCTTGAAATCATCCCACAGCCTGATACATGAGGGCCCCATACGCCACGGCCAAAGTGGCAACGCCGGGAATATGCATTGGAAAATCCACGCAAGCGTGCAGCACGACTCCTGCCAAACCGAAGCCTAAAGCCGGCAAAATGCGCCGGCGGTATACCAGAGTTTCCGACTCCGCGCCCGGATGTTCTCGTGATGCTCCACCATGACGCAGACACCTCTGAAGGATTCCAATCACAACGCAAGCCACAAGCGTGAACCCTGCCACGCCCAGCTCGGCCACCCACTGCAACCAGTCACAATGCGCGTATTGCCAAAAGCCCCCGGCAAGTGAGGCGGGCTGATAATAAGGGAAGACGCGATGAAAAGTTCCTGCGCCTGTTCCATACAACCAATGGTCCCGGCATATGGCCAGTGTGGCTTTATAAGCGATGGGCCGCGTATTACTGTGTTCGAGGACCTGCGCTTCCTCCTCGTTCGCCGGCGGAGCGAACCGCGCCGCAATCGGCCCAATACCCGAAAACACCAACAACCCAGCCGCTGCCGCCGCCACAAGAAACACCGTCAGAAACAAACGCTTGCGACTATTACGGGCATGGTCGTTTCTGGAGAACAAGAAATTCCACAACCAGCAGCCGAGGACCAACACACAAATCACCAAGCCCGCTCTCGAACCCGAACGAAGCACAGACGCAGCCATGACGGCCGCCATGAAGTAAAAGAGGTAGCCCGGATGGCCTTTGGATCGCGCCTTTGACCTCGTTTCGCCCGCACAGCTCCCCAGCGCCAAAGCAACGGGTACGAGCAAATTCATGTAGGCCGCATAGTTGTTCCGGTTCACGAAAGCCCCTCCCATGAGTTCTGGCGCGGGTGATTCTCGCACCCATAGTAATTTCTGCTCTCCGGACACGTTTTCCAAAATGGCAACCAAAGCCAAACCAAAGCCACTGACCACCAGAACCATCAGGAGGACTCTGACCTCTGCCACACGTTTGAAGCAACCGCACACCGCCCAGAACAATACCCCATACGTCACTAACATGCCCCATGCGTCCCACGTGCACTTGGCATCAACACTGTGAGGCAGCCACCCCAGGCATGTCCGCGGCAAAAGGCTTTGACTCGTGCGTTCGTAGTCATGCGAGGGGTTCAAGGCTTGCAATGCGACGTAAATCGCCAAAGCTAGGAACGGCATTCCCCATCGCCAGTCCCAACACACACTCTCATTCCATCCTCCGGCATTCAGACTTGCCTTCAAAAGGACGCAGGTCACCATCAGTCCAGCCAGCGTTTGAATCGTCCTCTGAGACCATGGTTCAGTGGAGCCAAACGCCCACGGCGCGAAGAGAAGAAGGCATCCAATCAACACGCGAATCGCAACATTCACAGCCTAGCAGCCCGCAAGATACTTTTCATGGCAATAGAAATCGGAGAAAGATCCGGAATAACTGAATAAATCGGCATCATGAATTACCCGGCCTTCCTTCCAGGCAATCCGACGCTTCCGATTCCAAGAACACTGCGTGCAAAAAAATGGGAGGGGCATCTTCACCTTGATGTGAAGAGCCTGCACTGTTCTTTGTCATGAACAAGCTACCGCCATCACGGTGCCTGCCTTACTGCCATGCCCTAGCATCAAAGCGCCGCTCTCGGGTTGTACTTTTATCTTTGGACTGGAACTTCCTTCTCAGAATCCTGCCTAAATTCAAACCTCGGACTCTTCCTTATTATCCACTTGTCGCTTTCCAGTCTTCCTGTGGTAGTAGGAACCATAATAGGGATAGCGATAGGAATAGTAATAGGGATAATAGTAGTAACCGTGCCGCTTCAAATCAATATTGTTGAGCACGCTCCCAACCAGCGGCGCGCCCATTTCCCGCAGCTTCTTCACCGCACGCGCCACAGCATCCCTGCGAAGCTTCCGAAAATGCGTGACGAATACAATAGCCTGCACTCGAGGCAACAGAACAATCGCATCGCTGACAACTCCGACAGGCGGAGAATCAATTATGACCCGGTCATATCGCTGGCGCAAGTCTTCGATCAGTTCGCGCATACGGCCAGAACCAAGCGACTCCGCCGGATTTTTAGACACTTTGCCGGCCGGAACGATATCCAGATTGCGCACTTGCG
>Ga0114951_10001417_pt1 | contig 29685 bp, 28 predicted proteins | sample AM7aDNAmetaG_FD_88677 | JGI IMG/M metagenome (GOLD analysis project Ga0114951, IMG submission 88677) | Freshwater microbial communities from Finland to study Microbial Dark Matter (Phase II) - AM7a DNA metaG | ecosystem: Environmental > Aquatic > Freshwater > Lake | place: Finland: Lake Alinen... | reverse complement strand
TTGTATTATGTATTAAAAACATTATCTTTGTCAAACATAATTATAAGAATGGAAGGCTATGTTCGTAAACAGGGAAAATGAAATAGAGAGGCTGCAGCAAGCATTGGCGAGCGAAAAGCCCCAGCTTATCGTTGTTTACGGTAGGCGTCGTTGTGGTAAATCCACCCTTCTTCGTAAGGTACTGCAGCAAAATAGTATTTATTTTTCGGCTGATATGCGGGAGACACCTCTTCAGATTGCTGCGCTGGCAAACCAGGTTGAAAAAATGATCCCCGGTTTTAAAAGCCCGGTTTATCCTGATTGGGAAAGCCTTCTTAACAATCTCAACCGCAGTCTCCGGCAGCGAATAACCCTGTGTCTTGATGAGTTTCCATATCTGGTGAAGAACAGTCCTGAGCTACCTTCTGTAATTCAGCGGATCATTGATGAAAAGGGGCATCAGAATTACAATCTGGTTATATGCGGATCTTCACAACAAATGATGTACGGACTGGCACTCGACAGTTCCTCACCGCTTTATGGCCGCAGCGACGAGATCATCCGTATTAAGCCAATGAATATCAGGCATCTTCAGGAATATTTACAAATCTCATCAACAGATGCAATTACTGAATACGCTATTTGGGGTGGGGTACCCCGTTACTGGGAGATACGTAAACTGAATACTCATTTTGAAGAAGCTGTAAAAAAGCATCTTCTCGACCAGAATGGATTGTTATATGAAGAACCGGAGCGACTGTTTTCAGATGAAATGCGGACTTCCGTTCAGGCATTTTCAGTATTAAGTCTTATTGGAGCTGGTTGTCACCGGATGTCGGAAATTGCGGGACGATTAGGGAAACCTGCCACCCAGTTGTCACGTTTATTAGGATTTCTTACCAATCTGGGCTATATAAGGCGTGAAATACCCTATGGTGAATCAATCAGGTCGACAAAAAAAAGCCTTTATAAAATTGATGATCCATTCCTGAATTTCTACTTTACATTTCTGCTCCCCAATAAAAGCAGGCTCGAATTCGGGTTGATCGACCTCGTATGGAGTGATATCCGCAGACAATATGACGGCTATCTTTCCGGATTATGGGAAGATCTTTGCCGGCGAAGTATTCCCTTCATCAAAATTGACGGTAAGCAGTTTAATCCTGCGGCGCGCTGGTGGGGCAATGGGCTGGAAGGGAAACCGATGGAACTTGATCTGATATCCGAATCGACAGATCATACGGTCATGCTTATCGGAGAAGTTAAATGGTCGAATAAGATTTCTACCGAAGAAATTAACGCAACACTGAGCCAAAAAAGTCAGAACCTGCCATTTAAAAAACCGCCACGGATAATTAAAGCAGTTTTCTCAAAATCAGGCTTTACTGCCCCTTACCCGGAATTGCGCTGTTTTACGCCCGATGATATAATTTCAGTGATGCCATAACGCAAAACGTAATAACGCTAAAACGCCATAACGCATTAACCCATGCTCGGACTAAACTATTTTTTATACAAAGCCCTTTCCCTTTTCCTCATGCCCCTGGGATGGGCCATCATGGTTTTAATCACATCTATTTTATTAATTGTTTATAAACGGCGGAAGGCAACGATCGTATTGCTTGTTTTCCTCTTTGGATGGCTGTGGTTGTGGAGTACCCCGATGTGGGGCAACTACCTTCAAGGGAAACTGGAGTCACAAAATCCATGGAAGCCGGCCGCAGCCTATCCTTTGGCTGATGCAATCGTGGTGCTGGGTGGTGGCATCCGGGGTGATGCAGGCCCGAAGCTGCCATCCTTAGACCTGAATTCCGCCGCTGACCGCGAACTCTTTGCCTCTCAGCTATACAAAGCCGGCCGGGCGAAAAAGATTATTGCCAGCGGAGGCGTTGACCTTATTTCGGGAACCGGTGTGGCAGGAGTGGCCATGAAAGAATTCCTGGAATTGCTAGGTGTACCGGCTGAGGTGATCATCGTCGAAGGCCTCAGCAAAAACACACTTGAAAATGCCCGGCAGATCCAGAGACTTATGGAACCAGTGAAAGGCAAATCCATACTCCTGGTCACTTCAGCCCGGCACATGCCCCGGGCATATTGGCTCTTCGACCGTACAGGACTCAAGGTCATTCCCGCACCAGCCGATTTCGAGATCGTAAAACCACCCTTCTCTCTTAACCTGTTGCTTCCTGATGCTGAGGCCCTTAGAAACAGCACAATCACAGCCAAAGAAAGTATCGGCCTTTGGATTTCCCGCCAAACCCCATAACGCTCGCAATCTTGCACCGCTGTTACGGTGTCACTGCGTTCCACCTGAGGCAGCTTGTGCAAATTGCTTCGCTTCAATAAACGCAATAACGATATTTATTACGTGTAATGCGTCAAAAAAATGTCCTGTTTCCCAAAAAGATTGTACGAAGTTGATATTTTGTAAAAAAGCGAGTACATTTGTTGCTCGCAAAGGTCAAAACGCAACAACACCTTAACGTAAAACACCAAAACGTAAAATGAAATAAAGCAGATATGCTTGAATCTCTGATCACCTCCAAAACCAGGATAAAGTTACTGCTAAAGTTTTTCCTTAATAGCACCACGACCTCTTATTTGAGGGACCTGGCGGCTGAATATGGCGAATCGACCAACGCAATTCGCGTTGAACTCAACCATATGGAAAAGGCGGGATTGCTGCAGTCCAAAATAGCAGGCAACAAAAAAGTATTCCAGGCCAACCGGCAACATCCGCTGTTCAGCGACATCCACCGGCTTTTACTTAAGCATACAGGGATTGATCACGTGATTGAAAACGTGGTGACTAACCTGGGCGGACTACACAGCGCCTATGTGACCGGGAGCTTTGCCCGGGGCCACGACAATCCTGCGATAGACCTGCTGCTGGTAGGGAACGGCATTGACAGGGAATACCTTATGCAGTTAATTGAAAAGGCTGAAAAGATCATCAGCCGAAGCATTCATTATACTATTGTTTCCCGCGAAGAAACTATAGCTCTGCTGCAAGACAATCCAGCAGCCCTGCTGCTTTGGAAACAAACCGATATTCAGCATCAATAAGCTGTATATCAATATAAAATGATTGCCCTTGACAGCCCACAACCTGTGACTGAAAGGGCGGAGCTGTGACCTGCCAACGCGATGACGCAGAACGCAATAACACCATAACGCTTTAACGTAAAACCATATGGAAAATAAAGAGCCAAATGTTCAACAAATGAACGACGACGAGATTGATCTTGTTGAACTTTTTCGACAGGTTTGGGCAGGACGCTGGATCATTCTGATCACCACGGCGGCTTTTGTTGCCATGGCGGTTATTTATATCCTCCTTAGTTCTTATACCGGAACTAAAGAATACGAATCCCAGGTAACCCTGATGGTCGACTCACCTTCACCCGATTCATTGATTACTGTGACGAAGAGTCCACTTTTTATATCCGAAGTACTGAAAATACGGCTTATAGGGTTAAAACCAGGAACGGCCCTCACTGTTGCAGAGTTACTCGACCAGCAAACAAAACCACCCCAGGGAAACATAACTGGCTTGACAGACCGCATCAATGCAACAAAAGGGAATGCTGGAATCCTTTTGATCACTGTGAAAATGCCAGATCAATATACAGCAAAACTAATGGCTGACAGCCTAGTTGAAAAACTTACCCAATTTCTCAAAGAAATCCAGATAAAAAGAGCAGTAAAAAATCAGGAGTTGCTGGCTTCAGATACCTCACGAAAATTTCAGCAAATAAGAGAAACTGCTTCAAGAAATCTTCAGTATTTATCGAAAGGTACTTCAAAAAACATTGAATTTTTGAATGAAGGTATTACCAAAAATATTCAGTATCAGAATGACGGTTCTGCGAAAGAAATTCAATTCCTCGCCGAAGGATATCATAAAGCTGAATCGGACTATCTCCAATCTCAAAAGGCCCTTGCAGAATATTATAAAGGGAATTCAAAAAATCCCGAATCGATAGATAGCCTTGAGGTCAAACGAATAAATGCGGATATCAAATTGAAGTACAATGTTTACAGTAGTTTATATCAGCAACTTGAATCGTTAAAAATAAATGCAAAGAAACAATTTGAACAAGTTAAAATCGATGCAGAAAAACAACTTCAAATTGCAAAACTCGATGCCAATGAGAAGCTTGAACAAGCAAAACTCGATGCAGAGAAGCAGCTTCAACAGGTATTAATTGATACGAAGAACCAGATTGAACAAGTTAGCATCGATGCGGTGAAAAAAGCTCCGGAAATTAATGTGTTGGAACCAGCAACAAGTGCAACTCAAGTAAATACAGTAAATATAAAAAAGATCGTAATGGTGATGGGATTCCTTGGAATCATCTTGGGCATCGGCATTGTGTTTGGAAAGAAATATTGGGATAAAAGCGTTAATAGGAAAAATGTGAGGCATAAAGGAAATTCTTGACATATTATGCATGACAAAGAACATAAAACATGAAACTATCCAGCAAGATATTTATTGCAGGTCATACTGGTATGGTCGGTTCAGCTATTGTCAGGAGGCTCAGGGAAGAAGGTTATCGGAATTTAATTGGCAGAACTCTTGAGGAACTTGATTTAACAAATCAGAAGGCAGTAACTGACTTTTTTGCTTCCGAGAAACCGGATTATGTTTTTTTGGCAGCTGCAAAGGTTGGAGGGATACTGGCAAATGATACCTATCGTGCGCAATTTATCTATGAAAATTTAATGATCCAAAATAACATCATTCACAATGCTTATGTGAATAGAGTTAAAAAATTACTTTTTCTGGGGAGTTCATGCATCTATCCTAAGAATGCACCTCAACCACTAAAAGAAGAATATCTGCTCACGGGGGAGTTGGAAAATACCAATGAGCCCTATGCAATTGCGAAAATTGCAGGGATTAAAATGTGTGAATCCTACAATTTGCAGTATGGCACCAACTTCATATCGGTCATGCCAACTAACCTCTATGGCCCCAACGACAATTACAACCTCGAAACTTCCCACGTTCTCCCTGCCATCTTGCGAAAAGTGCATTTAGCCCACTGCCTCGAAACTGGCAACTGGGAAGGAATCCGTAAAGATCTTACCAACCACCCCATCGGAGGAATAAACGGCAATTCGACAGAAGATGAGATTCTGAATATCTTAAAAAAATATGGAATTGAGTTAATTTTGGAGGATAACCCTGATGTTTCTATCACGCGTCACTTGTTACGTGTTACGCTTTGGGGCTCCGGCCAGGTCTTCCGCGAATTCATGCACGTCGACGACATGGCCTCTGCCTGTGTAAAAATCATGAAAGAGTTTAACATAAAAGATTTTGTCACGCATCACGCATCACGCATAACGTTTTTAAACATCGGTACAGGTTTGGATCAAACAATCTATGATCTTTCTCTTATCATAAAAAAAATTGTTGGATTCGATGGTGAGATCAAATTTGATCAAACCCATGCTGATGGCACTTTCAAAAAGTTGCTTGATGTTGCCCAATTAAAAATTCTTGGTTTCTTGCCTCAGCACACTCTTTACGAAGGGATAAAAATGGTATATCAGAGTTATATCAGATAAAATGCATGGTTAAGACCATAAAAAAACTTCTTCTTTTCAGCGGCGATTTACTGTTTCTGCATTTAGCCCTACTGATAACATTATATATCCGTTATCCCTATGGTAACCATTTGTTCGATTTTTTACATCACTGGCCCGATTTTTCTATCGTATTTGTAATTTGGTTGGTTGTGTTTTATGCCCTTGATCTGTATAATCTGAATTTTCAGACGTTCGATCGGAAATTTATCAGGCTTACCCTGAATGCAGTTCTGATCAGCAGTATATTTTCTGTTATCTTTTTTTACATTGTTGATCAACCTACCATTACCCCAAAAACGAACTTAGCGATTTTCATAGGCATTTACACGGTTCTTTTTATTTTATGGAGACTCTCATATAAATCTTATATCGTAAAGGTTATCCCTCAGATTAACCTGGCGATCATTGGTAAGGATAAAAATGCCAAGACACTGATAGATGAATTATCGAAAAATCCTGCTGGGGTTTATAGGTTGGCAATGATTTTGCAGGACACAAACAATATTGATAGTTTGACCGAAAATGTTCAGGCAAAAAACATACAGGTGATAGTAGTGTGTGACGACTTTGGAGAGAGTGAGCGCATGGAGAATGCTTTATTTCGTTGTCTCTCTTTTAAAGTGGATTTTATTAATTATCCTGATTTTTATGAACTGTTAACCGGAAAAATCCCGGTCGAAGCAATAGGACAGAATTGGTTTTTAGAAAATCTTAAAGCGGGTCAAAAAAACTATTATAATGCTATAAAGCGGGGTATAGATTGTGTACTTGCTGTTTTAATTTTTATTGGCACTTCTCCATTATGGATACTGATCGGAATTGCTATTAAAACGACAAGCAAGGGACCTGTGTTTTTCAGGCAAGTGCGGTTTGGGAAAAACGAAAAAGAATATAAAATAATAAAATTTCGCACCATGCGGATCGACAATAATGATGGCTCTCCAACTGAGAAAAATGATCTCCGCATAACAAAACTGGGAACTTTTTTACGCAGAACCCGACTTGATGAAATACCGCAGGTTTTAAATGTGCTAAGTGGTGATATGAGTTTCATCGGACCACGACCGGAAAGGCCCGAATTAATCGTTGAGTTGGAACGACATATTCCATTTTATAAAACCAGGTTATTGATCAAACCAGGACTGACCGGTTGGGACCAAATTTCCGGAAGTTATCACTCCCCTACATTGATTGACACAATGGAAAAACTCCAGCATGATTTATTTTATTTAAAGCACCGCTCACTTTCTTTTGATCTATCAATTGCCCTGAAGACCATTGCAACCATGCTGTTTCATGAAGGGAGATAATCCTAAAGGAGAAATGTTGAACTCAAATAGTAACACTTGAATCAAATATTTAATGATTTTTTAAGCAATTTGACATGATTATTAATCCTTCTAACCTATCTCAAGAAGAACAACAGTATATCACGGCATCAATTCCATTCGGAGGACCACTTGAACTCAAAGATATTTGGTTGTTAATGGATGAGGCATGGGAACTGTGCAAATGCGATCCTTTGATAATGGATGACCGAATTTTGGCATTTTATAATCATCCTGTATGGCTTTTAAATGGATTATTTATTGAACAGGATAGCGTGTCATTAAGGAATCGTGAAATATTCTCCACATATATTTCCACTTTAAAACCTAAACGTGTGGCAGATTTTGGTGGCGGTGTGGGATGTCTCGCTCGAATGATTGGTAAATATTGCCCTGATGCTGAAATAGATATTATTGAGCCATATCCACATGCATTAGCGATAGATCTCGCCAACCATACTACCAATGTTAGATATAGGTCCGATTTTAAGGGAAAATATGATGTTATTGTGGCAACAGATGTTTTTGAACATGTCAATGATCCTCTGTTACTGGTCCAAAATACAGCATGTCATTTAGAAATTGGTGGTAAGTATTTAATTGCCAACAACTTTTATCCAGTAATCAAATGTCACTTACCAAGCGTATTCCATTTTCGATGGTCGTGGGATGCTGTAATGAAATCAATGAACCTTCTACCAGGAAAATTAGTTTCCTATGGACGTGTTTATACATCTGGGGGAACAGTTTGTGCTGATGATGCTCGAAAACTTGAATTAACATCGAAAAAAATGTTCAAGTTTATAGAAACTTTCCCAAGACCAATGAGAAAATATATTGCACGATTAATTTTTGTTTGGAGATGAAAATTTTGCAGGTAAACACCTTTGATGACTATGGCGGAGCTGCTAAAGCCGCCTACCGTATACATAGAGCTCTTGTTGAAGAAGGTGTTGAAAGTTGTATGAGAGTTTTAGAAAAAACAAAGCAAGACAATACTGTTTTTTCCGATAGTTCTTCAATAATTAATTCAAAAATAGCAAGGAAAATTTATTATCGCTTGAATTCCTTTAATCCACATTTATGGAGGTGGCATACTGATAACAATTCTCTTCACACTTTCGGAAATATCTCCTCAGGACTTACAGATGAATTTAACATTTGCAATGCTGATGTTTTAAATCTGCACTGGATTTCAAATATGTTATCGGTGAAAGACATAGGAATGCTTAGAAAACCACTGATTTGGACGTTTCATGATATGTGGCCATTCTGCGGCGGTGAACACTATTCTTCCGACTTACCTTCAGCACGTTTTCGCCAAGGATATCGAAGCGATAATCGACCTTCACTTGAAAGGGGGCCAGATCTAAATAGGAAAACATGGAACCTTAAAAAAACGTGGTGGAGAAATCAACATTTTGATATTGTTTGTCCTAGCAGATGGCTTGCCCAATGTGCTCGAGAGAGCGTCTTGTTTTCGGATGCAAACATACATATAATTCCATATGCAATTGAAACTGATAAGGTTTGGAAGCCAATTTCACGTGAAATTGCTCGTATGAAACTAGGGATCACGAGTAAGAAAAAAATAATATTGTTCGGTGCATTGGGTGGTACGAAGAATCAAATCAAAGGAGCTGATTTACTAAAAGCAGCAATTGAAGAAGTAATAGGCCAACAAGATAACTCCATTGAATTGGCCATTTTTGGTCAGGATGGACGATCGAGTGAAAACACTTGGCCCTGTCCTGTTTATTGGCTTGGCGAAGTAAAAGACGAACATGCCCTCGCAATAGCCTATTCAGCAGCTGATGTTATGGTTGTTCCTTCTAGGCAAGATAACCTCCCGAATACAGCCATTGAAGCACAAGCATGTGGAATCCCAGTCGTTGCATTCAAAATAGGAGGCTTACCTGATATTATTACCCATTCTCAAACAGGATGGTTAGCTCAACCATTTGACGCATCCGAGATGGCTTTTGGAATCCAATGGGTTCTTGAAGATGAAAACCGTTGGAACAGCTTGTCTGAATTGTCCAGGAAAAATGTGTTAACCAAATTCTCTCCTCAAATCATCGCTCAGCAGTATTCCAAACTCTATGAAATGGTTATTCAAAATCATGCTTCCTCAAAATGAAAATTAATAAATTGTTTTTTCAAAATATCATTTGGTTTTTTTTTTATACTCAACCATTTATTACAATCCAATTTGGTTATACGACCCTTTCAATTGTTCTAGTAATAACTGGCTTGATATATCTTGGTTCATCCTTTCGAATTAATTCCTATGAATTAATTTTATTTTTAATCCCTGTTGTTTCAGTGATTTTTTGGATATTTCTTGGAAAACTTGAAATTAATGAATTGTTTGATCGTGATAAACATAGATTTTTGTACTATACCCTATTACCTTTTTTAGTTGCATTTGGCATTTTAAAGACTATTAATAGCAATAAGGATATTATATGTTTTCTTAAAATGAGTTTTTGGTATGTGATAGGAGTTTTGGTCCTTTCGATTATTTCAATATGTACTGGTGATTTTTTCAAAACAGGACATATAGATATAACGGGGTTTGAACGGGCGGGAGGTTGGACTCATATTCCAAACGTATATTCAACCTATCTTGTTCTTGCTGTGATGTTTTGTTATTTACAGTATATGTTTTCGAAGAAATTGATTTATATTTATATAATGATTCTTTTTTTGATATTTCTATTACTTACTGTATCAAGGAATGGATTATTGGGGGCAATTTTGTTTTTCTTTTGTTTTTATTATTACAATAACAAAACTGTCGTTATCAATAGCATAGGCTCAAGGGTGAAAAAGCTCCCATCAATGTTGTTCATGATTATTACTGCCTGCATTATTGTATTTACGATTTATGGTAATATATTTATTGGACTATTTACACGGTTTATTGGCAAAAATATACTTCTTGAAAACGGCAGGGTAGGTTGGTGGTTGGCGCATTTTAATTCTATGAGTCATTGGCAGGTTACGGATTTTCTATTTGGAATTTATTACAACAATCTATTGAATAATCTTATACATGGATTACCTTATGTAATTCCCAAAGAAAGTTACGGAACTTTTAGTACTGTTGAAAACGGTTTTCTTTATTTTTTCCTGAGTAGTGGTATTGTTGGATTTAGTATGCTGTTATTTTTAATATTTAAGACTGTACGAAAGGCTCTACAGATCATTAACAAAAAAGATAAACAACATTTAGTAATTGCAATATTTACTATTTCTTTTATCGCATCAATTAGTATTCAGGCATTTTTTACGGACTACATGTATATGAGTAATATTGTGTATTTCTATACGATCATGGGGGTTATAAATAAAATTAGATATTTGGACGGACCTTTACACAAAGAAATAGTCTGAAAGATGAAACATTTAATAACGAAGAAATTATTTATTATTTTATTCGTCGTATTATCTTTATTTGTACTAGCCTTCATCAATAACCGATCAGCTATTGGAGATGAGTTTGGTACAATATGGATAGCAAGTCAGCATGATCCAGGATTCATAATCTCTAAAGTACAACAAACAGACATTCATCCTCCAACATATTATTTGATATTACATTATTGGGGAAAATTACTTGATTATTCTGATACCACCATGCGTTTACTTTCATGGGTCCTGATAATGTTCTCAGCCTTTTTAATTTTTAAGATTATGCCATTCTTCTTAAAAGAAGAAAATAGAAAATATAAAGCTGAAATACTTTGCCTTACTCTATCCTCTCCAGCAATATGGTATATGGCGCTTTACGCACGTTATTACGCATTTGGATTATGTATAAGTCTTCTTTCTTTTTATTTCTATTTTCAATGGAACAAAATTGGGAATCGAAGGGACTACTTTCTATGGATTATATTCACAGTAGCATTGTTTTACATTCATTATTTTATTTCGTTTACTGTTTTGGCTTGTCAGGTATTATACAACATGTTTAATAAAAAGGGATCAAGTAAGGACTTGATAAAAACAACTCTAATTCCTATTATTCTGATTCTTTTATTAAGCACACCTGTTTTATGGTGGAGTTTAAAGCCACTACTTATCAATCAAAGTTCGAGTTTCTATGTTACAAAATCAGTTTTCCTACCTGAGACATTGAGCGCCTGGAAAGGACTACCATTATTTCTGGCAGGAAATATTTTGAGTATGCTAGGTGGTGCTATCGTATTTCCATGGACATTTTGGATAACATTACCCCTTGTTCTTATTGTTATATATTTTTTATTTTTTGATTTACGGTATCGACGGATCCTTCTAAAAAAGGACTTTCTAATTCTTGTTGTTATCCCGTTTTTATTATTAATTTGTCTTATGGCATTTTATTTGCCAATAACAGGATATTTTTTAGGAATATATCGGCTCCCACATATTACTGTGTTTTTTCTAGTTTTTATTTTTACAACAGTATTTGTTACTGATAATAAATATAGGAAAGTCGGATTTTTCATACTGATCTTCGTCAATTTATATTCAATCTCTGTTCTGACGCTTAACTTATCCTCAAATATACAGACTCCACCATTGAATGAAATGGGTGGTTTTATAAGTAAACGGGTAGATAGAGAGCAATCTACAGTGGTAATTAATCCATTTGAACATGGTTGGGGTCAGGCTATCCTAAGATACCTTCCAAATCAAATGGAGGCTATTCTTGTAAAAGACAATAATGAATATTTATCATCAGATTCTTGTATATCTATTCTTTCAAACAAACACTTTGTTAATGTCTGGATAATTCGACCAAACAGGTTCCCTCAATCGAGCGAAAAAATAAAATTCTGGTTAACTGAAAATGATTATGCTTCCAAAGATAGTATTTCGTTTCAATCCCAATCTTCAATAAATCTATTTTTTAAAGAACAGCTAAAAAATATTAAGTCATTGGGATTTTCGAATCATCCATCTGCCAAATATATTTACACTGTATTTCTTTTTCAAAAGAGAGAAAATTAATTTATGGTATACCAGATTAGCGCTTTCTCCCAACAAATTTAAGCTGAATTAGGAAAATGAAAGATTACCCCAAAATTTCAATTATTACTCCTTCATTTAATCAAGTGCAATTTATAGAGGACACAATTGTTAGCGTTTTGAATCAAAATTATCCCAATTTAGAATATATTATTATTGATGGAGGTTCAATTGACGGAAGTGTAAATGTTATTAAAAAATATGAAAATGAACTTTCTTATTGGGTTAGTGAAAAGGATGAAGGACAAAGCAATGCTATAAATAAGGGTTTTAATATTGCCACAGGTGACATAATTGCCTGGATAAATTCAGATGATACGTATGAACCTAATGTTTTTTCATTTGTTGCTGAATTCTTTAGCTCACATCCGGAGGTTGACTTCATTTATGGAGACACAAAGTGGATTGACAAAAATGGAGATTTACTCTGGTTAAAACGAGAAATCAAGTTTGATTATACTATGGGATGTTTGATAGGTTTTGGCTTAATAATTACTCAACCAGCTTCATTTTGGAGAAGCTCGGTTCTTCAAAAAATAGGAACCTTAAATGAACAACTTACTTTTAATATGGATGGAGAATTTTTTTTTCGGATTGCAACAAAATGTAATATCCATCATATTAATCTGATAATCGCCAATTTCCGTTGGTACGATACATCAAAGACAGCATCAAATAACAGAATAATGAGTCGACAATATACTGAGGAGATTCAAATGGTTTTACGAAAATCATATAGTGAACTAAAAATTTCCAAATACATACCATTCCAATATTCGGAATTTTTGGCGAAAATTTACAGAATCAAAAGAATTACTTTAAAAGCCTATCATAAATACTACCATATATAGTAATCATGAGCATCCAGGAAATTAATGTTCTCCATTACAATGCTGGCTATAAAAGTCCAAACTGGGTTTCACTGATTCTTCATCCAATATTTAGCTATGATCAACAAAGTAAAGCTAAAAGAAATTTCAGAGAAATAAAAAAACATATTGCCCTGCAAAATAAAAAAATGACTAATATTCAATTTTTGGACTATGGGTATGGTCTTGGATCACTGTTACTAAAAATGAGAAAATCTAAAATACTTGAGGGGATAGAAATCTCGGATGTAGCCCAAAATAATTTAAAGTCCATTTGCTCCATTTTAAATATTAGAATGTCATTATTTAATTATTTGGAGGGAGTGTCTTCCCCCACAGCAGTAAATTATGATGTAATATCATGTTCTCACGTATTAGAACATTTAGAAGAAGAAGTTGAACTTTTAGAGGTATTCCATAATCGGTTGACGAAAGACGGCATATTGTTGTTGAATTTGCCTATTAATGAGATTTGGGAGGATCCCAAACATGTAAGAAAATATGACAGAGCCTCGGTTGAAATGTTATTGAAAAACACAGGATTCTATATCAATAAAGTTGTAGAATGCGACAGGTTGACTGCATTCATTCTAAATAAAAAATTATTAAATCGTAGTATAATAAAAAATTTCGTTCTGAAGGCAATTAGTGCAACCCTGGCAATTTTACCAGTATCATCATGGAATGCTATTGAAAAAGCATTGCCTAAATCATATATGAATCAACAATTGATAGTAATTGCATCAAAAAGAATTTTTTAGACCTAAAAGAAGTCTGAGGAATCAGCATCAACAAATTGGTATTTGAAATGAGAATCCCGGTTCTTCTTATGGGTCAATTTCCTCCACCTTATGGTGGCTTATCTCTCATTAATAAAAGCATAACAGAGCACTCCTTTAATAATGTTATTTTTTATTGTATTAAATTAAATGTGGGGAAAACCCATGAGTCAAAAATTCAATCACTTGGACTAAAGAGTTTTAATTTAATTTATGCAATAGTCAAAGCTATATATTACAAGTTCAAATTCAAAATTTCAATTCTTTACTATGCTCCCTCTGGACCAAAAGCTGAAACGGTAATCAGAGATATTATCCTCCTATCAGTTTTGAGGATTTTCTTTAATAAAGTTGTATTTCATTTTCATTCAGCAGGTTTATCCTTATACTTGCAAAATAAATCAAGTATATTTAGAAATATTGCCCTGAGAGCGTATAAATTCCCTGATTATGCTATTCAGACCTCATCACTCAATCCCAACGATGGGAAATATATAAAATCAAAAAAAGTTGTAATTATTCCCAATGGTATTAAAGACGAATTTACAAATTACAAATTCACTAGACACAAGGATGTTGAAAGATGCCATATATTATTTGTGGGATTACTATGTGAATCAAAGGGAGTAATGATACTTTTACAAGCACTAAATAAAGTTAAAGAGGATCGAAAAAATATAAAATGTCATTTCATTGGAGAGTTTTCATCTGAATATTTTAAACAAAGAGTACTCAAATTTTGTATTGAAAATTCACTAGAAAGTATAGTTGAGTTCGCTGGTGTAAAAATCGGGCATGAAAAATGGAAATATTTTGAAAAAGCTGATATATTTTGTTTCCCCACTTTTTTTGAACATGAATCTTTTGGGATTGTTTTATTAGAGGCAATGATGTTTGGGATCCCGATTATTTCTACACTATGGCGTGGCATTCCGGAAGTTGTGAAAGAGAATCAACAGGGATTTCTGATTCCTATAAATGATGCTGAATCACTTCATGCTAAGCTTGATATCCTGATAAGGGATCCATCTTTAAGAAATGAAATGGGTGAAAATGGACGAAAATTGTTTATAGAAAAATTTATATCTGAAATATTTTTTAATAAGCTGGAACGCGTGTTTATTGATCTTCAAAACACCTAAAATTTCCACGTATCATTTTAACAACATGAAAATACTTATTACTGGTGGATCCGGATTTATAGGAACAAACTTGGTTGAAAGATTTATTAGAAATGATAGTAATATCTTAAATATAGACATAAAGGAACCAACAAATCCTGCTCATTATCCCTACTTTTTTTATTGTTCAATTCTAGACAAACCAAAATTATATGATATTGTAAAAAAATTTCAACCAGAATATATAATACATTTAGCAGCAAGAACAGATGCGGATGGAAAAACAATTCAAGATTACGAGGTGAATTATAATGGAACGCGTAATTTGATAGAAATTATCAGCCAGGTTGATTCAATTAAAAAGGTAATTTTTACCTCTTCGCAATTTGTTCATTATAATGGCACTTTTCCAAAAAATGATGCTGATTATGCGTCACACACCCTATATGGTGAAAGCAAGGTTAGGATGGAAAAAATTATTCAAGATTCTAAGCAGCTATTTCATTGGACAATAATAAGACCAACTAGAGTTTGGGGTCCATGGCAACCTGGCAGACTCGCTTTTTATAAATTGTTAAGCAAAGGCTTATATCCTCATCCATCAAAAACAAATGTTACAAGAGCTTTTGGGTATGTTGGGAATGTTTGTTATCAAATAGAGAAATTCTTGAATATTGATTCATTTCTTACGAATAGAAAAGTGTTCTATGTGGGGGATCCTCCCATTGATTTACTTGACTGGATCAAAGGGTTTGCAAAAGAGTTGAACAATCGGAAAGTTATTTTTCTTCCAAAACAATTTATTTTAATGCTTGCTAAGTTAGGGGACATATTAAAATCATTCAATATAGAATTCCCCTTGACATCTTATCGATATAAAAGTGTAATGACGAACGATAATGCTCCAATGAATCAAACATTTGATTTATTAGGTAGGAGTCCATATTCTTTAGAAGATGGAATTGGAGAGACTGTTGAGCAACTGAAAGTATTACACCCGGAATTATTTAATAAACGTGGTTAGTTGCTTCTTAAATATTTCCTGATTTGGTTCAAATTATTTATCATTCCCAATTTTCATGAATATACTTTTTTTAAACCATAATATTGCATGGACCGGTGGATTTTTTAGAGCGTATCACTGGGGCAGATATCTTGTTAAAGCGGGCCATAAAGTAACAATCATTACAATTTCTGAAAGCAATAGGACTTTTTTTTCGGAAACGAGTAAAGATGGGATACAAATTATTAAAAGTCCTGATCTGCTTACTGGAAAATTTCGAACGGGGTGGGATCCATATGATACCATCGCCCGTATAATGTATTTAAGAAAGATAAAATACGATATAATTCATTGTGTTGATACAAGGCCAAATGTTGTTATCCCTGGATTATTCCTTAAGAAAAAAAACGGAGGCAAAATAATTATGGATTGGGGGGATTGGTGGGGAAGAGGAGGCACAATCTCGGAAAGATCTAATTCATTTATCGAAAAGATATTTGAACCAGTGGAGACATTTTTTGAAGAAAAATTTAGAAAATATGCTGATGGACATGTAGTGCTCAGTGAGGCTTTACATGAAAGGTGTTTAGCCTTGGGTATTACAAAGCCTATTATTCGGATCCCTCATGGTGCGGATACAGTTCAAATAAAGCCAAAAGATAAAATTGAAGCAAGAAAAAAAATGTCCTTTCCTCCTGATGGGAAAGTGGTTGGATATTTAGGGACTATATTTCAAAATGATGCTGATTTGTTAATTTCTTCATTTCGGATCGTAAAACAATTATTACCTGAATTACAATTATTAATCATTGGTAATTGCAAAGCTTCTTTTCCGGCAGATCTGATTTTAGACAAATCTATTATCAAGACAGGAAAACTTGATTTTGAGAAGATGATTGATTATATAGCTGTTTGTGATTTTATGCTATTACCTCTCAAGGACACAATAGCTAATAGAGGTCGATGGCCTTCAAAGGCCTGTGATTATCTTTCAGCTGGCAAACCTGTAATTGCTACCAAGGTTGGTGATATCTCGAATTTGTTTCATAATTCAAAGGCAGGTTTTTTGTCAGTTGATGATCCGGTTTCTTATGCAAATACTATTTATAACTCATTTTTAATTACTGATATCAAAGAATGTGAAATTTCGGCCAGAGGTATTGCCGAGGAAGAATTATCGTGGGAGAAATTAACTATAAAATTAGAATTGTTTTATAATACATTAAAAAGTTAAGGAGATTAAATTTATGAAAAAAACAGCTTTAGTATGCGGTGCTGGTGGTTTTATCGGTGGCCATTTAGCAAACAGATTGAAAAGAGAAAATTATTGGGTAAGGGGAGTAGATCTAAAACATAATGAGCATCAAGGGCTATTGGTCGATGACTTTATTATTGGAGATCTTAGAGATCCAATAATAGTTCAAAAAGTATTAGATCAGCCTTTTGATGAGGTATATCAGTTAGCCGCGGATATGGGTGGCGCTGGATATATATTTACAGGTAACCATGATGCGGATGTAATGCACAATTCGGCAACTATTAATCTAAATGTAGCTCATCAATCTATAGTTGTTGGGGTAAAAAAAATATTTTATTCATCTTCTGCGTGCATGTATCCGGAATACAATCAGATGGATCCGGATAATCCAAAATTATCAGAAGAGTCCGCATATCCGGCAGCTCCGGATAGTGAATATGGTTGGGAAAAATTGTTTAGTGAAAGGTTGTATTTTGCATTTAAAAGAAATTATGATTTAAATGTAAGAGTAGCTAGATTTCACAACATATTCGGACCTTTTGGAACCTGGACAGGAGGTAAAGAGAAAGCGCCTGCGGCTATGTGCCGTAAAGTGGCAGAAGCAATAAATGATGGCAAAGACGAAATTGAAATTTGGGGAGATGGAAAGCAAACTCGCTCGTTTCTTTATATTGAAGAATGTTTGGAAGGTATTAAAAGGTTAATGGATTCCGATACTTTTTTTGGCCCCGTCAATATAGGTTCTGATGAAATGGTAACTATTAATCAGTTAGCGGAATATGCAATGGAAATAGCCGGGAAAAAATTAGTAATTAAGCATATAGACGGCCCTCTAGGCGTTAGAGGAAGAAATTCCGATAATAACCTCATATCAAAGGAACTTGGCTGGAGACCTTCACAACCCTTGAAAATTGGCTTAGAAAAGACTTATCATTGGATTTCGAATCAAGTTATTACCAAATAATATACGTAAAAAGGATATTTAATGAAATTTTATTCAATAATTTACTTCAGTGTAATTGAATCTGTTTTCTGTTCATTATTATGATCTGGCGCCCTTATTATCATAAGCGAATTGCACAGTTAGCAGATTTTCTTTGTGTAATTCTAAGTTTCTACATTTCTTTTGAATTGTGGAAACTAGCATTTACTTTTATTCATTGGCAATCTGTTTCTCCTCCTCTGTATTATGATTTCGACTGGTATTTGCTATTGCCAGCTTTTGCCTTACTATTCATCTGGATTTTAAATTATTTAGGAGCTTATAGTTTACAGCGTTTCACCTCATATAGGAACGAATTTTGGATAGTTTTCAAAGCAACATTACTTTGGTTGTTTATAGCAGCGTTTGCACTTTATATGGTCACACATGTTATTATACAACGCACCTATCTAATTCTTGAATTTTTAACCGTTTTTGGATTGCTGTTTTCTCAAAAAATGATGTTATTATTAATTGTAAAATTTATTCGAAAAAATGGATTTAACAGACGTAAGGTTATTCTAATAGGAACTGGGATCCAGGCAAATTTATTTATTGAGACTGTTTTAAAAAAATTCAGTTGGGGCTTTGATATCATTGGAATTGTTGTAGAGAACAATACGCATTTTGTTGGGAAACAGCTTAATCTTCCTGTCCTGGGTACATATAATGAAATAGAAAAGATTCTTAAACAACACTGCCCTGATGAATTAATTGTTACTATTGCGGTTAGTGAAATTTCATATATCACTAATATACTAGATGTCTGTCAGAGAGAAGGTGTTCTGGTGCGCATTACATCTGATTTTTTTGGTCGACTATCTAAAAACATTCAAATTGACCAATTGTATGGTCTAAATATTATCAGCCTAAATACAGTTAGCCAATCCGAGATGCAAGGATATATAAAACGTTTAATTGATATTCTGGGCTCCATATCAGCATTAATTCTATTTTTCCCTTTCATGATCATTGCCAGTCTTGGAATTCTTATTACCGATGGCCGACCGGTTTTCTATAACTGGAAGGTGGTTGGGTTGAATAAAAAGCCTTTTAAGTCATGGAAATTTCGAACCATGGTAAAAGATGCCGATATGATGAAGGAGAATTTGAAGCACAGTAATGAAATGAATGGTCCTGTTTTTAAAATTTCGAATGATCCGCGAATTTTACCATTTGGCCAGTGGTTACGAAAATGGAGTATAGATGAAACACCCCAATTTTTCAGTGTTTTGAAAGGAGATATGAGCATTGTTGGCCCACGACCTGCCGGTCCACATGAACTTGACCAATATGAAAGTTGGCACCGACGCAAACTGAGCATCAAACCAGGTATCACATGCTTATGGCAGGCCAGTGGAAGAAACAAAATAAATAATTTTGACGATTGGGTAAAACTCGACCTTGAATATATCGACAATTGGTCTATTTGGCTTGATTTGAAAATTATTTTTATGACCATTGTAGCAGTTTTGAAAGGAACAGGAAAATAATGTTTTCAGGTAACAATAATTTATTTTGTACCAAATCAAAAAAGACGGAAGATATTATATTTATCGCTTAAATTTTTCAGCATTTTCGGTTCTACACTTACTCTCCATTTTTTCTTGATTTAATAGAAATACGGTCAAATTCTTAAAATATCCAATTTGAAAAAATCGAATGATCTTGCATTTGCTATCACGTTAGTGATTACGTGTTCAATCATAGGAACAATTGCACAATTTGCCTTTAAAAATGCAGCGATTTATTCAAATAGCAACAAAGAGTGGTATTCAATTTTCATGAATCCCTACTTGGTTTGTGGTTATTTGCTCTACGGAGTAAATTTGTTTTTGCTGACAATTGCATTAAAAAAAGCGGAACTCTCCTTTATATATCCATTTATTGGACTTACTTATGTTTGGGTTTCAATTTTTTCACCTTTGTTGTTCCCTTCTGAGAAATTTGTTTTTGTAAGACTTGTCGGTGTGTTTTTAATAGTTATTGGTATTTCATTTATTGGAATAGGAGGTAAAAATGAACAATGATGTTATAGCTGTTGTACTAGTCGTCATTGCCTCCATAATAGGCGCTTTTGCACCATTAATGCTAAAACTTGGAGTAAGAGATATAAAAATATCAATGATTACTCTGATCTTTAATTTCAGAATTATTTCAGGAATTATATTATATGTACTTTCTTCTTTTTTTTTCGTATTAGCACTTAAACATGGGGAGCTAACTATACTTTACCCATTAGTATCACTCGGCTACATCTGGGTTACACTGATTTCCAGGTTTATATTGAAAGAGACAATAAACAAATTTAAAGTAGTTGGAATAATTTTTATTTTTCTGGGAATTATTGTGATTGGAATGGGAAGTAAATTATAGAAAGATGAAAAATAGTGATAAACCTTTTTTGTCCATTATCATTCCTGCCTTTAATGAAGAAAATAGGTTACCATTGACATTGCAAAAAACCATAGTCTTTTTAAATGCGCAATCGTACGTCAGTGAAATAATAGTTGTTAATGATGGCAGTAAGGATAAAACAAAAGAAAGTGCTGAAGCCTTTTTGTCACAATATATTAATTTACATATTATAAATCTAACATCGAATAAAGGTAAAGGGTTTGCGGTTAAAGAAGGAATGTTGAATGCTAGAGGGAAATTTCGATTATTCATGGATGCAGACTATGCGGTTCCAATTGAGTTTGTAACTACCTTTCTTTCAATGATTGACCATGAATATGATATTGTTATTGGCTCAAGGGGCCTAAGGCAGTCGCAAATTGTTCAACATCAGCCATTTTTGAGAGAATATTTTGCAAAGGTGTTTGGTCTGTTACAACGAGTTATTCTAGGATTACCATTTATTGATACTCAATGCGGATTTAAATTGTTTACAAGTTCAGCGGCTGAAAAGTTATTTAATATGCAAACATTAACCTGTGCATATTTTGATGCCGAAATACTTTATATTGCTCACAATATTAAAATGCAAATAGGTGAAATTGGTATTCGATGGAAGCATGACGGAGAAACTCGACTTCCGATAGGTATCAAAAGGACAACAGATATACTTTATAAAATGTTTAAAATATTACGAATCCATAAGACGAGTGGTCATAATAAAACCCCTTAATCAGGACGAATATAATATCATTCCTGAACTACTTCGCGTCATTCTTTTATTCCAACAATAACACTTAAATATTATATGGTTGTCGATGATTGATTATCCGCTAATCCCTTCAGGAGAGAAACCAATTTGGGATGGTAATTGTTTCCATTTAGATAAAAGAAAAGTTCGTGTCCTGAAATATTCATCTAATTTGATTGGATGGGATGATGATTTGACTGCTTTTCATGAGGTCGAAGCCGGGAATGGGCAACACCCTATTGATATAGCCTCGAGAAATAGAGCAATCGAAGAATTGCAATATCATGGTTTCCCGTCAGATGGATCGATACTTGAGATTGGGTGTTCTTCGGGTTACTTGCTTCAAGATATTAGAAAAGCATTTCCCAAATCCGAGATTGTTGGTGCCGATGTTGTTTTAAAACCACTAGAACGTTTAGGAAAATCATTGTTGAATATCCCTCTCCTTCAATTTGATATACTGCAGTGTCCCTTGAAGGAGAGTCAATTCGATGCGGTTGTCGCTTTAAACGTTCTCGAGCATATAGAGGATGATTTGACCGCGCTTAAAAAAATAGCATTATTATTAAAACCGGGAGGAATTTTAATTTTAGAAGTACCTTATGGTCCAGGTTTGTACGACTATTATGATATTTACCTAAAGCATTTCAGGCGTTACAGTAAACGGAATTTGTTGACAAAGATTATTGAATCGGGTTTGCAGATCGACAAAACTGATTTCCTTGGTTTTATTCCGTACCTGCCATTCTTTGTGGCTAAAAAAATAAATAGAATTCGATTTGGTGTAAAGGGCAACAAGTCTTTTAAGTTTGAGAAAATGGTCCGGAAAGAAATTAAAAAGACTGCGAGTAGTAGAGTTTTAGAATTAGCTATGTCGACCGAAAATATTCTAAGAGGAAAGGTTACGTTTCCTTTTGGGATACGCCTTACTGCGGTTTTGAGAAAAACAAATTGAGCCTATATTTTCTCTCTTAAGGTAAAAATATTCAAAATTCAAGACATTTCAAATTGAGTTTAAAATCTAAAAATATAAATTTCATAGGAATGGGAGGATATATCAGTCCCACTCTCAGGAAAAGACTTAACATTATGTTATTTACTTCAGTTTTTTCCCTGATATTTGTTTTTTATCTTTGGACAGCTTCTTCAAACGAAAAACCATTTGTTTTTAGGTTTTCCAAGGAGGCCAATAGTTATCATAGTTACATGGCGGATGCATTTCTTCATGGTCAATTGAACCTGAGGATTGATCCAAACCCAAAGCTATTGGCTCTTGAGGATCCGTATGATCCTGTTGCAAATGAAGCCTACAGACTGCATGATGCATCACTGTATCATGGGAAATATTTTTTGTATTTCACTCCAACAGTTGCTTTACTTTTTATCGCCCCAATGAAATTGATTTTCGGATATTTTATTTCGGAGATATTACTTACCGCAATCTTTTGTTTTATTGGTGTCGTTTTTAGTTATTTGATTCTTATCAGGATTTTACGAATAGGATTGGTGCAAACATCTTTACCGATTTTGTTGTTTTCAGCTCTGTTATTAGCAGTGGCAACAACGGTGCCATTTCTTCTTCGCAGGCCAGCCGTTTATGAACTATGCATCTCTGCTGGATATTGTTTTATGATGATCGGAACATATTTCCTGGTCATTAGCATGACAAATCGAAGGTCAAGAAGTCGTTGGATTCAAATTTTCTCTGCAGGAATCCTGATAGGTCTATGTTTCTCATCAAGACCAAGCCAAATACCCACATGTGGATTACTTATAATGGCGTTTTTTTTCGTCCGTTATTATCTTTTTCGAGAAAAGAACTTGTCGATGATGAGGGACGCGTTATTTTTATTAACTCCGGTCATCCTGATAGGTGCTGTTATGGGTTGGTACAATTATGCTAGATTCGGATCTATTTTTGAGTTTGGAATATCTTACCAACTTGCAGGGGTAAATTATCATCGTATTGATATCATGGCCCCTATATATATTCCTCTTGGATTATACCACTACATTTTTCAAACCATTCCCTTTGATCTTAGATTCCCATTCTTTCATGTGGTCAGACCTATTGCGCCGATAAGCATACCTTTTTTTTATTACTATGAACAAACAATTGGACTTTTAAGTTTACCCGTCTATTGGCTTTTAATCCCTCCTTTGTTTTGTCTACGTTCAATATGGAGAATATCCCCTTCCTTTCTAATGATAGCCTTATTCATATTTTCGGGAAGCATGTTATCACTTGTCGTGGTTTCTAGTGTGGTGGGACCAACAATGCGTTACATTGTCGATTTTTCACCTTTACTGTTATTGGCAACTCTTTCTCTGTTTTTTTCTGTCCAACCAATGATTTTTAGTCAATTGGGTCCTGGACCACAAATAAGAAGATTGAGTTTTTATATTCCTGCATTATTTACAATTTTTATTTCGATTTCTATCAGTATGTCGGGGTACTTCGATAGTTTCAGAAACTTGAATCCTCAATTATATCACAAAATCGAACATTTTTTTCACATAGGGTTAAATGTAATTTACTGAAGATTAGAACCGGTCCCCAAAGTGCATTTAAATGTCCCATGGGCTAAACTCAAAGACATGCGTATAGAATCTATTAATAATCCAAACGGACTTGAACATGACTCATTCGGTACGGTGTATTTCTGGATAGGTAATGAATTAACAGAAATATCTGGATTACCCAACAGTAATAAACCAGAATTATAAAGAGCCCCGACAATTACTAATGATGTTTAAAAATTTAAAATTGATTAGTCCCTCTCTCCCTGAGGTTGTAAAATTTTATTCATAAATTGAAAAAGCAAATTATCATTATTGGAGCGGGTCCGGCCGGGTTAAGCTGCGGTTACGAACTGGTAAAAGCAGGGGTTGAGGTTGATATTTACGAAGCATCGAGCTATATTGGAGGAATGGCGCGTAGTTTTGACCTCTGGGGGCAGCGGGTTGATATGGGACCTCACCGCTTTTTCTCCAAGGAAAAACATATAAATGAATTTTTCATTACCATGGTCAAGGATGATTATACACTGGTGAACCGGCTCACGCGGATTTATTACCTCAACAGGTTTTTTAATTATCCAATCAAACTCTTCAATGTTCTGAAAAACCTTCCGGTGATCACAATTGGCCAGATCCTGTGGGAATACCTGAGGGTCAAAATATTTTCATTTAAAAACCCGGCAACCTTTGAAGAATGGGTTTCGAACAGGTTTGGACGCAAACTTTTTGAGATCTTTTTTAAACATTACTCTGAGAAATTATGGGGTATTCCCTGCTCCAAGATCGACGCCGACTGGGCGGCACAACGGATAAAATCGCTGTCACTCTGGGAAGCCGTTATCCATGCCATTGTCGGGAACACCGGGAACAAACATAAAACCCTGCTTGACCAGTTTGCCTATCCGAATAATGGTACAGGTACCCTGTATGAACGCGCTGCCGATTTCATTACAGCACATGGCGGGAAAGTGCATCTTCAAATGCCCGTGAAAAGCGTAATGCAGGATGCTACGGGAAAAGTCACGGGAATTGAACTGAAAGACGGAACCATAAAAACGGCTGAGCATGTGGTATCGACCATGCCATTGACTTTAATGGTCAAAGGATTGCAGAATGTACCAAAGGATGTAATCTATGCTTCGGAACAACTCTATTTCCGCAATACGATCCTGGCCTATCTTGAAGTGGATTCCATGGAATTATTCAGCGATAATTGGATCTACGTGCATTCGCCTGAGGTGAAGCACGGGCGCATCACAAATTTCCGGAACTGGAGCAAAGAGTTGTACCGGGATAAAAAAACCACGATCCTTTGCATGGAATTCTGGGCATTCGACAATGATCCCATTTGGAAAGACAAGGATGAAAACATTGCGGAACTGGCTAAAAAAGAGATACGCTTCCTCAAACTGGTCCCGGAAAACCTGAAAATACTGAATGCTTTTATCCTTCGGGTTCCGAGCTGTTACCCTGTGTACGAAACAGGATACCAGGTGAACCTGAAGAAGGTGGAGAACTGGCTTGATACAGTGGAGAACCTGATCCCCATCGGGCGTTACGGGGCCTTCAAGTACAATAACCAGGATCACTCCATTTTAATGGGCATCCTGGCGGCCGATAAAATTACGAAGGGACTGGATACCGATCTTTGGGAGATCAATACCGATATTGAATACCAGGAGACAGCAAGGATAAAGGATGTCCTTCTCTAGTGATAAATTCATTGTTGATAATGATTATATCTAATTGCCTTTTAATAATGCAAATCCCGTTCTGCTTTGTAATATATCGGAATATATGCTAGAGGGAATAAAACTCTATAATATATAACGCTCCAAAATACTCAACAAACAAAGAAGTATTATCTTTAAACACAAATGAGAACTACTAATTTCAAAATAATACTAGGAAGTTAATTCAATAAAATTTTTATTAACCTAATTATATGTAAATGATAACCGTCAGAGCCCCATTCCGTCTGCCACTGGGTGGCGGAGGTACCGATTTACCGGCCTATTACAAAAACCATGAAGGGTTTTTAATAACAGCGGCTATAAACAAATACATGTTCATCAACATCAATGAGCCGGCTGTGGTGAATACCATTAAAATAAACTATTCCAAAACAGAGGTGGTTTTACCCAATGAGATCCATAAGATCAAACATGAAATTGTGCGGGAAACGCTGAAGTATCTTAAGATGTATTACCCGCTTGAAATCTCTTCAATGGCCGATTTATCAGCCGGTACAGGTATGGGTTCCTCTAGTTCATACACAGTGGCTTTGCTGAAAGGATTGAACCAGATTAAACGCCGTTATCTGCCGATACAGGAATTGGCAGAAGAGGCATGTAAAATTGAGATAGAATTGATTGGAAAACCCATTGGGAAACAGGATCAATATGCTGCTGCATATGGGGGTATTATCCAGTTGGATATAGATAATCTTGGTGAGGTAACCGTTACCCCACTCGAACTGGACCCGGAGATTATTTATGAAATGGAGCATCGGCTGATGATGTTCTATACAAACATCGACCGCGATGCAAATAAAATCCTGGCCGAACAGAGTCAAAAAATAGCAGACGCAAAAACCACGAAAAAAGTTGACACGATGGATGCCTTAAGGGCGATGCATAAAATCAAAGAGATCGGTCGCGAGGTAAAGAATGCATTGATCACAGGGGATATTGATGGATTTGGACAATTGTTACATGAACACTGGCTTGTGAAAAAAAGTGTTTCACAGCAAATGAGCAATTCTGAAATTGATCAATGGTATACACATGCACGCAACAACGGGGCCATTGGAGGAAAGATCATGGGAGCCGGAGGAGGGGGCTTTCTGCTGCTTTGCGTTGAAAATGGCAGACGTAAAGAACTGAGAAAGGCCATGGAGGAACAAGGTTTGCAATACATGGACTTCAAATTTGATTGGGAAGGGGTTAAAGTTTTGGTAAACATTTAAACAGAGTGAAGAGAAAAGTACTGATTACTGGAGTGGCCGGATTTATCGGGTCGAACCTGGCCGACAGATTAATGAGCGAGGGGCAATATGAAGTCATTGGTATTGATAACCTTTCCTATGGAGTAAAGGAACAGATTCCGGAAGGGGTCGTTTTTCACCAGTTGGATATTCGTGATAAAAACATTTACCCTGTTTTTGAAGGTGTTGATTTTGTATACCATTTTGCAGCCAAAAACTGCATCAGCGATTGTCAGCTCGATCCGGTTGAAACAGCCGATATCAATGTACATGGCACGGTGAATGTCTTTGAAGCAGCAAGGCGGGCTGGCATTAAAAAGGTGATCTACGCCGAATCTTCTGCCCTGTACGAAGGCAGTGAAATGCTTCCAACGCCGGAATGGGATGTTAAACCGCAAAGTTTTTATGCACTAAGCAAAATGAGTTCCATGCTTTTTGCAGAGGGATATGCAAGGTTTTCAAACCTTACTTTCACGGCTTTGAGGTACTTCTGTGTGTATGGACCAAGGCAGGATTACCGGAGAACAATCCCACCTGTATTCAGCGCCTTCATCATTAAACTGCTCAGGGGAGAACAACCAGTAATTTATGGAACCGGAGAAAAACGACGGGATTTCATCCATGTGAATGATATCAATGATTTTCATATACAGTGCATGGACGATGACCGCACTACCGGAAAAGTATTTAACCTGGGAAGTGGTTTGAATTATTCTGTAAAGGAAATCTACACTGTGATCGCGGAAATTCTTGGATCCGAGGTCAAACCTGAGTATAAATCCGACTTGCCCGGCGAAGCCTTTGCCAATCTCGCCGATATTACCGAAGCAAAAAGGCTGGAATGGACTCCAAAAGTAACCTTGGAAAAGGGACTCCGATCCTCCATTGATTTTATTCGAAAAGAAATTGAAAAAGGCAACATTTAGAAAACGGTGAAAGCAATTATTTTGTCAGCAGGGAAGGGTGAACGGCTTGGGCAAATTACCCAAACTCTTCCTAAAACGATGATCAATGTTAACGGAAAGCCGATCCTCCAGCATAACATCGAGCTATGTAAAAAATATGGAATCACTGATATCTACATCAACCTCCATCATCTTGCGTCTATCATCACAAATCATTTTGCGAATGGTGAGAACTTAGGTGTGCGGATTAACTATACAATGGAAGAAACGCTTATGGGTACTTCCGGTGCCGTTAAGAATATGGCGAAACAATATCCTGGTTTTGACCAGGAACCATTTTTTATCATTTATGGGGATAATTATTCCGGGTACGATCTCAATACCCTCATTGCAAAATCAAAAGAAACAGACCCAATAGCTTCCATTGCATTCCACTATCGGGAGGATGTATCTACCAGTGGGGTTGCTGAATTTGATAAACAGGGGAAAGTACTTTCTTTTATAGAAAAACCTAAGCCAGGTGAAACAACGAGCCATTGGGTCAATGCAGGGATCTATTATGTGGATCCTTCCATCCTTGATTATATCCCGGACGGATACTCCGATTTTGCAAAAGATATTTTTCCTGAACTTTTGAAAAAAAATATTCCTCTATATGGAGTTTGCGAAAACACCCAGGTCAGGGCATTCGACACCCCGGAAATGTTGAAAAAAAATATCAATAATGCAAATCAGGAGGGAAAATGAACGTTTTAACCTTTGATTCACATTCATAATATGCCCATACCAGCCTTTGATCATAATTTAGTAATCCCCCCACATTTAGGCAATCCCACTCAGCCTGACGATTTATCACCTTTTAAATGCTCATCAATTGAACTTTGTGATAAATTTGCAACATCTCCTGAGCGTATCAAAATACTGAAAGGATTTTTGGCATTCAGAAAAAAGTTGAAGTCTTTTGGATTAGATAATGGTTTTCAATGGTTGGACGGAAGTTTTCTTGAAGATGTTGAAACAAGAGAGTTACGCCCACCTAACGACTTGGATATAGTGACCATTTATTGGGGGTATGATCCTGTTTTTCAACAAAATTTGTATCAGAATTTTCCTGAATTTGCTGATAGTCAAATATCTAAACAAATTTATTTACTTGACCATTATCCATTTGATGCTGAATTTTCAATCGAGATAACAGTAAATTATACCAGATATTGGGTACAACTCTTTTCTCATAATAGAGATGCCGTTTGGAAGGGCATGTTACAGGTTCCACTAAACACGCCCGATGAAGATTTAAATGCATCACAACTTCTAAATACCAGGTCAAATGATTAGTAGAAGAAATAGAGAATACATAACCATTCAGTTGCTTGAAACGAAGCGAATGCTTGAGATGGTTGGAGACCATCCTGTAATGTCTGTTTCATTAAAACAAAAAGCTAAAGATCTAATGGAACAACTGGAAGAAATACCGGTAGACAAAAAAGACACAAAAGTGGTTCTTTTATTTAGTGGTAATCCAGTTAAAGGTTCTTGGGGGATTGACGCATCCTTTATTGGCAAAGTAACTGTTCCGTTCCAAAATATGGTCACAGCAGAATTTGGACATAAACTATATGGAAAGGTAGGTAAAAGGGGGTTATTGAAAAACGAGAACCAATCCAGATTATTCTTAACTGCATTACCACGAGGATCATTTGGCATTGAGTTATCAAAAATTGATAGTAATGATTCTTTTGAAGATGATCAATTGGCAGATTCTTTGGTCCATGTCACTAAATTAACAGAATCATCTTATAAAAGTGATGAAGACTTTGCCGCTGAATTAGAAGGAACAACACCAAGAACCATCCAGAGTTTAAAAGATTTTTTAAAAGTTATTTCAGATGAACATGCCGGAGTGACTATTGAATCAGGCGGAATTAGATGCGAGTTAACGCCAGCGACGGTTAAAAATGCTTTTGAAAGGGTTTCAATGACAATTACTACTGAAAAAGAGATAACCGCAAGAGGCATTCTGAAGGGTATCTTATTAGACTCATGGAAATTTGATTTTATGTTTTCTGATGGTAAAACAATCACCGGCAATATTGATGAAGGTCTGACAGAAGCTCAAGTTAGTAAATTTATCACAAAATATTTTAACAAACAATGTAACGCGTTTTTAAAAGAGGGAAAAGTTCTATT
>Ga0114951_10001416_pt1 | contig 29690 bp, 27 predicted proteins | sample AM7aDNAmetaG_FD_88677 | JGI IMG/M metagenome (GOLD analysis project Ga0114951, IMG submission 88677) | Freshwater microbial communities from Finland to study Microbial Dark Matter (Phase II) - AM7a DNA metaG | ecosystem: Environmental > Aquatic > Freshwater > Lake | place: Finland: Lake Alinen... | reverse complement strand
TTTTTTAAATAAAAGTTTTTCTCTTTGAGATTCTGCTCGAGCTTGGCGCGGAATACATCATCATTAAAAATATCAGCAAGCCGTATACCGCTGCGGCCGACCTTATCTTCATAGGCAGGACCTATGCCGCGGCCGGTGGTGCCGATTTTGCCCTCACCCTTCATCTTCTCACGGGCAATATCTATTGACTTATGATAGGGCATAATAAGGTGGGCGTTTTCACTGATCAGCAACGCGGCATCATCGCGGAAATACCCCTGTGCCTTCACCAGATCAATCTCGCTTATGAGCGTTTCGATATCAATAACAACGCCGTTGCCGATGACGCACTGCTTGCCCGGATGAAGTATTCCTGACGGCACCTGATGCAAAATGGTCTTTTTGTCACCCACAACTACGGTGTGGCCGGCATTCGGGCCACCCTGAAAGCGGACGATTACGTCGGCATGCTCAGTCAGCAGATCAACGATCTTGCCTTTGCCCTCATCACCCCACTGAGTTCCAATGATGACAACATTTGACATATGACGTATTTTCCTTGCGTGATTACGTTATTCCAGCCTCGTTTTCCAAAAAAAACCGCTATAATTGATAGGAGGGGTATTTTGGATATTGGTCCGGATTATCTGAAGGCAAAAAAATGGTGGCGAGGCACAGAATCGAACTGTGGACACGAGGATTTTCAGTCCTCTGCTCTACCGACTGAGCTACCTCGCCACCTGAAATGGCTTCAAAAAGAACTATAGTATTTAAGGCACTTGCGCTCATAAGTCAAGCGTTTTTTAAGATCATTTTTTATATGGATTTTCAATGCATTGTATTTTATGCCCTGCAACCGATTTAACTTGTACTGCGCCGTGGCCGGGTGATATTAAAATAGGCCTCTTGGTAATAAATACGGGGCACAGAATGCAGGGGGGCGCCAGGAGTCGAAAGTTTATAAGAAAATAAAACAGCGGATTCGTTTCGGTATTTGAATGTCTAAAAGAAAGAAGCGGTCCCTTTGAAGCATCCGGTTCTTTTTAAGCTGAATTTCGACTACAAAATCCCGGCTTCTTTTCTAAGGGACCTTACCGTTATTAAAAAGGAACTGACATGAACCGCAGATGTACAAGCCTGATGCTCTCATTGCTTATTGCTGCCGGATTTTGTGCCGCAACCCCGGGACCGGCTTTCTCTTCAGAAATAATATCGATCACCATCAGCGATCCCGTCACTCCGGTCATAGCGGAATTCATTATACGGGAAATCACCCAAGCCGAGCAGTCGCAGGCAGAATGCCTGATTATGCAGCTGGATACGCCAGGCGGGCTTGATCTTGCTATGCGCGACATCGTAAAAAAAATACTGTCATCTGAAGTACCGGTAATTGTCTATGTTGCGCCATCCGGGGCACGGGCGGCATCGGCCGGCGCCATAATAACTCTTGCAGCGCACATTGCAGCCATGTCGCCCGGCACCAATATCGGAGCGGCCCATCCCGTCTCTCTCGGCATGGGGGAGCCCAATAAAGACATGGCTTCTAAAATGGAGAATGATTCCGCGACATATGCTGAAAGCATTGCTGAAAAACGCAAGCGAAATAAATCATGGGCCGTAAAAGCCGTGCGTGAAAGCATTTCAGCAAGTGAAACCGAAGCGCTGAAAGAACATGTAATTGATCTTGTTGCCTCCGACATAAAAGCCCTGCTTGCAGCCATCGATGGACGCGAAATCCAAACGCCTTCGGGATTGCGCAGGCTTGCAACAAAAGATGTTCAGGTGATTGAACGGAAAATGGGCATGAGGGAATACGTGCTGAAATCCCTTGCCGATCCCACCATTGCCTATATCCTGCTGCTCATCGGCCTTGCAGGCCTCTATTTCGAATTCTCGACTCCCGGGGCCATATTGCCCGGTACACTGGGGGGCATTTCGCTCATTCTGGCATTCTATTCATTGCAGACTTTGTCGGCAAATTATGCGGGACTTCTTCTCATACTGCTCGGTCTCATCCTTTTTATCGCTGAAATAAAAATCACAAGCTATGGCCTGCTGTCAATTGGCGGCATCATAGCCGTGGTGCTCGGCTCCCTCATGCTTTTTGACTCATCAGAGCCCTATCTGCGTATTTCCTGGCCGGTTATCATTTCTTCGGCTCTGTTCATGTGGGCGTTTTTTGTATGTGTGGTGGGGCTTGTGGTCAAAGCACAGCGTCGCAAGCCGCAATCCGGTTTGGAAGGGCTTATCGGCATGACCTGTGAGGTGTGTGCTGATATCAACCTTCAGGGCAAGGTTTTCGTGCATGGCGAATACTGGAACGCCCGTAGCAGCACCTTAATAAAAAAAGGCGAACAGGCTCGAATAACAGCCGTTAACGGCATGGAGCTGACCGTTGAGCAATTGACTACAAAAAAATAAACCCTAATGCAAAGGAGCTTTTATGTTTAACATGACTTTTTTCATCGTAGTGCTGGTAGTAATGTTTCTTGCAAGCGCCATAAAAATTCTCAACGAATATGAGCGCGCTGTAATTTTCAGGCTCGGCCGCCTTATCGGTGTCAAGGGCCCCGGGCTTATCATTCTCATTCCTCTTGTTGACAAAATGCAGAAAGTGAGTCTTCGTCTTGTAACGCTCGATGTGCCCCCGCAGGATATCATCACCAAAGACAATGTCTCGGTGAAGGTTAACGCGGTTGTGTATTTCAGGGTGATGCTTGCAGACAAAGCAATAGTTGAAGTGGAAAATTTTCTCTATGCCACTTCGCAGCTCGCGCAGACAACCCTGCGGAGCATTTGCGGCGGGGCAGAGCTTGATGATCTGCTGTCGGAACGGGATAAACTTAATATGAAACTGCAGGTGATACTTGACCGCCAGGCTGGTCCCTGGGGCATAAAAGTCACCAATGTGGAGATCAAGCATATCGACCTGCCCGATGAGATGAAACGAGCCATGGCAAAACAGGCCGAGGCTGAGCGTGAGCGCCGCGCAAAGGTCATTCATGCAGAGGGTGAAGCCCAGGCTGCGGCAAAGCTTGCCGAAGCTGCTGAAATCATGTCAAATCCCGTGGCTTTGCAGCTGCGCTACCTGCAGACACTGACAGAAGTGGCGACAGAAAACAGCTCGACCACCATCTTTCCACTGCCCATGGAGCTCATACGGCCTTTTATGAAACTTGCTGATAAATTAGGCGACTAAGGCTGGAAACTTTTTTGGTGTGTGGCAATGCTGTAAGATGTCACAGCCGGTGCGGAGCACAGGCCTGAAGAGGTTCACCCGCATCGGCAAAATTTCAGAAGACTGTATTTTTCGGAATCACCACAATACCCGTATCGGAAATTGTACCCTTCTGCGCATCCTTTTTCGGGTTAAATCCGATTTCCGTGCCGTCACTGACGATAACGCCCTTGTCGATAATGGCCCGTTTGATTTTGCAGTTTTTTCCGATCGTCACATTGTCAAGAAGTATCGAATCCTGAATAACGGAATATTGACCGACGCGGATATTGGGAGAAAGAATTGAATGCTCTATATGTGCGCGGTTGATCAAACATCCCCTGGAAATAATTGAATCAAGCATCACACCGTAGAGCTGTCCGTCTTTCTGTTCAAAACCACACACTTTTGCCTGCGCCGACTGCTTTTCCGAGGTAAAAATCGGCCAGTTGTTGTCGAAAAGGTTGGACTGAGGGTTTTCCTCCAGAAGATCCATATTGGCGTCATAATATGCCTCAATGGTGCCCACATCTCGCCAGTAGCCGCTCTGACTGGTCTGCTTGTCATTAAATGAGTAGGCAAACACACGGTCGGTTTTCAGCATTGAGGGTATTACATTTTTCCCGAAATCATGCTGCGAGTCGGGCTTGCGGGCATTTTCAATCAGGCGCTTGACCAGCACATCAGTATTGAAAATATAGATGCCCATGTTGATAAGTATGGAATCGGGCTTGCCGGGTATTGTAACCGGTTTAATGGGCTTTTCCTGAAAGCCTTTCACCTGCCCTGTTTTGCTGATCTGCACGATACCGAAATCTTTTGAAAACTGTTTGTCCATCTCCATTGTGGCAATGGTCAGGTCAGCCTTCTTTTTGATATGCTGCTCAACCATTTCACGATAATCCATTTTGTAAATATGGTCGCCGGACAGGACCATGACAAGATCCGGCTTCTCCTGTTGCAGGGTGTAAAAATTCTGATAGATGGCGTCTGCGGTTCCCTTATACCAGTTTTCATTGACGCGCTGCTGGGCGTGAATAATATAGACAAATTCGCCAAAGCGGCCGTTCAGGGCATTCCATGCGCGCTGTATGTGGCGGTCAAGGGAAAGCGACTTGTACTGCGTCAGGATATAGACCTTCCTGATATCGGAGTTGATGCAGTTGCTGATAGTGAAATCAATAATGCGGTAAGCGCCGCCGAACGGCACCGATGGTTTTGCGCGGTCGCGGGTCAGAGGATGCAGTCGTTCACCCTTGCCGCCTGCGAGTATCATGGCCAGAATTTTTTTCATTTCTTTAGATGTTTCTTTTCCAGGACATCCCGGATGGTACTCTTAAGCGAGTCAAGGTCATAGGATTTCACCACATAGGCATCAGCTGCCCAGCTCATGAAATCGTCCTTGTAGGTCGAATAGGCTGAGTTGATAATAATAGGAATATGTTTATTGATTTCAATGATCTTACCAATTGCCTCAAGACCATCCATGCGCGGCATGCGGATATCCAGAATGATAAGATCAGGAGCATGCTGTTCCACCATGTCAAGGCATTCCCTGCCGTCACGGGCAAGAATTATCTCATAGCCTTCATCCAGCAGCTCCCGCTCATATAGGAAGCGAAGGTTTTCTTCATCGTCGACTACAAGTATTTTAACTGACATGGTAGCGCACAGGATATTTTTTATTTTTTTAAAATTTAATATCTAAAAAACTACTATTTCCAAAAGAAAATATCAAGAACAAATGAAAAAAATTTATTCTTGCCTGATGACAGCCAATACAACAGGCTGAAAAAAAGCTGCTTCAAGTCTCAATGCTGCGCCCCAAGCTCCTCAATGCCAAATGACCGGGAACCCTGCGGTAGTTTAATGCTGAACTGCTCATCTGAAAGGGTATCGAAACTGAGTGACTCAAAATCAAGTGTAATTGCTGTTTTATAAGTGTAATGATAAATCTCTATTTTTAAAGGAAAAAGACGCCCCTCACTCTTCTGAAATTGGGAAAAAGCATATTCATAAACTGGATTTCCCTCCTCAAACAGCCGGTATCTGCAGATGCGCATATCGGCCGGGTCAATCCATATCATTTGTTTGCGGCCCTCACATGCAATTGTAAACAGGTATTGATCATTATCCTGCGCGCAGGACAGGCTCTGATGAACACAGGCGGCAAGCGGTGGCTGCCCGAGAAATGACAGCACGATTTCCTGCAGCTCGAGCCGCATGCCGATGATACGGGCAAAATTTTCCGCAGTAGTCTCCCCGGTATATAAAGCATTATTTTCAACAGCATAAAGGTTTATAGTCATGCCGTTAGCAGTAAAAAAAAGTGCGGGGCGGCTTAAAAAACCCAGCGTTTCTATGCGTATCCGATCCGGCCGCTTGACGAAAAATATATTGCGCGATGAGGATGTATGCCCTGGAGCAGAAATCTTAAGTTTTGCATACCCTGACACATCGTTTATAGATTGCGACTTTTGTAGAACCTCCTGCAGATAGCCGGCAGGGTTATTAAGAACAGGCAGCAGGGCATGACGCCCGACCCTTCCGGCACAACCATAACTAAAGAAAAAACATACTGCAACACCATAAAAAATAGTTTTATTTATTTGAAATTTCATTAATTTTAGCCTTCAAATTTCCTTTTGACGGATCGAGTTCAAATGCTTTTTCATACCACTGCAGCGCACGTTCACGTTCATTTTTTTTCAAGTAGGCATCGGCTAGATGCTCGGCAATAGTAGAATCCTTTGGCGCTAAAAGCACGGCTTTTTCAAGTATTTCAATTGCTTTATCAATCAGGCCCTTTTTAAAATAAACCCAGCCAAGACTGTCTGTTATATAACCATCCTCCGGCTTAAGTTTGATAGCCTTTTTAATAAGCTTTTCAGCCTCATCAAGTTTTATATTTCTGTCTGCCCAGGAATAGCCGATAAAATTAAGGGCTTCAGCATTGTTTTCATTGAGCTTCAACAGATACTGCATGCTCGCGATGCTTTCATCAAAGCGCTGGGCCTTGTCATAGAGCACGCCCAGATAGAACAGCAGATTCTCATCCTCTGGTTTAACGGCAAGACCCTGCTTGATAACGGCGATGCCTTCATCAAACAGCAAATCTTTTTCGTAGATCGAAGCCAGAAAATGATACAGATCGGTATCATCTTTGTGGCTGTCAATTGCTTCGCGCACAACGTCTCGCGCACGCTGGCGATCACCGGCTTCATCATAGCTATATCCCAAATGCACCCGTGCCTGCGTATAAAATTTCGAGGTGACGGGAACAGCAAGAAAAGCCAAACGTGCCTCCTCACCGCGCTCCAGCCGCTCCAGTGAAATGCCATGGTAATACTGTGCCCTGTCATTTCCGGGGTTTTTATCAACTGCTGCGGCAAAGGTCAGCTCTGCATCGTTCCACTGTTCAAGATCGTAATAAATAAGGCCGATTTTTATATCAAGCTCCTCGGCAAACTGTGGATTTGCATTAAGGATGTAAATATACTGTTCAAGTGCGTCTTGAAGCCTGTCTAGCTTTAAATAAAAAAATGCCATCTTGTCGCGGACCCGATAATTTTCAGGATTTTTTTCCAGGGCTTTCTTCAGTGTTTCTATAGCATTGGGTATCTCGCCCGTAATTTCATACTGCAAAGCAAGGTTTATAAGAGCTGGTTCAAAGGCAGAGTCAATCTCCAGGGCCTTGAGATAGAAGGTGCGTGCCTTTCCTGTCTTGCCTATATCCATGTAAATATTGCCCATAAAAAACCAGGCGACCTCTGAGCGGGGATTCACATTAAGAAGCTTTTTCAGCGTTGCAATCGCATCGCCGTAGCTCTTCTGCTGCTGCTGGAGCATGGCAAGAGCGAAATAGGCTTCCTCATCGGCTGGATTAAGAGAGATTATTGTTTTGTACTGCTTCTGTGCGTCATCAGTGCGATTCTGTTCCAGATAAATGCGTCCGAGCAGTTTATACGCATCAATGCAGCCCGGATCAATTACTGCGGCCCTTTCAGCCCAGAGACCTGAATTTTTCAAATCACTGCTCAAGGCATACAGCTCTGCAAGCTGGAGATGCAGGTAGGATGAACTGTTGTCAATTTCCAGCGCTGTCTCAAATTCTTTTCTGGCGCAATCCCAATTCTGCTGGCTCATGCAAGCCTGTGCAGCCAAAAAGTGATAATAGACTGCTGGAGAAAGGGTCGTTTGGTTATCCTGTCTGCTGAGGCTATGCGCGTCGCGGGCACGAGGCATTATCGGCATCGTGCAGGCAACAAGAGTGCTGAAAAACAAAATGCCTACAACGGCCTGCACAAGGCTACCGTAATGCAGTGACTGGGCCGCAACTGAGAGCGTCTTGTCACTCAACAGATTAGCGGACAAAAGACCATCCGGCATAACGCCGCTCGAGTCATTTTTCATTAAGTATGTCCGAGCTTATGGTGTTCACCCTTCCCCACTTCCATGCATCAAGCTGAACGTCAAGCTGTGCCTTGTCGCCAACAACCATGACCAGCATCCTGTCCGGATTGAGCCATGTGTCTGCAACACGCTTAAGGTCAGTCAGAGTCACGGAGCGAATTCTGTCGGGCGCCGTACTTATAAAATCAGATGGCAGCCCGTCATACTCAAGCGACACCTGCTGGGCTGCAATCTGAGCGCTGGATGTAAAGGAAAAAATGAAGTTATTTAAGATAGATCCTTTTGCCCATTCAAGCTCTTGCTGAGCAATATTGCCCTTTTTGATATTTTCAAGAATTTCCATAATAACAGAAAACGCTCGATTGGTTGTGTCGGCTTTGGTCATGCAGTATGCACCAAAGACGCCGTAGCCGATATCCGCGCGGTAGTAACTGCCCACACTGTAGGCAAGCCCCTGCGAAGTGCGCACTTGGGAAAACAGTCTGGATGTAAAACCTCCGCTGCCGATGATGAAATCAAGCACCTGAAAAGCAAAATAGTCCGGATGTGTCTTTGGCGGAGCAAAATGCCCCAGCACAATGGTTGATTGCGACAGTTGCTTTTGCAGATGATAAAGCTTCATGGCCTGAAGCTGCTGGGGAGGCGCTACCGCAGGCACGGGGTCGGCTGATTTCGGCCAGGAGCCAAACTGTTTTCTAATTTGGGCGATCATGGCATCACGGGAAAAATCTCCTGAGACTGCAAGCAGCATATTGTTCGGATGAAAAAACTTTCCGTGAAATGCAATGATATTCTCGCGCCGTATTCGCTTCACCGTCGCGATCGAAGGCTGTACGCCACGGGGGTTGCCTGCATACAGCAGTTTTTTATACTCCCTGAACGCTAAACTCTGCGGATTATCGGGCAGCTGTCTGAGCCCCTGGATGGTAGTTGCGCTGGTAATTTCAAATTGCTCTTTTTCGAAAGCCGGGTGCATAAGCGTATCGGCAAAAATCGCAATAGCTTTTTCGAAATCCTCCTTCAGCACGTTTAGAGAAGCCGAGCCCTGCTCAAGTCCGATCCCGACCGTAAACTGCGCGCTCATCGCTTCCATCTGCCGGTCTACCTCGTCGGCAGTCATGTGCAGGGTCCCGCCTGTTCGCATAAGTCCGCCGGTCATGGCCGCAAGGTTTGCAAGCTCAGGCGGATCATAAATTGAACCGGTGCGGATGCATGCGGAAATGTTTATAAGCGGCAGTTCATGGTCTTCGAGCAAATAGACTATCATGCCATTTTCAAGTTCAATGCGCTCAGGAACTGGCGGATTAAAGACAATCGGTTTAAAGCTTTCAGACGCGGGAATGGGTCCAAAACGAGTAGCTTGAGAGCATGCAGCAACAATAAAAAATAAAGATAAAACAAATATTTTTAGTTTATTCATTATTTTTAACCTTAACAAGTGTTCCAACGGTTCTGTTGCGCTGGACAAGATATTTTTTAACTGCGGCTTGAATCTCTTCAGGTGCAATGCCTTCAATCACGTCAAGACTTTTTTCAACATAGCGCCAGTCATTGCACACAATCTGGTAATAGGACAGCATATGAGTCAATCCCTGATTGGAGTTCAAATTGCGAACAAAATCGGCGCGGAACTGTTTTTTGACTTTGGCAAGCTCCTGCGGGGGTATGGGTTCATGGGCAAGCCTGTCTATCTCAGCATATATGGCTTTTTCAAGAGTAGGGCATTCCACGCCTTTGAGCGGAACTGCCTTGATAATAAAAAGGTTGGGGAAACGTGCCCCCGGAAAACCATTGGAAGAATCAACCGCTGCTGCAATTTTTTTATTAATCACCAGGGATTTATACAAACGCGATGTCCTGCCGTTTGAAAGCAGAGCGTCAATCAAATCAAAAACATAATCCTCTCTGTCGGGAACCGTTGGCTTATGATAGCCTATAAGCACCTGGGGCTCTGAATCAAAACAAACCTCAAAGCGGCGCTCGCCTTTCTGAACCGGCTCCTGCGTGACAAAAGGCTCAGCAACAGGGCTGGCTGGAATTGAGGCAAAATACTGCTCGAAAAGCTTTTTGGTCCTGCCTGTATCTATGTCTCCGACCACGGCCACGACAGCATTTGCCAGGGAGTAGCGGTTTTTAAAAAAATCCTCGCACACGGCACGCGGCAGAAACTGAATGTCTGACTTCCAGCCTATAATAGGCCGGCCATACGGATGGGCCTGAAATGCCGCCGACAAAAGCTGCGTTGAAAGCAGGCGGTCTGGTTTGGTTTCATAGCTCTGCCGCATCTCCTCAATAACCACATCGCGTTCGCCATAGTACTGCCGAAAAACCGGACTGGCAAATCTTTCCGACTCAAGGCGCATCCACAGCTCAAGCCGGTTTGAAGGCAGGCTCACCGTATAGGTGGTAATGTCATAGCCCGTACCCGCATTCATGGCCTCGGCGCCATTGCGTGTATAAATGGTATCAAATTCATTTTCAATAATCAGAGCATTTTCCTGCTCCTGAAGCTTTTTCAAATCAGTGGCAAGCCGCGCAATTTGCCCGGCATCCCCCGCACCTGCCTTCCTGCGCTCGGCATCAAGTGGAATCGCGACCTCGTCGATACGGGCAAGCAACTTCTGCTCAGCATTGAAGTCTCGAGTCCCAATTGTTTTGGTGCCCTTAAAAAGCATATGCTCAAGCAAATGAGCAACCCCTGTGGTGCCGCCTTTTTCATCAACAGCACCCGTTCGAAAAGCCATGGCAAAGGAAATGGTAGGGGAAGCATGACGCTCCATAAGAAGTACCTTGAGCCCATTTGCAAGCTCAAACTGCTGAACCTTGTCACCGATACCGAGAGCAAACGCAGGATGGCTGTTAGCCAGCAGCGCAAGGCACATAAAAACCACAGAGGGCAAGCTCTTTGAAATAATCATCATTGTTCCTTGAATGCAGTAAGAAAATGGTTTATATAAAATATGCTCACAGTAACACATAACAAATCCTGCTGCAGCAGGCAACACAAAACAGGGAAAAGTTCGTGCAATTTACGAAAAAGCATCTACCCGTCATCATTGCAGCACTGTCGGCAGCGTTATTTATAGTCGGCATCGCCATGGGGCATCACAACATGATCATGAGCTATGCCATCGTGGTATGCTTGAGCTGCATCGGTATAGGATAAGCATGAAAACCTGGCAGCGCATATCGCAGTTTGCAAGTGTGGTGCTGTATAACTGCTATTTCTACGGCTTCTACCTGCGCAGCATCTACCAGGGAAGCTTCAAGCTGGCGCCCTGCCCCGGTCTCAACTGTCACTCCTGCCCGTCGGCTGTTTTTTCATGCCCCATCGGCGCACTGCAAATGCTCACGGCATATGGCACCTACCATATTCCTTTTTATATGCTCGGTTTTCTCGGCATGATCGGCACAGCCGCCGGACGTCTTATCTGCGGCTGGGCATGCCCCTTCGGCCTTCTGCAGGATCTGCTCAATAAAATACCCTCTCCCAAGCTGCATATCCCTCAGATACTCACCTGGCTGCGCTATGTCATACTTGTGGTCGTTGTGTTTGGGGTGGCCTGGATAACAGGCGAGCCGTGGTTCTGCAAGCTCTGCCCTGCAGGCACGTTTGAGGCGGGCATACCGCTCACATCGCTTAATGCAGACCTTCGTGAATTGACCGGCACGCTGTTTTCAGTCAAGCTGGGCATTCTTGCAGCTTTCATCATTCTTTTTGTCCTGTGCAAGCGCCCCTTCTGCCGCACAATCTGCCCGCTTGGGGCCATCTATGGCTTATTTAATAAAGTTAGCATACTGCGACCGCAGGTTGACCATGAAAAATGTGTACACTGCGATGCCTGCCTGCGGGATTGCCCTGTTGAGATTAAGGCTTACGAAAAAAATGCCTGCCTGTCTACAGACTGTATTCGCTGCTACCGCTGTATCAAATGCCCTACCGGCGCTGTTTCGATCAGTGCAAAAAGCACCTGTGATTAAAATTCATTAGCTCATTACCGCCCATAGTGATTGGAATCACCTACTCAGCTGTCTGCCAAACCTACTGTTTTTCTTATTTCTCTACCCGGTTAACTGTGCTTTAATATTGCCTGTGTCCTCTATGAACGCAAACTGTTTTTGGATACCGATAAAATGCGAAAAAAAATTCTTGTGGCCATGAGCGGTGGGGTTGACTCATCTGTTGCCGCACTGCTGCTGAAAAGCGCGGGCCATGACGTTGCCGGCGTCACCATGTGCCTCCAGGACGTTATACGGCAGAACAATGAAGCCTCATGCGGCGCTAACCGCGCCGTTGATGACGCAAATCATGTCTGCCAGCATCTGGGCATTAGACATTTTGTCTTTGATTTCTCCCAACACCTGCAAAAACATGTGATCGATAACTTTGTTGCCGAGTACCGGCTTGGCCGCACACCAAACCCCTGCGTGCAGTGTAATAAACATGTCAAATTCGGCCTGCTGTTTGATAAGGCCCGAGAACTCGGATATGATATGCTTGCTACCGGACATTATGCCGCCATTTCTGAGCATCAGGGATGCACCGTGCTTAAAAGGGCAAAAGATCTTCGAAAGGACCAGTCGTATTTTCTCTATGCCGTCATGAGTGATGTGCTCAAGTTCATTGTCTTCCCCCTTGCCGATTATACAAAAGACGAAATCCGCACAATTGCCCGCGATTCAGCGCTGCCTGTTGCGGATAAGCCTGATAGCCAGGACATCTGTTTTATTCCCGACGGCAATTACCGTGAATTTCTCACACAGCATATTCAAGACATTCAGACCGGCGATATTGTCGACCAGACAGGTAACAAGCGCGGCACACACCAGGGCATACCCTTCTATACCATAGGTCAGCGCGGTGGACTCGGCATTGCAGCACCTGATCCACTCTATGTCATCGAAATTGATGCAAAAAACAACAGGCTCATCGTCGGTGATAAAAAAGATGTTCGCTCCCGCCGTCTTCTGGCAAACAACCTTACAATGCATGTCAAATCGCCACCCGACCGTGCACAGGCTAAAATACGCTATGCCCATAAACCGGAAGCCTGCAGTTTTTCTATCTCAGGCGACAGCCTTAACGTGCTCTTTGACGACCCGCAGGAATCCATATCGCCGGGCCAGTCAGTGGTGCTGTATGACGAGAATATTGTCATATGTGGCGGTATAATAAACGAGGTTTTGCATGACGACTAGGCAGAAAGAAATACAACTCAAACAAATATTCACCGGCATGCACAGCGTGCTTGTGGCATTCTCCGGCGGTGTTGACAGCTCACTTCTGCTCAAAACTGCCATTGACAGTCTTGGCAAAAAAAATGTGCTTGCCGTCTGCGCCGTGTCGCCGGTTATGACACGAGAAGAACAAAAAGAGATGCGGCAGTTTAGCCGCATGATCGGCGCCAGGCTCATGGTCATTGATGGCCAGGAGATGCTAAACCCCCGCTTTCTCAAAAACGACAAACGCCGCTGCTACTGGTGTAAGCGCGATAGATTTCTGGAGCTAAAAAAAATCGCCCGTCGTGAAGGGCTGCGTTTTGTCATTGAAGGCAGCAATGCAGATGACCTGAGCGACTATCGCCCCGGTATGCAGGCTGTCACTGAACTCGGTATCAGAAGCCCGCTGCTTGAGGCCGGCCTGACAAAAAAAGAGATACGCTTGATTTCCCGCCGCTTAGGGCTGCCGACATGGGACAAGCCTGCCGCAGCATGCCTTGCCTCGCGCATCCCCTATGGAATAAAAATTGATGAACCACTGCTGAAACGCATTGGCTCTGCTGAAATGCTGCTGCACAAAGCCGGATTTGACCAGGTGCGCGTCCGCCATCACGGAAACATTGCCCGTATTGAAGTCCCATCCGGAAAAATCAAAAGCTTACTTGATCCTGCATTGAGTGCCTCCATATCGAAAAGTCTTCGAAAACTCGGCTGGCAATATATTGCAGTTGACCTTGAAGGTTACACCACGGGAAATTTAAACCGGTATATCGTCACCAGTTGAAAACGACTACTGCCAAACACCCAGCAGCATGGCTTTATTGCATGAATGCTATTTAACCTACTTGACGGTCCCGTATTCTACCCGATAATCAAAAAGGCGAAAAAAAAATAATAAATTTTGTAATATTTTTGTTTAATATATGCTATGTTTTTTATTGCTTGTAGTGTCGCTTAAAACCACTATTGATTTAAACGAATAAATCAGTTGGGTTGCACCCACATTACAGCTGCCGCTTTAAAATCAAACTGGATATCATTGAAGATACTGCAAGATGAAGCCTTTTCGTATTTATGCAGATACGTCAGTTTTTGGCGGTTGCTATGATGAGGAGTTTGCATTGGAATCAATGCGGCTTATGCGAGATGTGCGCCATAAAAAGTACATTCTGCTTTTGACGGACATGGTGATTGCGGAGTTGCGTGGTGCGCCCGAGCGGGTTTCTGATATCGTTACTTCAATTCCCATTGAGACGATTGAACGAGTGGAAATTGATAATGAAGTTTTTGCGCTTCGGGATGCGTATATTGAAGCGGGCATAGTCGGCAAGCGCTGGACCAATGATGCAACGCAGGTTGCTGCGGCTACGTTTGCACGGGCGGATGCTCTTGTTTAATGGAATTTAAAGCATATCGTTCGGCTTGATAAAATGAAGCTTTATAACCAGATCAATCTACTCAACGGGTATGGCTTGCTTACCATAATTTCACCAAAGGAGCTTGCAGGCTATGGCAACAAGTGAAAAGAAATTTGACTGCATTGAATTCAAGCGCAATGCTCAGATAAAAATTTACAACAGGTTAAAAAATATTCCTCCTGCAGAGCAGGCCGATTTTTTTCGCCAGAGTTCTTTGTCCGGCCCTTTGGGTGCATGGTGGGGGTCTGTAACAGAATCTGGCGGAAAGCAAAAAGGAGGCAAAAGCACGAAGTCCTCAAGGTAGTATCATGCGTTTTTGCATTGAGTGAGGAGCTTTACGCTCTCCGCACTTCTGCGGTAAATTTAAAAATCAGTTCAACAAACAGCGCCCAATAGAAGGGATGGCTGTATTCGGGCATGAGTTTAAGAGAAAGCTGGATCTGGCGCAATGCCGATCAGCAAAGTAACGGGCGCTGTCCTCTGTTCTCATAAGTCAAACGCAGACCTGCCCCCCATCCCTGTTTTGCAGTTGACCTTGAAGGCTATGCCACGGGAAGTTTGAACCGGTTTATCGTTACTGGCTGAAAACGAATGCTACCAAATACCCTGCACCATGATGGAGGTTCTATGCAGCAACATGTTAAATATTCCGCAGACATTGTGCCCCTTACCGAACTGAAGGTTAATCCCGGAAAGATTGTCAGTCAGATCAAAAAAAATAACCGGCCCGTTCTATTAACCAGCAGAGGCAGAGGTGTTGCCGTCATTCAATCCTTGAGAGATTATGAGATTGACTCAGAAAAACGAGAATTTATGAGAGGTGTCGTGCAGGGTTTTATGGATCTTGAGGAAGGACGGGAAATCAGTCTTGATGCTGCCAATAAACGCCTTGGCTTGAGCTGACGTCCATGCCAAAAAAAAGCAAAATTACATTTGCCGAATCAGTGCTTGAGTCAAATTCGCTTCGCTTAATCCGACCTACAATGATTGCAATCTGTAACGATGAACCAAAATTACAATTTTATTAATATGCCTCTTTAATCTTATCCCACTTAAGGGCGCTGTTATCCCTCTTTTTGCCTACGGCTATCCCCGCTGAAATATTAATTTGCGTTAAGCAATCATCAAAAACCATAAAGATAAATACATTGCATAATAATTTGTTACAGGCTAGTATTTTTTTGTTAAACAGCTTGAGGCGATTGCTGCGAAGCAGGAGTGGCAGTGAGTGCCGCTGATATCAATTTTAGCTAAAGTATAACTCTCTTAGGAGATAAAAATGGCCGAAAACAATGAACTCGAACGGACCCTTTGGGCGGCGGCGGACAAGATGCGCTCCAACATGGATGCGGCTGAGTACAAGCACGTTGTTCTGGGGTTGATTTTTCTCAAGTACATCTCCGACGCATTCAATGACCTGCACCAAAAGCTAAAAGACGGTACGGGAGAGTTCGAGGGTGCAGACCCGGAAGATGCGGATGAGTATTTATCGCACAACATCTTCTTTGTGCCGGAAAGAGCCCGCTGGCAGTATTTGCAGGACCGCGCCAAACAGCCTGAAATCGGCAAGTGGATTGATGATGCGATGGACGCCATCGAGCGCATCAACCCGCCGCTCAAGAATGTGCTTCCCAAAATTTATGCTGACCCGGAACTGAACAAGCAGCGGCTTGGCGAGCTTATAGACCTGATCGGCACTATCGGTTTTAGTCAGGACGGCCATAAAGCAAAAGATCTGCTTGGCCGTGTATATGAATATTTTCTGGGCCAGTTTGCCGACGCTGAAGGGAAAAAAGGCGGTCAGTTTTGGACGCCGTCAAGCATTGTAAAACTTCTGGTTGAAATGCTTGAGCCGTACAATGGCCGCGTATATGACGGCTGCAGCGGCAGCGGCGGCATGTTCGTTCAGAGCGAAAAGTTTGTGCTCAACCATCAGGGCAATATCAAAGATCTGTCCATTTTCGGGCAGGAGTCAAACCCCACCACCCTGCGCCTGGCACGAATGAACCTTGCCATTCGCGGCATTGATGCGCAATTGGAGCTGGGTGATACCTTCCTGAATGACCGCCACCCGGACCTGAAAGCTGATTTCATCCTTGCCAACCCGCCTTTCAACATTAGCGATTGGAGCGGCGAGCAACTGCGCGATGACGCTCGCTGGAAATACGGCGTGCCGCCCACCGGCAATGCCAACTATGCCTGGCTGCAGCATTTTATTCATAAACTCAGTCCAAGCGGCACTGCAGGAATTGTGCTTGCCAACGGCAGTATGAACAGCAATTCCGGCGGCGAAGGCGAGATTCGCAAAAACATGATCGAAGCCGGGCTGGTGGACTGCATGGTGGCCCTGCCCGCGCAACTGTTCTACAACACCATGATTCCCGCGTGTCTATGGTTTCTGGCGCGCAACAAAACCAATCATAAATTCCGCAACCGCTCAAATGAAATTCTTTTTATTGACGCCCGCAAACTCGGCGGAATGATTAACCGCCGCAATAAAGAGTTTACCGATGAAGATATAGCCCTCATTGCCGGCACCTATCACAGCTGGCGCAATAAAAATGGTGGCTACGAAGACAAAGCCGGCTTTTGCAAAGCAGCCACGATTGAAGAGGTAAAGAACAACAACTATGTGCTTATGCCCGGCCGGTATGTTGGCACGGAAGAAGAAATAGATGACGGCATACCCTTTGACGATAAAATGAAAGCCCTCACCACCAAGCTTGCTGAGCAGTTTGACAAAGGCCGGGAACTTGAAACGGCCATCCGCGAGAAACTGAAGGGGATCGGGTATGAGTTCTGAGATAAACGTATCTGCAACACGAACATCGTCAGAAAATTTCCGAGACACTGTCTCGGAAATTACTGCTGGGCTGGATGGAAGAACAAAGAGAAGCGGGGGTATGAGTTCTATAACAAATAACCCAGACACTGTCTGGGTTATTGCCAGTTAAGGGGGAAGAGCGGGTATGAATAGTGATCTGATAGCTGATAAAGAATATAAAGCATGGCTGGCTGATATAAAGCTCAAAGTTCGCAATGTACAAATCAAAGCGGCTTTAAAGGTGCAGACCGAGCTTCTCAATTTCTACTGGGAGCTTGGCGCCGACATAGTGGCAAAACAGGCACATACCAAGTGGGGAGATGGGCTGATTGAGCAGTTAAGCAGGGATTTGATGGCGGAATTCCCCCAGATTAAGGGGTTTTCCCGAAGTAATATTAAGTACATCAAGAAATGGTATCTTTTTTATAGCTCAACAACCCTTTCCAACCAAATTGTGCAACAAGCTGTTTCGCAATTACCGGCAGAACAAAAAGGCCAACAACCTGTTGGCCAAATTCAAGGGGCTGAAAAAAGCCAACAAGTTGTTGGCCAAATAGGGCAACCGGTATTTCCCCCCATCATCCAAATTCCCTGGGGGCATAACATTGCCATTATTACAAAATGCAAGAATATCGATGAAGCGTTTTACTATGTGCAGTGTACCCTTGCCCACAACTGGAGCCGCAGCGTTCTGGTGCACCAGATAGAAAGCGGCCTGTATAAACGGGAAGGCAAGGCAGTGAACAATTTCGCCCTTACTCTTCCAAAGCCCCAATCCGATCTTGCCACCCAGACACTCAAAGACCCCTATATTTTCGATTTTCTGACCATGACCAAAGACTATGATGAGCGGGACCTTGAAAATGCCCTGGTCGCTCATGTCCGGCAGTTTCTAATGGAACTGGGCGCAGGCTTTGCCTATATGGGAAAACAGATTGCCCTGCAGGTCGGCGAGCGGGAATTTTTTATCGACCTGCTTTTTTATCATACAAAGCTGCATTGCTATGTTGTTGTCGAGTTGAAGGCCGTTGACTTCGAGCCAGAGCATGCCGGCAAGCTCAATTTTTACCTGAAGGCTATCGACAGCCAACTGCGCACCGACCGCGATCAGCCCACCATCGGCATTCTTATTTGCAAAAAGAAAGATAAAATTGTTGCCGAATATGCCCTGAGCGACATCAACAAGCCTATTGGTGTTTCAGAATACCGGCTGACCGAAAGCATACCTGATACATTCAAGGGAAGCCTGCCGACCATAGAACAAATTGAGGCGGAGTTGGGAGGAGAGCGGGGATGAATCGAGAGGGGTGGATAAATACAACTTGGGGTGAATTAGCGACTTTAGAATATGGCAAATCACTTAAAGATTATCAAAAATCCTTTGGGAAAATTCCTGTTTATGGCACAAACGGACTTATTGGCTATACCGATAAACCATTATGCACATATCCATCAGTAATAATTGGCAGAAAAGGTGCTTATCGAGGTGTACATTATTCAGCAGTACCATTTTTTGTAATTGATACGGCTTTTTATCTAAAGCCAAAAAACAACAACAACCTTGATTTAAAATATGCCTTTTACGAATTGCTGACTCAGGATATTAACGGGATGGATAGCGGCTCTGCTATTCCATCAACTAGCCGAGAAGATTTCTATAGCTTGGAATTATCGCTTCCTCCTTTGTCGATACAACGCCGTATTGCTTCCATCCTTTCAGCGCTGGACGATAAGATCGAATTGAACCGCCAAGCCAATGCCACGATTGAAGCCATTGCACAGGCCATTTTCAAAGAATGGTTTGTGGATTTTAGCTTCCCCGGCGCAACCGGCGAGATGGTTGATGTTGGTTCTGTAGGGGCGGGTTCCGAACCCGCCCCTACGAGGATGATTCCGCAAGGATGGCGAGTGGGTAAGTTGGGAGAGATTATCACAAATTACGATAGTAAACGCGTTCCGCTATCAAGCAGAGAAAGAGAAAATCGTAAAGGCATTTACCCTTATTATGGCGCGGCTTGCATCTTTGATTACATTGACGATTTTTTGTTTGATGGTGTTTATCTTTTGATGGGCGAAGATGGGACAGTTATCACAGATGATGAGAAGCCAGTTTTGCAATATGTCACAGGTAAATTTTGGGTTAACAACCATACACACGTCTTGCAAGGTAAAGGTCCGGTTTCAACTGAGTTTATTTATTTGCTCTTGAAAAATACTAACATCAAACACATTGTTACGGGCGCTGTTCAACCAAAAATAAATCAAGGAAATATGAACAATCTGCCTGTGATTATTCCAGATACAGAGCCCTTGAAAGCCTTTCAGGAAATTATAAAACCAATTTTTGCTTATATCCTTGAAATTGAACAACAATCCGAATCTCTTACCGCCATCCGTGACGCCCTTTTAGCAAAATTAATGAACGGTCAAATTTTCGTACCCGTAGGGGCGGGTTCGGAACCCGCCCCTATAAAACCCGCCCCTACAAACAATAAAACAAATGGCGCAAAAAACGCATTTACAAACGACGCCCCGACGGCGATCTGCGGCCATACATAAACGATAAAATAATGACCGATCAAACAAAATACAACCCTGACATCCACCATCGCCAATCAATCCGGTTGCCGGGATATGATTATGGGCAGGAAGGGGCGTATTTTGTAACGATGTGCGTTCATAATCGGGAATGTCTGTTCGGGGAAATTGCGGATGGTGAAATACGATTAAACGAATACGGCAAAATTGCCGAATATACATTGAATGATTTGGTCAATCATATCGGGGGCATTGAATTGGATGAATACGTGGTCATGCCCAATCACATTCACGGTATTATCGTTATCGGCGTAGGGGCGGGTTCGGAACCCGCCCCTACATTGACGGCAACAAAACGCCATGCATTACCCGAAATTGTACGTCAATTCAAAACATTTTCTGCGCGCCGAATCAATGCAAAACGCTCCACTCCCGGCGTACCTGCCTGGCAACGCAATTATTATGAACATGTCATCAGGGATGACGATGATCTCAACCGTATCCGCGAATACATAATAAATAATCCAATGAATTGGGATACTGATAAAAACAATCCTGCGGCAGATTCAGTTGTCCGGAATTCCCGGATAACTCAATCAGACGGTAATAAAATAAAACTCATGGAGTGGTTGCATGAGTAGCAGCTTGTACGAATCCGAAATCGAACACATCGCCCTCGAATTGTTGCGCGACGAGACCGGTTATACCGTTCTGTATGGGCCTGATATCACCGTAGGGACGAATGGCGTTCGCCCGGAACGTGAGTCAACCGAAGTCATTCTGCAAGCCCGCCTGCGTGCTGCGATTGACCGGCTTAATTCGCATATCCCCGCCGATGCGCGTGAAGACGCTTTCAAAAAAGCCTTGCGCACCCCTGCGTTGACTGTGATTGACAATAACGAAGCTTTGCACCGCCTACTAACCGAGGGCGTGGATGTAAAATTCAGCGTGGGCGATGGCAAATCGCGCACTGATAAGGTCTGGCTGGTTGATTTTGTCAATCCCGAGAACAATGAATTTCTCGCGGTTAATCAGTTTACCGTAATCGAAGGGCATAGCAACAAACGGCCTGATATTGTTCTGTTCATTAACGGCTTGCCGTTGGTGGTAGTTGAACTTAAAAACGCCGCCGATGAAAACGCCGATGTGCAAGCTGCTTTCCACCAACTACAAACCTACATGCAGGTTATCCCTTCGCTGTTCACCACCAATGCCGTTCTTATTATAAGCGACGGCTGGTTTGCCAAAGCCGGAACCATATCCAGCGATTATTCGCGCTTTATGGAATGGAAAAGCGTGGATGGCGCGCGAGCCGTAGATTCAAAACATGAGCCGGAGATGGAGCCGCTTATCAAGGGGCTGCTCAATAAAAAGACCCTGATTGATGTCATCCGCCATTTTATCGTTTTTGAAAAGACCAAAGAGCAAACCATTAAAAAGGTTGCTGCCTATCACCAGTATTTCGCTGTGAATAAAGCCATTGTGTCCACTATACGCGCCTCAGCCAATGAAAACGGGCATTTTGCAGCTGAACACCCGGCGGTATATGGCTTGCCCAGCGTCGAGCATCAACCAAGGGGCGATAAACGCGCGGGCGTGGTTTGGCACACTCAGGGCAGCGGTAAAAGTCTTTCAATGGTCTTCTATGCCGGTAAACTGGTGCTCGCGCCGGAAATGAACAACCCGACCATTGTGATGCTAACGGACCGCAATGACCTTGACCAGCAGCTTTTTGAAACCTTCACCAACTGCCAGCAACTGCTGCGCCAGACTCCCGCGCAAGCCGCCAACCGTGATGACCTGAAAAAACTGCTCGCTGTGGCCTCCGGTGGTATTGTCTTTACGACCATCCAGAAGTTTTTGCCCGAAGAAACGGGAGGCCAATACCCCACACTGACCGATCGGCGCAATGTGGTAGTGATTGCCGATGAAGCCCATCGCAGTCAATACGACTTTATAGACGGCTTTGCCAAACACATGCGCGACGCTCTGCCCAATGCCTCTTTCATTGGCTTTACGGGTACGCCGATTGAAAAGGAGGACAAAAACACTCAGGCGGTATTCGGCGATTATGTGGATGTGTACGACATCCAGCAGGCAGTGGAAGACGGTGCGACGGTGCGCATCTACTATGAAAGCCGTCTGGCTAAAATTGAACTCTCCGAGGCCGACCAGAAACTGCTGGATGAGCGCGTGGAAGAGGTCACCGAAGACGACGAGCTGACGGACCGCCAGCGGCGCTTTGCCAAATGGGCGAGCAAGGAAGCCGTGGTGGGCAGCGCTAGCCGCCTGAAGCAGATCGCTGCCGACCTCGTCCAGCACTTCGAGCAACGCCTGAGCGCGGTGGATGGCAAAGGCATGATCGTGTGCATGAGCCGCCGCATCTGCGTGGAACTGCACAAAGAAATCATCAGGCTGCGGCCGCACTGGTACAACCCGGAAGATGATAAGGGCGCCATTAAAATCGTCATGACCGGCTCGGCAAGCGACCCGCTTGACTGGCAGGAACATATACGCAATAAAGAACGCCGCAAAGCCATTGGCAACCGCCTGAAAGATCCCAAAGACCCGCTGCGGCTGCTCATCGTGCGCGATATGTTTTTGACCGGCTTTGATGCGCCCTGCCTGCACACCATGTATGTTGATAAGCCCATGAACGGGCATACTCTGATGCAGGCCATAGCCCGCGTCAACCGCGTCTTTGGCGATAAGGAAGGCGGGCTGGTGGTGGATTATATCGGCATTGCCCAGGATTTGAAAAACGCCATGCTGATCTATGCCGCCAGCCAGGGCAAAGGCAAAATCACCTTTGATCAGGAAGAAGCCGTTGCCAAAATGCAAGAACTGTATGAAGTGGTGGTGGATATGTTCGCGCGCTTCGAGTACCGCCGCTACTTTGCCCTCGAACCCAAAGCCAAACTCAACTTTATCCTTGATGCGGCAAACTATATTGCAGAACTTACCGAAATCAAAGAAGGCACTGCCATCCGCAATGGCAAGGAACGCTTCAAGGAAAATGTTATCCGATTGCAAAAAGCCTTCGGGCTGGCGGTGCCGCATGCCGAGGCCCTTAAAATCCGCGATGATCTGGCATTTTTTCAAGCCATCAAAGCCCGCTTTGCCAAGTTCGATGACCAGACCAAAACCCGCACCAATGCGGAAATTGAAACCGCTATTCGACAAATCGTGAACGACGCCATTATTTCAAGCGAAGTGATTGATGTTTTTGACGCCGCAGGCATTAAGAAGCCCGATATTTCCATTCTGTCGGATGAATTTCTGGCGGACATTCAGGGCATGGAACGCAAGAACCTGGCCCTGGAATTGCTTAAACGCCTGCTTAATGACGAAATCAAGACCCGCTCAAAAATGAATCTGGTGCAGGCCAAGAAATTCTCCGAAATGCTGGCCGAAGCTGTCAAACGCTACCAAAACGGGTTGATTGACTCGGCGCGGATGATTGAAGAACTCATTCAACTAGCCAGAGATATCCGCGCCGCTGACCAGCGCGGCGAAAAGATGAACATGCGGCCCGACGAACTGGCGTTTTTTGATGCCCTGGCAGACAACCCAACCGCCGAAGCAGTCCTGGGCGATCAGACGCTTAAAAAAATTGCCCTTGAACTTGTCGAGAAGGTGCGGCAGAACACCTCTATTGACTGGCAACTGAAAGAAAGCGTGCAAGCGCAACTGCGCGTGTTGGTGAAACGCATTCTACGCAAATACAAATACCCCCCTGATGACCCCGCGACGGGTGAATACACAACTTCCGTGACGAAAGTTTTGGATCAGGCCGAATTGCTGGCCGATTTTTGGACGAAGAGTGAGTAAGAGAAAAAAACAGTTCTTAAAGATTAAATATAGCCTATAAAATCAACTTCGGAAAAACAACAGCCGGGCATCCATACATGACAAGACCCCTTTTTGACCCTTGGGCTTGATTGCAGTAATGGCTTTTTGACAGACGGACTGAAGGTGTTATCTTGATGCAATGAGCAATGCGACATTGCACGGGATGTTAATCCAAATTTATTAAATAATGCCGATTATATCAATTCGGTCATTGACCGCAACCCAACTCAGCGAATACTAACATGCAGGGCGCTTTAAGTAATTAAGGCAGGGGTATAATCTTCTACACCCCTGCCCCGCCGCAGCGGACTGGTTTCTGCCGGGACATTTTCGTTGACACGCAACCGCACCTCAGCCTATACTTGCAAGTCCAAAAACCATGGGTTCTGTCTGCCCGGTTCATTCAAAACAACAATTTCTAGGGAGGGTTAAATGAAGAAACTGATTCTTGTTCTGACTCTGGCGGTTACGGCATTCTGTATGAGCAGTGCTGATTTAAGGGCTGCCGATGAGATTAAGATCGGCGCTATTTTGCGGCTTTCCCAGGGCGCATCCGACGGCCTGCCGGCCAGGCGCGGCATCGAGATCGCTGAGAAAGAAATTAATGCCAAAGGCGGCATCGGCGGCAAAAAAATAAAAGTCATCTATGAGGACAGCATGGACTCCCCTCAAAATGCTGTTGCAACGTTTCAGAAACTTGTCAATATGGACGACGTCAAAGTCATCATCGGCCCCATGATGAGCGGCGAAGTACTTGCCGTTGCTCCTGTCGCGCAACAGAGCAAAATCGTGGTGGTTACCCCTAACGGAACATCGCCAAAAATTTCCGATGCCGGTGAATATATCTACCGCGGCTGCACGCGCATCGACAAACAGGCAGAGGCCCTGACCCGGTATGCCAAAGATACACTCAAGACAACAAAGGTCGCCATTCTGTACAGCAATGAGCCTTACGGCAAGGGATGCAACGAGCTCTTCACGAAAAATTTTACCGATCTTGGAATACCGGTTGTAATCTCGGAAAGTTTCATGGTGGGCGACCGCGACTTCTCTTCGCAGCTTACTAAAATCAAGCAGCAGCAGTTTGACCTGCTGTTCATCCCCGGCTATCTCCAGGAGACAGCTCCCGCCATTTCCCAGGCAGCCAAAATGGGCATAAACGGAGCATCCATGGGCGTTTTCGGTGACATGGCCCCGAAGTATATCGAGCTTGCGGGAAAGGCTGCCGAAGGCCATATCAATGCCAGTGAATACAACGAAGACTATAATACGCCTGCAAATAAGACGTTTAAGGCCGAGTATAATAAAATAGTGTCAGCAAATCCTGATGAGCCCAACAATATCATGTTTGCCGCCATCGCTTATGATATGACCCGCATGGTGGCGGAAGCCATTGCAAAAAAAGGCAACGAGCCCGACGCCATCAGGGCATACCTTGACTCTGTTAAGGATTTCGATGGCGTAACCGGCAAACTCAGCTTCGATAAAAACGGCGACGTCGTCAAGCAGGGCGTATATATTTTTAAAGTTATCAACGGAAAATACATAAAGGTCCAGTGACTTGCTCATCCAGCAGCTGATAAACGGCCTTGTGTCGGGCTGCGTCTATGCGCTGGTCGCTCTTGGCTACACCATGATTTTTGGCATTCTGGGCATTGTGAATTTTGCCCAGGGTGAAATTTACATGTTCGGCGCTTTCACCGCCGTGCTCACGCTTGCGGCCACAGGCAATATCTGGCTCGCATCGGCGGCAGGCATAGCAGTTGCATGTGTGCTGGGTGTGCTGCTTGAGCGCATCGCGTTCAGGCCGCTGCGGGGCATGCATCCCCTGATACCGCTGATCAGCGCCATCGGCGCATCCATCTTTCTGAGTTCCCTGGCTCGGCTCCTGTTCGGGCCCGAGGACAGAGCATTCCCCTTTGAGTTTCATCCTTCAAGTTTTTATTTCTACGGCGCTCAGATCAACCAGCTGCAGCTGGCAATTATAGCAGTATCGGTGGGACTCATGGCCATACTGACGCTTTTTTTAAACATGACAAAGCACGGAAAAGCCATTATTGCCGTTGCCATGGACAGCGATGCTGCGCGCCTTTCAGGCATTAATGTGAACCGGGCCTACGAGATAACTTTTCTTCTGGGCTCTGCTTTAAGCGGAGCCGCCGGCATCATGATGGCGATTTACTATAATTCCACATCGCCTTCCATGGGGCTGCTCCCGGGGCTAAAAGGATTCTCGGCTGCCATACTCGGCGGCGTGGGTTCCATCCCCGGCGCTATCATCGGCGGCCTTGTTCTGGGCATTGCTGAAAACCTCGGCGCGGCCTACATATCTTCAAGCTTCAAGGATGCCTTTGCCTTTATAGCACTTGTGCTTGTGCTGATACTGCTGCCGCGGGGCATCATGGGGTCACGCAAATGAGTGTCTATATATTCCACGTGCTCATCATGATGGGGATTTACGCGATTCTGGCGCTGAGCCTCAATATCATCGTCGGATTTGCAGGGCTTGTGTCCCTGGGGCACGCGGCATTCTTCGGCATCGGGGCATATGTGAGCGGGCTTCTGATGATAAACGGTTTGGGGTTCCCTGCTGCATTTTTTCTATCCGGTATAATCACCTCTTTGCTCGGCCTTTGTCTTGCGCTGCCGTCACTGCGCGTTAAAGATGATTATCTTGCAATCGTAACCCTCGGGTTCGGCATCATCATAGGTCTCGTGTTCCTGAACCTTGAGATTACCGGTGGCGCTGACGGCCTTGTGGGCATACCGCCCGTATCTCTAATGGGCAAGCCCCTTTACTCCAAGCCCGGCTTCTTCGGTCTTGTGGCAGGCGTACTTGTAGTAATGATAGTCACCATGTACACGCTCAAACAGTCAAAAATTGGCAGGGCTTGGGCCGCCATTCGTGACAATGATGTCTCGGCTGCATTCATGGGCATCAATGTCTACGGCTACAAAACAATGGCATTCATCACAAGCTCCTTCTGGGCCGGGCTGGCCGGAAGCCTGTACGCACATTATACTGCCTACATAAATCCCCATACATTCAATATGCATACATCCATCATGGTTCTTTCCATGGTCGTACTTGGAGGTATCGGGAGCATTACTGGATCAATCCTGGGGGCTGTTTTGCTTATACTGCTGCCCGAAATCCTCAGGCCACTTGCCGACTACCAGGATATTTTTTACGGCGCACTGCTCGTGGCCATGATGATTTTCAGGCCCCAGGGTATTATGGGCAGGGTAAAAATTACCGAAATGTTCGGAAGAAAAAAATAATGCTCCAGGTCAGGAACCTCCACATCTATTACGGACAGATACAGGCTGTGAAGGGCGCAAGCCTTCATGTAAAGCCCGGAGAGATCGTTGCGCTTATCGGCGGCAATGGCGCAGGCAAAAGCACAATACTGCGGGCAATTTCAGGCATTGTAAAATCAACCTCCGGCAGCATACTGCTCAGCGATACCGAGATCAGCAGCCTGCCCCCCGAGCGCATCCTTAAAAACGGCATAGGGCATGTGCCAGAGGGCCGGCGCCTCTTCAGGGGCCTGACCGTGCACGACAACCTTATGCTTGGCGCATATTCCCGCAATGATTCAGCCCGGATCAAAAATGACATTGAAACAATGGAGCTGCTCTTTCCCATTCTTGGCAAGAGAAGAAAGCAGCTTGCCGGAACACTTTCCGGCGGAGAGCAGCAAATGCTGGCCATGGCCAGGACGCTGATGGCACGGCCCAGAATGCTGCTGCTTGACGAACCATCGATGGGACTTGCCCCAATCATCACAAGCCAGATATATGAAAAAATCGGCCTGCTGAACAAAAATGAGGGGTTAAGCATTCTTTTGGTTGAGCAAAACGCAAAGCTTGCGCTGAAACTTGCGCACCGGGGCTATGTTATCGAGACCGGCCGCGTCGTCATGGAAGGACCGACAAGTGAACTGCGTGAGAGCAATGAGATACAGCGCGCCTATCTTGGCAAGGGCTACAGGGAGGTGTGGGAATAATGCTGCAGGCTCAAGGCATCTCCAAGCACTTTATGGGAATACAAGCGCTCTGCGATGTCTCAATTGAGGTGCTCGGGGGCGAAATACTTGGCGTTATCGGGCCCAACGGCGCCGGGAAGACAACGCTCTTTAATGTGCTGACCGGGCTCTTTTTCCCGGACACAGGAACACTTACGCTCCAGGGAAGGCAGATAACACGGCTGAAGCCGCACCGCAGGGTCAAGCTCGGCATGGCTCGAACATTTCAGAACCTTGAGATTTTCCGCGATATGAGCGTGCTTGAAAATGTCATGGTTGGAGGCCACATACGGCTCAAGGCCGGATACTGGTGCAGCATGCTGTCAACCAGTGGCAAGCGGTGCGAGGAGCGCTTGTTGAAAGAAGAAGCTTTCGCTCTTCTTGAACTTCTGGGGATTGCCGATAAGGCACCGCAGCCTGCGGTAAGCCTTTCCTACGGCAACCAGCGCAGGGTTGAAATCGCCCGCGCCCTGATATCAAAGCCGGCTATCATTTTTCTTGATGAACCGGCTGCAGGCATGAACCCCAGGGAGACGCAGGAGCTCTCCGGCCTAATTGCCCGTCTCAAATCGAGCCTGCAGCTGACCGTTGTGATAATTGAGCATGACATGAATCTTATCATGGATATATGCAATCGTATAGTCGTCATGACTGAAGGCAAAGTGCTCATGTCGGGCACGCCGAACCAAATCCGCAGTGACCAGAGGGTCCTGGATGCATACCTGGGAGGAGATATCCTATGATGTTCGAACAGGCCTATGAGACCATGCCGAGGCAGGAGCTTGAACGCCTGCAGATTGAAAGACTTCAGTCGACACTCAACAGAGCATATCTGAATGTCGCTCATTACCGCAGGGCATTTGATGCTGCAGGCATACTGCCCGAGAACATCGGCTCGCTTAAGGGCATTGCGGATTTGCCGTTTACCACGCGGGAGGATCTTGAAAAAGGCTATCCCTACGACATGTTTGCCGTGCCGCTGCGGGAAGTTGTGCGCATTCATACGTCTTCAGGCAGCAGGGCCCGCAACGCAATTGTCACGGGCTATACCGCAGGCGATCTGAAAGCATGGGCGCGGCTCATGGCCCGCTTCCTTGTCGGCACCGGCATGACCTCAGACGATGTGATTCAGATAGCATTCCGCTACGGCCTCATGACCGGCGGCTTCGGCTTTCATGCAGCTGCCGAGCTTATCGGATCGTCGGTTATCCCGGCCGACATCGGCAATACCGAAGAGCAGGCCGTTATCATGCAGCACTACCTGACGTCGGTCATAGCCTGCACGCCCGGCTATGCCCTCATTCTGATGGATAAACTTGAGCAGCTCTGCATCAATACGAAATCCCTGCGCCTTCGCCGGGCAATACTGGGCGGCGAAAGACTAAGCCCTGACGTGCGTGCACGCGTATCGCAGCGGCTTGGCGTTGAGGTGTTCAACAGCTACGGGTCAAGTGTGGTCATGGGGCCGGGCATTGCAGGAGAATGCACAGCCCATGACGGCCTGCACGTATACGAGGATTTTTTTATTCCGGAAATAATCAACCCGTCGACCGGCGCCGTGCTCGGCCCCGGGCAAAAAGGCGAACTCGTCATTACAACGCTCATGCGTGAGGCATTCCCCCTCATCCGCTACCGTACCGGCGATATCGCCATGATTAAAGACGGCCTGTGTTCCTGCGGACGTACGCATGTACGCCTCGAAGACGTGTACGGCCGTACAGATGATACCGTTAAAATAAAAGGCACAAGCGTCTCACCTGGACGTATTCGGGCTATTCTTGCTGCCGAAGGAATTGACACCAACATCCGGCTTCATCTCTACCGCGAGGGCTCACGCGAAAAAGCCGATGTGATTCTTGAAGTCCGGGAAAACCTCTTTTTTGATGAAATGAAAATACAGAAAAAATTCATCGAAAAGCTGGAAACACTTCTGCATGCGCACACACGGGTCCGCATGGGCGTGAAGATCGTACCGCATTCAGCATTTGCAGATGGGCCAGCAATTCTTGATGAAAGGGATTAATAGGACGACTATCTGAAAAGACCAGGATAGACTCAATACTGTTCATTCAAGAGTTCCTTCTCCCCTGAGACTGTGTCGTAATTACAGTGAGCCGGGGCAATATAAGCGTTCTTTGACAAAAAAATATTAGAAAACAAAAAAACATATAACAGCGATCATACTGCTATGGTACAGTTTT
>Ga0114951_10001414_pt1 | contig 29694 bp, 25 predicted proteins | sample AM7aDNAmetaG_FD_88677 | JGI IMG/M metagenome (GOLD analysis project Ga0114951, IMG submission 88677) | Freshwater microbial communities from Finland to study Microbial Dark Matter (Phase II) - AM7a DNA metaG | ecosystem: Environmental > Aquatic > Freshwater > Lake | place: Finland: Lake Alinen... | reverse complement strand
TTTTTTTGAGATCAAAATTATCAAATTTACAATTATTGGAGGAAATCATGGAATCCGTCCGGTCGAGTGCGGTCGCGCAAATGGTGCGCGTCGTCTGTTGGTCCGCCATCGGAGTGCTGTTGTTGAACTTCGTTTCGTTTCTTCATGCCGCAGAAAGCATTGAATCAACCCGGCTGATGCAGCCAGAAAACCTAATTTTTTCGGATGATTTTAACACTTTTAATACCAATCACTGGGAGCGGGTAAAAGGCGAATGGTCCGTCGAGAATGGCACCCTGCGCGGTGCCGAAATTCCGGCGCAGAAGCATAATGGTGTGATCCGAGCCGCAGTTCCTCCCTTCAAGGATTGTGCTATCCGGTTTGACCTCTGCTTTGACGGGTGCTCCCAGGTGATGTTCAGAATCATGGATGAAAAAGAGTATGTCGTCCGGATTCATATCACGACAAACTCATTCGTAGCCTACAAAGATGATCACGACCATGACGGGCCTGACAAGGCGATTATGCTTGCAAAAGCGAAGGTATCCTTCGACTTACATCAGTGGAAGCCTGTGCTCATTGAGATAGCCGATGGCGTCATGACCACCACGATTGACGGGGTGACGATCAAGGGAACAAATGATCTGTTCAAGGTTGAGAAGTCCAAAATTGGCTTCCGGGCGTATGGATCTGCGTTTCACATTAAAAATATTAAGGTGTGGTCTGCTGGTTCAAAACCATAACTACTTATCGCCATAACTTTCTACTCCCATTCTTATCCCCTTGGGTAATTTGAGGTGAAGTCATAATAGCTCGTCTGAGCGCCTCCCTCAAATCCCTTAACCGGTTCAAATTTTTATGAGACAAACATTATCGAATTGCAACTTGTGCAACAACATCATCAAAACTGAAATGTGGAGTGCCGGCAAGACATTTGGACGCCTGGCTTCCTTAATTCTTGGCGGCCTGTTGCTGGTATTCAGCGCTTGTTCAAACGGGTTAGCGGCAGCCACCAGTGTTTCCGACTATCCGGCTCCGCCATTCTATCCGCCCGCCGGCCATCCGCGGGTTTATTTTCTGCCGAAGGACATTCCGCTTCTTCTGTCTAACACTACCAAGGCGCAAAATGCCAAAGCATGGCAGGCTCAACTAAAAAACTTGAGCAGTGGAACTGACGGACGTTTGCATAGGCCGTCCGACGAAAACCAGAGCAACGCTGATTCTGCAGTCCTTGCCATCATTGAAAGTTACGCCTTTGATTACGCCTTGCGCGGGAATCAGGACAGCGGTCACAAGGCCATTGCGGGAATGCAGAATTACATCAAGACAGTTGTGTTTCCAAAAACCGACTACGACAACGCCGGGCAAACGGTTTTCACAATTGGTGCGGTTTATGACTGGTGCTATCCGCTTTTGACGGCCGAAGACCGGGAAGCGTTCTATCAAGCAGTGATTCACTTTGCCGGCTACATGGAGGTTGGCTGGCCGCCGGTGAAGCAGGGTAACGTGGTCGGGCACGGGCCGGAAGGGCAAATTATGCGCGACTTAATGTCCGCAGGAATTGCCATGTATGACGAGCACCCGGAAATCTACAAGATCGTCGCCGGCCGTTTTTTTTCACGTATTGTAGAAAACCAAAAGTTCCGATATCCGGCCCACATGCATGCGCAGGGAAGCCATTATGTCAACTATCGCGGCCAGTGGGAAATGCTGGCAACGTGGATATTCGGCCGGATGGGTCTGCCTGAAGTTCTCGGTCCCGACCAGCGTTACTTCATGTATTGGAGTTTGTATGCCCGCCGGCCGGATGGCCAGATGTTGCGTGATGGTGATACGCACATTAATAATGAACCGCTGGGAACCTACTATACGGAGCCAGCCCGGACATTTTTTCTGGCAGCCAACTACTTCAATGATCCCTATTATAAAAATGAGGCGATGCGCGAACTGCGCGGATTGGCCCCGACGCGCCCATACAAAAACCAGGGATTGAGTCCGGTCGAGATTCTGGTCTTCAACAATCCGGACCTGGAGCCTCGTCCTTTTGATGAATTGCCTTTGACGTATTATTTTCCTTCTCCCATGGGCAGGATGATTGCCCGGACGGGTTGGGAAGACGGGTTGAAATCTCCCAGTGTCGTTTGTGAAATGAAGATTAACGAATGGTATTTTGGCAACCACCAGCACTTTGATGCTGGTGCATTTCAAATTTACTACCGGGGCACGCTGGCCAATGACTCGGGTTATTATCAGGCGCTAATAAACACGCCTCATACCCCCCAGAATGATGGGGGCACCGGAAGCAGCAGTGTTTACGATCTTAATTACAATCATCTTTCCATTGCGCATAACGTAATAACTGTTTTTGATCCCAACGAAAACAGAGGCAAGCGGGCTAACGATGGCGGGCAGCGAACATTACATGAGCCGCAAGAGCATTCCGATTTGATGAATCCGGCCAACGGATATCATATTGGCCAGATTTTGGGTCATGGGTTTGGTCCGGATCCTAAAAAACCGGATTACACTTATCTCAAAGGCGACCTGGCCAAAGCCTATTCCGCAAAGGTTAAGGCCTATGAGCGAAGCTTTGTGTTTTTAAATCTCAAGCAAGCCGCGCATCCGGCGGCCTTGGTAGTTTTTGATCATGTGGTTTCCTCGGATCCGAACTTCCGCAAGGCGTGGGTGCTTCACGGTCTTGAGCAGCCTGAGGTCATGGCGAATCATGTGATTTTCAAAGACACGCGTCCGGGATATGCAGGCAAGCTGACGCTTGACACGCTTCTACCGGATGTATCCGATACCGAAATAACGAGTATTGGTGGTCCGGGAAAAGAAGGTTGGGTTAATGGGGTCAATTATCTCGCGCTAACTCGGCCGGGTGGTAACAACGAAGGCGGAGGTTGGCGAATTGAAGTCTCGCCGAAAACCGCGCGGACAACCGATTACTTCCTGAATGTATTGCAAATCGGCGACCACACCCCTGATGTGCCGGCTCTTCCAGTGCAGCGGATCGAAAACGCCACCCATGCGGGCGTTTGTGTTGCAGATCGGGTCGTATTGTTCGCGAAGGCACGCGACCGCTTGGCGTCGCCGGTTGCGTTCAGATTCAATGGGGAAGGCCGGCGCGAAATCCTGGTTGCCGACCTAAAAGCGGGAAATTGGAGAATCGAACACGATGGCAAGCCAAGTGGCACTGTCAGCGTATCCAAGGATGATGGTCTGGCCTGTTTTCAGGGGGGGGCTGGTTCTTATCATTTAAGCCCAGAATAATCTAAGCCTGGATTAAATTAGCCATGCCAAAACCCGCCAAAGACTTGCCCTTGCACGACATCAGTTTTGAGGATGCCTTGGGGTTGCGGTTAAATAGCAGGATGGTGTGGGGAGAGGGGCTTTTTAATTCAGAGTTTTAGCTAGCAGGTATTGGTCAAGTTCGCAGGGATGGACAAGTAACAAACGAAAATATAAACTCAACCATGTCCCCAAAACGAACCCACGAACTGGAATGTTAAAAACGGATCATTAAAATGAAGCGAACTATTAAACGAGTTCTGCCGTTATCCGTCATTTTATTGATGGTTGTTGACCGACTTCTTGGTGACGACATCAACTCCATGGCGTTTCCGCGCGTTCCCGAGCCTGGCTATCTTGAGTCCTATGTTGATCCGGCATTCAAAACGACCATTACTCGAATTACCGGAGTTCCTGGAAGCGATATTCCTAACATCAACGGCAAATGGGCCGTAATTGCCCGACACCACTATTCCAAAGACGCCGCTTGGAACTGCGATCAATCCCTCCTCTTTCTCGAACGGCATCACGGTAATCCAAACACATTGTTTCTTGATGGAACAACTTACCAGCCGCTTTTCAGGCGCAAAGAACCCGGCACGGAGACGCGGTGGCATCCTCAAAAATCAGGAATCATGGTTTACGTAAAAGACAATCTCATCGGCTACTGGGACGTGAGGAAGGATATTACCCAGACCGTCGCAAGTTTCCCGGGCTATTCGGAATTCCATATTGGGCCTTGGGAAGGAAACCTCTCTCGCAATGGGCGGCGCATCGTTATCGAAGGCAGAAAAGGCAAAGATCACATCGCGTTCGCCTATGATTTTGAAGAAGGCCGCAAATATCCGGACTTGAGCCTGAATGATGTTGCCGATGTCGATTGGGTTTCGATCTCGGCATCCGGGAATTACATCGTGCTCAATGGCCAAATCACGGGGCAGACGTCAGACCAGACACAAGTTTATGACCTCGTTGGAACCAAGATCGGCAACTTGTGGGCTGAACATGGTCGCCCCAGCCATTACGATCTCACACTTGATGGGAACGATGATGATGTCGCTGTCGGTGGTTCGAGATCAGGAATGGATGATGGACGGGTGATCAAACGCCGGTTGAGTGATGGCAAGATCACCATCTTGACCACCGGAGGCTACGCCAGTCATACGTCAACGCGGAATGTCAACCGGCCCGGCTGGGCCTACGTCACCTATCAGCATCGCGGTCCGACTTGGCCTCCTTACTGGGATGAGGTGGACGCCGTGAAACTCAATGGCAGCATGACAGTCGAGCGCATCGCTCATCTGCATACAAAAACAACTGATTATTTGACGGAATCCCACGCCGTTCCGTCGCCGGACGGAATCCGCGTTCTTTGGGCAAGCGACTGGGAAGCCGCCTCGGGCCGTCCGATATTCACCTTGGTAGCCCAAAGGTGCACAACTGAACATCGTCCTGTTTCTGGGGATGTCAAGGTAGTCGGATGGTGATGAAAATATTTAGGTGATCTGGGCGGTGAGCGGACGGGAAAGCGAAGAGTCAGATGTGCCGAAAAATAAAATAGCCGTCTCAAACGAACTCGGACAGCTTTGACCTGATTTAGATATGTTATGCCAGAACTTTTAGCTTTTCCAAAGAAATGATAATTTCCTTTATTTTTTATCAATATTGTGGAGCTGCGGTAATGATGTCCGGAATGCCGAAGCCGTCGCGTTCCGTGCCCACGCATGACTTTGCGTGACGCTCACAATCGCTCAATTCAATACAGCCACTTGCCAAAGCAAAAACGAAAAGGCTTGTTCCCTCATAGCGGCGGGCACAACCTTTTTCAACTCGGCGCAGAGTTCGCCACCCTGGGTATTTATATTTCGCTTTTCAGCGTTTCAAACTACTTTGGATGCAATGTGAGCCGATGCAACCGGATTGCACCGATTATTTGCGGCTTGTTCCCGGCAGACCTCATAATAACACTGTTCAGCAAATGCACCGATGAAACGATCTGAAATCAATCGCGCTTACCAGGAAGCAAAGTCATGCTTCAACAGAAACAACTGGAAGCTGCCGCCCGCGCCGCGCTGGGACATTTCGGATTTTGGTCTCGGACAGTTCAGGCAAATGGGGTTGGTGCTCGTCAACCTCGCGGAGGAGCCGGAGTATTGCGAGAAACTGATGTTCTGCCACAAGGATCAGGTGACGCCATTGCACACGCACGCCAGGAAAAAAGAAGACATCATCTGCCGGCAAGGCCGGCTGGCGATTGAACTTTGGGCTGGCCATCCGGATAAAACCGCCAAGGGAACGCCGTTCCATTTGAAGCGAAACGGAAAGGAAGTGCAGGTGCGCTCCGGCGAGGTCGCCGTGCTGGAAGCCGGCGAGCGGGTGACTTTGGTTCCCGGTATTTATCACGCCTTCTGGGGCGCCTCGGAGGAGTGCGTCATCGGTGAGGTTTCCACCGCGAATGACGATTTGCATGACAATTTTTTCGCCAATGCCGAGATTGGCCGGTATCCGGGAATTGAAGAGGACGAACGTCCGCTTGTGCGGCTCGTCAGCGAAACCATTTCGCCGTCGCCGCCACTTTTGTGAAGAACATGAAATCATTGACGGACTCTGCTCGCTGCGGTCTGCTCGCCGGCGGCAACTGGATTGTGGACCACGTCAAGATGATTGACGTGTGGCCATCGCAGGACACGCTCACCAACATCACCAGGCAATCCGACGGCAACGGCGGCGGCCCTTACAACGTCACCAAAAATCTCGCCAAGCTCGGCTGCGGCTTTCCGCTGGCCGGTGTCGGCCTGATTGGCCGTGACGTTGATGGCGAAACGATTTTGCGTGACTGCGCCGCGCACAAGATTGATACCGCCGCAATTCAACAAACCACCGCCGCGCCGACTTCCTATACGGACGTAATGACCGTGAGCAGCACGGGCCGCCGCACTTTTTTTCATCAGCACGGCGCGAACGCGCTGCTCGATCTGCCGCATTTTGACCTGGCCAAAGCTTCACCGCGGATTTTTTATCTCGGCTATCTTTGTTTGCTGCGGACGTTGGACGCACTGGATGAAACCGGGCGGACCAAGGCGTCGCGCCTTTTTGAAGCGGCCCGCGCGGCGGGCATGACGACCGTGGGGGATTTGGTCAGCAACGAAACCGGCGATTTCGCGGCCATCGTCAATCCGAGTCTGCCGCATCTGGATTTCCTTTTTCTCAATGAATACGAACTGGCGCGGCTCGCGGGCGCGAGCGTAGGCAAAAATCCGGTTCAGCTTGAATCGCAAGCCCGTGAAGTTTTGCAGCGCGGCGTTCACCATGCGGTGATTGTGCATCTGCCCGAAGGCGCGTTGTGCGTTGCCCAAAATCAGCCGGCGATTTTGCAGCCGTCGGTTCGCATGCCAGCGAGCCAGATTGTCGGCACTGCCGGTGCCGGGGATGCTTTGAGCGCGGGCTTTTTGCTGGGATTGCATGAAGGCTGGGATTTCCAACGCTGTTTGGAGATTGGTGTTTGCGCGGCCGCAGCTTCGCTGCGCGATGCAACGTGTTCCGCCGCCATCGAGTCTTGGCAAAATTGTCTTGCACTGGGCCACAAAATGGGTTTTCACGCTAGCCTGTAATTTCATGATCCGCTCACTTGACCAAAAATTGGCGGCGATTCACGCCAATCCGCAGACGAAGGAATTCATTCTCGCCGACGCGAAGGACGCCGACATGGCGTTCGGTGTGCGCGCGCCCGGCCCGCGCGGTTACCTCGCCCGGCGCGGCGCGCGGCCCGCGCAATTTTCGCCGGAAGTCTGGACGCGCGAGGAATACGGCTACCGCAACCTGCCTGAATTTCTCGACATCATCCGCGAGGTCGTGCAGCAGGGTTTGGTGGACATCATGCTCATGTCCGCCTATGTCAATGAGCAGCTCACCATCAAGGAAGGCTTGTTCAAAAATTCCGCCGTCACGCCCGCCGCGCGTGCGAACGACACCACGGATGTCTGGGCCGTGCGCCACGGCTGTTACACCAGCGAACCATCGCAGCCGTTTCGCTCGGCGAGCATCGACCACATCCAATGCGGCGAGATCGCGTGCGACCGCACGACCGACGATTTCCCCGGCGCGAATCTCGGACTGTATTCGATGACTTTCCTGAACGACCTCCAGCAAGACCGTGAGGCGCTGCTGTGGTATAAGGAATTTCGCGAGGAGGCGGAGCGCAAAAAATTCCGGCACTTCCTCGAAGTTTTTGATCCAAACGTGAACAGCGGCATTCCGCCGGAGAAGCTCGGCGAATTCGTCAACGACAACATCATCCGCATGCTGGCCGGGGTGCCAGATTCGGGACGTCCCGATTTTCTGAAAATTGTTTATCACGGGCCGAAGGCGATGGAAGAAATCGCGCAATATGATCCGAACTTGATTGTGGGCATTCTCGGCGGGAGTGCGGGCACGACTTACGACGCGTTCAAGCTGATTTACGACGCGCAAAAATACGGCGCGCGCGTGGCGCTATATGGCCGTAAAATCAACAATGCGGAACACCAGCTCGCCTTTATCGAAATGCTGCGGCACATCACCACCGGGAAAATTTTGCCGGAAGAAGCCGTTCATGCCTACCACGGCGTATTGCAGGCCAAAGGCATCAAGCCGCATCGCCCGCTGGCGGACGATTTAAAAACCACCAACCAGGCGATGAGCTACGACGGCAGCGTCGCGCGTCGCGCCACGGGAGATATCCGGAACAATCCGCTGGCCAAAAAAAATTCTTCGGACTGGCCCAAACGCGCCGACGGCTCGCCGGATTTTGAGAAGATGAATTCCGCGCAACGCCTCGCCTATGACCGCGCACGGCTGGGATAAAAAGCGGATCCGCCACACCCCATTCAAGCCGAACAGGACGGTAAGCAAGCTGATGATGCGGTTTAATGACTTTGCAGTTCAATCATCTTTTCTGCATAGCGTTTGCCCAGAATTCGTGCGGATTCGGCGTTGTAGTGCAGATTGTCGCCCTTATGATTCAATCCCGCGACGGAAGCGCAGGCGTAGTTTTTCACAGTCTTCGCCAAACCTTGAACCACCACGTTGAACTTTTCTGTAGCAGCTTGGTTATTCGGATTAAAACTCGACAGCTCACCGGCAACGAAGGGCACCTCCGGCGCGTTGAGATCTTTGCGTAGTAATTCAATAAGGCTGGTCAAGGATTGGCCGTAGGTTTTACTTGCCGCGCGGTCGGCTTCGCCCTGATGCCAGATGATGCCTTTCAAGACGCCGGCCTTTTGGGCTTCACGGACACGCTTGAGCATGTCGTCGTAAGGATGGGTTTTGGTGAACTTATCTTCCGCACCCGGCACCCAGACTTTGATGGAAGTTCCGCCAACGGCACAGGGAATCAGGCCGATGCGCACTTGGGGATTGGCCTCCGCCATCCGTTTGCCAAACGCCAGGCCCGGGCCGACGCCGGCGGCAGGCTTGTCAAAGTGCAGCGGATCGGTGGCCGTTTTCCAGATGAGATTCTTGGTGAACATTTGTATGCGAGGATCGGCATTCTGGCTTTCGGCATCAATGACCCCGCGCCCGGCCATGTTCGACTGGCCGATTAAGAGGTAGAGATGAAAGTTCGGATCGGGTGGCTGGGCTTGAGTTTGGCTGAAGGCGCAAACAATCGGCATGGCGCAAATAAATGTCAGAAAGATGGAACAGGGTTTCATATCGCAGCATTAAATTCCTAGTTTTGTAGTTTGGCAAGAATTACCAGTTAAGAAATGGAACTCGATTAGACAGTCGCCCAAGCGGGGGCGGGGGCGGTCACTGAGGCAGCGGAATTGGGGTGAAACTGACGCGAGGATTTTGTGGCTCGACAGGCTTTAGGTCGCGCAGTATGTATGTCTTCATGGTGCCCGTTTTCCTTTCATCAGTTGTCTGTGGCGTGAGTCCCACAACCTGTGGCTCGGCACCGTTACTGCGGTGCAACCCGCGTTTACTCCGGAGAGCAGGCACCCTATTTGCTTTCATCATCAGCCATAGTGTCTAGGCCATGAGAGGAATGAATACAAAATGGAAAATATTTGTTTGCGTGGCAATCGTTGAGATTTCAATATCTATTCTCCTTGCAGCCGTCTCCGCTTTGCCTGGCGGAACCACCAACGCCGAGGGAGTGAAGTGGCATCCGGGCCATTACGCGTTTGTCCAATCCAGCCCACTCAATGAAAGTCATCTTTACAAGCATTTCCAAGGCATCGAGAAATGTTATAACTGGCGCACACTGGAGCCGGAGAAAGATCGCTACGATTTTTCCACCATCCGGTCGGATCTGGCCTTTCTAGGTAAGCATGGAAAACGACTTGTCATTCAAATCCAGACCAAAGCATTTGGGGCTGGCCAGAATTGCTGTCCTGACTATGTCAAAGGTGTTTACAAGACAAGATGGGGATCGTTTAACCCCATGATCTGGGATGAGCGGGTGAATCAACGGCTTAATCTCCTTTATCAAAAACTGGGCAGGGAGTTTGATCTGGAACCATATCTGGAGGCCGTCGTTATTCCCGAGACTGCGATTACCGGGGAGGTGGTCACACAAAGCGAAGTTCCTTACACCGTGGAAGCTTACACACGCAGTGTTGAGGCTGGCATGCAGGCGATGAAAGATGCCTTCCCTCACACGGTCATCATCCAATACGTCAATATGCCGCTGGCATCGATTCAGCCGCTGGCTGACTACGCAAAAACGCATGGCGTCGGCTTTGGCGGGCCGGATATTTATCCTTACGATCCGTTGCTAAACAATCCTCAGAAGGGTGTCTACCACTTATATCCCTTGCTGTCCGGCAGCGTGCCGCTGGGGACAGCAGTGCAACCGAATGATTACAGTCAAAAGGCAGCATTCAGAGGCCCACCCGGTGCAGCAACGGTCAAGGAGATCTGCGATTTCGGACGGGATAAGTTGTGCTTGAACTACATCTTTTGGAGCATTCGCAAAGACTACTTTGAAAAAGTGCAGGCGATGATGGACGACCCCGCATTTCCCCAAGATGCAGCCGGCGGTCTTAATAAGACTTTCCCAAAGACCATTACTGGTCAGATAATTAGAAAAAACATGGATTAATCTAAATTTTAATTTGATAATAGCGGTGACGCCGACTGCCAATTGAGTTTCGACTGAGGACTCAAAAACAGCTTTTTGGACGATTGCAAGTGATTGAAATTGCGGATAAATTCCTTGATAGAAATTCGCAAATCCGCTTTCATAAGCTCATGATAGCAGCAGAACTAAAAAAGTCACTATGCACGCTTCAGTGCACCACTGCGTATAATACCTAGTTAGGCGGCTTCACACATCACAAAATATGAACACCAAATATAGCAAGTGGTTCGAGGAGACAGCAGCCGACCCGGTTCGTCGCCGTGCTGCTATCGCCGATTATTCACAGCAGCGCACAGTTATGATTTGTTGTGCGTTGGTTGCATCAGCCGCCGCTGTCGCCATGTTTTTCACTGCCACGCATAGTCCGAAATCGCCTGCACTGCTGACATTTTCCGCAGCTATGTTGTGGATTATTGTCGTGCGGATTGATTCCAAGCATCAGGTTTTGACATTGCTTGAGAAGTTTAGTCGAGATGAAAAGCCAGCCGTTTAGTTTCAAATTTGTAGTGCCACAAAAAAGCTCTTTGCTAATGATGCTGGTTTTGGCGGCGCTGACGTCGTCGTGTGTGCATCAGCAGACATCAGCACTGGCATCGAAGAGCTTGCCGCCACTGACGATGCTCACCGCCTCGACGGACGAATTGATGATGCAGGGGATCTTTGGCGTGTATGCCAGGCACCCAAAGGTGTTCGCGGCCAACTTCGCAAAAATCGCGGCGTCGGGTGCGGCCGGGCTTTGTGCGGAATGGGAGGCTGGACATGTTCCGCAGTGGTATGTCGAACATCAACGGTATGGCTCGGATCTGATCGTGGCGGGGGTGGCGCTGGGCGATGAGCCATTGGTGGAACGAGGACTGGCCGGGCTGCAATGGGCGTTTGACCATCAGGGCAAAGAAGGGGATTTTCCGGGAACAGGCGATCCGTATCACAGCATTTCAATATTCACGGAGGCAGCCGCCCGGGCACTGCTGGTGATTCGCGAAGCTGACGCACGGCCGGGAGATGATCGCTGGCGGCGGGCGGCGGCGACGGCCAACCAGCAAGTGCCGCATGTGCTGGCGGCGGCGCGGTGGCTGGCACGGCCAGATGTCGAGGCGGCGGCCCGCAACCACGAGGCTCTTTTTACGCATCGCAGTTACATATTGGCGGCGGCGCTGGGTGAAACGGCGGCACTGACCCACGATGATGCCTTGACCCAGCATGCCGAGCGGTTTGCCCAAGCTGGCTTGGCGCGCCAATTGGAAAACGGGGTCAATCCCGAACGCGGCGGGTTCGATGTTAGCTACCAGTCAGCAGGCGTGCTGAACGCCGCGCGCTACTGGCTGGTTTGCCCCGATCCGGAGCTGCGGCAGAACCTGGCGGGGATGATTCGTCGGGGAATGTTATGGGAAGCGAACAGGATCGATGCCAAGGGCGTCGTGAATATGGCAGGCAGCACGCGAACTGGCCACGATCATGAGCGCAGCGGCACGGTCAAGAAAGTGAACGACAAGGAGGTTTACCTCGCCTTCGTCTACAGCTATGAGATTACCGGGGAGGCGCGATTTCGCGAGGTGGCGAAATCGCTCAACACCGCACCAGATTGGCCAGGCCGGATCGCACGGCTCTTTCCGTGTCAGGATTGATTCAACCTGAATTCAGAAATAGAACCGGTCGCTTGAGGAAAAGATAATAGGTAAGTCGAACCGGAAGATTGAAGGCCGCAATGGATAAACCAGATGTTAAAATCAGTTCCGGCGGTCAAATAGTGCTGACAGGGCGGCACTGGATTCTTGTCAACGAAGGAGTTAGTGTTACGGATATACATGGTTGCATTAAAGCCTTCACTGTGGATGAGTTTTTTGGCCGGCGGCCTGTGTTTATGGGCTTCTTCGGCGCGGGCGGATCTCTGGTGTGCAGGTTATTTTCCGGGTTGGGAACAGGGTGGGATGCCGGCTTCAAACATCGACTTCTCCGTGGTGACACACGTCATCCATTTTTCCGTGCTGCCGAATGCGGACGGCACGCTGAACACCAATGATAACGTTATCACGCCCGCTTACACCGCTGATGTGGTATCGCGCACCCACGCGGCAAACCGGAAGGTGTTGATCTGTGTGGGCGGCGCAGGCGCCACCAATTTTCAAAGCGCGGTGACCAACGCCAATCTTTCCGCTTTCGTCACTCATTTGACTAACTTCATGGCAGTCGGCGGCTATGACGGTATCGATGTGGATTGGGAACCGCTGAATGACACGGACAAAACGCTGTTCACCAATTTTGTAACGCACCTGCGCACGGCGCTGGACGGCTTCAGCACGCACAAATTATTGACCGTGGCCGTGCCGACTTCGACCACGCCGTCCTTGCTGGCGGCGGTGCAGGTGAAATTCGATCAAATCAATTTGATGACCTATGATTTGTCCGGGCCTTGGCCGGGTTGGGTGACGTGGTTCAATTCCCCCATTTATAACAAAGGACTCACGTTTCCTTCCGTGCCTGGCAGATCCCTACCGTCCATTGAAGGAGCAGTTACGAATTTTCTGGCCGGTGGCATCCAGACTAACAAACTGGGGATAGGCGTGCCTTTTTACGGTTACATTTGGAAAGGCGGCGCTGGCACAAGCTCCGGCGGAGCGACGCAGCCGTATCAAGGCTGGACGACGGCTCCGAGTGTGCAGGATTACACCTACAACCAGATTGTATCCTCTAACTTCACTGCCGGCCAATATCATTATGATGCGGGCGCGCAGGCGTCATATTTCAGTATAACAAATGTGCAGGCGACTAATGACATGTTTGTTTCGTATGAAGATGAACGGGCGTGCCAGGCCAAGGTGAGTTATGCCCGCAACCGCAACCTGGGTGGTATGATCATTTGGGAACTAAGCCAGGATCATAAGGCGAACAAGCCTGATTCATTGTTGCAGGCCATCAAGCAAGCCTTCGCGACACCGGGCAAGTTGTCGCTACAGACTGCCGCACAAGGTATCAACGTTACTTTCACCAGCGCCCCGCTGGGCTCTTATCAGATGCAATGGAGCAGCAATCTAACAGCATGGAACTCGATGCTGGTTACGAATGCCAGTCTGACATGGACGGGAGGAGTAATGCAGACGTTTGACGCGGCGGTTTCAAACCAGCCACGCCGTTTTTACCGGGTCAAAACGCCACCTTGAATATTCGGGCTGAGATTTAATTGGTATCATGGCATTTTTTATGGGATTTTGCGTAAAAGTAATATACGGGAACAACAAATGAAACTCATCAGGGTTTTACGATCCATTCATAAGTTATGTAACATGCGTTTGCTGCGCCGCCTTGCCATCCCAGCAATGCTCCTGTTACTCACCTTGGCCGGACGAGCTGCTGCGCTTTCATCGCAGCCGTTGATTTCGCAACCCCCAGTTGCCGGTGCACCCACTGAAACCTCCCCAGCGCTGAAAATATCCGAGCATCCGCATCTATTCATTGATGCGCAGAAACTCGATGCGTTGCGGGTTGCGATCAAGACCACGCACGCGGCACTTTGGTCGAACCTGCTCGCCACAGCGGATGCCGCGGTGCGCCATGGCACGCCGAAATACCGCGCCAGTGACGATGGCAGTGGCGATGAGCAACTCTGGCAGCGCGAGGTTGGCAACGCGATGCCGACTCTGGCAATGGCGTGGAAGCTCTCCGGCAAACGAACTTACCTCGACGCGGCGCGCGCGTGGGCGCTCGCCTCCTGCAGCTATCCAACGTGGGGACTCGGCACACGTAACGGCCATGACCTCGCGGCCGGACATCAGCTTTTCGGTCTGGCGATGGTCTATGACTGGTGCCATGCCGACCTTGATGCCGAGGCCCTCCGCACCATTCGCGCCACACTCGAACGGCGGGGTGCCGAAATGGCCGCCGAGATTCCCGGCCGTCACAATTTTCTGCAAAATCATCTTTGGGTGGATGCCTGTGGTATGGCGGCGGCGGGCTTGGCGATTCAAGACGAATTTCCCGCCGCGCGCGGCTGGGTTGCCTGCACGCTCGACAAATGGCGGCGCACGCACGAAGCGCTCGGTCCCGATGGCGCAAGCCACGAGGGTGCCGGCTACTGGAGCTACGGCGTGGAATATCTGCTCAAGTTCATGTGGCTCGCGCGCGAGCAGTTGGGCGTGGATTTCTATGATAATCCGTGGTGGCGCAAGACGGCGGATTATCGCCTTTACCTCAGCTTGCCGCTGCACGCGATGACACCGACCAACAGCGTCGTGGATATCGCCGACGGTGCCCGCGCTGGTTATTCTTATGGCCCTGACTATTTACTGCGCGCGCTGGCTCACGAGTTCCACGACGGTCATGCGCAATGGCTCGCCGCCGAATTGGATGCCATCCGAACCGACGGCCTCGCTTCACCGTGGCTGAACCTGATTTTTTACGACCCGGCCATTGTGCCGCAGCCACCGAACGATCTGCCCACCTTGCGGCACTTTGGCGACATGGACATTGTTTCCGCTCGCAGCGACTGGTCCGGCGACGAGTCGTTGGTTGTCTTCAAAAGCGGTCCGTATATCGGCCACAAGGCATTCCGAGATTTCACAATTGATCCCGGCGGCGGGCATGTTCATCCGGACGCGAACCATTTTGTCATCTTTGGGGCAGGTGATTGGCTCATTCGCAATGACGGCTATCGCTGGAAATGGACCGCGCAGGAAAACACCTTGCTCGTCAATGGCAGCGGCCAGGTGGGCGAAGGTAAGATGTGGTTTGATGGCAATGCCTGCCTCGCGGCGCGGGCGGAGGCGCGCATTAGTCGGGTAAATTCCACTCCAGCCATGGATGTGATGACTGGTGAAGCCGAAAAAGCTTATCCCGCCGCGTTGGGACTCACGCGTTACCACCGGCATTTGCTTTTTTTAAAGCCGGATGTTCTGATTGTCATTGACGATATTGCGGTCAACAAAAAGGCGAAGCTCGAACTCCGCTTCCATCCCGAGCATGCCGCCCGGGAACGTGATGGCTCCGCATTTTTGTCCCATGATGACGCCGCCGTGTTACGAGTGGATCCGCTCACACCCGAGGGGCTAACGCTCTCATCTGAAGTCATCGCTGGCCAGAACCGCAGTGTGGACAAAAAGCCATTCGCGATGGAAACCATCCGCATGCAGTGCGATGCGGCCACGTGGAGGAATGCCGTGGCCTTTTCCTGGTGCGGAGCTTTGAAGGCTCCGGTCGCGGTGCAACTCAAACAGGACGGCACCCGCTGGATATTCAGCGTGGGATCGCGAACCGTGACGTTTGACTGGCAGGATGAATCAGTCCGATAAAGTCGGAGTAACCGAAAAACAGTGCCACACGGAGCGGTATAATAACTTGGTTAGGTGGCTTTCACGCTATGATCAGCAATGTAAAAATCAGATTCACGATTTTGGGCGTGGCTTTGCTTCTCGTTATCGTATTTGTCGGGCACACCATTTCAGCAAAAATGGCCTTGCGCAAATATGATGCCACACGGCTAGCTTCATTTGCTCACCGAATCGCGGACGCCGACCGTATAGTGGGGACTTTCAGGGATTCAAATATTAGTCCGATAATTACCGGCAACGATGTTCAGAAAGTTGTCCGAGCAGTAGCTTCGGCATCTTCCCACAGACCGCCGGAGGAGTGGCTTTATAGTATTAAGGCAGTCTTCTGCAAAGGCACAAATGAGCTTGGTTATATCGAGATTTCTGAGGGCCTGTTTTTGATCGATGGTCGCAACGATCCACCTTTTCAAGACGACACAGGAGTTTTGAAGGATTTAATAATTATTCCGGCTTACAAAGCATATTGGAAATGATGACCATGTCGTGTGAGTTCAAGTCCGCAAACCTCAAAATGAAAAACCATGAAAAATAAATCAATCAACTCGCTCCTGAGTCTCGCCACAGCCGCCCTGGCAATGACGGGCAGCCTCACCGCTGCCGCCTCGGATTGGAAACTGACCCTCGACGAAAATTTTGACGGCACCGAGCTCAACCCGAAAATCTGGAACGTTGAAACGGGCAAAAGGCGCGACGCGCTAAATTCTCCGCTGTCGGTGGATATCAAGGACGGCAAACTCGTGATCACGACTTTTACGGATGAGCAGGGCGTGACCCACTGCGGCTTCGTGACCACGCGAAAGAAGTTTTTCGTGACGCAGGGCAAGACCGTGGCCCGCTGCCGGTTCTCCGTCCAACCGGGCACCCAGGTCTGCTTTTGGGCACAGTCCCCGACTTATGGCAAGTCGGGAGATCCGGCCAAGGCTGCGGAGGACGGCGTCGAGATTGACATCATGGAAACCACGGGATTGATGACGGGTGCCTATCAATATGCCCTCCACCGGGGCAGTTATAAACCCGGAACGCATGTGTCGAGCAACCATAAGTTTCCCGATATCGTCGGCAATGAATGGCATGATTACGGCGTGGAGTGGGACGACACCGGCTATCGGTTCACCTTCGACGGCAAGGTTGTGGCAACTAATACGAATTGTCCGGGCTCCAAGGTTCCGGAGTTTCTTCTGTTCACGAGCGAATCCACCATCAAGTCCTGGAACGGCGAAAGACCCGCGAATGGCTACGGCCCCAAGGAAACATCCACCAACAAGTTTGAGGTCGACTGGGTCAAGGTCTGGGAACATGTGCCGGTCGCCAAATAATCGCCTGCTGGCAGCATGTCATGCCGAGCTCGATTTGTTTTTGATTGTTGATTTACGTTTCTGTCCATTCCGGCGCGGATCTGCGGGACTCTTCCCGCTTGTCACGCTCCGGCCAACGGAGTATTGCTTAATTCATATCAGCCACAGCACAATAACAACTTAGAACATTTTGGCTTGGTCACAAAAATGGCAGTCCCAAAAATTGAACCGCGTTGAATATCAATTTATGAATACAAAAAAACATCTATCCCGTCGTTCGTTTATCGGCACCGCCGTCGCCGCCAGCGCCACGTTGGCCGCCGGCGGAGCGATGGCTTCCCCGGTCGCGGCGGACCTTCCCCGTTCCAAATCGCCAAGCGAGCCGGGGTTGTTTCCAAAAGATTTCTGGTGGGGTTCGGCCACGGCGGCGTATCAGGTGGAAGGCGCCGCCAGCGAGGACGGACGCGGCCCGAGCATCTGGGACACGTTCAGCCATACGCCGGGCATGACCGACGGCGGCGACACGGGCGACGTGGCCTGCGACCAATATCACCGCTACGAGGAAGATGCGAAGCTGATGGCGGACCTGGGAGTCAAGCATTACCGGTTCAGCATTTCGTGGCCGCGCATCCTGCCGGAAGGGCGCGGGGCGGTGAACGAAAAAGGCGTGGATTATTACCGGCGGCTGGTGGATGCGCTCCGGCAGCATGGCATCACGCCGCACGCGACGCTGTTTCATTGGGATTTGCCGCAGGCGTTGCAGGATCGTTATGCCGGCTGGCAAAGCCGCGAAGTGGCCAAGGATTTCGGCGATTACGCCACGGCGACGGTCAAACGCCTTGGCGACCGTATCACGAATTGGATGACGATCAACGAGACTTCCTCGTTTGCCATTGGCGGCTATGGCGTGGGCAAGGCCGGCAATAAAGCGCCGGGCATCACGTTGCCGACAGAAAAAGCGCGTTGGCAAGTCGTTCACAACGCGCTGCTGGCGCACGGCACGGCGTGCCAGGCCATTCGAGCGGCATCACCGGGCCGCTGCAACATCGCGACGGCGGAGGATTTTTCGAGCTATGTGCCGATGGCCGAAACCCCGGAGAACATCGCGGCCGCGCGGCGCGGCTTCACGCGCGACAACCGGAATGGGGCGATTCTCATGCCGATTTTGACCGGGCGATACGACGAAGGCTGGCTGGAGGACCATCGTGCCAGCGCCCCTGACATTGCGGACGGTGACATGAAATTAATCGGCCAGCCGCTGGATGCTCTTGGCTTCAACTGCTACACCGGCACTTATGTGCGCGCGGCGGACAACCCGAAGGGTTATGAAGTAATGCCGATGTTTGAAGGCTATCCCAAGGGCAACATGCCGTGGCTGAACATCCTGCCCGATGCCATCTATTGGGGCATCCGGCTGGTGAGCGAAGCCGCCGGCAAAAAAAACCTGCCGATTTTCATCAGCGAAAACGGCTGCGCCGACGGCGCGTCGCCGGCAGCGGATGAACTGGTGCGCGACACCGACCGCATCATGTATTACCGCGCCTATCTGCGGCAGGTGCAACGGGCCGTGTCAGAAGGATTCCCGGTCATTGGTTATTTTCCGTGGAGCTTGCTGGACAATTTCGAATGGACCTGCGGCTATTCCAAACGCTTCGGCATGGTCCGGGTGAATTTCCAAACGCAGAAGCGCACGCCCAAACTCAGCTACCGCTGGTATCAGGAGGTCATCCGCCAGAACCGGGTGGTATGACGAAACTGAATTTGAAATCCAATTTCATTCGGTCCAAATCTCAACTGGGGTAAACCGGTTTGCACTTCATTTGCACAACGTCGATGGCTATCGATGAAGCAACAACCTGTCATATATCGAAGCTCGGTTTCTTCGCCTCCTTGAGGCGGCCAAAGGACAGATTTTCCCAAATGCGTTCGTGAACGTAATACAGCCCGATCTTGGTGAACAGCTCCACGCCGCTGATGGTCAGCGCCCACTTCAATTTGCCCGTGATCAGGAAGGAAATGATCAGCGTGTCCACGCTGCCAGTCAGGCGCCAGGAGACGGCTTTGATGAGGGAACGGTAATGTTTGTCGGCCATGCCGCGAAACGATAGGCCAGCGGGCGACAGTGTCAAACAAACTTCAGGAATGAATTAAATAGAGTAATCGTCGGAGAACACTTTTACATTTTTCAATTCCACAAAAACCTGTTCGCCCGGCTTGGGCTGCAATTGCTGGAATTCCACCTTGCTCAACTGCGCGGTGAACTGCCCGCCGCCGTGGACACGTTCCAGTTCCAAACTCGCCAGCGGTCCGGCGGCGTTACTGCGGATGACGCGCGCTGGAAAAGTTTTTTGCCCGGCCGGCTCGCGCGTGATGTGGATGTCGTGCGGACGCACGAAGGCCACGGCGTCGGCGTCCGTCTCGCCGGCAGTTTCGGGGACGGAAAATTCCGTTTCGCCAATGGTCACCGTGCCTTCGTTGACACGGCCGCTGAACAGGTTCACGTTGCCGAGAAAATCATAGACGAACGGCGAGGCGGGATGATCGTAAATTTCCTCCGGCGTGCCGATCTGCTCGATCCGTCCGTCGCGTAAAATCGCCACGCGGTCGGAAACCTCCAGCGCCTCCTCCTGATCGTGCGTCACAAACAAAGTCGTGACGTGGATTTCATCGTGTAACTGCCGCAGCCAGCGGCGCAGCTCCTTGCGCACCTTCGCGTCGAGCGCTCCGAACGGCTCGTCGAGCAACAGAACTTTCGGTTCGACGGCCAGCGCACGCGCCAAAGCAACACGTTGCCGCTGACCGCCGGAAAGCTGCGACGGAAAACGATTGCCGAGCGGTTCAAGCTGGATGAGCTTCAACAATTTTTCCACGCGGGCGCGGATTTCATTTTCCGGCGGACGGGTTTCCTTCGGGCGCACGCGCAGGCCAAAAGCGATATTTTCAAACACGCTCATGTGCCGGAACAACGCGTAATGCTGGAAGGCGAAACCCGCCTTGCGCTGGCTCGCGGGAATGTGCGTCACGTCCTCGCCGTAAAACAAAACCTGCCCCTCGCCGGTGTTGTCGGGAAATTCCAGCCCGGCGATTGTGCGCAGCAACGTGGTCTTGCCGGAGCCAGACGGGCCGAGCAGCGCGACCAGTTCGCCGGACGCGATCTTGAGACTCACGTTGTCCAGCGCGGTGAAGCTGCCGAATTTTTTCGTGACGTTTTTGACTTCAACGCTCATTTGGAAAGCTCGATTTCGTTCAGTGCGGCGTTTTTGTGCTCCACCCAGGTCTTCAATCCGAGCGTGATGAGCGCGAGAAACGCCAGCAGCGACGCCACGGCGAACGCGCCGGTGAAATTGTAGTCGTCATACAGCGCCTCGATGTGCAGCGGAATGGTGTTCGTCTGCCCGCGAATTTTTCCGCTCACCACCGACACCGCGCCGAATTCGCCCATGGCGCGGGCGTTGCACAAAATCACGCCGTAAATCAGACCCCACTTGATGTTCGGCACCGTCACGCGCCAAAACGTCTGCCAGCCGCTCGCGCCGAGCACGCGCGCGGCCTCTTCTTCGGTGCGGCCCTGCGCCTGCATGAGCGGAATCAATTCGCGCGCGACAAATGGAAACGTCACAAAAATCGTCGCCAAGACGATTCCCGGCACGGCAAAGATAACATTGAAGTTGTGATCGGTCAGCCAGTCCGCGAACTGCGGAAATTTCAAACCCAGCCAGCCTTGCGCGCCAAAGACGAGAACGTAAATCAAACCGGCAATCACCGGTGAAACAGAAAACGGCAGATCAATCAGCGTGAGCAGTATATTTTTTCCGCGAAAATCGAACTTGGCAATCGCCCACGCCGCGCAGACGCCGAAAACGCAGTTCAGCGGCACGGCGATGGCCGCCGCTGTGAGCGTCAGCTTGATGGCGCTCCAGGCGTTCGGGTCGTTGAGGGTTTTGAAATAAAATCCGATGCCTTTCGCGAACGCCTGCGAAAAAACGAACACCAGCGGCAGCACCAAAAACAGCGCCATGAACGCCAGCGCAACGCCGATGAGCAGCCAACGCACGGCGGGCGGCTCGCTCGTGGAGCGGCGATGGCCGACCCGATGCGGCGTGTGAAAGGTGGTCGCAACGGGCGTCATGCGAGGTTGGTCGTGTTGTAGCGGTTCGTCCACCATTGCAGCACGTTGATGCTGAGCAGCAGCACGAACGAGACGACGAGCATCACGACGGCGATGGCCGTGGCCTTGCCATAGTCAAACATATCCAGCTCGCCCATGATGATGACCGGCGTGATCTGCGTCTTCATCGGAATGTTGCCGGCGATGAAAATGACCGAGCCGTATTCGCCCAGCGCGCGGGCAAACGCGAGCGCAAAACCGGTGAGCAGCGCCGGCGTGAGCATCGGCAAAATCACGCGCCAAAAAACCTGCCAGCGGTTCGCGCCGAGACTCGCGGCGGCTTCTTCGAGTTCGGGATCGAGGTCCTCCAAAATCGGCTGGACGGTGCGAACAATGAACGGCAGGCCGATGAACGTCAGCGCGATGAAAATGCCGATTTGCGTGTTGGCCACTTTGATTCCCAGCGGCGTAAGCAGTTGGCCGATCCAGCCGTTTTGTCCGTAAAGCGAGGCCAGCGTGATGCCGGCGACGGCGGTCGGCAGCGCGAAGGGCAAATCCACCAGCGAGTCCACGATTTTTTTTCCGAAAAATTCATAGCGCACCAAAACCCACGCGACGATGAGGCCGAAGAAAGCGTTGACCAGCGCCGCCAAAAACGACGCGCCGAAGGTCAGGCGATACGACGCCATGGCCGTCGGCATGGTGATCGTCTGCCAGAACTGCGCCCACGTCAGCGTGCTGGTTTTCCAGAACACCGCCGCGAGCGGAATCAGCACGATGAGGCCGAGGTAAAAAAGCGTGAAGCCGAGCGTCAGTCTGAAGCCCGGCAACACGCTGTTTTTTCGGGAGCGAAACAGTTTGCTTGCCACAATAATTTATTCCCGGAATCAAAAACTTTTATGCTCCGGTTAGCAAGCTGCTAATGTCATCCGACTCGGTGCCGATGTCGGCAAACAGCCACGTCGAAAGATACCGCTCGCTGGACGACGGCACGATGGCGACGATGGTTTTGCCCTTGTTTTCCGGGCGTTTGGCAACTTGCAGCGCCGCCCAAATGGCCGCGCCGCTGGAAATGCCAACGGGAATTCCCTCCAGCGTGTTGACCAGCTTGGACACCGGCCCGGAATCGTCTTCGCTCACCTGAATGATTTCGTCAATGATCTTGGTGTTCAGGTTTCCCGGAATGAAACCCGCGCCGATGCCCTGCAATTTGTGCGGTCCAGGCGCGCCGCCGGAAATCACCGGCGATTTCACCGGCTCGACGGCGATGGCTTTGAACTCCGGCTTCAACTTCTTGATCACTTCCGCCACGCCGGTGATCGTGCCGCCGGTCCCCACGCCGGCGACCACGAAGTCCACTTTTCCATCCGTGTCGCGCCAGATTTCCTCGGCGGTAGTCTTGCGGTGTATTTCTGGGTTCGACGGATTGGAAAATTGTTGCAGCACGACGCTGTTGGGAATCTGCTTGTTCAATTCCTCGGCCTTGGCAATCGCGCCTTTCATGCCTTTCGCGCCTTCGGTCAAAACTAGTTTTGCGCCGAGAATTTTCAGCAGCTTGCGGCGCTCAATGCTCATCGTTTCCGGCATCGTCAAAATCAATTTCAAACCTTTAGCCGCCGCGACGAACGCCAGCGCGATGCCGGTGTTGCCGCTGGTCGGCTCGATCAAAACGGTCTTCTGATTGATCGCGCCGGACTTCAGCGCGTCGTCAATCATCGCCACGCCGATGCGGTCCTTGACGCTGGAGAGCGGGTTGAAAAATTCGAGTTTGAGCAGCACGTCGGCGACGGCGCCGAATTGCCGGGCTGTGCGGTGCAGCCGCACGAGCGGTGTGTTGCCGATGGTTTCAGTGATGTCATTGTAGATACGGCTCATAATTTTGCGGTTTTGGTTTGGTTACAGGTTCGGGGCGTAAGCGATGAATTTCTGATATTCCACCAGAACGGTTTGAAGCGCGGCGACGAAAGCCAATTCTTTCAAATATTCCGGCGGGGCGGCGGGCGTTTCCAAAATGATCTCGAACGGACGCGGACGGATTTTCGGCGGCGCGGACAAGATGCCTTCGTAACCTTCGCGAATGACGCCACGACGCGCGTTGAAGCCGTCAATGACCGGACGCTCGTTGCGCGGCAAATAGTTTTCCGCTGCCGCCAGCGCGGGTTCGATGAGGTGCTTCGTCAGCATCGCACCGTGAGCGAATCCATAAAAGCCGTCGCTCGTGTCGTCGGTGTGCAGCGAGATGATGCCCTGAAAAGAGCGCGAAATCAGCTCTGCCTGAAGCAGGCGGACTTCCGGCTCAGTCGAGTTGCGCCAGAATTCGCGGTTCAAATCCTTGCCGCCGCGCGAGTGACGCGTGTTGGCTTCAATGCCGGTCGGATTGCAGATGGGATAAAACGAAAGGTAGTAGCCCGCCGCGAGTTCCGGTTTTGATTCCAGAAGTTTGATGAATTGCACCAGCGCGTGAACGCCTTCCGGCTCGTCGCCGTGGATGCCGGCGAAAATGCCGACGCGAATCGGCGTGTCGCCGCCGCGCGGGCCGACGAACAGGTAGCGCGGTAGTTCGTAACTTTCGCCGCCCGCATCGAACCGTGCTTCGTGGTTGGCGACGAGATTGGTCGAGTTCGCCGCGATTTTTTCCAGCGGGGCGAGCAGTTCGGCAATGGCCCGGCGGAACGGCGGTGTCGGCCGGGAAACGATTTTTGAAGTGGTGGCGATAGTCATATGGCATCAAGTCTTGATTCCGTTTTCCCGTGATGGGCGGCGGCTTGACAGACCCGGCAAACCGCCGCCCTCACCGGAGGAACCATAACTGTTTTATGGTTGAAAGATTTGGTCAAATACTCCGCCGTCGGCAAAGTGCGTCTTCTGCGCCTTGGTCCAGCCGCCGAATTCCTGGTCAATGTTGACCAGTTTCACCTGATTGAAATTTGCGGCGTATTTGGCGGCGATGGCTTCGTTGCGCGGACGGTAAAAATTCTTCGCCGCGATTTCCTGGGCTGCGTCGGAGTAGAGATATTTCAAATATTCATTCGCCACTTCGGTCGTGTGATGGCGTTTGGCGTTCTTGTCCACGACGGCCACGGGCGGCTCGGCGAGAATGCTCAATGATGGGGTAACGATGTCGAATTTGTCCGCGCCGAATTCCTTGAGCGCGAGGTGCGCCTCGTTTTCCCAAGCCAGCAGCACATCGCCGATGCCGCGCTGGGCAAACGTGACCGTGGAACCGCGCGCACCGGAGTCGAGCACCGGCACGTTTTTGTAGAGCTGCTGAATGAAGCTGCGCGCGGCGGCGTCATCGTGATTATTTTTTTCCAGCGCGTAGGCGTAGGCGGCGAGATACGCCCAGCGCGCGCCGCCGGAGGTTTTGGGATTGGCCACCACGACGCTCGTGCCCTTTTTCACAATGTCGTCCCAATCTCTGATGCCCTTCGGATTGCCTTTGCGAACAAGAAAAACAATCGTCGAGGTGTAAGGAGTGCTATCGTTTGGCAAATGCTTCTGCCAATCGGCGGGCAGCAACTTTGCCTGCGTCGAAATAGCGTCAATATCATACGCCAGTGCGAGCGTGACGACATCGGCTTCGAGGCCATTGATGACGGACTGCGCTTGTTTACCAGAGCCGCCATGCGACTGCGAAACGATCACGTCATCGCCGGTCTTGGCCTTCCAGTATTTGGCGAACGCAGCGTTATATTCTGCATAAAACTCGCGCGTCGGATCGTAGGAAACGTTAAGCAGTTTGATTTCCTTCGCGCCAGCGGAAACAGCGAGCGATGCAAGGAGGAGAATTTTTAGTAAGGTTTTCATGTTATTTTTGGTGCGAGGCAATTTGAATTAGAACTTAAATTGCAGGCCGAGTGAAACTAATTGGTGCTCAAAGTCGCGGTATGACGGCCCCAACACGGCAGGCAGGTTATCGTAGCCGTTGGCTCCATGGTCGTAGGTGTAAGCCAAGCTGGCACTGAAATGGGAGTTGAAGGCATAGGTCACGCCGACAGAAACCTCATATTCCAAGTCATCCCGCAGACTTGAATTTTGTCCGCTCGGGGTGACTTCATTGCCGATGGTGTAGTCGGACTCCAGAATCTTGCCACCCAGATCCAAGCCCAATTGCTTGGTCGCATTCCAGTGGTAGGTCAAGCCGTAGGTGCTGTCGAAATACGGCACTTTGCCGGTGCTGGAAACCCATTGCCATTGCTTGTAATTAAACGTGAGTGTCTGGCTGGGCGTAAGCGTGGCTGTGAGGACAGCCTCGCCGTAATAAGTGATCGGATTATGATCGTTGATTGGGGCCAGAGAATTGTAGCTGCGAAAATCCGGACCGCCCGCCAGCTTCACATTCAGCCAATTGAACGGCTTGCCTTCCAATCCGAGCAGCACCCGCTGATACTCGCTGGATGAATAATGATTGTCCGTGTCAATCGCCGTGGGCAATTGCTGCTGGCATTGCGAACCGTAGCGGTAACCCAGCGTGGTGGCCAGTTTCGAGGTCAGCTTGTATCCCAAATCCACGCCGCCGTTCACGTCGGAACGATCCGTATAATTTTGATAACCTTTCCACGGGCTATTCTTGGAATTGTGCCAGTCGGTGTTGAGGTCGTAATACAACAGCGAAGCCGTCGGCCGGACAAATACCTTGTCCCAGTCATATTGCAGCAAGACGGTGGCGCGGTCTTGGATTTGCGCCAACCGTTCGCGAGCCAAGGCGTGAGCGTAGTTATTGCGATATTTGTCAAACTGATTGGCCGCCGCGCCGCCGAGTTGGTTCAGCGCGTAAATCGGGGCTTGGTGGTTGCCGTCGTTGTCGAGAAAGGCATTGTCCAGCGCGAATGAAAAATCACCAGCCTTGCCCTTGATTGTGTCGCCTATCTTATGCGCATTATAATCCTGCGAGGGGTCGTCATGGAATAAATTGAAATCCGGCGCATAAGTCAACGACAGCGTCTGCAATATTTTTTGATCTCCCAACAGCGGCGCAAAATTGAAGCCGACCTTCGGCGAGATCGTGGTGATCCAAGACGATTTTGGGGTCAGGCCATTGCCCGACACGCCCAGCAAATTGTCGTCATAGCTTTCCTTGGTGCCCAAGCCCAGATCCGTCAGCCAAGCCGGTTTTTGCCAGGTCGCCGAACCAGAACCAACCGCCGGGGTGTCTGCGCCATGCGTTTTTGACAGCAATCCAGCTACGCCAAAAAGAACGAGGCCGGAATAGATTTTAGTCTTTGTATTTTTCATTACTTTTCCAATTTCAATTTTATTCAGCCTCCGGTTTTTCCGGTTGGCATTTTTTGTTTTATTATTTTTGCCTCCAGCGTTCTGGTCGGTTTAATTTTTTTGCGGCTTATCCAGCCGCACGCGCTCGGTCTTTTCAATCTGCGTCACCTGCGAATCGTGGACGACAATCTGCACCACGCCGAAGCGCAGCGAACTCACCTGCCGCCGCACCAGTTCCAGCCACTCCGGCCCGACGGCGACGGCGGATGAATTTGTTTTAATTGTGACTGCGCTCATGTTTTTAAATATTTAATAGCGACCTAAAATGTCGTCTTTCAATGCAAATAAAAAGCGGCCGTATTGTGATCTACCAACGACGCCAACTGGCGACAAGTCTCGATTCCATCCGCTTCAATCAAACTTTTATTAACGACTTGTTATGTCGTCATTCTGGCTTGACGAAAGAATAAGTCAACTGCTTTTTGAAAATATTTTTAGATCCCCTCTCCGCCCATAAATCCAGCGGAAATTTCATGCTTTGCCAATGGCAGACCCTTGGCCACATCGGCCAGGGTTGCGCGATCCATCAAGTTCGCAACAAAATTTCGCGCGTCAAAAAAAACGCGGCGGAAACGGCAGACCGATTCCTGCGAGCAGCGTTTGTAACCCGTGACGGAAACACAGTCAATTGGTGCTAAAATGCCGTCGAAATGCCGCACCACATCGCCCATCGTGATTTTTGCCGGGCTTTTTGCAAGCACATAGCCGCCCCGGATTCCAGCGACACTGCTCACCCAGCCCTGCGCCTTGAGCGCGAGCATGATTTGCTCCAGAAAACGTTTGGGCACATCATTGCGCCGGGCAAGTTCGCGGATGGGAATGGGCGCACTGCCGTGATGCTCGATCAACGTGAATAAAGCGCGCAAAGCGTAATCTGTCTTCTTGGAAACTCGCATGATTAAAAACGATAGCCCAAGTCGTTTTTAAGTCAACCAACGGTTTTGTGCAGGAAAATCGGTTAACCGACAATACGACCACCTTCGTTGAGGAAAATTCCTCGAAAATTCATCTCTAGCGCCTGCGGGTTGCTGGCCTTGCCGAGTGCTTCTTTTTCCGTCACGCGTCTGGCTTTAACCAGATTGAAGAGCGACTGGTTAAACGTGATCATGCCGTCGTCCGCGCCGGTCTCAATGGCGGCGGTCAGTTTTTCCAGCCGGTTCTCCTCGAGCATTTTTTTGATGAGTGGCGAGTTGATCATGATTTCCAGTGCCGGCGTCATCTTGCCATCCACCGTCGGCACCATGCGCTGGCAAATCACTCCGCGCAATGTGTTGGCGAGCTGGCGGCGGACTTGTTCGCGTTCGTCCGCCTTGAAAAAATCCAGAATGCGCGTGATGGACTGTGCCGCTGTCGTCGTGTGCAGCGTGGATAAGACCAAATGCCCCGTGTCCGCTGCGCTCATCGCCGCGCCGAAGCTGATATCATCGCGCATTTCGCCGAGCATGATGATGTCCGGATCCTGACGCAAGACGTGTTTGAGCGCGTGATGAAAAGAAGCCGTGTCCAGACCGACTTCCCGCTGTTCGAGGACGCACTGGTTGTCCTCAAAAACAAATTCAATCGGATCCTCCAGCGTGATGATGTGTTTTTTGAAATTGCCATTGATGTGCTCAATCATTGCCGCGAGCGTCGTGGATTTGCCGGAACCGGTCGCGCCTGCCACCAGCACGATGCCGCGCGGCGATTCCGCAATGGTCTTGATCTGCTCGAGCAGGCCGAGTTCTTCAAAGCTGGCGACATGGCTTCTGACGTAACGCATCGCCAAAGCCCATTGCCCGCGCTGCTGAAACAAATTCGTGCGGAAACGCCCCACTGCCGGGATGAAATATGAAAAATCCACCTCCCGGTCATCCTCCAGCTTTTTCTTGAGATGCACAGGCGTGATGGTTTCCACCACCTTGTTCATCCATTCCGCCGTCGGCGGCGGGCACTCGACCGCGACGAGTTCGCGATTGATGCGGAAAATGACCGGCGTGCCAATTTTGATGTGAAGGTCCGACGCCCCGCCGTCCACGGCGAGCTTGAGAATGCGGCTGAAGAGTTCCATAAGCGCAGAATAATCAACCATCCGCCAAACGCCAGCCGAGAAAATACGCCCGTTTTATTTTCGTGTATTTCGCGTATTTCGCGGTTAAAAATCCCTCATGTCAAAATTCAAAATCGGCATCATCGGCGGCACCGGACTTTACAACATCGAAGGTTTCACCAACCAGAAGTGGGTCAAGGTCAAAACGCCGTTCGGCAAAACTTCCGACGATTTTCTCACCGGCAAACTCACCGGGCGCGATGTCGTTTTTCTCCCGCGCCACGGACGCGGCCACCGGATTTTGCCGAGCGAGCTGAACCACCGCGCCAACATTTGGGCCATGAAAAAACTCGGCGTGCAATGGATCATCAGCGTCAGCGCCGTCGGCTCGTTGCAGGAAAAATACCAGCCGTGCGACATCGTGATCATTGACCAGTTTCTCGACCGCACCAAGCAATCCAGCCAGCACACTTTTTTTGGACGCGGCATCGTCGCGCACGTCGCGTTCGCCGAACCCATCAGCGAGGAACTGCGACAGATTCTTTTGCGCACCGCCATCGCCGCCGACGCGAACGCGCACGACGGCGGCACTTACGTCTGCATGGAAGGTCCGGCGTTCAGCACCCGCGCCGAATCCCTCGCCAACCATGCGGCCGGCCACGATGTCATCGGCATGACGAATCTTGGCGAGGCCAAATGCGCCCGCGAAGCCGAGATTGCCTACGCCACGCTGGCGATGGCGACCGACTACGATTGCTGGAAGGAAGAGGAACACGTCACGCTGGAAATGATTCTGACCAATCTCCATCGCAACGCCGACACGGCGAAAAAAATCGTCGCGCAGGCCGTCGCGCAGATTCCAACCGAGCCGAATTGGAAAGCCCACTCCGCACTCAAGAACGCATTTCTCACCGACAAAAAATTCTGGCCGAAAAAAACCGTGGCTGAACTGAAGCCGATTTTGGCGAAGTATCTTTGAGCGGCAAAAATTTATTTTGTATCGGAAAGTGGAGCGTGCGCCGACACCGATGCTTTCGGATCGGTTTCCGGCGTCTTGAGCGTCAGTTCGCCTTTCAACCAGCCCAGTGAGGTGAGAAATTTATCCGCCTCAATGAGTGTGATCGTCTTGTAAGGTTCTTTGTTGAAAAAGCCGTGGGGTTGACCAGCATAGACGTGGGTGTCGCAGCGCACGCCGGCTTTGGTCATGTTGGCCTGGAAGCGTTCCAGCACGTTGGAGCTGATGAGCGTGTCCTTGCTGCCGACAAAAATCACCGTGG